>Ga0209721_1000298_pt1 | contig 47751 bp, 43 predicted proteins | sample TshhotsprinmetaG_FD_184139 | JGI IMG/M metagenome (GOLD analysis project Ga0209721, IMG submission 184139) | Hot spring microbial communities from South Africa to study Microbial Dark Matter (Phase II) - Tshipise hot spring metaG (SPAdes)... | ecosystem: Environmental > Aquatic > Thermal springs...
TTATTTCTTCACTTTCAGCTTGACTAGCAAAACGAAGAATATACTCCTGTTGATATTCGTCAAATGATTCGAACGGATAACCTACAGTTTCAATGTCAAATACTAACTCTTTCATCTTATTAATTGAACATTTTTATCAAATTTCAAAACATCTTGAATTAAACTATCAGGCAAATTAACGGGAAGCATTGTTTTCGGATCTACATTCACAATAACTCCATTTCCTTTTGCAATGAATTCATTTGTTGATTTATTAAATACAATATGTTCAAAATTAAAGCTAGAATTTTTTATGTAGGATATTCTTGTGTAAATAATCAGTTCATTTCCCAAAAAAGCAGGAGCAAAATAATCACAATCATTATGGACAACAAAAAATAATAAGCCATCCGAAAAATTACCATCTGAGTTTAGCTTCACGTCCATTTTTTCACGATAATCGATTCGAGCTAATTCAAAATAATTGAAATATACAGCATTATTTACAACCTTTTGAAAATCCACTTCATAACTTCGAACCTTCAATTCTAATTTGGCAGGAAAAATTGCCACATCAAAATTATGTTTCATAAAACTCATCCGTTTGATTTTCTTTACTAATTTGTATAACAACCTTCTATAGCTCATGCAAAATGAGCCTTTAATGACTTGATAGCATCTTCAATATCATCATCACTCACATCGAGGTGTGTCACACAACGAACTAAAAATTTCTTTCCAACTGAAAACAGTATGGAAACATCCGTCTTTGACGGATCCTTAACTTTTTGAATTACTTCGTTGGCAGTAAATCCATCAACTTCAAAAAGAACTATATTTGTTTGAACGTTTTCTAAATCAACTTTTATTCGGGAAATTTTTGAAATTTCTTGAGCAAAATGTCTAGCTCTTCTGTGATCTTCAGCGAGTCTTTGAAAATTATTTTCAATTGCATAAATACCAGCCGCGGCTAAGATTCCTGCCTGACGCATTCCACCACCCCAGGCTTTTCTATAACGATGAGCAACTTTTATTAACTCCTTTGTGCCGGCAATAACCGAACCAACTGGCGCACCTAAACCTTTTGACAAACAAACACTAACCGAATCAAAGTAACTTGCATATTCCCTCAAACTAATTCCTGATGCTATGCTCGCATTCCATAATCTTGCACCATCAAGATGAAACTTCAATTTATATTTATCCACAACCGATCGAATTCTTTTTATTTCCTCGATTGGAAAAACAGAACCACCACCGCGATTGTGAGTGTTTTCTACGCAAACTAATTTTGTTTTTGGTAAATAATACGCCTCTGGTCTAATAACTTCTTCAACCTGCTCAGCTGTAAAAATTCCATTCTTTCCATAAACGGGCATAACTTGAACATGTGATAATCCTGCAATCGAACCTGATTCATAATTATAAATATGAGCATCTTTATCGCATATGATTTCATTCCATGGCTCAGTATGAGCTTTAATGCAAAGTTGGTTACCCATCGTTCCACTAGGAACAAATAGCGCTGCCTCTTTGCCTAAAAGCTGAGCAACCATTTCCTGGAGTTTGTTCACTGTCGGATCTTCACCAAACACATCATCACCTACTTCAGCACTCATCATAAATTCACGCATTTCTTTCGAAGGTTTTGTTACTGTATCACTTCTCAGATCCACTACTCTCATTTTTCTTTGCTCCTAATTTTTTAGTTAGAGCCAACGATATAAAAATGCCTGAAAATAATAATGAAAAGTAGCTAATTAAATCACGATACTTGACGTAAGTAGTAACAACATCATTTGTATAAATATCTCCGACTAACATAGCTCGAGTAAATAATTCAGTTTCATAAATTGTATTGCCATATTTATCAATTATAGAACTTATTCCACCATTAGCACATCTTACAACCCACCTTCTATTCTCAATTGCTCTGAAGATTGCAAATTGTTTATGTTGATAAGGACCTGAAGATTTTCCGTACCAACTATCGTTTGTAACGACAACTAGAAATTGAGCTCCACGACCAACAAACTCAGAAACAAAAGAAGGAAAAACCGATTCATAACAAACGGCAGCTGAAAACTTTAGTGTATCATTATTAACTGGCATTCTAAAAATTGTGTATTCATCCCATCTACTCCAATTTCCAATTCCAACGTTCCACTTTATCCATTCACCTAAAAATGGAAAGTAATTAAGATAAGGTGCCCGTTCAGCAAACGGAACAAGATTCATTTTTCCATATTCTTGAATATTTAGATCATCGGGTAAAAACAGAGCAACTCCATTGTAAGTATCATAATAGAAAGACGAATCACTTGAAATCCTTGTATCAGCTTTTATGTCTTCAGCTGAATAATAAAAGTGCACCAAAGGTACGCCCGCAATTAATGCAACTTGATTTTGATCTACAAAACTTCTAATACGCTTAACCTGCTCGGGATATCTTCCACTAAGTAAGTAGTTATTGAATGCAGATTCTGGAAGAACAATGAGTTGAGCTCCTTGTTTAACAGCACTATCTGCTAAGGCAAGGTAAACATTTATTTGTTCATCGATTAAATCATCCCATTTTTCCCATGGATCAAAATCAGGTTGAATAATTCCAACTCTCAGCTTTTTACCATCGTAAATTGGATCGTTCAAAATTACCTTACCATAAATAAAAAAAGAAATAAGAATTATGACAATAATGGAAATTTTATTTAATGAAAATCGAAAGCTCTCATATCTAAAATTTTTATACGCCAGATAAATCAAGACATTAAACACAACAATAATGAAAGATAGACCATAAACACCAATAATTGAAGTGACCTGGATTAATGAAAGATAATAGGTTTGAGAATGAGCTAAAGTTAACCAGGGAAACGCAGTCTCATCAACTGAACGAAGGTATTCAAGAGAATTCCAGAGAAAAGGAAATGAGAAATTAGCTACTTTTTGACTTAAGTTGTTTTTTATAAAATTAAAACCAAGAAAAGGAATCCAGTAGAAAATCGGATGAACTAATATTAAAGCTACAGAACCAATCATCATAAACGGGTCAGTTTTGGAAGTCCACCCTCCAATCCAGTATAAAGACACAGTATGAAAAATGAGCATACTCAAATATGTATACCGAATCACCTTTAAGTAACTCTTTAACCGATTCAAAAGAATGATTAATGGAACCAGAGCAAAGTAAGCAAAAAATCCTGTCTTGAACGGAGGAAAACTAAACCCTAGCAAAATTCCCGTGAAAGTTGCTAGAAATAAATTCTTTAATATTTCTGACCTGAAATTAGAGTTCATAAATTAAATTCTCTTATAATCTCTGATAGTTTAATATTTATTAATCTCGAGTAAACAAATTTCTAATTAATTTTCTGAATTTTTATTTCGCCTGAAATTTTTCAACAAAATTTTAATCGTAAAGATAAGTGCGATAAGAACTAAGATTCCGAACACAATCTTGTTATAGGTTGTAATGTAGTAACTAATTTTGTGCAGGTTATGTCCTACATAAAATCCAACAGAGACAAGAACTAGATTCCAGATAGTAGCACTTATAGCAGAAAGCAAAAGTGTCTTTTTCAAATCCAGTTCACTCATTCCAGCAAAGAAAGAAATAATTGCCCTTGTTCCTGCTAAAAAACGATTTGCGACTATCAAAAAGTAACCGTACCGTTGAAACCAATTTTCAACCTTCTTCACTAAGTCCACTGAAATAAATTTTATCTTTCCTGTCTGAAGAATTTTATTGCCCGCAATCTTACCTATAAAATACATTGTTACAAAACCAAGAGTACTTCCAAAAACAGCAAACAAAAAGACTAGAGATAATGATACATTTGTAAGAGCCGCAAGCGCTCCACTAAACGCAACAATTACATCACTTGGAAAAGGTGGGAATATATTTTCTAAATATGCAATTCCAAAAACTGCAAAATAAATCAGGAGAGGATTAATTGTTCTTAGAAATGTAATAATTTCTTCAACCATTACCCTTACCGTTTAGGTATGAAATAAGTGCAATAGCAAAAGCAGCTATCCCTTCTTCACGACCAGTAAAACCTAACTTTTCACTTGTCGTAGCTTTGATTGAAATTTTATCTATCGAAATTTTAAGAGTCTCAGCGATATTTTTTCTCATCAATTCGATGTAAGGTAACAATTTTGGTTTTTCTGCAATTAAAGTTGCATCAATGTTTTGAATAATCACATTTCTTGCAGTTAAAAGTTGATTTACTTCTTTAAGTAGAACAAGACTTGAAATATCTTTATATTTTTTATCTGTATTTGGAAAGTGTTTCCCAATATCACCAAGTGTGGCAGCACCCAGAAGAGCATCACAAATAGCATGAAGCAAAACATCAGCATCTGAATGTCCTTCAAGACCAAATATATAGGGAATTTCCACTCCACCCAAAATTAATTTTCTGTTTTTTGCAAAAGCATGTACATCAATCCCAAGTCCAACTCTTATTCCAATTTCCATGAGTCCTAAATTCTTAGTTAATGTTCGTTTTGTACGAATTAATTTTTACCAACCACTGATTCTAAAATCATTAAATTCACCTGTTTCAGGTTCCCAGGTTACTTTTATATCTTTTACAAATGCACTACGTGGACCAACCTTAGCATGATCGATCAAAACATTAATTTTGTCTCTGGAACCTTCTACCACAATTTCAACATCACCATTAAAAAGATTTTTAACATAACCTACCAGTTCTAATTCAACAGCTTTTCTGTAAACGAAATATCTGAAACCAACTCCTTGAACAAGTCCAGATACAATTATTTTTGCTCTCATCTCTGTCTTACTGATTCGTGAAGACTAATTATTTTCCATTTACCTTCAAACTTAGTTAACAACATTGAATTTCGAACTTGTTGAAATGTTAGATTAAATCCATTTTTTAATTGTAAGTTTTTTGAAGAGAGGAAAATAACCAGAGCTTCACTCTTTGTGGGAGAAACCCAAACTACCGGATTAAATATTTTTAGTGTAATCGAGTTTACTTCGTTAAATTGATTCTTGAAATAATTCACGATTTCCTTGTAACCTATGATTGCACTATCCCTTTCAAGTGGAATGTAGGATACAAGATCTGATTTATTCCAGTATGAGTCGAAATTTTCAATGTTTACACTACTAACAAAAGAAGAATAATCTTTTATGAATTGAATAACTTCTTGTTTTTCGATTTCGGTATTTATTTGTGGACTTTTCTTACAAGCCAAGAAAGTTATTAAAAGGAAAGCAATTAAGATTTCTAAAACTGGAAATCTTAAAAAACGATTAATCAAATCAATTGCCATCTTTAATTCCATTTTGATTTATGAATTTTGATTTTTAGCAATTAAATCATCGAAAATTTCTGAAAACAGAACACCTAGTATGATTAGTGTACCACCAATTATTCCAAAAATACCAATTGTCTCACTCAAAATTAAATATGCCAAAATTGATGCGACTAACGGTTCAGATGTAAAAATGATAGCCGCACGTGTTGGTGTAGTATAACGTTGATATTTTGTTTGAAGAAAAGTTGTAATTACGGTTGCAAAGATTGAAGTGTATAAAATCGTAAAAAGCACCTGTGAGTTAAGTACGAACTTTATTATTTCAATCTGAATTAAGTCTAGTATAAACATAAGAATAAATGAGCCAATAAATGTAGTAATAATTTGAAGCCAGAGTATGTGAATGAAATCAGTTTTGTTGGAGATAATATCCAGGTAAACAATGTAAAAAGCGAAAAAAATAGCGCAAATAAGAGTCAGAAAATCTCCGACATTGAATCCGCCACCAAATGATTCAATTAGTGAAATGAAATTGTTTTCAGGACTTGACAAAAAAACCAAACCAGTAAAAACTAAAATTACTCCTATTATGTTACCAATTTTTAATGGTTTTTTTTCAATCATAACTTGTAGAATTGGAGTAAAGACCACAAAAGTTCCAGTTATTAACGCGGATTTCGTAGCCGTAGTATATTGAAGTCCCATAGTCTGAACTGCAAAACCAACAAACAAAAAAATTCCTAATATCACGCCCATTTTGATAGTAGGTCTTGGAATTACAAACAGTTTCTTATTGAAGATGATAAAAATGAGAATTGATGCAATAAAAAAGCGAATTGTTACCAATAACAAAGGTGAGATAAAGTTAAGTGTTGGTTTGATGATGACAAAAGTTCCAGCCCAGATGAATGTAATAAGAAAAAGTATCAGTTCAGATTTCAGTCGCATAATGAATTAGGAAGTCTAAATCAAAAATTTTTGAAATTATTAACATAATTAAAACATTATCAAAATCTAATTCAAAATTTTTTAGTTACAAATTAACCGCTTACCAACTTCAAACAATTCCCATATAAATTTATTTATAGAAGAATTCAAATTTTTAATTAGAAAATTTTAGTAACCAAAATTTTTAAGCCACAGACTACTATCACGCCAATTTTCACGTACTTTTACGAAAAGTTCCAGATAAACTTTCCTTCCTAAAAATTGCTCGATATCATGCCTTGCTTTTTCACCAACTCGTTTCAATGCTTCGCCATTCTTCCCTATTATTATTCGTTTTTGCGATTCACGTTCAACAATAATTTCTGCGTTTATGTAATCCTTACCTTTAGGTCGTTCTTTGTAATCTGTAACAATAACTTCTGTTGAATATGGTACTTCTTCACGATATAACTCAAATATTTTTTCTCTTATTAATTCTGCAATGAAAAATCTCTCTGGTTCCTGACTTAAAATATCTGTAGGAAAATATGGTGGATGAACTGGCAAGTATTGTTTCAATGTTCTTGTTAACTCATCAATATTAAACTGATGAAGCGCCGAGACTGGCACAATTTCATTGAATTTAAATTTGTCCTTAAATCTATCTATTAATTCTAACAATTTTTCTTTCGTAATTAAATCGATTTTGTTGATAACAAGAAAAATATTCTTCACGCCGTCATATGGTAAAAGTGCAGGTATAATCTTGCTATCGAAATTTTGGATAACTCTTTCCGTTGTATCAATTACTGTGAGTATAATATCACACTCGTTCAACGCACTATGAATATTTTCCACCATCTTTTTTTGAAGCAGGTACTTTGGTTCAATTAAACCTGGTGTGTCAAGAAAGATAATCTGAGTTTCGTCGTCGGAATAAATTCCTAATATCTTTCTTCTGGTAGTTTGCGGCTTTGGTGTAGTTATAGACAGCTTAGTATTTAATATGGCATTCATTAAAGTTGATTTGCCAACATTTGGCTCTCCAAAAATTGACACATACCCTGAACGAAAATTCGGACTGATTTGATTCTGTTCTATCATTTTAATCTTTTCTTAATATTAGCAATACATATATACAAGATAATGTAATATTCACATTTTTTGAACTCGTGCTTCTTGAAACTTTTCAGAAAAATTAATCAAAAACCTGAATTAGATCAAAGGAATGAGGTTGATAAATGTAGTTATAATACAATTTGAATAACAATTCAATTTTAAATTTAAGTTTGAGAAAAGTAATTATAATGATCAGACTTACGAATTGGGGTCGTCAAGTCTGATCAATTGAATTTTAATGATAGGAATTAGGTCCATGAACGTGTCCGTGAGCAATTTCCTCAGGTGTTGCATCACGTACATCTATTAGATGGATATCAAATTCCAAATTTTTGCCAGCTAGTGGATGATTAAAATCAATAGTTACGTTATCGTCATCTATTGCCGCTATCGTGAAAGGCATCTGGGAACCATCAGGAGCATTTGTGACAAACTGCATTCCAACTTTAATCTCCAAATCTTCAGGAAAGTCATTTTTGCTAATAACCTGAACAAGTTGTTCATTATGTAATCCGTAAGCTTCTTCCGCTTGAAGAAAAATCGTTTTTTTAGTCCCAATTAGCATTGGATCAATTTCCTCTTCAAGTTTTGGAATAATTTGGTCATGTCCAGATAAAAATGAAAATGGTTGAGCTCCAATGGTGGAATCTAATAAATTGCCATCTTCATCTTTTAATGTATAATGTATAGTAACTACTTTATTTACACCAATAGGCATATAAGAACTCCTTAAATTTTGAATGATTGAACTTTTTTTAAGCTAATGAAAAACTGCATAAAAACAAATTCAAATTCATTTCATAAATTTTAGATAGCTTTAATTGTTATTCTTTTCGTAAAAAATTCTGAAATATTTATAATATTAAACCTTATTGAAACTGAGAGGATGAGTTATTTGTTTTTAGAATAAATATGAAAGAAGAAATTAATATTGTCTGGTTCAAAAGAGATTTACGACTAAAAGATCATCCACCATTAAAGACAGCCATTGATGACGGCAAACCCATCTTAATGTTATATGTTTTAGAACCCTCCATTATTTCTACACCCTATTCCGATGAAAGACACTGGCGATTTATTATTGAATCAATTTATGATTTAAATGAAAAATTAAAGCGATGCCACCAGGAAATTTATATATTTTACGGGGAAATAATTCCAATTTTGGAAAAAATAATCCATAGATATAAAGTTAAGTCCATACTTTCCCATCAAGAAACTGGTACCTGGTTAACTTACCAGCGTGACATTCAAGTCAAAAAATTCTTAAAAGAAAAAGGCATCCCCTGGATAGAATTTCAAAACAATGCGGTAATACGAGGGCTTAAAAGTAGAGATAGCTGGAATGAAAAAAGGAACGAGTATATTTCTAAAACAATAGAAAATCCAGTTCTGGAAAAATTAATTTCATTCGAGCTTGATTATGATATTCGCAATAGTTTTTCTGCAGATAAATTTTTATCAACTATAAATTTTAATCACTCAATGCAAGTAGGCGGAGAAACTGAAGCGGAAAAAGTTCTTCTATCTTTTCTAAAAGTACGCCATATTGGTTATATCAAAAATATTTCAAAACCCGAAGAAAGCCGTAATAAATGCAGTAGACTATCACCATACATTGCATATGGTAACCTTTCAATCAAACAAATTCAGCAAGCAAAAAATGAATTTTACAGTGTTAGTCCATCAAAAAGAGATTTGTTAGCGTTTGAATCTAGATTAGTATGGCATTGTCATTTTATACAAAAACTTGAAACTGAACCGGAATATGAATTTAGAAATATAAATTCAGCTTATAACGATATTAGAACTGATTGGAACGAGAATTACTTCAATGCATGGAAGAATGGTCTTACCGGTTATCCATTAGTTGATGCTTGCATAAGATGTGTAATTGAAACGGGATACATTAATTTTAGAATGAGAGCGATGTTAGTTTCCTTTTTAACTCATCATTTATGGCTTGATTGGAAGGAAGGAGCGAATTTTCTTGCAAAGCAATTTTTAGATTTCGAACCAGGAATTCATTTTCCTCAATTTCAAATGCAAGCAGGCACAACAGGAATTAACACAATACGAATTTATAATCCAACCAAACAAGCCCTTGAAAATGATCCAGATGCAATATTCATAAAAAAATGGTTACCCGAACTTAGAAATTTACCATCTCATCTTGCAATTGAGCCATGGAAAATCACACCTCTCGAAGAACTGATGTTCAATTTTAAGTGCGGTAAAAATTATCCAAAGAGAATCATTGATACTGATATAACTTATCGTCAGGCAAGTAAAATCCTATGGAACATAAAAAAATCACAAAAATCGCAATCTGAAGCGGAAAAAATTTTATCAAAACATGTAAAGTTGAACTAAGTATGAAAAATAAAATAGAATTTTTCGCAGGTATTGATGTCCAAATAAATCGTGGCTGTTGTTATTATATTATTAATCAAAATAAAAGATATGTGAAAAGCGGTTGGATGACTGAAAATATTCCCCAATCCTTCAAAAAACTTTTCCAAGAACTAACTAACTTTAACTACGAAAAGATAGCCATAGGAATTGACGCACCTCGAATGCCCATCAAAAAACCTCGTCAACGATATTATGATAAAATTAAAAATGAATGGATAATTAAAAAGAAAAAAAGTATTGGCAGGGAATGTGAAGTTATTATTAACTCTTTTAAGATTGCAAATTGTCAGTGGACGAATACGTTAGAGAAATCGCCTAACTGGATGAAACTTGGATATAAAATTTACTCTGAACTTCGAATATTCCCCTATGTCTATGAAGTTTTTCCCTCAGCTTCATATAATTTATTAAAAAATGAAAATTTCAGTTATGAATTGTGCCTAAATGAATTTGTTTATGGAGTAAAAGATATGCTTGACGCCTCAGTTTCTGCAATTACAGTTTATGAATATCTTTCAGGTCATGGCTGTGAAGTTGGTGGAGCCGATGGTTTAGGTACAATTATTCTACCCAGAAAAATTCCCGGTTTAGTTGCGTGATGAAAAAAGTTGCTTTAATTTTTCCGCATCAACTTTTTGAAAAAAATCCCGCCCTAAAGGTAACAAAAGAAGTTTTTCTTATAGAAGAATATTTATTCTTCAGGCAATACAAATTTCACAAGCAAAAACTTCTTTTTCATCGCGCTACAATGAAATACTACGAAGAATTTCTCAAGTGTCTTGGTTTCAATGTCAATTACATTGAGTCATCGAGTGATCTTTCCGACATCCGATTCTTGATTGAATATCTTGGGAAGATTAATGTTAAAGAGATTCATTTTATTGATGTTGTTGATAACTGGTTAGAAAAAAGGATAAGGAATTATTCGCAAAAATTCGGAATAAATCTAGTTGATTACCCATCACCGAGCTTCCTTAACTCAAAAGAAGAGATATTTGCTTACTTCAAAGGTAAACAAAAATTTTTTCAGACCGAGTTTTACATTAAACAAAGAAAAAAATTCAAACTGCTTTTGAATTCTGATTTAACTCCTATAGGTGGTAAATGGAGTTTTGATGGGGAAAATAGGTTGAGATATCCCACTAAAAAATCTCCACCAAAAATTGAATTCCCGCAAATTAATAATTATTACAGAGAGGCTATCGATTATGTAAATAAAAATTTTCCTGATAATTATGGTCAAATAAATACAAGATTTATTTATCCAACTACTCATAAAGAAAGTAAATTATGGTTAAACCAATTTATTGAAAAAAGATTTTTTGAATTTGGGCATTACGAAGATGCCATAGTGGCTGAAGAACATATCCTTCATCATAGTGTTTTATCACCTCTTATGAATGTTGGATTTCTAACCCCTCAATTCATATTAAATGAAGTTTTGAGAGCTTCTGAAAACAAAAAAATCCCTCTAAATTCACTCGAAGGTTTTATCAGACAATTAATTGGTTGGCGTGAATTCATTCGAGGTGTTTATGAAGTTGCAGGCTCGTATCAACGAACAAAAAATTTCTGGAATTTTAGGAAAAAAATGTCCTCTAAATTTTATACTGGAACTACAGATATTTTACCGGTTGATTTAACAATTCAAAAAGTACTAGCCACTGGATATGCTCATCACATTGAAAGATTGATGGTATTAGGCAACTTTATGTTACTATGTGAATTCGATCCAGATGAAGTTTATAAGTGGTTTATGGAAATGTTCATAGATGCATACGATTGGGTGATGGTTCCAAACGTTTATGGTATGAGTCAATTTGCCGATGGAGGATTGATGTCAACAAAACCTTATATAAGTGGAAGCAATTACTTGAAGAAAATGAGCAACTACAAAAATGGTGAGTGGCAAAAAATCTGGGACGGTTTATTTTGGCGATTTATAAGCAAACATAGAACTTTTCTTTCCACAAATCCTCGAATCTCTATTTTGATAAATAATTTTGATAAAATGAATGATTCAAAAAAATCAGAGCTTATTAATCTGGCAGAAGATTTCCTGAGAAAAATAAATTAATAAATAAAAAACTTCGGTACGACTAAAATTCAATTATAAATCTTACTTAAATACATTGGATATAATTCAATAGTAAAAACACTTCCTTACATCTTTTGAACAACCAAAAAAAATTCTTTAAAAGTTGGATTAAATTGATCAAAACCCTTTACACATTCTTCAATTATTTTCACTATCTAAGTTAGATATATATACGTTAACAATTCAAAATATCTCTATCCGGTGATAACTTCTCAATTATATTTACTACTCATCAAATGAACTTTCCCGGCTAAGTAGATATCTTGACCTCTTGTACTAAAAAAAATTTTATTCGACCTTGTATTTCTAAACCAATGGTGTCAATCAATAATTCTATTCAAAGTTATGAGTTATGATTCATGAAAAAGAAAAAAGTATGAAAGATAATAATAAAATCCTTTCAAAAGCGTCACTGTCCATAAATTCTTCAGCTTTTCATTAAAATTTACGATACTCTTGAATACATCTTAATTCTCGGCACAAAAAAATTTAGTCGAAATCAAAGGAAACAAGAAAACAAGGCTCAGTAAATCTATTATTTCTAAAAATACACTCTCAAAAATTGCTTTTTCCTAATTGAACATCTCTACTTGCTGATGAAAAAAATCGCGTTTTAAATACTTATATCTTTTCTTTATCGATGCAAAAAAGATTATAAAATTCCTGTCAGTTGCATTGAAAGAGGAAGATGTAGCTATCGTACCCAAATATTCGAAAATTCTGATTATATAATTTCTCATAGAATACTGGCAGAACAATCTATAGATGCAACTATGAATCTTAATTAACAGCGGCATACAAATGGCTGATCAAAACCGTGTATGTATTAACATACATAATTTTATCACAAGTAAAAGAAAAGCTTTTAAAACTGAAGATTTGCATGAAAGTATGAAAGGCTTAATAAGGAAGTTAGACTATCAATTAATGGAGTTTATTTCAAAGTCAGATTCTAGCGGAATACTCACTTTTATAGACAGAAAGTTACTAAGCATTGATGTCTTTAACAGAATTGTTATTTATTTGGAATACTTTCATACAATATTTAAGAATGTTTCTGTTGAAATTGAAATACTGGAACCAAAGGAAAATATAAAATATAAGAGAGAGGTAGAACTCAAAGTTCTTGAGTTATTTTTAGACTAAAAAATTTTAAGCTTACGAAACACAAAAGCATCGCTCTTTGTAAAGAAACTAGATACCCCCCTGATGGATTTTCCGGTTTTGGATTATCTTTTAATGAACAATTAGTTCATCAATTCTAAATGAATTTACTGAGAGAAGAGTTTCTATTTTTGCATCGTTGACAATGGCTAAAATTTATAATTAACCAAAAAAAGCCCCGGTCAAGATTACCGGGGCTTTTCATTCTCACACTTCAATTCTAAATCTTAATCAAATAAAAATTAGATACAACAATTTTTAATTACAGTATAATTCAAGTTCAACTAATTCACAAATAATATGCTCAACAACTAAATGACCTTCTTGAATTCGTTGTGTATTTTCAGAAGGTACACGAATCAAAACATCACACATATTAAACATTTTACCACCAGTTAAACCCGTTAATCCGAGAACATGCATTTTTTTGCTTCTAGCTACTTCGATAGCACGAATTATATTTGGTGAATTACCACTTGTAGATATTGCCCAAAGAACATCTCCTTCGTTACCTAATCCTTCCACATTTCTCGCAAAAACATTTTCGTAACCAATATCATTTCCTCCCGCTGTTAGATTTGAACTATCTGTAGTCAAAGCAATTGCAGGCAAAGCAGGCCTCTTAATTTGATGATTCAATCGAATCATTAATTCAGTTGCAATATGTTGACAATCAGCTGCGCTTCCTCCATTACCTACCAAAAGAAGTTTCTTACCATTTTTATAAGCACTTACGATCAAATCAATAGCTCGTATTATTTCAAGTTCACAATTTTCAATTATTTCTTTTTTTAACTTTGAGCTCTCAAGAAGTGATTCTCGAATATATTTTGATTTTTCCATTCAAACCTCGTAGGACTTTTTTAATTTATAATGTACTGCATCAGTGAAGGCTTTCAATTGATCGTAGTTTTCGTGATTATCAAAAAAATTACCCACAACTACAATTTTTGCACCTGCATCAACTTTCTTTCTAGCAACCTCGGGTGAACGAATTCCTCCTCCTACAATTACTGGAATTGAACAAAACTTAGTTACAAAGTAAATCATTTCTTCGGGTACTGTAAGTTCTGCACCACTACCTGCTTCTAAATAGATTAATTTCATACCTAAAAATTCACCTGCTAAAGCATGAGCCATAGCTAGTTCTGGCTTATGTCTTGGTATCGGTTTACTATTGCTCATAAATTCGGCAGTTGTAGTTTTACCAGATTCAACAAGAATATATCCAGTTGAAATTGGTTCAAGATTAATTTTTTTAATTAGAGGTGCAGCAAGAACATGTTTTCCGATTAAATTTTCCGGATTTCTTCCACTTAAGATTGAAAGAAATAAAATAGCATCGGCATATGGTGATATTTGCTCTATACCACCCGGGAAAATTACCACTGGAATTTTGATCAACTTTTTCAAATGTGAAATGAAATCATTAAAATCTGAATTTATTATCAAACTTCCACCAACGAGTACAACATCTACATCGGCTTTTTCAATTTTCTCCGCAAGATCTGGTAAACTATAAGTATCAACTTTATCTGGATCCAGTAAAAGGAAAAATAAAGCGCCCTTTTCTTGGATGTTTTTTAATATGTAAGAATAAACTTTACTTGATGCCAATTTTAAATTTCTTTAATTACTTATGTAACTACTAACCACCTTTTCAAAATGATTTAATGCTTCTTGAATTTTACTTATTTCTTTTCCACCAGCAGTAGCAAGGTGAGGTCTACCTCCCCCGCCTCCTCCAACTACCTTTGCAACATCACCTACAATTTTACCAGCACTCAACTTCCTTTCTTTAATCAAATTATCTGAAACAACACACACAAATAAAACTTTATCATCAATAACAGATGCAAGCAATCCGACTCCATCAAACTTTGTCCTCAAAACATCGGCCAGTTCTTTTAATTGATCTAGATTATCAACTTTAACAATACCCGAAGCAAGATAAATTCCATTTAATGACTTTTTACGTGCTATTATTTTATCAATTTCCTGCAAGTTTTCTTTTAGCTTTAATCGTGTAAATTCTTTTTCCAGCGATTTTTTCTCCTCTAGAAGTTTTTCATACTTCTCTTCAAGCTCTGATATTTTTTGAAGTTGTTCATCAATATATTTTTCAACTCCATCGCCAGTTACGGCTTCAATGCGACGGATGCCACTACTAATGCTACCTTCTGAGATAATTTTTAACAGTCCAATTTCTGTAGTATTATGAACATGAGTACCACCACAAAATTCTATGGTAAAATCACCAAACTGGACTACATTTACCTTATCGCCATATTTCTCGCCAAAGAACATCAATGCACCCATTTTCTTAGCTTCTTCAAATGGAATATTACGATGGTGAATTAGTGGCAGGGCTTCTCTAATTTTTTCATTTATTAGCTGTTCAATTGCTTTTAATTCCTCTTTTGTTAGTTTTTTGTAATGAGTAAAATCAAATCGTAATCTCGATGGTTCAACTAGTGAACCTGCCTGTCTAACATGCGTCCCTAAAATTTCTCTTAGTGATTTATGAAGTAAGTGTGTGGCGGAATGATTACGCATTATTGATTTACGTCGGAGTTTATCAACAACTGCATGAACTGTCTTGTCGGTTAAATCAAAATTTGTAGAATCAATTTTATGTATAATTACATCACCATCCCGATGAGTATCCAAAACATCAAGAAAAATGTCGTTATAAATAATCTTGCCAGTATCCCCAACCTGTCCTCCTGCCTCACCGTAGAATGGCGTTTGATCTAATAAAAGAAACTCATTTTCCTGTAAAATCACTTTCGCATCCGATTCTAATTTATCATATCCTAAAAAATCAATTCTTTTAACCTCCGTCTTTTCAATCTTCGTCATTATGGAAGGTGCTTCAAAATATTTACCTGATTCACGTGATCGAGTTCGCTGAATTTCCATTAGTTCATCAAAACCTTGTTTATCAACAGTGAAACCAATTTCACGAGCCATCAATTCTGTTAAGTCTAATGGAAATCCATAAGTATCATAGAGCTTAAATGCCTCTTCACCAGGAATGACTTTTGACTTCTCACTTTTTAATTTTTTCACTATAGAATCAAAAATTTCAAGTCCACGGTCAAGTGTTTCACCAAAAGACTCTTCTTCTGATTTTATAACTTCTTCAATGTGTTTCTGGTTTTGGCTAATTTCAGGGAAAACATCACCCATCGTATAAACTAAAGTTGGTACAAGTTTATAAATTAATGGATCATGAACATCCAATTTTCTTGCAAAACGAGATGCACGTCTTAAAATTCTTCTGAGAACATAACCACGACCTTCATTGGAAGGAAGCGAACCATCAGCAATTGCAAATGCGAGAGTACGAATATGATCGGCAATAACGCGCATTGCAATTTGATTCACTTCAGAATCATATTTTTTACCAGTCAAACTCTCTAATCTTTTTATTAAAGGAGTAAATATATCTGTATCGTAATTTGATCTTTTTCCTTGCAAAACTGCTGTTAATCTTTCAAATCCCATTCCAGTATCAACATGTTTTGCTTTTAGTTGTTCGAGAGAACCATCAGATAATCGATTGTATTGAATGAAAACAAGATTCCAAATTTCAATACAATCAGGTGTACCTGCATTTACAAGAGAAGCATCATCTAGATTATCAGATAAATTAATGTGAATTTCCGAACAAGGACCACATGGACCAGTTTCCCCCATTTCCCAAAAATTATCTTTTTCACCAAACCTTAAGACATGTGATGGTTTAATATCTGTAAGTGTAATCCAACAATTGAATGCCTCATCATCGGTTTGATAAACTGTCGCATACAGTCGTTCTTTCGGCAACTTCCAAACTTCTGTCAACAATTCCCATGCCCACTGAATAGCTTCCTTTTTATAGTAATCACCAAATGACCAATTACCTAACATTTCGAAAAATGTATGATGGTAAGTGTCAAATCCTACTTCCTCAAGATCGTTGTGTTTACCAGAAACACGAATGCATTTTTGTGTGTTAGCTGCTCGTTTGTATTCACGTGTGCCAGTTCCAAGAAAAACGTCCTTGAATTGATTCATTCCAGCATTTGTAAATAATAATGTAGGATCATCAAATGGAATTACTGGTGAACTTGGCACAATTCTATGGTCTTTCCTTTCAAAAAAATCTAAAAATTGTTTTCTTATCTCTTGAGATGTTAACATATGTTATCTTTCTTTGATTTATTATTGTAGATCAAATATAAGTTTAACACGCCTTTTATTCAATTTTTTAATTGAAAATGGTTTCGCAAAACACTAAGATGAAATAAAAAATCATTTTATAAGGGCTAAAAAAATCCAGACATTAATTTATTATAAAACCTTGAGCAATAAATTAACTGTAATAATTTCTCAAAACGTTTTAAAGAATTACAAAAGCATTTCATCAAAATAAGCAAATTTACCTACAAGGTTATACTTTTTAATGACTTCCTCTAAAATCTTATCTCTAATAACTAAAACAATATTTCCGTTAAAATTTTCAAAATTCTTAAGAATAAAACTGATTGATGGTTCAAGACCTTTATCTTCTAGTTCCATTGGACCAATTTCGTCAACTATTAACCAGTCAAAATTACCATTAAAGCAATCAATTAAAATCTTTCGTGCTTTATCAAATGATTCTTTTAAGAAAAAATAGTTACCAATTTGAATGATTTTATCATCTCCAACTTTTGACTTTTCCTCTTCATTAATTTCCAATTGAATCAAAGATTTCTCGTTGATGGAATATATAGATCTTTTGCCGTTAACAACAGGTTGTAAAATGCCACCAATATTTTTTTGTGAACATGCCCATTTGAAAATTTTTGTTGTTTTTCCAGATTTTATTTTACCTGTCAAGATATAAATTTTTGATGACATGATTATATCATTAAAAGAATTAATGAATCTTTCAAAAAGTAAATAAGTCGTTTTATTCCCTTTCTGTTTGCATTTTCAATCCAGGCAATACGGATTAAATGTCTAAATTTTGGAAATAGCTCTGTAAATTCATTTAAATTTTCTACTCTACTTAGACTTGAACTTCTTAAAAATTTACTAAGCATTTTAATTAAGAATGGGGAAACTACTTTAAACCAAAGGAAAATGATGATGATTGCTCTAATAACCATCGAAAGCACATTGAGAAATGTGATTTTCTTCAACTCAGGATTTATGAGTGTAATAGATGCGAGAAAGATAAAAAAGATAATTAGAAAAATTCTTGTTGGTTTATAATACCATTTCTTACTCATTCTATTTATTTCGGCTCCAAATTCATTTAGTAAATTTTCCTTTTCCTGATATTTCTGGATAATTTCGAGATACTTTTTGGATTCAATATATAAGACTGATTGAATTTTCACTGCAATATTTGAGAAAAATAACGCTCCAGCTAGATGCAATGCGAAATAAACTATAATTAAAATGAGACTCATACTAAGATTTTCAAAAGCATTAACGCCGAATAATTTCATCACATAGTTTGTAAAATCGTCGATAGCATGCCAGAAAGTCATGCCAAAAATAATTGTGGTTAAAACAATTTTTTGGATGGAAGAGTAAAGCATAGAAAACACGCCAAGAAGTATAACTGAGATTTTTTTCATGCCCAACGAGTTAAAAATTAAATAAGCAATCAAACCTTGGAAAATTACTGCAATGTAAGCTGTAAAAGGTGTATTGGGTGAAAGCAAAAATTTTATTGATGTAACAATAAAAGTAGATTGTATAATTTGACTTTTATTTTTTGAGCTTATTGCGATCAGGTATAGAAAGACTATAGCAAGTCCACCTAAAATTAAACCAGTAAAGGGAATTCTTAAAGAATGAAGAATTCCGCCCAGTATCGATTCAGTAAATGCCCAAATTGCTGTAATTTTTTTTACCTCTCGATCAGAAAATTTTTGTATTTCAGTATCCATAAATTATAAAAAACTTAGAATCAAATTTACGAAAGGCATTGTTCAGATTTTAGAAAATTAAAAATGAAGAAATAAACTTCAGGTGGTAAGTTTATGGTTGAAGATAATACTGGGTAATTTCATTTTTAAGTAATCTAATTAGATACTCAAATTGTGCACGGTAGTTCTTTCTATATTCTTTTTGAGTTAAATCTTTTTCATAAGCTTTAAGATATTCATAATATTTTTTAACCTGGTCACCTTCAAGTAAATCCAGGGCAATATCATTTAATGCTTCCCTGAAAATTGTGATAGTTCTTTCATCATACTTTTCTTTTTTATCCGCAAGACGTTGAATTTTCTTTTCTATTCGATCGAGTGAACGCAAAATACCTTCTCTCATTACATATTGAATTTCAGGATCAGGTAGAACGTTCAAATTTATTTTTTGAGCAGCTGTCAGTTCATATTTAATTTTCAAAGCAATTGAATTAATTGGTAGAACAGGCATGTACTCCGTTAAACTTTTTATAGAATTGAAAATTTCTTCAATCCAGTTTTTGATATAATTATTTTTGGGTAACTTCATTACCCCAAGTAGAATCAATTCGTCCTGTGGAATAATATTTAGTTCATCTTTTTCATTTACTTCTTTTAATGCTATGAATTCTGTATCAGCCCGAGAAAAAATTTTGTAAATCTTGTTATCCGCTCGTTTGATCTCTTTTAATATTTTAGCAAACAAGGGATCAAGTTCAGCGTATTTCTTTGCTATGGTCTGGTAGATTGACTGGTCAATAATTTTATTCACGAAGGCATAAGCTTCTTCTTCATTTGTAATTGGCGGGTCCCATGTTAAGAAGGAACGACGCAAATATTGTAAGTAATCAGATTCGCTACTTGACAGCAAATTTGAAACTGCTTCTAATGCAATATCATCCATCGAAATTTCATTTCTCTCTAAAGAAAAATATTTTAATCGTGAGAAGAAACGAATACGAATCCTAGAAACCTCAATAAAAATTTCAAAAAGGTGATTCTTATCTAACTCTTTTGCATCACCAAGCAAAACCTTATTCAATAAATCTAAAAGTTTTCTTTCCATAAACAAAAATTATAATTCTTCTAACCCATTATCGTAATTTGTTAAAAATAATCCAACCCCTTTTTAGCAAAAACTTTATTAAGATTAAGAAAGCTAAATTAAAGGAAAAAATTATTCAAAAATCTTTTTCCATTTTTCATCTACTCTTTTAACGACTTGCTCATCCATTCTTAGTGGCTCAGGGTATCCCGTTTTCCAAGTTGCATCTATTCCCATTATACCACGATAAATAGGACTAATTCCTACCAATTTCTGCTCAGTAAAAACGATATCTCTTTCAGCATCAAACCTTGTAAAAATTCCCCAAATTACTTTCTCTAAACTGAATATGTCTATATCAGAACTGACTACAGCAATGATTTTGTAACGATTTAATTCTTCAACCTGAACAAGTTTTTCAATAGTTTCCCTACCATCTTTAGCTACTTTAACAACCAGAAGTGTATCCATAAATGTGTTAAAATCTTCAAAAGCCACATTTGCCTTTGAAAGAATTTTCTTTATCTGTTCATATGAAAATTTTTCTTTACCTTGGTTAAAATCAACTCTTGCTGGTCCTTTAGAAGTTGCATCAATAATCATTTTACTACCAAGATTCATTTTGAAACTTGTAAAATCGAGAGTATCGAGGGGAACTTTAGGTATCATTATGAAATCATATTGCGGATCAAAATTGTATTTTATTTCATCCAGAACTGCTAAAAAATTTCGAGGATTTACACCTCTATCAACAGTAATTACACATTTTGTTAGAGATAATTGTCCCTCGCCCATAATACTCATAGCAGTTTTCATAGCTTCTTTGTCATGTCTCTCATCTACTGAAACAACAAGCAGGTTGTGAAATCCAGCCTCGTAATAAGCCCACAATGATTCGATTTCAGGATGTATAAGTTTTATCAAGGGACCGAGTATTTTTTGAGTTGCATCACCAAGGAATTTGTCTTCCATTGGTGGAATTCCAACTACCGTTGCAGGATAGATTGGATCTTTCGCGGCTGTTATTTTTTTTATTCTAAAAATTGGAAATTCAGCAGCAGTTGAATAATGGCCAAAATGATCTCCAAACGGCCCTTCCATTCTTCTGAAGTTTGCCGGTACAATTCCCTCAAGAATAAACTCAGCATAGGAAGGAACCAAGATATTAATGGAATTTGCTTTCGTGAGTTGAGTTCTTTCGCCTCTTAAGAAGCCTGCAAACATAACTTCGTCGATGTTCTCAGGAAGTGCGGCAATGGTTGCAAATAACATTGCAGGATCAGTACCGAGTGCAACTGCTACTGGTAAATCTCGACTCATTTTTTCAGCACGATGATAATGAAAGCCCCCTCCTTTTTGAATTTGCCAGTGGATTCCTGTTGTTTCATCATCAAAAACTTGCATTCGATACATCCCAACATTCCGTTTACCAGTGATTAGATCGTAAGTAAATACCTGTGGTAAAGTAATGAATCTTCCACCATCATTAGGCCAACATTTTAAAATTGGTAAATCACTTAGTCTTACAGGAAGTTCAGTGTATTGTGAATAACTGCCTCCAACTTTAGGGAAGGCAGAAAGAAACCTCTTTATCATTCCTCTTCTACTAAAAATCTCCCTAAATTTTGGTGGCATAAGCAGTTCTGCAAACCTTATAAGTTCAAAACCAAGTTCATCAGGGTCTCTCTGCAGTGCGAGTTCCACTCGTCTATCGGAAGCATATGTATTCATCAGTAATGGAAATTTAGATCCGATAGGTTTAGTAAAAAGAAGTGCTGGCTTTTGTTGGAGAAGTGCACGGATAGCTATTTCTGTGGCTTCTAAAACTGGATCAACAGGCTCTTCTATAATAATTAATTCCTTTTCATGCCGAAGAATTTTAAGATAATCTTTTAAGTTCCTGATAATCATACATCCACTGTAAAAAACTTCTAATTAACAATGAAATTTAGATATTAAACATCAACCCATCAATAAAAATTCTGTAGTATTTAACCTATATTAAATGCCCTGGTTATCAAGACGAAATAGAACAATGAAACGATAGTCTTAAAGAGAATAAGAAAAACATTCTAGAAGAAATCCTTCAGATAAAATTCAAGTTCATCAATAATTTTTTCATCGAGTAACAAAGAAACAAATTCGGCAAAGTTGTTAAGAATTATTAGTGAATTTATACTTGCATCTTTTTCAGCAAGATTTACGATATTTCTAGAAACATTGTAATTAAGTAATCTTACATCGTCATAAATATCTTTTAATTTTTTCATGTCCCAGTCAGGTTGTTCACCCTTAATTTTTTTCACAAATTGAGCAAGTAGATAAATTGAAAGTGCGCGAATTTCCGTTTCCGTTACAGATGCAAAAGGTAAATGAAAATAAAGTAATGGTTTTAACTTCCCCATAACAGGACATCCAGAGGCAACCATAAATATACCAAGTAAACTACTAACTCCCGCTTGAAGTGTCGTGGTTTTAGAATAATTCCGTATAGGAGTTTCAACAAAAACGTCAACCTCTTCAAAAGATATCCTATTATTAAATAAAGAAAGGATCGTTTGAATTCTAAGTGCTAAAGGGCAGTATTTAACTTCCAGTTCATTTAATGGACAATGAGAACATTTGAAGTTCTTCAGCTCAGCCCATTCGGGAAATTTTTCAATCTTTGGTTCAATAATAGATAAATCTTCAGGATTCAAGGTAAGATTCAATTCAATTTTACTTTCGTCATTAAATCGAAAAAAATAACGAACTTTAATTTCTTTTGAATTATCTAGATACATTAGTATTAAATTAATTTCTTAACCAAGTTAATCACTTTTGAAAACAAAAAAAAATAAAAAGATTTTCCAAAAACCTTATTCAAAATTTTCTTTCAAAAAGTTTTCTTCCAAATTTCAAAAAGAATTAACGACGAAGATATCGTCACATTTAACGACTCAGCTTTACCAGTTCCAGGAATGCTTATTATTTCATCACTTAATCTTTTTATTTCATCTGAAATACCCCTCGATTCATTACCAAAAACGATAATTAACCCGGAAAGAAATTCTGTCCCCATCACACTTTTTCCACCCGCAGAGGTTGAATATACTTTATATCCTTTTGACTTTAGGTGTTTTATTGTTTTCGGCATGTTAATGTTAGAAATTAAATTCAAATGGAAAATTGAACCCATAGAAGCTCGAATCACCTTTGGATTTGTAAAATCTACAGTATTTTTGCTGAGCAAGATCCAATCAATTCCAAACCAATCAGCTGTTCGCAGAATTGCACCAAGATTGTTTGGATCAGAAATGTTTTCAAAAGAAAGAACAATGTTTGGTAATTTCTTCTCAAGTTGTTCAATGCTTAATTCTTTTTTTTTAACAAGTGCGCATATTCCCTGTGGTGTGACTTCGTTACTTATTTTTCTAAATTCTTTTGTTTTTAATTCAAATGCTTTTATGTTTTTGTTCTTTATTATGTTAAAAAAGTTTTCTCTTTCGCTGATGAATTTTTGAGTAAAATAAATTTCTTTAATATCCCAGTCAGATTTTAACGCTTCCAATACAACTTTTTCGGTTTCTACTAAAAAAAATCCAGATTGATCTCGATATTTTTTAAGTCTGAGTTTAGAAATTTCTTTTAAGTGATTTGCGGAAATTCTTTCAGTGAGCATTACTCTGTTTTTATAAATTGAAATATTTGAGATTGATAAGGTTTTAAATCGAAATATAAACCATCATAATACATTTCATTTCCATCACGTAAATATTCCTCATCACTCAATCTATCTTTGATTAGAAATTTTTTGTCTACAATATTATAACTTTCAACTTTTACTTTACATTGCGATTGATAAGGCGAAAGATTCAACACAACTAAATCTATATTCATTTTTTCATTCTCATATAAAAAAATGGTGAAATTGTTGTGAGAAATACTGCCCTCCCAAGCTGGTAAAGGATTAAGATACTTGAAGTAACCATTAGTAATTGTAGAAGATTTAATTGCGAATAATAATTTCAAATAAAAATTTTTTAATTCACCGTTTAATGGTTCACTGTAAATTCTACGAAGTTGAATAGCATGAGGATACTTCTTACCTTCAATTTGTCCGGCATGAATCAATTTCATTGAAGGTAATGTGTAAACTAAAGTAGCAAGTACTTTTATATAATCAAGGTTGAAAACTAATGAGCTTCTTGGTTCATCATGATTTTCCAGAAATAGAAATCTATTTCTTCCATAAGTAAAAGCTCTTTTTATGTATTCATTAATTAATAGTATGTTTTGTTTAACCATTAAATCATAAAATTTTTTATCGTAAACGTAATCAAAGCCTAAGTCTAACAAATCTTTTTCACAATCCCAGTAAACTTCCCCAATAAAAATAAAATCCGGGTTTTTCTTCTTCACTTTATCTATTGCTTCTCTCCAAAATTCTTTTCCTGAGGGAACCGCATCGTTAGGTAATTGATAATTTTTCCAATTATTATGGAAGATATTTGAAAGTCCTAACATTGCCATATCACATCTTACACCATCGCACTTCTTACTTAATTTAAGTAGTTCATTAATCATAAATTTTTGAACAGATTTCGACCGATAGTCTAATTGCAACGTATCTTTCCAAGATGGAAAATATGGATCTCGTCCATGAGCAATGAAGTATGTTTTTTCGCCTGCTTTTAGTTCATAAAAATCCGGTGAATATTTTAATTCATTATTTTCAACACAGTGAATGAAATATTCAGGATGTTTTTTTACAATAGGATTATCAATCGCTACATGATTGTGTACGAAGTCTAAAATTATTTTTAGATCAAATTTTTTAAGCAGTAATTCTTTAAACTTTGTGTAAAACCTATCGGCACCAAAGGATTTTGAAACTGAATAACTCTTAATCGCATAAGGTGAGCCAATAACATCTTCTATTGTCCAGCCTGGCAATGATTCATCATATCTTCGATGAAGTTCTTTCATTTCCCGAGCTATTTTTTGACTCTCTTTGCTCGGTTCATAAATTCCCAATGGCCAGATATAATCTACACCAAGAGCTTTAAGCTCCTTGAAAAATTCAAAGGGCAAATCAATAAGAGTTTTAATTTTATGATTGGTTTGTTGATGTCTGAAGAAAAACTCTCTGATATCGAACTGATATACTATGCTGTGTTTCATTCTTAAATATTAAAATATTTAGCTTCTGGATGATGTATAACTAAAGCTGATGTGCTTTGCTCAGGTACCATTTGATAACCATCCGTCAAATGCACATCGATACGTTCTGGTTTCAAAAGTTTGAAAAGCTTAACCTGATCTTCCAGGTTTGGACAAGCTGGATAACCAAAAGAATATCTAGAACCACGATAACCTTGGTGAAAAAGTTTTTTAATATCAGTTGAATCGGCATAATCAATCTTAAGTTCTTCTCTGATCTTCTTATGCCAGTATTCGGCTAAAGCCTCCGCTGTCTCAACACTCAAACCGTGAAAAAATAAATAGTCTGTGTAATTATTTGACTGATAAAGATACTGAGAATATTCTGAAGCTTGTTTACCAATAGTTACCACAAAGAATCCAACTACGTCTATTTGCTTAGACTCAATTGGTTGAACAAAATCGGAAATGCATAAATTTCTTTTGCCTATTTGCCGTGGGAAAGTAAAGCGAATCAATTCAACTAAATTTTCCTTTTCTAATTCGTTGATGTTCCATATTGAATGAATTTCATCTTCTTTGAGATTTTTAGGTCTATAAATAATTAAATCATTTTTTTCGGACTTAGCTGGGAAGTAACCATAAACAACTTTTGGTTGAAAAAGTTTTTGATCAATTACTTTCTTTTTAAGACTTTCATAAATCGGTAAGACTTTTTCTTCCACCAATCTCTGGTAATCTTCATCTGATAATTTTCTCTTTCTAAACTGCCATTGTCCCCGAAACAGTGCAACTTCATTCACATATTTAAAGACTTCGTCCAGTGGAATATCTTCGATAATTTTAACTCCCCAAAATGTCGGAACTGGAACTTCATCAAGAACTGTTACTTTCGATTTTGTAAAATGGGATTCTTCGTCCAACAAAGCAATTTTTGCTTCGGAACCAACAAGTGTGTCAATTTTATCTTCCTCATTTTCAATCAAATTACTTTCTTCTAGTTTATCAAATAATTTGATTGATTTGATTCGTTCCATAAATCTTAAACCATCAAAAGCATCTTGGGCATATTCAACATATCCCTTATAAATTTTTTTCAGGTCTTGCTCTACAAATCTTCGAGTAAGAGCAGCACCACCAAGAACAACGAAAACTTTTAAGTTTCTTTCATTTAACACTTCTAAATTTTCTTTCATCACTAAAGTAGATTTAACAAGTAATCCACTCATACCAATTGCATCAGCTTTCTCTTGCTCAAATACTTCGATCATTTTTTCAATTGGACATTTAATACCTAAATTGTACACCGTATAACCGTTATTAGTTAAAATTATATCAACCAAATTTTTACCGATATCGTGCACGTCACCCTTAACTGTCGCAAGTACAATTTTACCTTTTGATTCCCCTTGCTTTTTCTCCATGAATGGTTCGAGATAAGAAACAGCAGATTTCATAACCTCCGCACTTTGTAAAACAAAAGGAAGTTGCATCTGACCGCTTCCAAAAAGTTCACCAACTATCCTCATTCCGTCAAGTAAAATATTATTTATGATTTCCAATGCACTATATTGTTGCAGTGCTTCATTAAGATCATCTTGAAGACCTACCTTATTCCCATCAATTATTCTGTTCTTAAGTCGCTCATCTAAAGAAAGCTCCTCTTTATCTTGAATAGTTTTAGTTGCTTCCTTTTTCTCTGAAAAGTAAGCTATAAGCTCCTGCAGTGGATCGTAAACCACTTTTTTTATTTTTTTGTTCATACTATTGTCACAAGAGTATCATTTAACAAATTTCTGTAAAATAAACTCACTTTGTTAATATAAAAAAGCTATAATTCAAAAAAAATTTCTCAAGAAAGAATTAAATTTTAATAAATCAAATCAGTTTGAAAAATCCGGGAGATTAAATAAAATGAAATAGCAAATTGAGAGAATAACTATGAAAAGATTCATACCTTTATTTATATTTTCAATTGCTTTTGGTCTACTCGAATCAATCGTTGTAGTTTATCTGAGACAAATTTATTATCCAGACGGTTTTGCTTTTCCACTAAGAATTTTACAACCAGAAATGATCAAAATTGAAATAGTAAGAGAAATTTCTACCATAATTATGCTTTTATCAATTGGTTATCTGTCAGGAAAAACTTTTATAGAAAGGTTTTCGTATTTCATTTTTAGTTTTGGAGTGTGGGATATTTTTTATTATGCAGGACTTAAATTATTTCTAAACTGGCCTGAAAGTCTTCTAACTTGGGATGTATTGTTTTTAATTCCAATAACTTGGATTGGTCCAGTTCTGGCTCCATTAATTTGTTCAATCGGAATGATATTTATTGCTCTTATAACTATTTTCTTAATCGAAAGATCTCATAAGTTAAAATTTACTGCTCTTAACTTGATTATGATTATCGCGGGAGTTTTTATAATAGTCCTAACTTTTATATTCGATTATGCCAGAATCATTATTCAAAATGATTTTATTAAAGACTTTTTTACTTTGACTGAAAATAAAGAGTTTTGGAATACTATAACCTCATACGTGCCACAAAAATTCAATTGGTATCTATTTTTGGCTGGTTGTTTAATTATTGGAGGAACTTACTTTAAAGTATTTATGAAAAGTTTTAATCATAATAAAAAAAGAAAGTCTACAACTTAAAGTAGTCAGGCGAGTTGAGCCTTCTGATTTCCTCTTTCAAATATTTATCAATTTCAATGTATTTCATAGACTCATCATAACTTTCTGCTGTTTTTAGCTTATCTTGATTTTTCTTAATCTCATATGTAATAACTAATTTTTTTAACTTTCTTATCAAATCATGAGCAATTTCTTTAAGAGAAAAGTTTTCCTGAGTCACTAATGTATCCTGCCAATCCTTACTTACAGTGTACTTTTCAAATATCGCGTCAGCTAATATTGATTTTAGCTCATCATCCTGAATTATACTCATTATTGTAGTTGAGTTAATCACATTTTTATTGTCATACTCATTTTTAATTATCTCAAATATTTCACGAGCTTTTTCATTAAAGAAATCTCTCGAATTAACATAAAGGAAAATAATATCATTCACATTTTTATCACCTTCACAAAGTAACTTTAGCATTTCTTTTTCAACTGGTAACATATTTTCAATTTGCTTTTTCACTTTCTGAATTTCATCGGGGTTTTTCCCTGATATTTCTGAAGCATTTGTGATCTTTTGGGGCTCGTCCAAATACTCTGTCATTGCTTGAAATAAAGAATTCGCTCTTACATTGAATTTTTCTGCAATTTCATTTACAAAAATTTCTCTTCGTACAGGATCTTTAACTTTAGCAGTATACTCAAGTAAGCTTTTAACTACTTTTGTTTTAATTGATGTATCATTTAAATCTTTTTTACTTAAAGAGTAATCGTAAATAAAATCTATATAATTTTTCCCTAGATGTAATTTTTCTTTAAACTTTTGTGCACCATATTTTCTGATAAATAAATCAGGATCCTCATCCTCTGGTAGAGTTATAATTTTAAATTCCAGATCCGTTTTTAATAACAATTCTATTGAACGAATTGCAGCTTTTTGACCCGCTTCATCACCATCGAATATCAGGTTAACATTTTGTGTAAATCTTGAAACCAAATTAAGTTGATCTATAGTCAAAGCAGTGCCGGCTGTGGCAAGAACATTCTTAAATCCATTTTGATATAAACTTAAAAAATCCATGTAACCTTCCACTAATATTACATTGTCCGCTTTCCGAATAAAATCTTTCGCATGGAAAAGTCCATAAAGTGTCTTGCCCTTGACATAAATTCTAGTTTCCGGTGAGTTTATATACTTGGACTGTTTTTCATCACCAATAATTTTTCTTCCACCAAAGGCGATAATCTTTCCAATAGTTGAATAAATAGGGAAAATTATTCTGCCACGAAATATATCATAATACCGATTATCTTTTTTTGAAATTAGACCTAGTTTTTCAAAAATCTCAAATTCTAACTTGTTTTTATTAATGAATGATATTAGCCCATCCCAGGAACTGAGAGCATACCCTAAATTAAACGTTTTAATAGTTTCATCACTAATTCCCCTTGAATGCAAATACTTTAAGGCATTTCTGCCTTCATCAGTCTTTGTAAGATTATCATAGAAATATCTGCCCACGATTTGCGAGTATTCATATAATTTTTCTAATTCTAAATCTTTTTCAACAAAATTTCCTTGTTCATATTCAATAGGTATGTTAAATTTTTTTGAAAGTGTTTCGATAGCTTCAACGAAAGGAATTTTTTCTATTTTCATTATAAATGAAACTGCGTTTCCACCCTCTTTACATCCAAAACAGTGAAACAAGTTCTTATCCGGACTAACTGAAAAAGATGGAGTTCTCTCACTGTGAAAGGGACACAAGCCAACGTAATTCCTTCCTACTTTCTTAAGTCGCACATAGTCTGATACAACATCAACAATGCTAATAGATTCTAAAAGATTTAAAATAGAATCTTGCTTTATTCTCATACTTGTAAATTACGCAATACCAAATTTATGTCAAAAATGGAAATATTTGAGTAATGAATCTAGATGAATTAACAGTATATGATTTGAGCTTATGTTCTTATAATAGATTTAATTTCAAATGAAATCATATTTAACTTCAGGAATTTTCAAATTTCTGTTTCAATCTCAACCCTTGGATAAAAATCTCACGATTGATTGAATCCTCATCAAATTGAAGCTGAAAATCTTTCATAAGGAAATTACCCTGCTGTATCACTGATTTTGCTTCTCTCTCTAATATGGCATAAATGAAATGACCCCAGAAATTTTCAGAACTTAAATAATTAACCGGAACATAATCCCATATGACTAAATTTGCTTGACTCTTAGTATCAAGTAACGAGAAATCACTAAAATAATTTCGAATAAATTTAATTTGATTGATGTAAAGATTTTTGATGAAACTAAAAGAAGTATCAAAACTTTTACCGGCATATCTTGAGAGTAAAAAGAGAGTCTTTATCGTTTTTTTTATATTCGAATGCATACCATCTGTTCCGGGTAAAATGATTAGATTCTCTGATAACTTCTCAAAACGAATTAATCCAACCGAATTGTTCATATTAGAGTCGGGATTCAATGCAATAGCAGCTCCTAATTCAGCAACTTTTTTATACTCTTTTCTTTTTAGATGAATCCCATGAGCAAGAATAGATTTGTGATTAACCAACTCATTTTTAATAAGTCTCTCAAGAGGAAAAGCTTTGAAACGTTTTTTACTTAAGAGTCTATCCGCTTTATCTTCACAGATATGAATATGAATTCCTGTGTCCAATTCCTTTATAAGTTTAGATATTTTTTTTAAGCTTTCATCCTGTAATGTAAATGAAGCATGAAGTCCAAACATCCCCTTGAAGTTATCTCCAGCAAAAGAAATGAATTCGAAATTTTCTTTTAATGCACTCTCACGAAGTTTTTTACCATTTCTATCGGTTGTTTCGAAACAAATATTCCCTTTTAGACCAAACTTCGAAAGTTCTTGTGAAATAAGTTTAAGACTTCCTTTAGTCGCTTGAGGGGAAGAATGATGATCAAAAATATAAGTAGTTCCACTTTTAATCGACTCAATAGCACACATCCAAGCGGAAGCTTTTATCATTTCGTAATCAAGTAAATTATCCAACTTCCACCATAAATTTTTAAGAATGTTGACAAAATTTCCGGTAGAAACTTTTACCTTTATGCCCTTAGCTAAACGTGAATAAATATGTTCGTGAAAATTAATCATGGGAATTGTAGCAATACAACCTTTTGCATCATACTCATTCTCATATGATTTTCCTTTCGACTGAAGAAATTCATCAAAATCTTTCTTATATATATTGCTAATTAATCCATTCGAAATTTCTAAATCACAAAAAACGGGTTGAATATCGTTATTTGCTATTTTTGCAAGCCACAAATTTTTAATCATTAAATTTCGATCCATTTTACAACTCGCAGTTTTTAAGTTCTAACCTTTTCATTGAATTCTTCTATCAATTCATCCCATAATTTCACTGTTTCATATCTTTGCCTCCAGTAATCATCGTCATACCACTGGGCATTTAACTCTTCAACGTCTTTACCTTGTTGCTCAACCCAGGTAAAATACTTCAAATTGTGTATGGTTTTCTTATCATAGTAATTAAGCTCTTTCATAAAATCGATTGATTGATGTTTAAAGATAACATTCCAATCTATCTCGGCTTGTTTGATTGAGTATTTACCCCACTTTTCATTTGCCTCCTGTAATCTTGAACGATACATATCCACTGAGTCTGTAAAAACTGTAAAGATTACGTCATTTTCATTAAACTCAAACCACTTTGCAAGTTTTATTGAACTTAATACATTACTAATAGACGAAATTCCCAGATATGAGAGTTTATTTAATACATCATCATTAACGCCCAAAGATGATAAAAATTTCAATCCTTCATCTTCATTAAACACTCTCAAAATTTTTAGTGGTTGTTCATCATCAATTGCAACTACTACATCAGTATTATTTACGTTATGAATCCATGGCACGTGTTTATCGCCAATTCCTTCAATTCTATGTCCACCATAACCATTCATTAATAAAGTAGGACATTGCAATGCTTCCGAAGCAACAATTTTTATCTGTGGAAATTTTTCCTTAAGATAATCTCCTGCTCCAATAGTTCCAGCTGAGCCTGTCGCACTTACAAATCCACTTAATCTTTTTCGATGATTAAATAATTTCTTGAAAACTTTTTCTATGGCGTTACCGGTAACTGAATAATGGTAAATCGAGTTTCCAAACTCTTCAAACTGATTAAATATAAAATATTCATTACCCAGTGCTTCTAATTCGTGACATTTGTCGTATATCTCTTTTACATTACTTTCACACCCAGGAGTGACAATTACCTCCGAACCTATACTTTTTAACCATTCAAATCTCTCCCTGCTCATCTCTTTCGGAAGAATAGCCACAGAGTGAACATTTAACAAGGCGGAATTAAAAGCTCCACCTCTGCAATAATTACCAGTGGACGGCCAAACTGCTTTATGGTACTCGGGATTAAATTTTCCAGTAACAAGATACGGAATCAATACTCCATAAGTCGCTCCTACTTTATGAGCCCCGGTAGGGAAAAATTTCCCAACAAGTCCTACTATCTTAGCTTTAATCCCTGTTATTTCCTGAGGAATTTCAAGAAAATTAAAATCGCCAATACCTTTTGTGAAGGGATCATTCTGCCAATGAATTCTGAATAAATTTAAGGGATTGAGTTCATTAAAATCGATCCCGGGTAAACGATCTTTAATCTCGTCTGGAATTGTTTCGGGATTTTGTAACTCTTTGAATTTTGGAAGAATTATATTTTTAACTTTACAACGCTGAATTGTTTTTTCAAGAAAAGATTGATTTTCAATTTTCCATTCCCACTTCGACATTTTAATCTCTCTAAGTTTATTTTTATATATCGTTTTAAGTACTAAAAAAATTATAATCCAAATTGGGAGATTAACAGTGCAAGAATCGCTATTGCTGCAGAACCAAGTTGAAGCTCTCTTGGATGTACTTCCTCAAAGATGTCATTATCTGAGTGATGTACATCCATATAACGTTGATTATCTGGAACAAAACCAATTTTAGCCTTTACATTTTTTAATCTAGAAATATCTGCACCACTTCCACCTTTTCTAATCCAATCAATTTTGGCGAGACTCAAATAAGGTAAAAACTTCTGTAAGTCCAAAATAATATTGGAATCAGCCTCCACAGAAAATCCACGTGGGGTAAACCCGCCGCGATCTGATTCAATAGCTGCTATATGAATTTGTTCAGTAGATTGTGCGTAGTTATTGTATTCAATTCCACCGATTGAATTAAATTCTTCTCCCATAAATAGAACACAACGAATAGTTCTTTTAGGATTAAAATTCAACCGCTTGATTAAATCCAGAGCCTCCATAGAATGTATTACGCCTGTCCCGTTATCGTGAGCACCACACCCTTTATCCCAGCTATCAATGTGTCCACCAACTAAAACTACTTCATTTGGTAATTCACATCCTCGAATCTCTCCAATAACATTATATGAAATTGTGTCATCAAGAGATTTACATGAAAGTTTAATATACAGTTCGAGATTTGGTTCAACTTTAATTGCATTAACTAAAAAGTCCGCATCGAGATTTCCAATCACAACTGCGGGAATTCTTGGAATTGAATCATTATACCTAAGAATTCCAGTGTGAGGAGTATTATCATGTTTTGTAGTAATTGAACGAACAATCACACCCACTGCCCCATACTTTGCTGCTTCAATTGCACCGTAAATTCGCTGGTCTACGGCTTTCCCATAAGCACTAAATGTTTCTACTTCTCCAAAATCAAGTGAGCGATTAAAAAAAACAAAATTACCTTTCACCTTATCTCGTTTTGTATACAATTCCATAAAATCATGAACAACCACAACTCTCCCACTAACTCCATTATCTCCAGTGCCTATACTTCCGCCTAAAGCCGTTATATTAAGTTTTTTCCCACTATACTCTTTGGATTTAATTATTTGGCATTCTTCCCTATCTCCCTTGATCCATACAGGAACTCTTACCGGTTGTAACCAAACAGAATCAAAACCTGATTCTATCATCTTCTTTCTTGCCCACTCTATTGCATTATAAGAATTGGAAGATGCAACCAATCGTGGACCAATTTCACAAAGCTCTTTTAACCAGTAATAACCTTTTCGATCTTCCAATGAACGACGAACAAGTTGTTTACTCAAGTTTAAAAACTCATCAATAGAAGTTTGCCCGCAGAGAATTGAAAAGGAATAAATACAAATTAATAAACTAAGTTTGGAGGTTTTCATTCGAATCAAATTTGAAAGATAAATTAGAAAAGATATTCCTCTTCTTTTTCTTCTTTTCCTTCTTGTTTTCTCAGAGGTTTGACTCTATAATATGGTTCTATTTCTGAACCAATGAATTTGATAGTCGCAAGTATCACACCTAAATCATCAAGATAACCAATGAGCGGTGCCAGATCAGGTACTGTATCAAGAGGTGCAATAAAGTAAATTAATGCCGAAACAACTATTAATTTTCGATACCATTTAACAGAATTATCTTTCAAATAACGATAAAGTGCGATCAAATCTTCAACAAAGGAAATTTTTTTCTCTACCTTTTTCAATTTCTCCGGGAGTTCTTTATCAATGTACTCAACTTTTTCATTAAATTTATTTTCATCTTCTGCTGTTACGAGCATTTCCTTACCAATATTTTTCATAATTAAATCTCCTTTGATTAATCAAAGTTATAAAAATTAGATTGAATAAATAAACACTTACTTCATAATTGATAACATAAAGCCACGTATGATTTTTAATGAAATATAATTGGATCATTCTCATTTCAAAAAATGCATGCACTAAGAAGTAAATTTTTTCTCCCTGAAACTCTTGAACTTTCTAAATGAAAATTTAATCAAGTTCTCCAAAATATTTTTAACTTTGTACAGAGATGCACGGAAAGGGATAAAATAAAAGTTATTATCACTCCTTTTAGAAAACCTAACCAGGGTGTTATTGCCATTTTATTCAACAATAACATTAAGCCTGATAGATGTAAAATTGGAATAACAAAATTATTTATGCCTGCATAAGCTATCATAGGGTTTTGTCCATTTGTAACTAAAAGGTTAATCCATTTAGTTCTTTTAAACACATCTATAATTATCGAAAAGAAGATGATTGTACAAATTGCTAGTCCCGAAGTCACAAAATAATAACTCATAGTCGCTTTATCTTTCTTTATACCACCTTCATATGGTTCGAAAAAGAGTCCAAGCACTAACCAATAAGCAGCCCATGTAAACAATTCCTTGTATAGTTTTTCGGTGGAGTTGTTTGTTTTGCTCATGAAAAAATATCCCACTAACAGAAGTAAAAATGTTAAAATAACTGTTTCCACTATCCATCTATTGTATAAACCAATAAGTAATTCTAATACAATGAAAAACATAAGGAAAGCAATGAAAATGTATTGAATTGAATTCCAACTTTGGGAGAAATCTTCGTCTTTTGATTTCATCCATTTAAGAATCAAATCACCTGCAATCGTTCCCGGAATTACAATAAATAAGTATTGTAAATAATACAGTTTATAAATCCAGGGTACAGGAGAAAAATTCCACAGTTCAGTTACCCATCCGCCTAATGGTTGGGGCATATTTGATAGACGAATTGCTATCATTATTCCAAGGATACCAATTCTTAATAACCAGTTATTTCGTGTAACTAACCAGAATAGGGAACCAAGTACAGCCATATTTGTCAGAACAACAATAATGATATCACTACGAAACAATGAAAATCCTGAACCATCAGGATATTTTAACAAAGAAAGTAAAATTATGGCACCTGACCAACCCAGAATTCTCAGAAATAATTTAAGATATTTATTCCAATTATCTGGAAAACGTGTGTAGATTGGAAATAATAATAAAAAGGCAAGCAATGCTAATGAAAAGATTTCAATTGTTGGCGATTTACTGATAACATAAGGTCGAATTGCCTGAACATATAAAGCAAAAAATCCAAGTAAAAATCCGCGTTCTAAAATTCCTAAAGAAATTTTCCATTCAGGTATTCCCTGCTCAATTCTCCTATTGATTGCAAGTGGAAAAGCAGCACCCATAGCGAAAAGAAAAAATGGAAAAACTAAATCGACCCAGGTAATTCCTGGAATGGTAGGAATCCATTTATGTTCAGGAGGAGGAACCTGAGCATGGTACATCCAACCAGGTAAAGTATTCACATGAAATGGAATCTGTCCCGAAAGTATCATTGTTAGAATAGCAAAACCTCTAAGTGCATCTAGCTGAAGAGCACGTTTGGAAGTGATATTGATATTAATTTCCATTTTTATTCCAAATTTTTATGCAAGTTATAACATCATGAAAAAATTTTTAAATGATAAATATTAAACATCAGTTTTGATTAAAGAAATTTTGTAGTTAGATTAAAATAAAAAGAGTAAAGGCTATGCTCACAGAAAATAAATATATAGTACCCGCGTTTATTTTATCAGTATTTTTTGTTATAGGAGTTTTGATAATTGGAGAAGCATGGAGAAATCATACACGGACCAATCAAACAATTACAGTAACAGGTTCAGCAAAAAGAATGATAGTATCAGATCTTGGAATTATTCGTGCGAATTTAAATGCTCAAGCTGCCCAACTACAGGATTCATATAGAGATATTCGAAATCAAATTCCACCTCTTAAAGAATATTTAAAGTCTAAAGGCATTTCCATCGACTCATTGGAATTTTACGCTCCAACAAACTATCCGATTTATGAATTTACTTCAACGGGAATTCAGACAAATAGAATTATTGGATATGTATGGAACCAGAATTTTTCAATCATGTCAAAAGATGTAGCTAAAATAAAAGAAATTTCCCTTGAACTTTCTCAATTAGTTGAAAGAGGTGTTAATCTTCAGAACATTCAACCCGAGTATCACTACACTAAACTAGCAGAATTGAAAATTGAAATTCAATCCGAAGCAGCTAAGGATGCCATGGAGAGAGCAAGAAAAATAGCTGAAGCTACTGGAAGTAAATTAGGGCGCCTAAGAAGTGCCAGAATGGGAGTCTTACAAATAACTCCCAGATTTTCAAATATGATTTCTGATTATGGTATTAATGATCTTTCCTCAATTGAGAAGGAAATTACTGCAGTAGTTAACGCTGCTTTTGAAATTAGATAAGTTTGGTTAAATATCAGATTGTTTGATGATAGGTTTTGAATTTATATAATTGTATAATACTTCAATTGTTTCTTCTTTAATATCCAATTCAACCTGAAGAATATCACGAATAGAGACGACACCAATGAGTTTTTCTTTTGATGTAACTAATAAATGTCGAATGTTTGCTTTTTTCATTTTGGCAAGAGCATCTAAATAAGTTTCATTTTCATCAGCCACAATTAAATTGACAGTCATAACTTCAGAAACTTTAACTTCTGCAGGATTCTTCTTTTCTGCAATAACACGTTGCATTAGGTCTCGCTCGGAAAAAACACCGACCAACTTATTCCCATCGAAAACCGGAACCAGTCCAATTTTATGTTCGCACATAAATTTACATGCTTCTTGAACTGTTATATCTTTATGAACTGTAAGTAAAGGTCTGTTGCCGATTATTTCTTTTAATGTCTTCATAAGAGTCAATTCTTTTCTAATTTATTAGATTCAGTGACGCTTTCGTAAGATTCAAAGAGCATGCCCCACTCGGTTTCCTTCAACCATTTTTTGAATAATTTTTTATCTTTAAGAGGCCATCGGTAGTAATCGTGATAAAATTCTGACCCAAATATGAATAGATGTACAAGTGGAGTTCTGAAGAAAAAGTTCTGAATTGATTTCAATGGTCCAAACCATAATAAATCACCAACGAGACTTGCACCATTGTCACCAACAAAGAAATTCCAATTTTCATTCGATACATCATCACCTACAATTTCAATATCTCGTGGTTCTCCGACTCCAAGTCCCATTTCATGAGCAACTCTAATATACTCAATACTCATTGGGTCAAATCCCATTAGTTTTGCTGCTACTGAGTCAATAGCTACTTGGTCACCACTTGCGAGAATTACATTTTTGACTACTGGAATCATTGTGCGAGGACCGGGTCCATTCCCCGCAGTTGTGCCATCCATGACAGCAAAAATTCCTGTATGAATTTCCTTTTGTATTTGTAGTAAATCAACCAAAGTTTTATGAATCCATGAATGAGTATAGTGTCTTTTTGTATTCAACAATCCACCAAAAGCATTTTTCATTGCTCCAGTAGTAGTAGTGTAGATGTGACATTTAACAGTTGGAAGATGTACAATATTTTTCCCAAGGAAGTAATCTGGAATTTTAATACCTTCTGGATAGATGTGATCAAGCACTAACATTCTTGCACGGGGCTCGTACTTAATCCATTTCATGTCCTCTTCTTTAAAATTAAATAATACCGGTATATTATATTTTCTGAAAATTGGTTTGTATTTATTCAGATCTTCTCCCTTAAATGCATCTGTCACAACAGTTTTGTTTTGTACACAAACTAAATCGTCAAAGCCAAATTTCCTTAGACCAAGTATGGTTCCTTCTAACTGCCAGGGAGTAGTATTTGCTGCCGGAAAGGGATAATGCCAGGAAATATTGTCTTTGAGAATTGTTGTTGCCGATTTATCAAGATAATTTTCAACTTCTGCTAATTCAAGCAAACGTTGATAATCTTCTAATACTCTTTTTGCCGAAGTTCTTAATACTGCAACTTTTGATTTCATTCTACTCGTCTCCTATAACTTGATAGTTAAAAATATAAAAAAAATCATTACTAAAAAATTTATTTTATTTTCACTGACTTAAACTTTTTAGCGTACTTTTTGGTAAGAGAAAGATAAAGATTTTTATGTTTCTTACTTGGCTCAATGTGAGTGTGCTCCCACCATTCATTCCACGATGTTATTAAAATAAAATCAGGGTTGGATTCAATTGCTCGAATAAAGGTTTCCTGAAAATACTTTCCGTCATTCCTTTCTTTGTAAAAACCTTTTCTTTTTGGAATTTTTCTTTCATCGTATCCCGGCTGAACTGTCGCAGTCCATATTTTTTGTGCCCCACTAAGCAAATAATAGTTTTTTACAATTTTTGAAACTGGTTCATATTCCCTTTTTAAATCATCCAATAATATTACGCCATACTGATGTAAACCATCAAAAACTTCTAATGCAGCTAAATCGTATGACATAGCAATAAATGTTGCGTCTAAACTTTCAGACCTAAGCCTACGAATAATTCTCCTCCAGGTATCGATAGGAATCTCATTTGTCGCCCATATAAAAATCAATGGTTTATCAAAAATTTTTATAACTGATTTATGGGAAGAATAATTTGTAATTAAATATTTAAGATTTTCGTAAAGTTCAATTTCAGTTCTTGGACCATTTTCTGTTAATGTCTCGAGATAAAATGCAACCTTAAAATTGTTTCGATCACTTAACTTTAAAAACTTTTTGATGTTAGAATCAGAATAGGAGTTTGGTTCATCCCATGAGCAGATAAATCCATCTATTCCGTTTGATTTGGCTTGACGAATATGTTGTAGCATCACCCTTTCATCACTTGAAGAATAAAAGCTAACTGGCGTGTCATCCAATGGAAAAATAAACCAATTATTCTTTTTATACCATAGATAGTAAAAGGCAAGAATTAATTTGGGAATTTCGATCAAATGTCGCTTTTCAGAAATAAATTTGTATTCTTGTTTGAAGCGAAAACTAAATGCGAATTTTATTTCGTTCTCACCGCTACCATCTTCAATATTTTTGCTGTGAACTTTTGAAAAAACCTCTTCAAAAATATCTTCCTTTAATACAAAAAATTTAACCTCCGATTTCCCGATCGAACCTTTCTTTAATAAAAAATTCATATTATACAAATCTTGAGCTTTCAAAAGCACATCTACCACAATCCTTGAACGTTTTTCTCTTAAATCCAACTTTTGAGTTAATTTAATTTCATCATAAAACAATTTGAAATCCAAATTTTCACCTTCCACTGCAAAAACTCTCATAGTGATAATTTCAGGAAAGCTCTTCAACTTTAAAATCGTCCAATCCGATGTGGTGGAAATTTGAATTCTAAACAAAATTGTATCGTTATTTTTATTTGAATAACCACTGGTTAAAAGAAACATTGATAAAATAACTTGTAAAATTGTTAACTTCATGTTAAACATTTAATTCAATTACTCACATTTCTGATTAAAATTAATTTGATTAATGATTCAAAATATAAAAATTATCACCGAAAAATTGCTAATGTTCAAATACAAATAATTCCATATCAAATAATTTTTCTAAATTTGTAATTGAATAAAAAAATTAATGAGGAAAGTATGAATAAATTAACGATCGATAATTTGCAACTAAAAGGTAGGAGGGTACTTGTCAGAGTAGATTTTAATGTTCCACTAGATGAAAACCAGAATATAACCGACGACACAAGAATAAGAGCAACACTTTTAACCATTCAAAAAATAATTAATGAAGGTGGTCGTCTAATTTTAATGAGCCACCTGGGCAGACCAAAAGGTAAGCCAAATCCAAAATACTCCCTAAAACCGGTTGCTAAAAGATTGAGCGAACTTCTCGATAAAGAAGTAAAATTTGCTAATGATTGTATTGGTGAAGAAGCAGTTCAGTTAGCAAATTCATTAAAAGATGGTGAAGTTCTACTTCTTGAAAATTTAAGATTTTATGAAGAAGAAGAAAAAAATGATGAGGATTTTTCCAGGAAGTTAGCTTCATTAGGTGATGTTTATGTTAACGACGCATTCGGTAGTGCTCATCGTGCTCATGCCTCCACTGAAGGTGTAACAAAATTTTTCAAGGAAAACGCCGCTGGCTATCTTATGCAAAAAGAAATTGAATACTTATCAAAAGCAGTTGGTAATCCTGAACGGCCATATACAGCAATACTTGGCGGAGCAAAAATTTCTGGTAAAATTGATGTTATAAAAAATTTGATGAATAACGTTGATAATTTACTTATCGGAGGTGGAATGGCTTTCACTTTCTTGAAAGCTCAGGGACTTGAAACTGGTAACTCTCTCATCGAAGAAGATCGAATTGAGATGGCTAAAGAAATTCTTGATAAAGCAAAAGCTCAAAATGTGAATTTAATTCTTCCTTTGGATGTTGTTATTGCTGATGTTTTCGATAACAATGCAAAAACAGAAGTTGTGGAAATAGATTCAATAAAACCAGGATGGCAAGGTCTTGACATAGGTCCTAAAACAATTGAATTGTTTAAATCATATATAGAAAAATCCAAGACGGTTGTATGGAACGGTCCTATGGGAGTTTTCGAATTTGATAATTTTGCAAAAGGAACTTTTGAAACTGCCAGAGCATTAGCAGAAGCTACAGAAAAAGGTGTCACTACAATTGTCGGTGGTGGTGATAGCGCTGCTGCAATATCCAAGTCAAATTTAGAAGATAAAGTTTCCCACGTGTCAACAGGTGGTGGTGCTTCATTAGAGTTCCTTGAAGGAAAAGAGCTACCTGGAGTTAAAGCTCTAACCAGTATTTGATGATTGAATTTTCACACAGGGGCCACACCCACCTCAACAACCCCTAAAGCCTAAATTCCCCCTCTAAAATGTGGCTCCTGTGCTTTTATTTTTATATGATGCATATGGAATTAAACTTTTATAAATTTTTCCGTATTTTTTGTTTGATTAACATAGGATTTAATGATGTCTTTAAGAGATAGATATTATCGACCTTCATTTTTCGGTGGTTTTTCTTTTTTCCCGCCAATTATCAAATTTCTTATGATTACTAATGCAATTATTTTTATTATTCAATTATTCTTTGGACAATTTTATTACACAGATGAATTTGGATCTCAACACTCCCTGGAAAATTTAATCTTGAAATACTTCGCATTGATGCCAATTAGTAGCGGTTTTCTTCCATGGCAACTAATCACTTTTCAATTTTTGCACGGTAATTTTTCTCATATCTTATTTAATATGCTTTACCTTTGGATGTTTGGAACTGAACTCGAAAACTTGTGGGGCTCAAAAAAGTTTTTAATTTACTACCTAACATGTGGAATTGTAGCCGGACTCACTCAATTATTTTTAGCACCAATCTTTGAAGGAAACGTGGCCCCTACTGTAGGTGCATCAGGTGGTATTTACGGATTACTTATGGCATATGCAATCCTATTTCCAAGAAGACCAATTTACCTTTACTTCTTTATTCCAATTCCTGCTATGTATCTTATTGGTTTTTTAATATTAATTGAACTTTTCTCTGTTGGTGACTTGTCGTTAACTGCTCATCTGGCTCACATCGGTGGAGCATTTTGCGGTTTAATTTACCTAATGATAGAAAAATACTTTAATTTCTCACTCGATGATTTGATTATTAATTTATTCTCTAAACGAAAAACACGATATGAATCTAAGTATAACAACATTTATGACGTAGAATATTATGACATTGAAGAATCTCAAAGCACCCATCCCTCTGACGAAATCGATCAAACAGAGGTCGATCGTATACTCGATAAAATAAGTAAATATGGATATCAAAGTCTTACATATGAGGAAAAAAGGATCCTTGAAGAAGCTAGTAAAAAACTTTAATTCCAAAAAATTAATCCTATTAATTTCTTTTTTATCTTTATTTATATTAATTTTTTTTGTTTGCAAGTCAAATCAAGTGATTGAAGAACAGACTTTTGTTAATTTATATTCTGACCTTTTGGTGACAAAAGAACTCTATCGAGGTAATGATTCTCAATATTTCAAGGCTCGCGATTCTCTCTATAAACTCTATAAAGTCAATAATTTGATGGTGGAACAAACCCTGAGATTTTACAACTCAGATGTAGAAAAATGGAATAAGTTTTTCCAAAAAGTGATTAAAAGACTTGAAACGTATCCTGCTATAATCAATCTACCAGAATAAAATTCGAAACATAATATGAATCCAGTAGAAGTAATTCTCAAAAAAAGAAATGGTCAAAGATTGTCTTCTGATGAATTGAAATTCTTTATCAATGGTTATTTGAATGAAGAGATTCCTGATTATCAAATGTCCGCTTTTTTGATGACCATTTTTTTTAATGGTATGAGTGATGATGAAACAGTTACTTTAACTGAAATAATGCTTCGTAGCGGAGAAATTCTTGATTTATCTGAAATTAAAAACAAAAAAGTCGACAAACATTCAACAGGAGGTGTAGGAGATAAAACATCCCTTGTCATAGCTCCGATTACTGCAGTAAACGACGTGGCTGTTCCAATGATTAGTGGCAGGGGTCTTGGACATACCGGTGGAACTTTGGATAAGCTTGAGTCAATCCCGGGTTTCAGAACAAATCTTTCTATAAAGGAATTTTATAAGATTATAAACAAGAGCGGAGTTTGTTTGATTGGCCAGACTAACGAGATTGCACCAGCCGATAAAAAAATTTATGCACTCAGAGACGTAACAGGTACAGTTGAATCGATACCACTAATCTGTGCAAGTATAATGAGCAAAAAATTAGCAGAAGGCTTAGATGGACTTGTTCTTGATGTAAAGTGTGGCAATGGTGCTTTTATGAAAAAATTCGATGACGCCGAAAGACTAGCAACCAACCTTAAAAAAATTTCTGAATCTTTTGGTGTAAAAACAATTGCTTACATAACGAATATGAATCAACCACTCGGTAATTATGTTGGTAACTGGCTTGAGGTTGTTGAGTCTGTCAAAATACTGAAAAATGAAATTCATAACGAACTAACTGAATTATGTAACGTTTTAGCTGGTACAATGATTTATCTTGGTGGAAAATCAAACTCGATTGAAGAAGGCATTAAATTATCGAGAGACGCAATTGAAAGTGGTAAGGCTTATGACAAATTTTTAGAAATAGTAGAAAATCAGAATGGTGATATTAGTTATATTGAGAATTTAACAAAGTACCCAAATTCGAAACATAAAGTATCAATCAATGCTGATAGAAGTGGATTTATTTCGGAAATTAAAAATTTTGAAATTGGGATGTTAGGAGTTGAAATAGGAGCTGGAAGAATGAAACATACCGATACAATCGACCCTAAAGCAGGTTTCATCTTTTATAAGAAGGTAGGTGATCTAGTTACACAGGGAGATTTAATTGCTGAAATGTTCACAGATAAGGATGAGCTTGAATACTTTAGAAATAAACTTCATTCATACATAATTATCTCTGATAAAAAACCTGATGAAGAAAAATTAATCTTAAAAGTCATATAGATTTTGAGATGAACATACAAAAAATTTTGATTGCCATTGGAATAATATTTCTATTAATTGGTTTATTGTTTCCATACATAAGTAAACTTCCTTTGTTCCGTTTACCTGGAGATATAGTAATTGATAAACCTAACTTTAAGTTTTACTTCCCAATTACATCTATGATTCTTTTAAGTGTAGTACTTTCTATTATTTTTTGGATAATTAGAAAATTCTTTAGTGGTTAATTGAACTCTTATAGAAAGGAATTTTAAGCAATATAGTTTACATTTAATAAAATTGAATTAATAATACTTTAACATTTTTAAAACAAGAAAGTTTTCAGTCAAACCTGAAAGCTTTTTGTCATTGTGCAAAATTAAAAATTAATCAGGCAGGTAATTTGTTAATAAATTTTGCAAGTTTCGACTTCTGGTTAGACGCTTTGTTTTTGTGAATTATACCCTTAGTTGCCAGCTTATCTAACAATGAAACGACTTTATTGTATGCTTGCATTGCCGCTTCTTTGTTTGGTGCATTTCTAACGTTCTTAATCGCGGTTTTTAAAGTACTTTTCTTTTGACGATTCTCAGCTCGCCTTTTCAAACTCTGTCTATGTCTTTTCAGAGCTGACTTGTGTGTTGCCATTAAGTCTCCTTAATTTTCTACAAATTTATTGAAATTGCTTTTCTATTCCAATTGATTAACTCCTGGCCTCGTCTTAGTTAGTTCATAATTTTTTTGATTACTAAAATTCAATCAAATTATTAAGAAATTTATTCTTCAAAAATTTCAATTTGAAAAATTCTAGATCAAATCACTTTTTTCGTTGAGTTTTTCTTTTACTTTTAGTTATAGGCTTTGAAGACTTCGTCTTTGACTTCACAGCTTTTTTAGTCTCCATGGAATTTTTAGATTTTTTAACCACCGCTTTCTTTAATTTAGATTTTATTCTTTCAGTTGACTTTTTTGTCGAAGCTTTCTTCTTTTTAGTGGTAACTTTTGTGACCTTCTTTGAAATTACCTTCTTTTGAGGCTTGACTGATATTACTTTTTCACTTTTTATTTTACTCGCAACTAAATTTAACGCACTCCCCGCTTTGAACCACTCAATCTGCTGTTCATTATAAGAATGATTCAATAAAACTTCATCAACTGTCCCATCCGAATGCTTTACGAACATTTTAACAGATTTATTTGGTGCTAATTCATTCAAACCTATTATACTTATTCTATCATCTTCAAGGATTTTGTCATAATCTGCAGGGTCAGCAAATGTAAATGCCAGAATCCCTTGCTTTTTCAAGTTTGTTTCATGAATTCTTGCAAATGACTTAGCAATGATTGCTTTACCATTTAAATATCTTGGCTCCATAGCGGCGTGTTCTCTGGAAGAACCCTCACCATAGTTCTCATCACCTATCACAATCCAACCAACATTCATTTTCTTATAATCTCTAGCAACTTCAGAAATTGCCTTATACTCACCAGTAAAAATATTTTTCGTTTTTCCTGTTTCATTGGTGAAGTAATTGAGTGCTCCTAAAAACATGTTATCTGAAATTTTATCCAGATGCCCACGATATTTTAGCCAAGGTCCAGCTGGAGAAATATGATCAGTAGTACATTTGCCTTTTACTTTAACTAAAACAGGTAAATCTATAAAATCTTTTTCGTCCCATTTTTCAAAAGGACTTAATGCTTGAAGTCTTTCACTATCTTTTCGAATAACAACTTCTATTTCTGAGCCATCTTCTGCAGGAGGAACGTAACCTTCTTCATCCACCACAAAACCATTTCGTGGCAATTCTAAACCCTGTGGTGGAACTAATTTAACTTCTTCACCTTTTTCGTTAATTAATGTATCTGTTAATGGATTGAAAGTAAGTTTACCTGAAATTGCAAGAGCTGTAGTTATTTCAGGACTTGCCACAAAGGCTAATGTTTCAGGATTACCATCATTTCGCTTTGCAAAATTTCTGTTAAACGAAGTTACGATAGTGTTTTTTTCACCAATTTGAATATCCATTCTTTTCCACATACCGATGCAAGGTCCACAAGCGTTAGCTAATATAGTTCCTCCAATGTCAGTTAAAACTTTAAGTTGTCCATCTCTTTCAATAGTCGCTCTAATTTGTTCAGAGCCTGGCGTTATAGTGAACTGAGTTTTAACTTTCAACCCCATTTCAAGAGCTTGTTTTGCAACTGAGGAAGCTCTTTCAATATCCTCATAGCTTGAATTCGTGCAGCTTCCGATGAGTGCAGCACTAATTTTTTCAGGGTAATTGTTTTGTTGAACAGCTTCTTTCATTTTGGAAATAGGCCAAGCAATGTCAGGAGAAAATGGACCATTTAAATGTGGTTCTAATTCAGATAGATTAATTTCAATAATTTTATCAAAAAACTTTTCAGGCTCTAACTCAATTTCAGGATCAGCAGCAAGGTAATTCACAGCTGATTGCGCAAGTTTTAATGCACCTTCGGCTACAACATCTCTACCCGTAACATTCAAAAAATCAATCATCCTATGATCAAATGGAAAAATTGAAGTTGTTGCTCCAACTTCCGCACCCATATTACAAATTGTGCCTTTACCAGTACAAGATATGGTTCTTGCTCCTTCTCCAAAATATTCAATAATATATCCCGTACCGCCCTTCACGGTAAGTATACCTGCAAGTTTTAAGATGACATCTTTTGGAGATGTCCAACCATTTAGTTCTCCTTTTAATTTAACTCCAATCAGTTTTGGAAATCGTAATTCCCAAGGCATCCCCGCCATTACATCAACAGCATCTGCACCTCCCACACCAATAGCTAACATCCCAAGTCCACCTGCATTTGGAGTGTGAGAGTCAGTTCCAATCATCAATCCACCTGGAAAAGCATAATTTTCAAGTATAACCTGGTGAATAATACCTGCTCCCGGCTTCCAGAAACCAATACCATACTTTTTTGAAACCGATTCAAGAAAATCATAGACTTCCTTATTTTCATCAAACGCACGCAATAAATCGGGTTTAGCACCAACTTGAGCTTGTATTAAATGATCGCAATGAACTGTTGTTGGAACCATCACTTTTGGAATTCCCACAGACATAAATTGAAGCAAAGCCATTTGGGCAGTGGCGTCTTGCATGGCTACTCTATCAACTCTAAATTCAACAAAATCTTTTCCTCTCTCAAAAGGTCTGGTAGGAATTTCCCATGAATGGGCATATAGGATTTTTTCAGCATATGTTAATGGTCTGCTTAAGATTTTTCTAGCGTGATCAACCCTTTCTGCAAAATTTGAGTAAACTTTTTCGATTAACTCTAAATCGAATAACATTTTACCCTCATATTTTATTGTTCTTTCCCAAACAAATTTACCTACTGAGTTCTTATGATTCCAATATAAATTTATTATTAAACATAAACCAAATATTCCATCGAATTTTAATATTAAAAAAATCTTTTGACTTTGCGACTTTGCTCATTCAATCGCTTTTAAGTATTTCTGAATTTTATCAAACACACCAAAAATTCCACCAGTATGAATGAAAAGTAATCCATTAAACTCATTTTCATGATAAATGAAATGATCGATCATACCGTAGAATGCTTTACCAGTGTAAGTAGGGTCAAGTATTATTCCATAATCTTGTGAAACAAATGTTAAAAACTCTAACTTTTCCTGAGATATATTTTCGTAACCCTCCGTTGAATAAGCATCTATTATTTCGAAATCTTTTGTACTAATTTTTACATTTAGTTTGT
>Ga0209721_1000300_pt1 | contig 47607 bp, 42 predicted proteins | sample TshhotsprinmetaG_FD_184139 | JGI IMG/M metagenome (GOLD analysis project Ga0209721, IMG submission 184139) | Hot spring microbial communities from South Africa to study Microbial Dark Matter (Phase II) - Tshipise hot spring metaG (SPAdes)... | ecosystem: Environmental > Aquatic > Thermal springs...
CTCTTTTCAAAATAGGTGCAGTCCTGAATCGTCCCGATTCCAAAAGGTAAATCTGGAAATCTCTGACGATAGGCATCCGTAATGGTGAGTGAAACTTCTCGTTGCATCGTGTCCTGTTAAAAAAATAGGTTCTTCCGGGTATTGAGTGGGTAACCTCCCCTTATGTTAAGGGGAGGTGGGGAGGGGTTATCTTATTTCAGGTGACCAGGATACCCCTCTCCGTCTGGGCATGATGACACCTCAATTCCCATCAATTTTGATTTAATATTGGTTCGTTATGAAGGGATTTCCTAAACCCTTAACCCCCCTTAATCCCCCCTTAATTTAAGGGGGGAATGGTATGGAAGTATAGTTTAGGGGAAAAATACCCACACGAAAACCAGATGAACCAAAAAATAATGTCTCTAGGTTAATACCAGAACAAGGATGCAGTCATTAAGGGGACAGTCCCTCTATATCTAAAGGGACTGTCCCCTTAAATGCCTTTGCTCGCTGCTACTCCGGCACGTAGATCCGTCTCATCTTGTGGATTTCACGGATTCGCATCTCGACATAACGGTTGGCCGCCTCCAGAGGCAAAATGTTCTCTCTTTTGGCCGTCTCAAAGATAAGAAGGAGGCGATCATAAATTCTCTCCGTCTTCATCTTTACCCGTTCAGGGTTGTAGCCCTGTTCTTCATCAATCGCCTGAATAACTCCGCCTGCGTTAATGACATAGTCCGGCGCATAGAGAATCCCACGCTCATGGAGCATCCGACCGTGCCGTTCCTCATCTTCTAACTGATTATTTGCACATCCTGCCACAATCTTGCATTTTAATTTTGGAATGGTCCGGTCGTTCAGGATACCACCAATAGCACTTGGAGAGAAGATGTCGCAATCGACCTCATAGATCTCTTCGGGTTCGACTGCCTTATACCCATACTTCGTTTGAAGGCTCTGAAGGATCTTCTCATTGATGTCCGTGGCAATGATTTCCATGCCCCCTTCTCTTAAATATCCTAATAAGGGCTCTCCAACTGCCCCCAGTCCCTGCACGGCAATCCTCTTTCCACGCAGATCTTCATCCCCCCAGACGAACTTGGCACATGCCTTCAACCCCACAAAGATGCCATAGGCCGTAATGGCTCCTGTGTTGCCGGAGCTTCCTTCCTCTTTTGGCCTTGCCATAATATACCGGCTCTCCTTGCCCATGATGGAGCTGTCTCTCTCGTTCAGGTTTAGATCAGCGGCTCCGGTGACGAAACGCCCCTTCAAAATCTCAATGAATCTCCCATAGGCTCTGAGAAAGGCCTCGTTCTTATCTTTCTTCGGATCGCCCCAGATCACCCCTTTTCCACCTCCTCTGTCCTCGTCTGCGGCCGCACATTTGTAAGTCATTGCTCTGGAAAGTCGCATTGCATCCTTAAGCGCCTCTTCCATAGAGGCATAGTTGACCATTCTTGTCCCTCCACAGGCCGGACCTAATGTGGTATTGTGGATGGCGATGATCGCCTTCATCCCTGTCTCTTTATCGTAGTTGAAGATGATCTGCTCATGCCCCTCTTTCTTCATGAGTTCAAAGATATTCATCTTCATCCCCCCTTTCTATTAAATCCCAATCACCCTTAACGCCCTCTGCCCCTCTTAAATTAAGAGGGGGTTATCTCTCCCCTTAAGATAAGGGGAGGATAGGAGGGGTTATAAGTTACTGTCTCGATACTCTAATGGATAGACTATTTTGGGGCTCTCAATAATACCCTATCCATTTTTTCCCCCTCTGTCAATCGAACAAGGTTTTTATAACTTGAAGAGAAGTCCAGATTGAGATAAGGTAATCTCCATGATCCGTCTCTACCTCCTTCTTCCGGTTGGCATTATTGCGATCTCCACCGCTTCCATTTTCATTAAACTCTGTGATGCGCCTGCTCTGATTATTGCCGCCTACCGCTTATCCCTTGCCTCTCTCTTTCTTCTTCCTCTCGCTAGTTATAAAAAGATCTGGCAGGGCTGGAAGGGATCTGAGTTGAGATGGTTAATGCTCTCCGGCTTCTTTCTCGCCCTCCATTTTGCCTTCTGGATTGCCTCTCTGAAGTACACCTCTGTAGCCAGTTCTGTTGTCCTCGTTTCCACAAACCCCATTTTTGTGGGAATAGGGGCATGGCTCTTCTTTAAAGAGCCTGTTGGACGGAACTTAATCCTGGGAATCATCCTCTCTGTTGCAGGAAGTGGATTGATCAGTTTTGGGGATATGACATTAACCGAAAAAGCCTTGATGGGCGATGGATTGGCTCTGTTGGGTGCCATCACGGCCTCGGGATATCTTCTGGTGGGAAGGAAGTTGCGAAAAAATCAGGATCTCCTCTCTTATATCTTCCCGGTCTATTCGGTTGCGGCAATAGTTTTGATCGCCCTCTCTCTTGCTTATCAAAAGCCTTTCTTCGGATACGGATCATCCACCTATCTCTATCTCTTTCTGCTCGCCCTTCTCCCTCAGTTGATCGGCCACACCACCTTCAACTGGGCCTTAAGATACCTCCCCGCCTCAATGGTTGCCATTGCCATCTTAGGGGAACCGGTGGGTTCAACGATATTGGCTTTCTTCGTCCTTGGAGAGGGGTTAACTCCTCTGAAGATCATTGGAGGAATTCTGATCTTCGGAGGAATTCTGATTGCCCTTCGCCCCATACCCCTCCGTAACAAGCATTAGAAGCAATCCTAAAGGGTTGCGGTACAAGAAAATTCAAGAAAATCAACCAATTCAGGGACCCATAAATTTTTATTGACGGATGGGTTAGTTTTCATTAGACTTTAAGCAATCCCAAGGGGGTGATTCTCATCGCAACGCTGATTAAGTCACCCAGAATTCCAAGAAATCTCATCCTCATCTATCTCCTTCTGGTTCTGGTTATTGGAACAGGAGGATACCTCTACTTCGAAAATCAAAAGGAACAGATTAAGAAAGAGAGGGAACGCGAACTCCTTGCCATCTGCGATCTGAAAGTCAATCAAATTGTCAGCTGGCGCCAGGCTCGCCTGGGTAACGGACAAACCCTTTTTGAAAATTACCCATTGGTACAACATCTTCGAAAATGGCTGAAATCCAGGGACAGAACCAGTGTCATGGAGGAGATTCTGGGCTGGATGTCCTCCTTCCGAGGCCGCTACGATTTTAGCAGTATATTTCTTCTCGATGAGAAAGGGGAAGTTTGCCTCTATACTGCAGAGGCATTTGATGACGTCAGTGCTTATACCCAGTCATTTGTTAGGGATGCGATTCTAAAGAGAGAAGTCATATGGATTGATCTTTATCGCGAAGAAAAAACCCATCACATCCATATCGATGTCCTGGTCCCTCTCGTTCCCAGAGATTCCGATGGATTCCCTTCGGGTGCCCTGTTGCTCCGGATCAATCCCTATCAATTCCTCTATCCTCTTATTCAATCCTGGCCCACGCCCAGCCAAACGGCTGAAACTCTTTTGATCCGGCGTGAGGGCACAGACGTTCTCTATCTTAACGAGCTCCGCCATCAGAAAAATACAGCCCTTTCCCTCCGTTATCCTGTCGTCGGAAAAGAGATTGTGTCAATCAGGGCAATTCATGGAGAGGAAGGAGTCATGGAGGAAGTCGATTATCGTGGGGTCAAGGTTCTCTCAGCGGTCCGAAAGATTCCGGCCTCACCCTGGTATCTTATTGCAAAAGTTGACCAGGATGAAATTTATGCACCCATCCGTAAGCAAGCGGTATGGATCATCATTCTGGTAGTATCCTCTATGCTCTTGATCGGAGGATGTCTCGGGTTCTTATGGCGAAATCAGACCACTCGATTTTATCGCAAACAGTATGAATATGAGATCGAACGGCAAGCCCTTCTGAAACACTTCGAATATCTAACCAAATATGCCAACGATATTATCCTCATGACAGACCGAAACTTCAAGATTATTGAGGCAAATGATCGATCTGTGGAAACCTACGGATATTCCCGGGATGAACTGATCGGAATGGATGTGCGAAACCTGCGATCTCCTGAGGAGAGACCGTTATTGGATGGACAGTTTAAGCAATTAGATGAGAAGAAGGGTTTAATTCTCCAGACCATCCACCAGAGAAAGGACGGCTCTACATTTCCAGTGGAGGCAAGCCTTCGCCTCATCGAAGTGGAAGGGAAAAAATTCTATCAGAGCATCATCCGTGATATTACCAAGCGGAAAATGGCAGAAGAGGCTTTACGGAGAAGTGAGGAACGATTCAGAGTGCTTTTTCATGAGGCTCCTGTAGGTTACCATGAGTTCGACTCGGAAGGACGCATCACCAGCGTCAATCGCACGGAACTGGAGATGATGGGGTATTCTCCTGAAGAGATGATCGGCCAATTTGTCTGGAAATTTATCGTCGAAGAGGAAGCTGCCAGAGAATCTGTTTTAGGCAAGCTGGCTGGTACAAAGCCTCTTTCCCGTGGACTTGAGCGTCACTTTCGTCGAAAGGATGGGAGTTCGTTTCCTGTTTTGATCGAAGAAAATTTCCTGAAAGACGAAGAAGGGAAGATCAAGGGAATCCGTTCCACCATTCAGGACATCACCGAACGGAAGCGGGCAGAAGCAGAACGAGAGAAACTGATTCAAGAACTCCAGGAGGCCCTTGCCAACATTAAGACCCTAAGCGGTCTGATACCCATCTGTGCCTCTTGCAAGAAAATACGCGATGACATGGGGTACTGGAATCGGATCGAATCGTATATCGAGAAACATTCAACCGCTGCCTTCAGCCATGGCATCTGCCCTGAGTGTGCCAAAAAGCTCTATCCTGAAATCTATGAAGAGATGGAAGATAATTCTTCTCCTGATTCATCCGGGCAAAAATGATAAGGCGATTTGTCGTCCATGAACACCATGCCAGCCGGCTCCATTACGACTTCCGTCTGGAGATAGCCGGTGTTTTAAAATCCTGGGCCATCCCCAAGGGACCTTCGATGAATCCTGCCGATAAAAGGCTCGCCGTAATGGTAGAAGATCACCCTCTTGACTATGGCGAGTTTGAGGGCATCATTCCTCAGGGTCTCTATGGAGCCGGGCCTGTCCTAATCTGGGATTCTGGAGAGTTCGAAGTAGAAGGCAATCCTGAGACTGCCTTAAAAGCAGGTAAGCTCCGATTCTCGCTCAATGGAAAGAAATTAAAAGGAGGTTTCTCGCTCATCTTGATGAGAGGAAGGGGAAGCGGAAAAGAGTGGCTTCTAATTAAAGCACAGGATCCCTTTGCCCGAAAAGACTGGGTGACCAAAGAAGAACTGACGCCTGCAAAAAAGAAAAAACTGTCTGAGAAAATACCGCCCTGCCAAACATCATCATTATAGATTGCAGGTAGCTCCCCCCCACCCCAACCCTCTCCCACCGGGGGAGAGAGAGCATAGGTTTTGGTTAAGGTGACGAAGCCCATTTCGTAATACGGTAACGGTTGCGTGAAAAAAATTTGAAGACGATCAACGTGGCCTTTTATTAACGATACGGGCCTCGTTACCCTTACCGTTGGACTTTTACTTTTTCTAACCAAAATCCAATTGACAACCCCAAGCGGTTCGGTCATATTATCAATTCATCCATCGAAAAGGGAACGATTGCATGGAAAAGAGAGGGGCAAAAAAAATACTGGTCGTGGATGATGAGCCGGATACGGTGGAGATGATCACTGCCCTCCTTGAGCTGGAAGGTTATCAGGCCATTCAAGCCTACTCGGGAGCAGAAGCCGTGAATTTCCTTGAGGGTGAAAGACGGAAATCTCCCGAGGGCGAGGCTCCGGTGGACTTAATCCTTCTCGACGTGATGCTTGGCGATGAGGATGGAAGAAATGTCTGCCGCCGGATCAAAGAAGACGACCAATTGAAATTCATACCGATCATCATCCTGACCGTCCGCTCCAGCCTTCAAGATAAGATTAGCGGCCTCGATCTTGGAGCGGACGACTATCTCACCAAACCTTTTGTCAACGAGGAACTCCTTGCCAAAGTGAGGGTGATGCTTCGGATCAAAGACCTCCATGATGAATTGAGACAGGAAAGAAATAAGAATATCCTCCTCTCTAAAGCCCTGGAAAAGCGATACAGTTTTGGAAACATCATTGGTAAAAATGAGAGGATGCAGGAGATTTATGAATTGATCGCCGATATCTCCAATACGGATTCGACCGTTCTCATCCAGGGGGAGAGTGGAACAGGAAAAGAACTGATCGCTAAGGCGATCCACTTTAACAGTCCAAGGAAGAACAAACCCTTTGTGGTTGCCAACTGTTCTGCCTACTCCCAGAACCTTCTTGAAAGTGAACTTTTTGGCCATGAAAAAGGCGCTTTTACTGGTGCCATCCGGAGAAAGATCGGCCGATTCGAACTCGCCCATGGAGGAACGATCTTTCTCGATGAGATCGGCGAGGTTTCCCCACCGACCCAGATTCTGCTATTGCGAGTTTTACAGGATCACCGATTTGAAAGGGTCGGAGGAGAGGAGACCTTGGAGGTTGATGTGAGGGTGATTGCGGCCACGAACAAGAACCTGATGGAGGAGATAAAGAAGGGTCATTTCCGAGAAGATCTCTATTACCGCCTCAATGTCATCCCAATCTTTGTTCCTCCGCTCCGAGAGAGAAAGGATGATATCTCACTTCTTGCGATGCATTTCCTTGAAAAATTTAGCCAGGAAAAAGGGAAAAATATTGTCAATTTTTCCCCCGAAGTGATGGAAATCTTCTTGGCCCATTCCTGGCCTGGGAATATCCGTGAGCTTGAAAATGTGATCGAACATGCGGTCATTATTGCAAAAAAGGATCTCATCTATCCAAAAGACCTTCCTCCAAACCTCCTCCAGAAATCTCTTGAAAAAGAAGAATTTTCAACCCTTTACGATTTTGAAAAGAACCTCATCCTGAAGACCTTAAAAGAAACGAATTGGAATAAGCACAGGGCTGCAAAGAAACTGAAGATTAATCGCTCAACTCTCTACGGGAAGATGAAGCGATACGGCCTTTTAAAGAATAGTTTTAAACAAGAAAGTGTCTAAATTTAGACGCACATCTAACTATTTGAATTAAAAATACAAATTTCTAAAAACAACTTAGCTAAAGACTTTGAATGTTTAAAATTATACACTTCCCTTCCACTGCCTTCCTTAAGAGACTGTCTTTATCCCATCAAATTTATTAAAAAAATCACATCATTTATTTAAAGATTTTTAACCCACAGCAAGTCTGTTTCTGGTTTAATCTACCCATTATGCCCATCCAAAAAATTAATTAAATCTTTATAAATCAAATAGTTATATTTGAATCCCAAATCGCTTACATCTGAAGTGTAGATGACTTTACAGCCTTATTATTCCATAAAGGGAGAGGATAGATTTAGAAACTGCTCAATAACCCATCGAATTGATTATATTCTTGGTATGAAATTTGCTATATAATTTATAAGGGAGGACGAAAATGAAATGTTATCGTTGCGGTGGCGTGATGGTCTATGAGAAGTTCTGTGGTATCTCTGAAGAATTTTTTGGCTGGAGATGCATCTTCTGCGGCGAGATCATCGATAGCGTCATCGTAGAGAATCGTCTTGAGCAGAGAAACCGCTAACTCCCTTTGAGAGGATAAATCAAAATGTCTCTCCTAAAAAGGGGGTTGGAGTGAGGGGAAAAATCTGTATTGTAGACCATGACTTAGCTAGCCGGGGTTTTTTAAGGGAATGCCTCGAGAGAGAAGGATACGAAGTCATTATCTTAGACAGTGGTTTCCAGGTGAAACCTCTCCTCAATGGGGAAAAGGTTCATATATTTATCCTCAATATTGACACGCCCGGAGTCCGCGAGAAAAGCCTCCTTTGTGAATTGAAAAAAGCAGAGCCTTCACGAATTCTTCTTATCGTTTCAGAGAGAGGAAATGGCTTTCTCAAGGAGGCTATTGACCTGGGCGTTTATGGCTTTATCTACAAGCCCTTTAATCCCACCGAGATCTGCACCATGGTCAGTCATTTGGTCCGATAAAGGATGGCAATGGAAGAAGTCTGTTTAGTATGGACGCCTGTTGCAGACAGGGAGGCCTTAAGGAAAAACCTACCGGAATTCCCTCACTCGAAAAACCTATCCTTGGAGGACAAACCTCTTGTTGATTTAGCGTTTTCCCGATTCCCGCCCACCATCTCTGAATTCACTTTTACGAACCTCTTCATCTGGCGACATGCCTACCAGATAAAAATCTTCCGGCTGAAGAACTTCCTCTGCTTCTTTGCAGAAAATAGGGAGCACCCTTTCTTCTTCCCTCCTGTTGGAGAAGGAGATATGGTAGAATGTTGTCAGACATTGCTTCATGCGATGAAGGAGAAGGGAGTCTCTGCAAAAATTGGACGTGTCCCTGAACATCTTATTTCTCAGTTCGATTGGAAGGCGGAAGGGATTATGGTGATGTCCGATCGCAATCAATCCGATTATGTCTACCGAATAGAGGATCTGATTCATCTTCGGGGAAGAAAGTATCATCGAAAGCGAAACCATATCAAACAGTTCAAAGAGAAATACGCCTATCAATACCTTACGCTCACGTCGGAGTTGATTTCCGACTGCCTCCGGCTGCAGACCCAGTGGTGTGATCTTCGTCAATGCGATGCAATTTTAGGACTCCGTAATGAATCCACCGCCATCAAAGAGGCATTAATCCATTTCGAGGCGCTACACCTGAACGGAGGGGTGATCCTCATCGATGGCAAAGTCGAGGCTTTCACTCTGGGAGAGCCGCTCAATCGGGATACCGTTGTCATCCATATCGAGAAGGCCAATCCTGAAATTGACGGTCTCTATCCCACGATCAATCAAGCCTTCCTTGAGAATCACTGGTCAACATACGCCTTTGTCAATCGGGAACAGGATCTTGGAGAAGAAGGTTTACGTAAAGCAAAAGAATCCTACTTCCCTCACCATATGGAGAATAAATACGCCCTGAGTTTAAATGAATGGTGAGAATACAAACAGATATACCCAACCGGAGCGAAGCGCTGAAAGAATGGATTCATTCCCAAATTGAGGAGAAGGGACCTGTTCCTTTCTCGCAATTTATGGAATGGTGCCTCTATCACCCCCAATACGGCTACTACCGATCTGGAGGTTCGACCATCGGAAAGGAAGGCGACTATTATACCAGTTCCTGTGTCAATCCCATCTTTGGAGGAATGGTCGCCAAACAGCTTTCTCAGATGGCAGACATCTTAGATGAGGAAGGTAAAGAAAGATTCGATATCGTCGAAATGGGCGGTGGAAGGGGATTCCTTTGCAAGGATATTTTAGATAGGGCAAAAAAGAAACTCCCACAATTCTTTAGACGTCTTCAATACACCCTTCTCGAAACGAATCCTCACTTCCTGAAGGAACAGAGAGAGAGGCTTCGCTCCTATGAAGAGGAGGGCAAAGTCAGTTGGATGAACCCGGAAATCTTTGAGAAGGGAGAAGCCTCCTTCACGGGTTGCATCCTCTCCAATGAATTGGTGGATGCTTTCCCTGTCCATTCGGTCGTCCTTGCCAACGGAAAATTAAGAGAATTCTATGTGACCCAAGATCATGGCCAATTGAGAGAAGTGATGGGCGAACCTTCGGATCCACGGCTCATCTCCTACTTCGACTCAATGGACATAGCGCTTCAGGAAGGACAGCGGGCAGAAATCAATCTCAAGGCCTTAGACTGGATAGAGAACGTGGAACGTCTTTTGAAAAAGGGTTTTGTCCTGACCATTGATTATGGATACCTTGCGGAGGAGCTTTACGCTCCCCCTCGTCGTGATGGAACGCTTCTCTGTTACTTTCGTCATCAAACCTCGACGAATCCCTATGAGCGATTGGGCGAGCAGGATATCACCTCCCATGTCAACTTCACCGCATTGATCAAACAGGGAGAGAAAGTAGGTCTTCAATTGACTGGACTGGTCTCCCAATACCGTTTTCTCCTGGCGTTGGGTATTCTGCAGGAAGTGGAGTTTTTGAATCGAGATGCTTCAGAGTTCGATGGGCTAAGAACGAGACTTTCGCTGATGCATCTGATTGAACCCGAAGTCGGAATGGGAGAGGTCTTTAAGGTATTGATCCAACACAAAGGGATAGAAAAACCCATTCTGAATGGCTTGAAAGATCTGGGAAGCATCCCATGGCCAAACAACTTCCTCGAACCAATGGAAACGTTTTGAAGTTAGAAAAATTGAGAAGGAGAGGCCGCCTCGATGATGGTGCTGGGAATCTTTGGCAGTCCGCGAAAGAATGGCAATACAGATATTCTTCTTGAAGAAATGCTCAGGGGCGCAGAAAGCGAAGGGGCGAAAGTGGAACGGATCTATCTGACGGACTATACGATCACGCCATGCAAAGAATGCCATAGCTGTGATCAAACAGGCAGATGCGTCATCCCTGATGATATGCAGAAGATCTACCCGAAACTTTTAGAATCGGACATCATCCTCCTCGCCTCCCCCATCTTCTTTTATGGCGTTACGGCCTGGGCAAAGGCGATGATTGACCGTACCCAGGCCCTCTGGGCAATAAAATATCTCTTAAAAGATCCCTCTTTCGGTAAAGAAGGAAAAAAGAGAAAGGGCTTCTTCATCTCTGTGGGAGCGACTAAGGGACAGAAGGTCTTTGAGGGTGCGATTCTCACCACCAAATATTTCTTTGATGTCCTCAATGCGGATTATGTAGGAGAGCTGGTCTTTCGTGGAATCGATGCAAAAGGAGATATCCTGAAACATCCGGAAGCCCTCAAACAGGCATTTGAGGCTGGAAGAAAATTGGTAGTTGATTGGATTCATAACCCCTCCTAACCTCCCCTTCTATTAAGGGGAGGAAAACCTACCTCCTCTTAAGGTAAGTCGAATAGACCCGACTACGGGAGGGGAAAAGGGGGAGTTACTTAGGACGTCAATATCATTCATGGGTAGTTTAATCAAGCCCGGAATGACAAACTACTTAAAACACATAGAAGTATGAAACCAAGATTAAATGTGATCTGGAACGAAACCTTCTGCAAGCGATGTATCCTCTGTGTGGAGGTCTGTCCGGTGGGTGTTCTCTCCCTTGAGATGGATGAAATCGTAGAGAAACCAGGATGTGTCCGGTGCTATCAATGCGAACGCTACTGCCCTGACATCGCCATTGAGGTGATGGATGGGTGAGGAGGGACACTTCCCAATTTTTAACATGAGAGACTTAATCTGACGAGAAAAATTGGGAAGTGTCCCTATTTACAGAAAAGATGAAACAGCTTGTTTCAGGAAATGAAGCCATTTTTAAAGGGGCCATCAGGGCTGGGGCCAGATATTTTTCGGGCTATCCCATTACCCCATCTTCTGAGATCATGCAACAGGCCTCCCTCTATGCAGAGGAAAACCCTGAGTTCCATTTTCTTCAGGCTGAAGATGAGATTGCCGCAGCTATTGCCACCATCTCGGCCTCCTTGGCCGGTGTAAAATCCTTCACCGCCACTTCGGGACCAGGGTTTACCTTGATGCAGGAGGCCCTGGGATGGGGACATGCAGTGGAAACTCCGTGCGTCTTTGTCAATTCGATGAGGGTGGGGCCTTCCACGGGCATGCCCACTCAGCCTGCTCAGGGAGACCTCCTTCAGATCAAAGGAGGAAGCGCAGGCGATTACTATCCCATTGCCCTCTATCCGAATTCGGTTGCAGAGTGCTTTCACCTGACCGTAACCGCTTTTAATGCAGCGGAGGAATCGCTCTCACCGGTCATTCTCCTTTGCGACGCCTTTCTCTCCCATCTTTACGAGATGGTTGATCTCGATACTATTACGGTGGAAGTAGTTCCCCGCACCAAAGCGCCCCTTGGCAAAGGTCGAAGACTTTTTACAGGCACGGCCCACGATCGGATGGGTAATGTGAAGACCAATGATCCTGTAGCCTATCAGGACTGGCTCAACGATCTGAAAGATCGCCATCTTCGGGTGGCCGAAAGGTATCCTCTCTATGAATACCTGCCTCAAAAAGATTCAGACACACTTCTTATTGCTTTCGGCATCACTTCAAGGATCATTTCCTCTTTCAGGGATCAATACTCCATCTTTCGACCCATTCGTATCTTTCCTGTTCTTGAGAGGGAGCTGAAGGAAATTACTGAAAATTATCGCCACATCATCGTCGTCGAAGGAAATGATGGGCAGTATGCCTCCTGGGTGGAGTGGGCAATCGGCAGAAAGGTCATGAGGGTTGCCTGTTTGGGAGGGGGATTTAAACTGCAATGGATTCGAAGTCAGATTGAGGAGCGATTAAAGGAATCCAGATGATCGATCGGTCCTACAAAGAGCTTTTGAAGTTGAACCGTTATCCCCATACCTGGTGTCCGGGATGTGGTATTGGAGCTGTCCTAAAAAATGTCGCCATGGTGATGAAAGAGCTGGGCTGGAATCATCAGAATACAACAGTTGTTTCCGGAATCGGCTGTTCCGGTAGAATGGCAGGCTATATGAACCTCGATGGGGTCCACACCCCTCATGGCCGAGCCATAACAGCGGCCGAAGCCATCAAAACGGTACGGCCAGATCTGAATGTCCTCGTCTTATCCGGAGATGGGGATCTCGGAGCTATCGGTGGAAACCATCTCCTCCACACCTCTAGGCGAAATCCAGATATCACGATCTTCTGCAATGACAACGAGATCTATGGGCTCACCGGAGGTCAGGCAGGTCCCACCACTCCAAAGGGAACAAAGACCGTGACTTCGCCCGGAGGAGAACATTATGAACCCCTTCGGTTCAATCGCCTCCTCACGATGAAGCCACCTTACTTCTATGCAAGGACGACCGTCTATCATCTCCATCACTTTCAAACCTGCATTCGAGAGGCACTGCTCTATAAAGGGTTCAGTTTTGTGGATATCATCAGCGACTGCATTGAGCTCAACGGAAGGAGGCTGGGTTTTAAAACAGCCCATCAAATGTTCAAATGGTTCGATGAACGGTTCCATATCGTTGAAGGAGTAAGAGAGCATCTTGCAGACGACGAATTAGGTATTGCGAGAAAGGACACCGAAGTTGAAGCAAGGGTTGAGGTTGAGGTCAGGGAGAAACCAGAGGTTGAAATCGAAAGCCTCAAGTCATTCAGTCTTGAGGAACTCACACAATTCGATGGTGGCCAAGGACAACCTATCTATATCGGTTATAAGGGAAAGGTCTTTGATCTCTCTGCAAGCCCACTCTTTCAGGGAGAGAAGAGGATGCGATGCCACCTCGCAGGAAAAGACCTGACAAAAGACTTAAACGTTGCCCCCCATGGAGATGATCTCATCTTTAAATTTCCAGTCATCGGGAGGCTGAAAGAATAAGCTCAAAATCCCAAACAATAACCCTTCTTCTCCCCCTCTTAAGTTAAGAGGGGGCTGGCGGGCGTTATGATATGAGGGGAATTGAGATGAGCGGAGAACGGTGATGAAGCGTATCGTCTTTGCGGGTATCGGTGGACAATCGGTCAGGGTGATCTCCCATGTTCTGGCCATGGCCTTAAAGGAACTGGGATATGAGGTTGCTCTTCTCTTCGATTACGATTCTTCCATCAGGAATCAGAGAATCACTGCCTATCTCACCTATGACCGAAAGCCGATCGAAAATCCCATGATTGACGAAGCCGATATCTTGATCCGGCTCCATCAAAGAGGGGATCAGCTCATCGCACAAAAGACGATCTGCGACACCGGACTTTGTACAGATGAGGAGGTCCCTTTCGGAATGATGGGAATAGAGAAGTTCGGCCAGGCTATTTTTGGAAATATGATCGCTCTAGGACGCCTTTTCAGATTGATCGGCATCGACATCAGCCAAATGGAATTGGAGAAGATCCTTCCAAAATCCTATGTGAAAGAAAATTTAAAAGCGATTCAGATAGGCTATGACCTGAATCTGTATGAGGATTAAATACAGTTCGGAGTTTTTAGTTCGGAGTTCGGAGTAAAATGTAAAAATCTATTTAAAATTTCTCCGAACTCTGAACATCCCCGGCCCGCTCTATTAATAGGCCGGAGCGGGCGAACTCCTTACTATAAGAGGGAGGTGATTAAAATGACGCAGTGGCAATGTTCGAATTGTGGCTACACGTTTGGGGCTGAGACCGTGCCCGAGAAGTGTCCATCCTGCAAGCAAGTCTGCACCTTCAGTGATGTGACCTGTTACATCCCAGATTGTGGCGGACCAGGAAACATTGATCCGAGGTTGGTCGGCAAAAAAGGTAAATCCTTAAATGAGTAATAAACCCTAAGCACGAAATCCGAGCGTAGCGTCCAGCAGGACCATTTCGAAACAATATCGAATCAACGAAATTCAAAATTTCCAAACCAAGAGGACTTAATATCTTTCGAAAATCTGGTCATCTAAATTTTGGAATTGTTTCGGATTTCGATATTCGAATTTCGAATCTATTAAGATATATACAGAAAGGATTAAAAAGATGCGACTCAAAGGCAAGAAGGTGGTTATTCTCGTGGAGAATCAATATCAGGACCATGAGTTCTGGGTTCCTTTTTATCGCCTCAAAGAAGAAGGGGCCGAGATCACAGTGGTGGGCTCTGGAAGCGCCCGCACCTACACCAGCAAGTACGGATATCCAGTCGAAGTGAATAAAGAGGCTAGGGAGGTTGAAGTATCTCAATACGATGGCGTTGTCGTCCCGGGTGGCTATGCGCCGGACATGATGAGGCGATACCCGGAGATGGTCCGAATTGTCAGGGAGGCAGATCAGAAGGGAAAGATGGTTGCGGCGATCTGCCATGCAGGTTGGATGCTCGCCTCTGCAGGAATTTTAAAGGGGAGGAAGGCGACCGGCTTTTTCGCCATCAAAGATGACATGGTCAATGCCGGAGCAAACTTTGTGGATGCTGAAGTGGTGAGGGATGGAAACCTCATTACATCAAGAAAGCCAGACGACCTTCCAGCATTCTGCAGGGAGATGATCGAGGTATTAACCAGATGATCTCTTAATGAAGAGGGGGGGGAACACGATGATCAAAGAAACCTATGCCTGTCAACACTGTGGTGCTGAAGCCGACATCACTCTTGAAGGATTTGATAAGGTGGAGGATGTCATCCGACGATCGAAGAAAGGGATCTGCAAGACCTGCGGAAAAGAGGTGGAGATTGCCCAGCACTCTCACGAAACCTTTACCTGTCAGAGTTGTGGGGCTGAGGCAGATATGATTCTGGATGGGTTTGAAAATGTTCAGGACGTCATTAAGAGAGAAAAAGGGCTTCATTGCAAGAGATGTGGAAAAGATATTCTATGGTCCGACCGAGAAGACATCAAAGCGATCAAGGTAGCCATGCAGGCGGAAAAGGATGCCTCCCAGACTTATGCAAAAGCCGCCAGAATAACCAAGAATCCCCGGGGAAAAGATATGTTTCAACAGCTCTCCGAATTCGAGGCGAACCACTATAATAAACTGAAAGGTCTTCTCAAATCGCTCGAGGAAAAAGGAGAGTGGATCCTTTACGAAGGGACGAGCCTAAAAAAGAAGAAGATTCCCTTAAAGACAGAAAAACCAAAAGGTCAAGAACAACTCACCGATCTGGACGCCCTGAAGATGGCTGTCCGGGAGGAGAAGAAGGCTCAGCAATATTACCGCTCCATGTCGGAACTGACACGGGACCCCCGTGGCAAGGATATGTATAAGCGGCTTGCCAGCGAAGAGGAGATTCACGAGAAGTTGCTTAACGATCAATATTACTCCCTTCATAACACAGGATACTGGAGCTGGGGCGATTGATTTGGTTTTGGATTGCAGACTTTAGATTTCAGATTGAAAATATTTCAATCTGCGATCTGCAATCGCAAATCTGAAATTAAAAGTGGATGGAAGAAAAGAGGTTCGAAGGTAAATCGAAGATTGTTATTGACATCGAGGGGATCCATTGTGCGGATTGCGCCCTCAATATCGAACGCTCCGTGGAACATGTTCCAGGAGTTCTCTCCGCAGAGGTCAGCTATGTCCTTTCAACGGCCACCGTTTACTATGATCCCCATCGCGTGGATGAGGAGAAGATCAAAAAGGCCATTACCAAGCCAGGCTATTTGGTCAGAGAGACCTTTGCCCAGAGGACCCGCGCTCTCTGGAGGCAAATGCGGCCTTTTCTCTTCATGGCATCCTCTGGAATCACCCTTGCTCTTTCTTACCTTTCAGGGTGGCTTCATATCGGATCCATCGACCTACCCGATGCTTTTGCCATTGCCTCTTTGATCCTCGGTGGCTTTCCCATTCTGAAGAGCGCGATCAAGGCTCTTCTCATCCCTGATTTAAATGTGGATACTCTTGTTTCCATAGCCGCCATCGCCGCAACTGTGGTCGGCGCCTATCAGGAAGCCGCAACCGTCATCTTCATCATGCTTCTCGGCGAGTTTTTGGAACATCTCACCGTGGGAAAGACACGCAAAGCCATCTCTGCGTTGATCCAGCTTACGCCAAAGACCGCTTGGGTGAGACGTGAGCAGGAGGAAGTCCAGGTTCCCATTGAGGAGGTAAAAGCCAGGGAGATCGTGATCGTCAAACCCGGAGAGAGAATCCCTGTAGATGGAAAGATCATCTCCGGATGCGCTTCGATCAATCAGGCGATGCTCACTGGCGAGTCCATACCAATGGATAAGGGAATCGGGGACAGGGTCTACTGCGGAACGATTAATGAGTCAGGCTCCTGTGAGATTGAGGCCACTCAGGTCGCTGAAGATACAAAGCTGGCACAGATCAAACGGTTGATCCGTGAGGCTCAAGCAGAGAAATCACCCACACAGAGGGTGATGGATCGCTTCGCCCGTTACTTCATCCCGGCCATTCTCCTCATCGCTCTCGCAACCTTTCTGATTACCGGAGACGCCCTCCGGGCGATCACCATCCTCATTGTTGCTTGTCCCTGTGCCCTGGTTTTGGGGACACCCACGGCGGTAGTGGCCGCCATTGGAAATGCGGCCCGTCAGGGAATCCTCATCAAGGGAGGCGTCTATCTCGAACAGATGGGAAGATTGAAGACTCTTTTGATGGATAAGACCGGCACCCTCACTTATGGGAAGCCCAGAGTGGTCGGCATCCATCGCTTCGATGGATCAGATGAAAAAGAGATTCTCTACTGGGCTGCCACTGCGGAGAAACGCTCCGAACATCCCTTGGCAAAGGCAATCGCAGAAAGAGCAGAAGAGATGGGTCTCCTCATTCCCCACCCCGAATCCTTTGAGAGTCTGAGAGGAAAAGGGGTAAAGGCACAATGGAATGGGAAGGCCATTCTCTTGGGAAGCGCCCAATTCCTCAGAGAGGAAAATGTCAGCCTTCCCGAATCGGCTATCGAAGTTTTGAAACAGAAAGAGTCCGAGGGAGCCACCTCCCTCTTCCTGTCACTGGATCATCGCCTTCTCGGCCTGATTTCGATTGCGGACACATTGAGAGACAAGGCAAGGGTCACGATTGATCGAATCCGCAAAGAAGGCATCTCAGAAATCTGGATGCTGACCGGTGACAGTCCTCGTGTGGCTGAACGGATCGGAAACGAACTGGGGATAGGTTTCGAGGCAAACCTTCTTCCTGAAGAGAAAGTAAGAAAAGTGAAGGAGTGGAAGAAGAAAGGTCATGGGGTGGCTATGGTCGGCGATGGCATCAATGATGCACCTGCGCTGGCTGTAGCGGATGTGGGCATTGCTATGGGGGCGGTAGGAACGGATGTAGCCATTGAGACCTCGGACATTGCCCTCATGACCGATGAACTTGAGAAAATCCCAACGCTCATTCGACTGTCCCGTAAAGCACTTCGGGTGATCAAGGAGAACATCGTCTTTGCCCTGGCCTTTAATACGGCGCTGGTCATCCTATCCGCCCAGGGATGGGTGACCATGATCCTCGGGGCCATCGCACACCAGGCCAGCTCCTTGCTGGTCATCTTCAATTCCATGAGATTGTTAAGAAAAGCTTAGTTGATGCATATTTTCCCTTGACCATAAAGATGAGTTTTTTTAAAATGAGACCAATTTTCAATTAGAAAGGAGAATCTATGGAAGAGAAGAAATTTAAAGAGATCATCAAGTTTGCCATCGATAAAGAAATCGAGGCTTTCGATTTTTATATCCAAGCCAGTCAGAACGCCAAGTATTCCGGCGGAAAGGAACTCTTCAGGTCTCTTGCCAAAGAGGAAGAAGGACATCGGAAATTGTTAGAAAATCTGAATATGGAGAAGATCGCCCAAAAAAGGATCGAGAAAGTACCGGATCTCCATATCAGTGACTATATGGTCGAGGTGGAAATGAAACCTGACCTCTCCTATGCCGATGCACTAAGGGTTGCCATGAAACGGGAGGAGAAATCTCTCAAACTCTATAACGACATGAAAGAATCGAACACAGATGAAGATTTAAAAAAAATCTTCACCCTTCTTGCCAACGAAGAAGCCAAACACAAACTGAAACTCGAAAAGATCTATGATGATGAGATACTGAAATAAGAAATTCGAAGCACGAAATACGAAACAATTTCGAATGACCAAAATTAAAACATTAAAGTTTTAAAAATTGGGTCATTTGAATTTTGAAATTGTTTCGGATTTCGATATTCGGATTTCGAATTTTTTAATGGGAGGTTGACATGGAAAAATACAAATGTTCGGTCTGCGGTTACGTTTACGATCCGGAAAAGGGTGACGAGGATGGAGGAGTGCCTCCCAAAACCCCTTTTGCAAAACTTCCCGATGGCTGGGTCTGCCCGGTCTGCGGTGCTCCCAAAGACATGTTTGAGAAGATTTAGAGAATCACCTCCAATAAATCTTCTTTAGCTCCTGGTAGTCTTGATGGGTATCCCGAATCATCTCCAGGTCTTTCTCATTGACGGGCCGGATGGGTTTAGCCGGAACGCCAATAGCTAACATCTTCGGAGGAATCACACTCCCAGGCGTGACCACTGACCCCGCACCGATAATGGATCCCTCGCCGATTTCCGATCCATTTAAAAGGATCGCCCCGATTCCGATCAGCGATCCCTTATGGATCGTGCACCCATGGGCGACCACTCGATGACCCAGGACGACTTCATCTTCAATAATGAGCGGATAGAACTTCTTATCAATATGAAGGACACAGGCGTCCTGAATATTGACCTTCGAACCGATGCGGATATAGTTTATGTCTCCTCGAAGAATACTGTAAAACCAGACATTGCTTTCAGGTCCGATCTCTACATCGCCAATCACCATTGCATTCTCTGCGATAAATGCCGTCGGATCAATCTTCGGATATTTTTCTTTAAAGGCCATGATCATCTTAATTTCCTCTCTTGATCGGATGAGATGAAGGTTCGGGATAGGTTGATTAAAGATTTAACCTGAGAGATTGAAGCTGCTCGATATTCTTCTCTTTTCTCTGGGCAATCTTCCGAAAGATTCGTGAAACCTCAGGAAGGGGGATTTTGAGAGAGGCCTCCTGAAAAAATTTTTTTGCCATTTCCTCGAGGAGGAGAGCTACTTGCAATAGACCGGCATCATCCGGAGGATTCGTCAGGCTCATGTCAATCCTGTAATCCTCCTTCTGCAGTCCTTCAATCGGTTCGAGAATCATCTCGGTCACATTCTCCCGCCTTGTCTGCTCCATCAGAGAATGGCTTTTCTGTGCTTCGTTCAATAATGATTGAAGTGTCTCTTTAAGAGCCGTATTTTTTGCCTTTTCAACCATAGCCTTATAGACACCCTCTCTCTGTTCCACCATCTCCGCCGCAAATCCCATGATCGCACCAAATGTCGAAAGACTCATTCCTCTCTTCTCCTTAGGCTGTATCTTTTGATATTGAGTTAGATAGAAAATAGTGGGATCGTTAGACGGTAATGGTAAGGACGCCCGTATCGTTAAAAAAGGCATTGCGTTTATCGTCTCCTAATTCTTTGCACGTTACCGAAACCAATAACCGAAACGGGCTTCGTCACCTTTACCTTAACCCAATCACCCGGAGTAATATCGTGGTCCAAGCTGGCCTTTCAGCCAGAACCAATTAATTTTACTATGCGCTGTAATAGAATTTTATGTCCAGCGTTGAATCACAACCTTGGTATCAGTAAAGAACTGGAAGACCTCTCTTCCATGGCCTTTAATATCCCCAAAGAAAGAACCTTTTGCTCCACCAAAGGGGAAGAAGGACATGGGAGCGGCGATTCCAAGATTGATCCCCATCATGCTTGCGACCGCACGATACTTGAACTCTCGGGCGGTCTTACCATTCGTCGTATAAAGACAGGCCGCATTCCCGTATTCGCTGTTCTCAATCAATTTTAGACCCTCATCAAGATTCTTAACACGAATCATGGAAACCACCGGTCCGAAGATCTCCTCTTTAGCAATGGTCATCTCTGGATGGACCTCATCAAAGATGGTTGGTCCAATGTAAAATCCATTGGGATAACCTTCGACCTTGATAGTTCGGCCATCGAGGATCAACTTGGCCCCTTCCTGAATCCCTTTCTCAATATATCCGAGAACCTTCTCCTTATGTTTCTTTGAGACCACGGGGCCCATCTGGATTCCTTCTTCCAGGCCATTGCCGACCTTGAGGGCCTTAGCTGCAGAGACAAACTTCTCTTTCAATTCCTGATAAACATCTCCAACTGCAACGAGGACAGACCCTGAAAGGCACCGTTCTCCAGCACATCCATAAAAAGATGTGATCAGCGAAGGCATGTGTCTGTCTAACTCCGCATCCGGCATGACCAAGACAAAGTTCTTTGCGCCACCGAGCGACTGAACCCTCTTTCCTGTCTCTCCACAGGCTTTATAGACATATCGGGCTGTTGAGCTCTGTCCTACGAAAGAGATTCCCTTAATGTCTGGATGATAGAGCATCCCGTTGACAGCCTCTTTGGCTCCATGGACCATATTGATCACACCTTCTGGAAATCCGCACTCATCAATCACCTCGAAAATCCGGGTCTGGGTCATGGGCACCTGCTCCGAAGGTTTCACAATATAGGTGTTCCCGCAGACAACCGCATAGGGCAAAAACCACCAGGGTACCATTGCCGGAAAATTAAAGGGAGCAATCACTCCGAACACACCAATGGGTTGTCGTTCTGCCGTGCAATCAATACCCTGAGCGATATCTTCGAGATTATAACCGGTCATCAGGGTGGTCACGCCTGTCGCATGCTCCACGTTCTCAATCATCCGGCGTACCTCACCCCGGGCTTCATCCAGGGTTTTTCCTTCTTCTGTCACAAGAATTCGGGAAATATCTTCAAATGCCTCCTCAAAGAGGTTCTTAAGTTTGAAGAAGTATCTGGCTCGTGTGAGCGGAGGAGTGCATCTCCACTCCCAGTAAGCTTCTTTGGCCGCCTTTACCGCCTTGTCGATATCCTCGGCTGTTGAAAAGGGAACCTCTCCGATCTTCTCGCCTGTAGCAGGACACCAGACATCGCCGTACTCCTTCGTCTTCGAATCGACCCATTCTCCATTGATGTAATTCTGCACTCTTCTCATATCCCTTCCTCGCTTTTTTAAATATTTCTTCCAATTAAATGACAAAAGATGGGGGCTGGTGTGCTGGGCGGACACGGGAAGCGTAGGCTTCCCAAACCTTTACAGCGGTACAATTGAATATTTGGCTACTCCGTTTCCAAGCAAAATTCGAAGATTACTCCAAGGGATATCGAATGTTACCCCAACCTTATCAAATAATCCGCCATTGTAAAGGTTTGGAAGCACACTTGCCTCCCTTCTTTTACACCGTTAAATGCCTCTTGATTTATTTCGAGCCCCAATAATATACTTGGTTAAAAACCTTTTTGTAAAGATCAGTCCCTTTTTTTTCTTTCGGAACCGATCTCAAACGGCCATTTATGAAAGAACCTTCCGACTCGCCCAAACACCTCTCCATCTTCTGCATCCTGTCCAGCCTCTTTGTCCTTTCCCAGTTTTACCGGGTCTCCAGTGCGGTAATCGCTCCCAATCTCATCCAGGACCTTGGATTGAATGCAGAAATGTTAGGTCTTCTTGGGGGTGCCTTCTTCTATGCCTTTACACTGCTTCAAATCCCCATGGGCCCAATGCTTGACCGAATCGGCCCTCGCAAAATTATGTCTGCCTCCTGCCTCATCGGAGCCCTTGGAGCCTTTCTGTTTGCCTTTGGAAACACCTTTCATGCCGTCTTTTTGGGAAGAGTACTGATTGGAGCTGGCATGGCTCCAATGTTGATGGGATCATTCAAGACGTTTACGCTTCGATATCCTCCAGAACAGTTTGCCACCCTTGTAGGAATGATCTCCTCCGTGGGAACCATAGGGAATATTGTCGCCGCAACTCCCCTTGCTTTTCTCACCTCCACCATCGGATGGCGAATGACCTTCCTAATAACTGGATTGATCGCCATTCTCCTCAGTTTCTTGGTCTTCTGGGTTTTAAGGGGAGAAAAAATCAGGGGCGATAAGTCTACTCCTTATTCGGAGGGTAAAACGGAGATAGGCATTTGGCAATCGATCCGCCTCATCACAGGCTCCCTTGCCTTCTGGCAGTTTGGGGCGGTCGCTTTTTTCAGGTATGGCGTCTTCGTCAGTCTTCAGGGGCTATGGTTAGGACCCTACCTGATCTATATCAAGGGATTTTCGCCTGTAGAGACAGGAAATCTTCTGATCCTGTTGGCCATCGGTGTCATTCTGGGAAGTCCCATCGGAGGTCGTCTTTCCGACCGTTACTCTCATTCCCGTAAGGGTGTTGCCCTGGTGGGACTGAGTCTTTATTGTGCTAGCCTCTTTCCTCTCATCGGCATATGGAAGATCGAACATCCAGTCCTATTCGGACTCATCTTCTTCTCAATCGGTTTCTTTCACGGCTTTGTGATGTCAATTTACGCTCATGCCAAAGATTCGTTTCCCATTGCCATTTCGGGAACGGTGATGACCTACGTCAACTTCTTCACAATGGCAGGGGCGGCCCTCTTTATGCCAGCCCTTGGAAAGGTCATCGAATCATTTCCCCGAGTACATAATGTCTACCCAGCGGAGGCCTATCACCTTGCCTTTCTCATCTGCTTCATAGGAATGTCCTCAAGCGTGTTCTTTTATGCTTTTTCCAAAAAATAACCTCTTCACCCAATCTCCCCATCTCCTCATCCCCCCATATTCATTTTGAGCTCTCCTTGATAAAACTCGGCTTCAATGCTAACCTTAAAAAAGGGGGAAGTTATGATCTTAAGAATCTTTTTGGGTTTGATGATCGGAGGTGTGGCTGGTCTTCTTTTAAGCTACCTCTCTCGAAATATCGGAAACTCCTGAGCCTTAACTTGCAATCCTTACGTCAGTGTCCCGCTGGGCGCTGTCGTGGGGTTGATCTGGGCCTTAGGCTAAGGCCAACGGATTATCAGAAGCAGTAACATTTGCTATTTCGTCAATTTCAATGCAATGGCCGCCACATGTTTTCCTTGAAACCGTGCTGCCGCCAGCTCATTTTCACTTGGCATCCGCTCCCCCTGGCCACCGGCAATGGTTGAAGCTCCGTAAGGAGAACCACCCGTCACTTCATCAATCCGCATCTGGCCCTGAAAACTATATGGCAAACCCACAACCACCATCCCATGATGAAGAAGCGTGATGTGGAAACTCAGAAGCGTTGACTCCTGACCCCCGTGTTGTGTAGCCGTACTCGTGAACACACTTCCGACCTTCCCCACCAGAGCGCCTTTCGCCCAAAGCTGCCCGGTGGCATCAAGGAATTGTCGCATCTGGCCGCACATATTCCCAAATCGGGTTGGCGTCCCGAAAATAATGGCATCCGCAGATGCAAGCTCATCCACAGTACAGATCGGTATGTGAGCAAAGGTCTTCTGTGGTTCAATCGCCCCCATCTTCTTAAGCACCTCTTCCGGTAGGGTCTCCGGCACACGTCGTAGCACGACCTCTGCTCCTGCAACCTCCTCTGCGCCTTCTGCCACAGCCTCAGCAAGACGATGCACATGCCCATACATGGAGTAATAAACGATTAGAACTTTCACGAAAGATACCTCCCTCCCTTAAATCACCTTCTTCATCGAATGCTACTCCATTGATTCCGTAGGGATCATCTCCCGAGGAGTTCACGGGCGATGATCAACTTCTCAATCTCCTTGGTTCCTTCCACAATCTCCACGAGTTTGGCATCCCGGTAAAGCCTTTCAATCCCATATTCACCCAAATAGCCGTAACCGCCGTGGATCTGCACCACCTCATCAATCACCCTAACCCCTACTTCCCCGGCAAACCATTTGGCCATGGAAATTAGCTTTGGATCGATCTTTCCATGGTCTACCATCCAGGCCGCCTGATAGCAGAGGACTCTAGCCGCCTCAATCAGGCTGGCCATCTCAGCCAGCTTGAATTGAATCCCTTGAAAACTCCCGATTGGGCTTCCAAACTGCTTTCTCTGTTTCGAATACTGGATCGCCTTCTCAAGCCCTCCCTGGGCAATCCCCACCCCTGCGATCGCAACCGCAATCCGGGTATGATTGAAGACGGTCATGAGTTGATAAAATCCTTCTCCCTCCACCTCTCCCACTAAGTTCTCCCTCGGAACTTTCATCTCTGAAAAGCTAATTTCCGCTGTATCCGAAGCCCGCATTCCTAACTTTCTTTTCAATGGATTGGCCTCAAAACCCTCCCTATTCGTTTCTACGAGGATCGGGCTATGCCGTTTGGATCGATCTCTCCCCTCTTCATTGGTGACACAGAGGATCACCAGATAATCGGCAATACTCCCATTGGTAATGAAGATCTTGTTTCCCTGGATGATATAATGATCACCCTCTTTTCGGGCTACCGTTGAGACAGATGCCACATCGCTTCCGGCATCAGGCTCGGTAATGGCCATCCCCATAATCGCCTCTCCTCGGGGAAGGAGGGAAAGATACTTCCTCTTCTGCTCTTCCCTTCCATAGAAGAGAATAAATTCCGAGCCCAAAGTGGTCGTGAGAATGCACCCACACCCGGCATCCACCCGCGAGAATTCTTCGGTGATCAAGGCATGTTCGAGAAAACCAAGGCCTGGACCACCGTAAGCTTCTGGAATAAAGATCCCTACAAATCCAAGTTCGCAGGCCTTCTTCCATAAGGCTTTCGGGAAGGTTTCATTAAGATCACATTCCTCGGCCACCTCTGGAAATCTCTTTTCTGCAAATTCCCGTGCTGCCTTCTGAATATCCTTCTGTTCATTCGTCAGTTCAAAATCCACAGTGTCTCTCCCCAAACGTTAAACTCTTCCCAGAAGCTCTCTCGCAATGGTGTTCTTTTCGATCTCCTTAGCCCCCTCGTAAATCTCAACGATCTTGGCATCCCGGTAAAACCGCTCCATATCGTAATCACCAATATAGCCATAACCGCCATGAAGCTGAAGCGCATCATTGGTCACTTTCACACCCACCTCTCCGGCAATCGATTTGGCGATGGAGATCCGTTTGGGATCCACTTTCCCGTGATCGATCATCCATCCGGCTTGATAGGTGAGTGCCCGTGCCGCCTCAACCCACGTGGCCATCTCAGCAATCTTGAATTGGATCGCTTGAAAGGTGGCCAGGGGCTGGCCGAACTGCTTGCGCTTCTTGATATACTGGATGGCCTTTTCCAGAGCCCCCTGAGCCACGCCCACGCCCTGAGCTGCAGCAATGACCCGGTTGATGTTAAACAGCTGCATGATCTGTGAAAACCCTTCCCCCTCTTTGTCCCCAACGAGGTTCTCTTTGGGAACCTTCACGTCGTTGAACCGAAGTTCTGCCGTATCTGAGGCCCGGATGCCCATCTTCCCTGTGATCTTTATGGCTCCAAATCCCGGCCGATCCGTCTCCACAATGATGACTCCGAATCGGTTTAACCTTGATGCCGCCTCAGGATTGGTCAAACAGAATACCGTAAGATAGTTGGCAATGCTTCCATTGGTGATAAACTGCTTGGCTCCGCTGATCGAGTAGTGATCTCCTTCCTTTTTTGCGAGGGTCAAAGCTGAGAGAATATCGCTTCCTGCATCGGGTTCGGTGATGGCCGTTCCCATGATCGCTCTTCCCCGGGTCAGTGGCGGAAGATATCTCTTCTTCTGTTCTTCCGTGCCATAGAGCTGGATCAGTTCGGAGCCAAAGGTCGTCAATAAAATATTCCCGCAGCCCGGGTCCACCCTCCAGAACTCCTCCATCACCATGGCAAACTCCAGAAATCCCAATCCAAGGCCACCATACTCTTTTTTGATAAAGAGGCCGATAAAACCGAGTTCGCAGGCCTTTTTCCAGAGTTCCCTTGGAAATTCTTCCTTCCGATCATATTCGCGGGCAACAGGTGGAAATTCCCCTTCGGCAAACTCCTTTGCTGCCATACGGATCTGTTTCTGTCGAGGCGTTAATTCAAAATCCATCATCTTCTCCATTGAGTGTTTTGAACATATCATAAGCATGATAAAAAAATCAACTTTGATTTTCTGAAAAATTATCTTTCGCTCCCTGATAATACACCTGCCTGTTCAGCCCATGATAATCAGGGATGTAATCAGAGGTTTCTCAGTTTTTTAAATCTCTCTTGTCTGGAAAAGGAAAGAGGGCATGCCTTGGGTCCGACATGCCCTCTTCTTGATGGGGTGAGAAATGGTTCTACTTTTTCTTCAATTCATCCCATGGATAGTCGATCAGTTCGAGCAAGACGCCATTGACCTCCTTGGGATGGACAAAGGCAAATTGGCAGTTTCGGAAGGATCGCAACCCACCAGCAAACTTATAACCTTTTGCCTTCAACTCATTCATCGCCTCTTCGGTATTATCCACGTTGAGGCTAATGACCATTACCCCTTCGCCTCTCTTTTCGATGAATTTCGCCACCTCCCCATCCGGAGTGGTGGACTCCATCAGTTCAAATCCGACATCGCCCAACCAGTATCTGGCGACTCGGATCTTCTCAGACTCATCCACATACGGATCATCGGGCTCGGGCTTTCCAAGGATGGGTTCCCAGACTTTTCGAGCTGCCTCCAAATCCTTCACGGCAATACAGATATGATCCACCTTATTCACTTTCATCAGGAATCTCGCGTAACTCCCCCCTCCCCCTCTTAGGCTAAGAGGGGGGATATTCCTCCTCTGTTGCCTGGCAATTACGACACATCCTATTAAGAGGGAGGGATATCTATCTGGTCAGTTATCAGTCTACCTTATATTTTTCATTCAAATAGGCCATGGCTTCATCAATGGCATTTGCCGTAATGTCCAGATCCTGATCGGTGTGTCGGTAGTTGATATAGCCGTGATGGTGTGGAGCAAAAAAGATGCCCCGGCGGATCAGTTGTGTGTAAAAATCATCGCGTCTGCCTCGATGGGTTTCTCCCTGATCTCGCTTAAAGGTGATGAAGAACATGGGGGCAACGCCGCTCAACTCGGCTCCAACAGGGTACTTGTTAATGATTTCCTGGATTTTTTTAAGAAATCGGTTGCCTCTTTCCCATATCTTGGGAAGAACATGATCGCGTTGCAGGATTTCGATCGTTTTAAGCGCCGCAATAAAGCCATCGCTATTGGGAAAGAAGGTCGAGGAGATGAAAAGCTTCTGGGCGGCAGCCATCATTACGTCCTTTTTTCCGGTCACCACGCTGATGGCATATCCGTTAGCCATCCCTTTTCCAAGAACGGCTAAATCAGGAGTCACTCCATACAGCTCCTGCGCTCCACCCAATCTGAGCCTGAAACAGGTCCGGATCTCGTCGAAGATCAGAACCGCGCCATACTTGTCAGCCAATTGTCTCACTCCTTGGAGGAACCCAGGTTTGGGTTCTTCCATCTTTTGATGGAGGGGGTGACCGAAGGGAGTCATGATGATGGCGGCTGTCTGATCGCCATGCTGTTTCATCAGGTCCTCAAGCTGATCGAGGTTGTTGTAACGAAACTCATAGACATCTTCATAGAATTTTTGGGGAATGCCACCTTTCATCTCGACGCACCAGTCATGCCAGCCGTGGTAGCCACAGCGCATCACTTTGATCCGGTTGGTGTAGGCCCTTGCAATACGGATGCTGGCGGTTGTGGCATCGGAGCCGGTTTTGAGAAAGATGGACATTTCAGAACAGGGTACCAGTTCGGTCAGTTTCTGGGCAAGTTCATTCTGATATCTCTGCGTGAGTGTGAAGCAGAAACCTTTATCTCTGATCTGTTTTGCCACGGCTTCATCCACCTCTTCTTCCCGATAGCCAAGGATGATCGGCCCGTAGCCACAGAGAAAGTCAATATACTCATTTCCATCCACATCAATGAGCCGGCATCCCTTGCCATATTCGAGGAAGATGGGATATTCGCCTTCGATAAAATCGCTCGGTTTTCTGGCACCGAGCACTCCTCCTGGAACCAATTGCTTTGCCTGCTCAAAAAGCTCCAGACTTCTTGAGATATTCAGTTTTTTAGCCTCTTTCATGGAGATCCTCCTCAGAATTAAATTGGCATAAGCATTTCCGCCAGAGGCGGATCCCCCACTGGCGGAGTAAAATCTCCCGTCCCCCCTTCCTCTCCCCTTAATTTAAGGGGGAAATAGAGGGGGGTTATAAGAGGGTAATTCCTCCCTTGGGCAACCGTGTCCTGAATTTGCCGAAGGAGGGAAGTTGGGAGGGATTTTACAATTAGATGTCTTTACCATTTGTGACCGTTCATATATCAAACCCAAAGTTAAATTGCCATGATGGACTGGATCGTTTCTGTCTGATGGATTTTGGCACCCCGATGAATCAACGCAGCAAGGAATTTCTCTGGGTCAATGCAACCTTCTGGAGCAACGACTCCTCTCACTTTCACATCGCCAGCACTGAGCATAAGGGCTGCAATCGAGGCAGGAAGCCCTGTTCCGGGCGCCATACGGCCTGCAATGTCAGCGGTATAGGTCACTCGATTTCCTTTCCTTTCTCCCTTCACGATCACTTTCAAACCTGAGGATTGAGGTCCCCTATCCCTGTTGTTTGGAATGGATCCCCAAAGCTGAAGCGTCAGGTCATAAGGCACAACCCTTGTTCCCTTCACCTCCACCGGCTCCTTGCTGAGAAAACCTGTATCCCTCTGTTCTTTGATGAGCTGATCTACCCATGAGGGAATGAGCGCTCCCTTAATCACCACATTCTTGACCCCTTTGATATAGCGTGGTATGGTCAGTGGCTGAGGATGGCCCACATAACGAACGACACAAGTGCCCAGAGGTTCAAGGAATTCTGCGATCTCCTCGCCCGTGCCACCCTCCACATATTCGAGCTTACCATTCAGATATTGAGGGATCTTACCCAATGTCATATGGAGGCTATGATCCCACGCTGCTCCTGAAAGCTCGGCAATACTGACCACCCAGTATAAATAGATATCATCCACACGATCTAATTGATTGGCAAACCATTTGACAATGACATTATTGGTTCCTGGATCAGATCCCATTCCAGTCAATACAGTGATGCCCGCCTTTTGAGCGGCCTGATCAATATCCGAAGAGAAAAGGATCTTTGCTGCTTCGTAGTCATCACAGATGTCAATGTAATGAACCTTGGCTTCAACGGCGGCGCGGGCGACAGCCACTGCGGTCTTGTAAAAGGGACCTGCACAGTTGATGACGACATCGGCTCCTTTGATCGTCTTGACAAGTCCGCTGTGATCGTTCACATCGATCTTGCTGAGCGAAACCTTCTCGCTCGTGCGCAACTTCTCCTGAACTCGGTTTGGATCCACATTAATATCACCTAAGACCACTTTTTTAATCGGCTCCTGCTTGATGAGGTCCCGGGCAACTCCCTGGCCCATCCCTCCTGTTCCGCCTAAGACCAATACCTGCATCCTATCTCCTCCTTTAAATATAATCTTGTAAGACTAAACGGGTTAGCTCAAACCGCAAAAAACAATAACCTCTCTCCATCTCCCACAATGACGAGGAGCTGGAAAGGGTTATGGATGAATCGTTATTGGGACTTTTTCTCCTCTAACATCTTCAGAACGATGTCGGGTGTGATGGGAAGCTCTCTGGGCATCACGCCAATGGCATTCTGCACAGCATTGGCGACTGCTCCGATCATGGCTACCGATATGGAGAGGCCTCCTTCTTTGGCGCCAAAAGGACCAAAGGGATCGTTAGAGGTGACGACGATGGGCTCGATGTTGGGCACATCCGTAGAGAGCGGAAACCAGTAGTCCGTAAAGTTGGCATTGAGGTTCTGACCTCTCTGGGTCCATTGATGTCTCTCCATGAGCACACCCTGAGGACCGGCCTCCATGGCAGACCGTTGGATCTGTTGCTCCACAGCCAGAGGATTAATCGGTTGACCACAGTCATGGGCGGCCACCATGTTGATTAGCTTCACCTTACCGGTTTCGGGGTCCACTTCTACCTCAGCCACAGCCGTGCCAAACGAGTAGGCAGCAGCCACCTGACCGCGTGGATTTTTGATCCAATCCCGCTTGGGATCGGCATCAGGCCAACGGTCACCGCGACCTAAAATGGCACGATTCTGAGAGAGCGCAGTTCTTGCAACCTTCGCAATATCAACCGATCGCTCTGGTTCTCCCTTGACGAAGATGCGGCCCTCTCGTGCGACAAGAAGGCTCTTATTTGTCTCTAACATCTGGGCAGCCACTTCGAGGAGCTGTTCCTTGGCATCGGCAGCAGCTGCTTTAACCGCACCACCGGAGATGAGTGTGGATGCCTGTGAGTAAGCTCCTTGGTCGGACGGAGTGACACTGGTATCACCGGTAATGACCTTCACCCGGTTTAAAGGGATTCCCAGTTCCTCGGCAGCAATCTGAGCCACCATGCTATCGTTTCCCTGTCCATTATCCATCACTCCGGAAATGACGGTCGCATCGCCGTCTTCATTAAAACGAACAAAGGCTCCGGATCCTCCACGGATCCCCATCGGGAACCCACTTATCATTGCGCCAACCCCCATACCGATGCCACGATAGGGTGGTAGATGGCCCCGTTTCTCTTTCCAGCAGGCCTTCTCTGCGGCCTGTCGCATGGTCTCGACTTCCGCGCAGGAGGTGATCACGCACTTTGTGGGGGTGATATAACCCTCGTGGACTGCATTTCTGATCCTGAATTCGAGCGGATCCATTCCAAGTTTCTCAGCCAGCTGATCGAGCAGTAATTCCAATCCAGCATAGGCTGTGCGCGGATGGTGCGGATACATCCCACGCGGAGGCTTATTGGTGTAGGCTCGAATGGCCTCATAGCGTAAATTCTCAAACTTATAGGCCTCTTCAATCATGATATAAGCCACTGAGGCTGCAATGGGCCCAGTGCTGGCATAAGCGCCTCCGTCCATAATGACCTTCATATCGATCGCTGTTATTCTTCCTTCAGCATCCACTCCGACCTTACAGTTCGTAATGCTGCCATGGACCTGTCGGACGCAATTAAAGTTTTCCTCCCGGGTATAGACCAACTTCACAGGGCGTCTGGCTTTTTTCGAGAGAAGGGAGGCCATAAAATCTGCTGGCGATATCTCAGACCTGCCACCGAAATGTCCTCCAACAGCGATCTTTCTGACTCTGACCTCTGAGGTCGGTATGTCCAAGGCGTTGCTGAGAGGCCTCGACTTCATATGAGGACCTGCATTGGGACACCAGATATCCAGACCCGTGCTGTCAAAGTTGGCCACAACCGCATAATTCTCCAACTGACAGTAACTCTCCTCTGGAGAGGAGAACCGTCCTTCCACCACCAGATAGGACTGGGCAAATGCCTTCTCAACATCTCCTTCATTGACAAAGATGCGCACGCTCACGTTTCCAGGTTTGTCATCATGAAGCTGAGGCGCACCCTCCAGAAGAGCTTGCTCGGGGTCGAGCACATAAGGAAGGGGCTCCCACTCAACCTTAATCAGCTCCGCAGCCTCTTGTGCAATCTCTTCGCTAATAGCCGCCACTGCCGCAACCTCCTGGCCAATGAAGCGTGCTTTATCCGTCGGAAGAAACTGCATGTCTCGAGTGTAGGCAAAGACTCCCCATCGGTAGGGAATGGCATCTTTGCCAGTGACAACTGCCCTCACTCCAGGAAGTTTCTCGGCCCGGCTTGTATCGATATTCAATATCTTGGCATGGGCATAAGGGCTCCGAACTGCCTTCGCATAGAGCATGCCGGGCAGGTAGAGATCTGCTGAATATTTAGTTTCGCCCTTTGCTTTAGGGACCGAATCAATTCTGGGGACTCGCTTTCCTACCAAGAAATAGTCTGAAGTCGTAACCTCTCTTTTCAAAGCAGGGGGGCTCTGCTGCCTAGAGGCAGCCATGACCGATTCAACGATCTTGGTATAACCGGTACAGCGACAGAGATTGCCGGAGATGGCCTGGCGAATCTCCTTCTCTGTCGGAGAAGGGTTCTTGTCCAAGAGTGCCTTGGTCGAAAGGATCATGCCCGGTGTGCAAAAGCCACATTGTGTGCCTCCGAATTTGACAAAGGCCTCTTGCAGTGGATGGAGCTTTTCGCCCTCAGACAATCCTTCAATCGTGATGATCTCCTGACCCTGAACTTCTGCTGCGAGAAGCAGACAGGAACGGACGGGCTCTCCATTGAGCAAGATCGTACACGCCCCACAAGTCCCATCTTCACATCCGTTCTTTGTTCCGGTCAGTTGTAACTCATCGCGGATGACCTCTAAGAGGGTTGTATGCGGAGCAATTTCAAGAGTCTCGATACGTCCGTTAATCTGGAGTGATACTGAAATCCTTTTCATGACTCTCCTTTTTTTCGATCCATCAAAATCGTAACAGGTCTCAGGTCTCCGGTTACGAAGCCCTCTTCGTCAGAGAGACAAACGTTTAAGGGTGACGACGCTGGTATAGAAGATCGAAACCCGAATATCGAAGATCGAGCTTCAAACTTCTAAAGACAAGTACCGATACGACTTTCGACAACGACAGACATTCAAATTCAATTCCTTGCGAATGACCATACGGGCATCATTGCTATTACCATGACTGGAAAACTTTTCATTCAGATAGATTCTATGCGGCCATCGTCAGTGCTCGGCGTAATGCCCGCTTTACCAATACACCTACCATCTTTCGACGATAGTTGGCATTCATCGCTAGGTTCTCTACAGGATGGACTCGATCCATGGCTTCTTTCGATATGGACTGGAGCAGGTCCTCGGTTGGCTTCTTCCCCTCCAACAACGGTTTTGCATGAGATACCTCTATCGGTGAAGATCCTATTGCTCCCAGCACCAATTTGGCTTGTTCAATCTTACCATGGATCTCTTTCTTCACCATCACGGCCACTCCAACCATAGGAAACTCCATCCCTTCGCGCACGCGGAGTTTCTCATAGGCACCAGAGGCCCCTTGACCAGAAGGCGGAATTTGGACTTCGATGAGTATTTCATCAGGCTTTAGAATATTGGGTCTTTCTCCCCTGCCGGTAAAAAACTCCGCCAGTGGGATGACCCTTTCACCATTTGCCGAAGCAATTTTGATCTCTGCCCCAAGCGATAAGAGAACTGGAGCAAGATCGCCTTGGTATACCGACTGGCAACGCCTGCCCTTTTCCACAGCATGGCAGACTTTTCCTCCACGTTTAAAACAGACCTCTTGTGCGCTCCTCCAGAGATCGGACTGATTGTAATAGATGCATCGGGTATCCTGACAGAGGTTTCCTCCAACGGTTGCTTTCTTCCGGATAGGAGGGACAGCCACCAGTTGGGCTGCTTGAACCAAAGACGGATATTCCTTGAGGACGAAGGGCGATCTCTCCAGAGTTTCCAGGGTGGTCATCGAACCGATAGCCAACCCACTCCTTTCGTTCCATGTGAGATGATCCAGGGTGGTTATTCCCTTAAGGTTGATCAGGACTTCGGGTTTACATAGCCGATAACGGAGTGCCACAAGGAGTGCAGTTCCTCCAGCCAGAATGGCCGCCTTCCCATCATGTTCCTTGAGGAAGGAGCAAGCCTCTTTCACCGAGGACGGTTGGATCAGATCGAACTCAGGTAGTCTCATTTCACTCCTCACATACTATCTTTTTAATGCTATGTGGTCAAGATGACCGTTTTAAAGATTTTGAGAATCAAATCCAATGATTCAACACCGTTAACCAGGAGTGATAGTTGACTTTAATGGGTCAGCTCAATGCTAAAAACTAAACAAAGGTATTTGAAACTTCCCCTCACCTTTCCCATTGCGACACAGTCTCCCAGCGGGGAGAGAGGGGGTAAGGGAGCCCGCATTTCGCGGGATTAGAAGGAAATTCTCAGATTTACTGTATAAGAATATATAATGTCCTCTAAATGTATACTGTATACAAATAATCACTCCTTGTCAAGTTTAAATGAAGAGATTTCTGAAAAAGTCCAGAAATCTCTGATTACATCGATTAAGGGCCGTTTACACAGATTAGAGTACTTTGAAATGAAAGAAAAATCTGTGGAATCTGTTTTTGAAATCCCTGCCAGCGGCAGACAGGTGAGTAATCAGAGAGCGAGAATTAGTTTTTCAGAGCTCTTATGAACACTCTTTAAGGATAGAAGAATTTGAAAGGGGGATTGTTGGAAAACCTTCAATTTCTGAAAATGTGGTTGGAATCTTTTAAAAGAGGTATGATGCAGAGATCAAGGCTTGGGAACTTTCGCTCTCAATTTCAGTCTGTCGGAGGGATAGATTCGATCGCTTCCATTCAGATTGTTCCAACGCTTAATCTCCGAGACAGTCACATTATATTTATTTGCAATCTTATAGAGAGAATCGCCCGCTTTAACCACATAAATAATCTCTTTCGTTCTTCCCATCTCCAATGAAGCGACAGAAGGAACATCATCCTCTGCCACCTTGATTTTGAGTTGATCCCCAGGCATCAACTTTGTTTCTGGATGAAGATTGTTCCAAGAGGTGAGGGCGCCGATATTAACCCTCATCTCATTCGCTATGCTCCAGAGCGTATCTCCCTCTTTGATGGTATAGGTGATCTCCTGTGGTCCGGATGGCTTCTTCTCTACGGGGGTTTTCAAAGCTAAGGAACCGGTTTTAATCTCCTTCTCTTTCGGAATGGGAACGACAAGATTCATTCCGATTGACAATCGGCTCTTCCTATCCAACCGGTTGATCTGGAGAATCGGATCCAGATCCACCTTATAAAGTCGTGCGATCTGCTGGAGGGTGTCCCCCTTCTTAACAACATGGGTTTTAAAGGAGGTGGTGGCCTGGGGACGGAGGGATTCAAAATTCTTAAGGAAGAGGTCTCTCTTTCCAAAAGGAATCTTAATCTCATATTCCGTAACATCTGGAGGGGTGCACCACCGGCGCAATTCGGGGTTGAGGTCTCTCAGCTCCTCAATAGAAATCTCGCACGCTTTTGCAATATATTTCAGATCCATGGCAGGGGGAACCATAACCTTATCGTATTGAAGGGGGTCCTGGTATTCGATATCAATAAACCCATATTTTTCTGGATCCTTGGCGAGAAGAGCGGCAGCGATCATCTGTGGGACATAATGTTTGGTCTCCTGTTTGAGATATTTGTATTTGGTCAATTCCCAGAAATCTTCTGTCCGATAACGCTTCATTCCATTGGCAATCTTATTTTCACCCGCATTATATCCAGCAGCAGCCAGATACCAGCATTCGAACATATCGTAAAGGTCCTTAAGATATTGGGCAGCCGCAATCGTTGATTTTTCAGGATCTCTTCTTTCGTCAACCCACCAGTTCGACTTCAAACCATATCTCTTCCCGGTAAGGTAGATGAACTGCCAGGGCCCCATGGCTTTGGCCCTTGAATAGGCATAGGGGTTAAAGCCGCTCTCGATCATGGCAAGATAGACCAGGTCTTCAGGAAGGCCCTTCTCCTTTAAAACATCCCTCATGAAGGGGATGTATTTCCCGGATCGTGCGAGCCAGTTGGAAAAGACCCTTCTTCCAGTGGTTTGAAAATAGTTGAGAAAATATTCCACCTTCTCATTGATGACAATGGGGATATCGAACGCGTTCTTCTTCCTGTTCAGGTCACCGGGAAGAATTTCAAGAGTGAAATCATCACTCGATTCGTCGCTGATGGGAAGGCTGAGGCCCCTCATAGCAATCTTAGGTTCAGGTGATGAAACAGGGGGAGGAGAAACGTCGTTCGGTAGAGTTGGAACCGATTGATCGGGAAAGAGTTCTTCCAGTTCTGAGGGCGTAAAAAGGGAAATGAAGGTTTCTTCGGTGGGAGCGGTATCGAATTGGCTTTTAGAAGTCAGTGAAGGGACGCCAGGCAAACAAGCGGAGGCCAAAAAGAGAATCAGCCCAGCGCAAATCAACTTAGCCATGGTGAACAATCCTCCAAAGATGGAGAAAGTTTATACTTGCACCGAAATACCTAAAAAATTGGCATATCTCATTTGATCTTGTCAAGTAAAAATTTTGAGATATCGAAATCTCTGAAAAAGTCCTTAAGAGACTGGGGAAGTGGGGTTCCAAACCCTTCGAATGCGGGTCATTTAGAAGTTAAATGGTTAACAATCATTTTATAGAAAACCAAGCATTTTAAGGGTACTAATCGATAGTGCCAAACTATTGAAGGCATCCGCTCGAAGACTTTTTCACCCCACCTCCCCAGTCTAAAAATACTTTTTTAAATACTTTTCAGAAATCTCATTTTGGGAGAACGCTGAAAAACTTCTTTCCCTTCTCTCGATTGCATCGATGTTGAATAAAGATTCTTATTTCATTTCTGAATCTCTTCAGAAATGTGATATGGATAGCTCAAAAGAACAACCCCCCATCCTCAACAAGTTCTGTGTCAGAAAGAAGTGCTCTTAAGGGTCGGGTCCTGTTTTGATAGGCAGAGTGGGATCGGCGGACCATTCGACCCACGATCCCCGGTAGAGACGGACATTGGGATAGTGAAGGATGAAACTCAATGTGAAGTAGAGGTGAGAGGCCTCCCTTCCGGTTCGGCAGTAAACGATCACCTCCTTCTCTTTTGTGATACCGGATTCGATGAAAAGTTTCTTAAGATCCTCTCTTTTCTTCCAAACCCTTACCTCATCCCCTTCGAGGGTTGTCTCCCAAGCGAGACTTCTCGCTCCAGGGATATGGCCTTTGCGGATCTCTTCGCCCTCTTCGCCACTATACTGTTTGGGTGGCCTGGCATCCACAATCACGACCCCTCTGGATGAGAGACGTTCCCGAACATATTTCTTCTCGGCCAAAGTATCAGGCATCACTTTGCCAAAGAACTTTCCAGGCAAGAAAGTGGGGTACTGCTGTGTCACAGGATGCCTCTCCATAACCCACTTCTCCCATCCTCCATTGAGAATACCCACCTTTTTATGGCCAAGATAGTCGAGCACCCATGCGAGAAAAGTGGCATTGGGATTCGATTTCTCAGAATAGAGGATAACCCACATCGGATTCGAAACACCTAAATGTTCCCGGATCAGCTTTTCCAAGTAAATTCGATCCGGGCCTTGAGCAGGGATTCCTCCTCTGGGGACCATCAGGGTTTCGAAATGGAGATAGACGCTATTCGGAAGATGGCTCTTCAGATAGTCTAAAAGAGAGCTTCGCATATCAATGATGCGAACAGAAGGGTGATGGAGATGGGGAAGCAGTTCTCCTGTCTCGATCGGTCTCGGAAAGGAGACGTTTTTAAAGGGTAGGGTCTGGGCAGAGAGAAAGGCCGGGCTAAAGAAAAGGCAGAGGCAAATTAGGAATCCCATCAGAAGATGGAAGTTCTGCCTACTTTTTTTTCTAATTTTCAATTCGTCCCTTGAGCGTTGCAATTTAAATGCTACCCTTCCTCTTTTCGATGGCCCTCCTGTAAAGTTGAAGATAGGCTTCTGCCGACCGATGCCAGGAAAAGTCAGAATTCATTGCATTCCGAACCAGTTTTGTCCAGTGTTCGGGTTGCGCATAAAAGATGATGGCTGTCTTAATCTGATTGAGGAACTCCTTCGCATCATAGCGAGCAAATTTGAAACCGTTTCCCGTCCCTTTGGAAGGGTCGTAGTGAGTGATCGTATCATCCAATCCCCCGGTGGCTCGGACTACTGGAATGGTCCCATATTTCAAGCTGTAGATCTGATTGAGGCCGCAGGGCTCGTATTTCGATGGCATGAGAAAGAGATCGGCTCCTGCCTCGATCTTATGGGCCAATCGGTCGTCGTAGGCGATTCGGATGCCAGCCTTTTGCGGATACTTTTGGGCGACTTGTTGGAAGAGGTCGTGATATTTCTGCTCACCAGTTCCCAGGAGCACAAAACCGAGATCGAAAGAGAAGAGTTGGTCCAAGATTTCAGCTAACAGGTCAAACCCCTTCTGGTCTGCCAGCCTCGAGATCATTCCCAATAAGGGAACCTTTTCGAGAGCCGCAGGAAGGCCAAACTCCTTGAGCAGATCCCTTTTACACTCTTGCTTTCCAGAGAGATCCCTTAGATCATATCGGGCGATGAGATGGGAGTCGTGAGCGGGATCCCACTCCTGGTAATCCACTCCATTGAGAATCCCATAGAGATCGGCGTTCCTCTTCCTTAAAATGCCCTCCAGTCCATAACCATATTCTGGGCTCTGTATCTCTTCGCTATATTTCTGACTTACCGTATTGATCACATCGGCATAGACGATCCCTGCCTTCATCAGGTTGATTCTCTCCCAGAATTCAACCCCCTCTGGATTATACATTTCTGATGGAAGGCCGGTGAGAGAAAACTTCTCCTTTTTAAAGAGACCCTGATAGGCAATGTTGTGGATGGTGAAGACCGTTGCCGTGTGAGCAAAGAAGGGGTCATTCTCGTAGATTGACTTGAGATAGGCGGGGATCAGTCCGGTCTGCCACTCGTGGTGATGGATGAGATCCGGTGAGAATCCGATGTGGCGGGCCAAATGGAGGACTGCTCGGGTGAAGAAGACGAAGCGCTCCGCATTGTCAAAGTAATCGCCCTTCGGCGTGCTGTAAAGGTATTCCCTGTCGAAGAATTCATCTCTCCCAATGAAATAGACCATAATATTGGGCTCGAGCTGGCTTTGATAAACTTCTGCTCGAAGGGTTTCTTCCCTCAAGGGCACCTCGATCTCTTCTCCAAGATATTGAATCGGCAGCCCGGAGCGTTTGACCATCCGGTAGTAAGGCATGATCAGGACCACCTCGCAACCGAGGGGTTGAAGGTATTTCGGAAGGGCCCCTGCCACATCCGCCAATCCTCCGGTCTTTGCAAAAGGGACTGCCTCTGGAGTTGCAAATAGGATCTTTAGAGGTTTATCCATCACAGACTCTCCTGTTAAATTTCTATGGAGCATGAATCACCAATAACCAAGCACCAATAATCAAATAATGACCAATATCCATATCCAAATAGCCAAACTTTTTAAAAATTGGATCATTGGAATTTATTTGGTGTTTGGAATTTGGTGATTGGGATTTTCTTCTTTTTCTCCCCACAGGAGGATGCGGTGGGGATAGGGAAGCCGGATCCCTTTTTCATCAAATCGAATTTTGATCCTTCTTCGCAACTCCCTTCCAACATCCCACTGTTTCAAAGGAGCGGTCTTCACCATCATCCGAATGACCATCTGGGACTCATCAAATCGTTCAATGCCCAGAATCTGAAGGGGCTCGAGGATGGCGCTCTTAAAGGGCTCCTCGGACTCCAATTCCTTTCCAATCTGGGTCAGAAGATCATGAATCTGATCGAAATCCTCCCCATAGTTGACGCCCAGGTCCAGAACCGATCGGGACCACTCCTTGGAAAGGTTGCTCACCACCTTAATCTCTCCATTCGGAATGATGTGAACCTTGCCCTGAAGGTCCCTGAGCACGGTCTTCCTCAAACTTACGGACTCTACAAGGCCTGAAACACCGGCCACTTCGATCACATCTCCGATCCGGTACTGATTCTCCAGAATGATGAAGAATCCGCTGATCATATCCTTCACCAGGCTCTGTGCTCCGAAACCGATCGCCAGCGCTCCAATGCCAGCCGTGGCGAGCAGAGGGCCAAGCTGAATTCCCAATTCGCCAAGAACCATCAGCGCGGCGACAAAGGTGAGGATGATGAGAAGGGCGTGTCGGAGGATGTTGCCGAGGGTCTGGGCTCGCTTCTTGGCCTCGGAGGCCAGAAGCGGGTCTTTCTCATAAACAAACTTCTCCATCCATTTGGCAATCCATCGGGACATCTGGGAGAGGATGAGGAGGGCCAGGAGGATCCCGATGATTTTAATACCCGAGGTGGTGAGCCAGGAGGTGATGGTTTTAAACGTCTCATCCATAGGAGGTTTTTCGTCAAATGGATCTGCCTATTCGACCTTATCTGTTTTCCGAATCACTTTCTCGAGCCGATCCAGCGCATCGGCGGTCTTCTCCCTCAAGGCGTCGGTCATGGCCATCATGGCATCAACCTGTTTCTTTAAATCCTCGGGAGGTTCTGAAGATTCGATCTTCTTTTTCAGGTCGAGGGTCAATCCGGTCCGATGCAAGGCAAGGATGGAAAGGCCAAGGGAGATGAGCGAGATGATGAGCGCAACCGGAGCACCCATGCCTGCGCCGAAGGCGACCACAATGGAGAGAATCAGAGCGACCCCAGCAAGCAGAATGAATAAGAGAAACATCTTTACGGTCCTCCTTCGTTTTTTGGATTAGGATACTTCATCTTTTCCAAATTTTCAATCGAATCCTTTCGAACAGGATCATTCGAAAGGGGGATCGTGAGCTGGGGCGGTGTTACGATTCCGACTGACATGATCGCTTTGATCGCCTCTTCAATGGTCAGATGGGAAGGGATCACCTTCTCTTTGGGTAGAAAGAGGGTGAAGCCCTGGGGAGGAACAAAGGCTGTAGGGACAAAGACCGTCACTTTGGCCTGGGAGGTTTGATCGGCCAGTTCGTTGGTCACAAACCCCAGGACAAAATTTCCTTCCTGGGGAAATTCGACAAAGACAGCCTGGCGGAAGGAGCCTTTCCGGGTAGCGGAGAACGCATCGGTGAGCTGTTTCGAAGAGAGGTAGATGTTCTTCACAATCGGAAGATTGGTGAAGAAACGATCGCCCCAGTCCACCAGTTTTCGGCCCATCACATTGGTTGCAATCAATCCTAACAGGTAAAGGAGCAGAAGGAAGATGATGATCCCCAATCCAGGGATATGGAGCTCGCGTTGAAATAGAAAACGGGTTACCTGAGGACCTATCGGGCCGAGCTGGTCATCCAGTGTGGTGAAGATAAACTTCAAAATGAAGACCGTGATTCCAAGTGGAAGGATGACGAGCACACCGGCGATGATCTTTGTACGAAGATGTCTGAGGAATTTTTTCACCATGCCGATCTATTCCGTTGTCTGGAGAATCCTCTTCAAATCCGCCTCTTCGACCACCTCCTTCTCAAGAAGGTGGCGGGCCAATTCTTCCAGCTTGTCTTTCTTTAAAAGAAGAATCTCTTTTGCCTTTGCGTAGGTCTGATCAATGATCCGCTTCACCTCCTCATCGATCTTCTTAGCGGTCTCCTCGCTATAGTCCTTCGATGAGATCATGGAGGAAGGAAGAAAGAGAGGTTTCTTCTCCTTTTCAAAGGTGACATATCCCAAAGTCTCGCTCATGCCAAACTCCTTCACCATGCTTGTGGCGATGTCGGTCGCCCTTTGAAGGTCGTTATGGGCACCGGTGGAGATCTCACCAAAAACGATCTCTTCAGCGACCCGGCCACCCAGAAGCACAGCCAGGCGGTCAAGAAGTTCGGAGCGGGTCATCAAGTAACGATCCTCTGTAGGAAGCTGTAGGGTATAGCCAAGGGCGGAGATCCCTCTCGGAATGATGGAGATGCGGCGGACCGGATCTGCACCTGGGAGGGTAGAGGCTACTATCGCATGACCCGACTCATGGAAGGCAACGATCTCCTTCTCCTTCTTCGACATCAACCTCCTCTTCTTCTCCAGACCTGCCACGACCCGGTCAATCGCCTCTTCGATATCGGACATCTCCACAGCATCCTTATTCTTTCGAGCAGCCAGAAGGGCAGCTTCGTTAACAATATTGGCAAGGTCCGCACCCACAAACCCTGGAGTCCTGGAAGCGATCACCTTCAGGTCAACTTCTGGAGATAGTTTGATCTGCCGCGTATGAATCTTGAGAATCTCCTCCCTACCAATGATATCAGGCCTATCCACGAGCACATGCCGGTCGAATCTGCCGGGCCTGAGCAGGGCAGGGTCCAGAATCTCGGGACGGTTGGTTGCAGCCATGATGATCACACCGGCGTTGGGATCGAAGCCATCCATCTCGGCTAAGAGTTGATTAAGGGTCTGCTCCTGCTCATCATGTCTGCCCACGGGATTGATACCCCGTGCTTTTCCCAGGGCGTCCAGCTCATCAATGAAGATGATGCAGGGAGCATGGTTCTGCGCCTGGGCAAAGAGATCCCTCACTCTGGCCGCTCCTACGCCCACAAACATCTCCACAAAATTGGAGCCACTGATGGAGAAGAATGGGACATTGGCCTCTCCTGCGACGGCTTTGGCGAGCAAGGTCTTTCCTGTTCCTGGAGTACCCACCAGGAGAACGCCTTTGGGGATCTTGGCTCCAAGGCGTTGAAATTTGCTCGGATTTTTAAGAAACTCAACGACCTCTTTCAACTCCTCCTTGGCTTCGTCAATGCCGGCCACATCGGCAAAGGTCACCTTCTTATCCTTCTCGGCTACGATCTTTGCACGGCTCTTTCCGAAGGACATCACGCTTGTCTCAGGACCGATTCGGGAGAAGAGAAACCTCCAGATGAGGACAAAAAAGATAAGGGGAATGACCCAGGAGAGGATGTTGGTCAACCATTTGCTGTCAACTTTCCCTGTATATTTGACCCTCTGGCCTTCCAGCTCTTTGACCAGATCAGGATCTTCCACCCGGACGGTCTGGAACTTTCGGGTTCCCTTCTCTGTTGTCCACTCACCCGAGATCGTCTCGGCAGTGATCGTAATCTCCTTCACCTTGCCTGCCCTCAAGGACTCCTTAAATTCACTATAAGAGATCTCATCCTCAACACCCTTTGAGACGAAATAGTGCTGGGCCAAAAGGATGAGAAGAAAGGCAATGACAAAGTACCAGAGCGTAAAGTTTGTCTTTTTGAAAAGGGGCTTCTTTCCTCCTCGATCAGGACTCTCTTTCAATCGGAGAAGTTCTTTCAGATCAGGAGGAGGCTTTTGATCTTTCTTCATATTGGTTGATCCTCGATCTCATTCACCACTTCAGGTGGAGATCTCTATCGACCCTTTGTTAGGCCATCATTAAATCCATTTTTACTGGTTAAGCCCATAAAGTCAATAAGAAATGGCGCCCCACCGGCAGCTCCCGTGTCCTCTCGGTTCGGGATAGACTCATATTGACAACTTCTCGGGCTCAAATGCATACTATGGTTGTGATTGAGATTAAATCCTCCCGCGAGATTGAACAGTTAAAAAAGTCGAATGCAATCGTCGCTGAGATCTTTGAAAAATTGAAGAAGACGGTTGCTTCAGGGGTGACCACTCGTGAGCTGGATCGGATCGCTGAAGAGATGATCCTGAAGAGAGGTGCCATTCCAGCCTTTAAGGGATACCGAAACTACCCCGCAACCCTTTGCGTCTCGATTAATGAGGAGGTGGTTCACGGAATCCCCGGACCAAGGAGATTGAAGGAAGGGGATATTGTCAGCATCGATGTGGGTGTCAACCTCAATGGTTATTTCGGAGATGCGGCGATCACATTACCCGTGGGTGAGATAGATCAAAAAGCAAAGAGGCTCATGGAGGTCACAGAGAAGGCGCTCCAGATCGGGATTGAGATGGCGAGAGTGGGCAATCGTCTCTACGATATTTCCCATGCCATCCAGAAATGGGTAGAGTCAAATGGATTTTCTGTGGTGAGGGATTTTGTTGGGCATGGCATTGGTAAAAGTCTTCATGAGGAGCCACAAATTCCAAATTTCGGATCTGCAGGTCAGGGGCCGAGGCTGGAGAAAGGAATGGTCTTTGCCTTGGAACCCATGGTGAACGAAGGAACCCACGAAGTGAAAATTCTCTCCGATGGCTGGACTGTGGTGACCGCAGATGGAAAGCGCTCCGCCCATTTCGAACATACGATTGCCATCACAGATGGAAAGGCGGAAATACTGAGCATGCTTTAACATAACCGATGAAGTAACCCTACCTAACTTCCCCTTATAACTTCCCCTTTCCCGCTCTTAGACGAAGAGGGGGCAGCGCTGCCGGGGGCGTTAAGATTTTGGAGGTGAGGAGGGGTTAGACCATTGACTTTTTTAAGGAGGTAGAACTAATGTACCGCGTCGCTGAGAACATGGTCGATTTAGTAGGGGCTACGCCACTGGTCAAGATCAATCATATCGTCCCCAACAAGAAGGTAAAGGTCTATGCCAAATTAGAGAAGTATAACCCAGCGGGTTCGGTGAAGGATCGGATCGCAAAGTATATGATCGAATATGGAGAGAGAGAAGGCCTTCTGACCAAAGATAAGATCGTCATCGAACCCACCAGCGGTAACACAGGGATTGCCCTGGCCATGATCTGCGCGGTGAAGGGTTATCGGTTGGAACTGGTGATGCCTGAAACCATGAGCATAGAGCGGAGAAAGATCCTAACGGCTTACGGAGCCAAGATCGTTCTCAGCGAAGGGTCGAGGGGCATGGATGGAGCGATTGATCTGGCTGAAGAGATGGCCAAAGACCCTAAATATTATATGCCCCACCAGTTTGAGAATCAGTACAATGTCCTTGCCCATTATGAGACGACTGGGGAAGAGATCTGGCAGGCCACCCGGGGAGAGGTGAAGATGTTTGTGGCTGGACTCGGAACGACCGGCACCCTGATGGGTGTGTCAAAGCGGCTCAAAGAGCATAACCCTGAGATCAAAATTGTCGGAGTAGAGCCTTATCCCAACTCAAGCATCCAGGGTCTGAAGAACCTCAGCTCCCAATACGTTCCAGAAATCTATGATCCCAGTCGGTTGGATGAGAAGATCAATGTAAAGGATGAGGATGCCTTTGAAATGGCCCGAGTCCTCACCATCCGCGAAGGGATTTTTTGTGGGATCAGTTCCGGAGCGGCCATGTGGGGGACTTTACAGAAGGCGATGGAGCTGGACCAAGGGGTCATCGTCACACTCTTTCCCGATGGCGGCGAAAAATATGTGAGCACTCCGCTCTACGAGCCCAGCAAGTGCTTTGAGTGTCTCCAGAAGCATCGGATTCCCACCTGTATGACCGAAGAGTATATCACAGCTCTGGAATGTCTGGTGAAAGACGGGAGTTAACCTCGTGTTGCAGAATAGGTCATGTCGAAATGTCACCCGCATATTTTGGGTTTACCCCGTTCGAAAGTTGAAAACTTTCGAACGGGGTAAATAACGCTATGTGCCAAGCCCTATGCGCTTTGCTCGATGCTTCATATTATTCACCATTCACGCCTGTCCGCCTAAACTTAGGTGTAGGAGGGAATCATGGGTCACGTTTTTAAAGGTAGAGGAGGGTGGATTAGAAAATTTATTCACAACTCAAGAGACCCCGCCTGGCCCTCTTTTGACATTAAGATTGGAATAATGGGGGTCAATTTTTAGCGGGTAAAATTTCTTAACATAGAAAAAGCCAAATTCTTTTCTATTTTAATTTTAGTCAATTGGTCTATCTCCTTTGCTTTTAACCGTTCAGGTTGATCCTGGCACAAAAAAAGATGAAGATGTGTCCCCGAGGCCAGTGGCCCAGTGAATCCAGTCATTGCCCGTCTCGAGGATTTAAATCATATCCTCTTAGAAACTTTAATGGGGCTTTGTTTCTACCCTAAAGATATTAGGATTCCATGTCAACCATTAACATTACCTATGAGTTTGAATTTCAGGATGGGAAGAAGTCCATTTATCCTTTGAAACTGGATAAGAAGACCGTCTCCCTGATACCAGACCGAAAAGTCCCCCTTCCCCCCTGGACCAAACTGGAGCACTATCCTTGTGACGGGTGCCCACTCATTAAAGAGGGAAGGCCTCATTGTCCGATTGCTGCCAATATTTCTGATCTCATTGGGCATTTCAAAGAGATTAAATCGACCGAGATAGTTCGGATCACCGTTTATACGGCAGAGAGAAACTATTGGAAAATAGGTCCCGTACAGAAAGGCCTTTCCTCCATCTTTGGAATCATCATGGCCACAAGCAACTGCCCAGTGATGGACTTCTTGAAACCCATGGCAAGATTTCATCTCCCTTTTTCAACCGATGAGGAGACCATAATCCGCTCCGTTTCAATGCACCTGTTAAGCCAATATTTCATTGCAAAAAAGAGTGGGCAATCGGATCTATCGTTAGACCTTCTTGACCGGGCCTATTCCATGGCTCAGAAAGTCAATCGTGGCATCTGCAACAGGATCTCCTCAGTGATTCGGGAGAGCAAGAGCCAAGGGGATGCGACCAGTAATGCTGTTGTCATCTTAGACACCTTTTCTCAACTCCTCCAGGTAGAGATTGAGAAAAACCTTGAATCCTTTGCCCCACTCTTTGAGGGATCCCCTACTCCCCCACTTTAACTCTTTCCGGAAGAATCTCATCGGTTAGCTAAAATTTAAAACTGGACATTTTAAAGTTTAAAAGTAAAGTTTAAAAGTGCGATTGGGGGTCAGGTCTATTTTGTTGACATGGACATTGATCTTGTAGTTTAAAAAGGATTAGGGTCAGGCTTCGATAATTCGGTATTACCATGAAGATTGAAATTGGGATCATTCTTAAGAAAGGGCCTGGCCTGAAGTAAAGCGCCAGGGCATAGAGAAGTCATTAAAGATCGAATTCCGAAATACATAATTCAAAGGGAAGTGCTGATTTCTTAGTTAAGAATTCTATGACCCGCAACTGAATGATTCAGTCAAAACCTCCAATCCTTCTGACTGAATTTTTCAGTCACGCAAGGTGGGTGCCATACCCAAGTTTCAATGGTATCCCTTGTTTAAGAGGCTTTCATTATTCAGCCAAGACCTCCAGGGTGTCTGACTGAATTATTCAGTCAACTTGTTCAAAGATGTAATCATCTCCGTCCCAGGCAACGGGAATTCAGTATTAGCGATTCCCCCGACCCGGTCGGGAAAATTCAGATGGCGGATTTCGGAATTAGATCAAAGATTAAAACTTCACGTTGCGGTATCAGACTGGCCCTGCACCATATTAGGTTCAGGGCTGGCCAGTAAGAAAACGGATTAGGGTCAGGGTTCGTTAATTCGGTATTATAGAGCTTTTTTTCACAAACTTTAATAGATATTGAGGAAAAGCAGCGATTCCGTAATTCGGGGTCTTAACGGATGGGGGTTGGCAGGATAACCCGTTGTTTTTAATAAGAGAGCCGCTGAGAGTGGAGTGGAGGGATAAAGTTAGAGGATTTTCGATAGCGGTTTTATAATGTTTCTGAGTTGGTATGTAGTTGAGGTGGGGTACCTCGAAGCACGATAAGAAGCTGTTCAATCCTTCCAGGATTTGGTAAAAAAGCCAAAGGGAGGGATGAGAAGTGGAAGAGGTAAGGAAGCGTCGTCAATTGAAAGCGTATAATGCGACCCTTGTGAAATGGACACAATAACGGTGTAGAGTTAGAATCCCTTATGAAGGGAAAACTTTAACACTGGAGGTGTAGGAGATGAAATCGAGGAAATGGACAGCCGATGAAAAGTTAGCCATTGTGATGGAGGGTCTCAAGGA
>Ga0209721_1000301_pt1 | contig 47557 bp, 56 predicted proteins | sample TshhotsprinmetaG_FD_184139 | JGI IMG/M metagenome (GOLD analysis project Ga0209721, IMG submission 184139) | Hot spring microbial communities from South Africa to study Microbial Dark Matter (Phase II) - Tshipise hot spring metaG (SPAdes)... | ecosystem: Environmental > Aquatic > Thermal springs...
AAAAGATGGGGTTTTGCGGGGCGGCGGCGAAGCCGCCGCCCCGCAAAACCCCTCTCTGTCCCCCCTCTCCCCCGCCCGTCAGGGCAAGGGGGAGAGGGGGGTAAGGGGGGTGAGGGGGCTGAAAACCGCCCATTTTGCACCGCCAAGGCGATAGCCCGTTGGCTTTTGCCCTGCCAGCGGCCTTTTCAAAGGGCACAGCCGCTAATTTTTGTTTTATAACTTAAAATTTGCCATTGTCAATGTATGGAGCAGCGACTGCTTTTCAACCGCAGAGCGCGCAGAGGCCGCGGAGAAACAGGAAAACTCTGCGAACTCCGCGTTCTCTGCGGTACAACACCCGACAACCCTTTACGGGAGACCGCCCCGCAGGTGGAGAAAAAAACGAAAACCCCGCGCCCTGGGGCGCGGGGTCTGTTCCCACGTGGTTCCACCCAGGTTCGGCGAGTAGAGATACCTTCTACCAGCCGCCCTCTGAGGCTGTAACGGGCCTGCCCGGAGCCCCATACTCCCGGCGACACGCAATTTGCGATACGCGATACGCGATATGCGATACGCGATATGCGATGTGCGATACGCGATCACCGATTTCGCGATATGCGATGTGCGATACGCGATCACCGATTTCCGGGGCCCGCTCCCGGGGGGTTTTCCCGGCCGTCCGGTCAGGGAGGCTTCCAGCCTGTGACCTCCCCTCTCTGGGACCTTCTCAGGCCGGTACTCGTCCCGGTCCACGCGTTGCAATAATTGGTTTGGTAAAATTATACCCGGTACTGGTGGGATGTCAAGTTTATATTGGCTGGGCATGCAGGCACGGGCTTGCACAGCAATTCGCCCTGCATGGGAAAGGGGGGTGTGGGGTTGTGGGGGCGGCGAAGCCGCCCCCACAACCCCACTTTCTCCTTACTTCGCGGGCACGCTGCTCCCCGAAAGGGATTCGCTGCACAAGCTCCCGCACGCCCGCACGCCCCCGCACGCGCACGCACCAACTTTGACAAAATTGCCTTTTGGTGCTATAATATAAATTCACGGGTCAATTCCATAAGGGGGATCGGGATGAGCGGTTGGAACACCAACAGTAAATCGTACGCGCGAGTGATCAGTTCCCTCGATTTGCCCGCGCTGATTGAAGTGCAACTGGAGTCCTATCGCTGGTTTCAGAAAGAGGGCTTGCTGGACCTGTTTACGGAAATCTCGCCCATAGAAAGTTATACCGGCAACCTTCGGTTGCACTTCCCCAGCCGGAAGCAGGAAAGTCGGCAGTTTGAGTTAAGTTATCGTTTTGGGAAACCTCCCCACTCCCAGGAAGAATGTCTGGAGCGGGACCTCACCTACGCGGCACCTTTATACGTGGATGTCGCGCTGGAGAACCGGGAGACCGGCGAAGTTATCAGGTCGGAAATTTTCCTCGGCGACTTCCCGCTGATGACCGAAAACGGTACGTTCATCTTCAACGGCACCGAGCGGGTAGTCGTCAGCCAGTTAATCCGTTCGCCGGGGGTGTACTTTGAGGTGGAAGAGGACCGGACCACCGGTCGGCGGCTCTGCATGGCAAAACTGATCCCCGACCGTGGCGCCTGGCTGGAGTTTGAGAGCCGCAAGACCGGCTACCTGACCCTCAAGTTCAACCGAAAGCGCACGCTCCCTCTGACCATCTTCCTGCGCGCCCTGGCCGCGGTGGATGATGGCACCGGCTCCCAGATTCTCACCGAGGGCACGGACGAGGAAATCCTCCGACTTTTTGCCGATGTAGATACTCTTCCGGACATTCAGTGGATTCCCACGACCTTCCGTCAGGAGCCAAACTGGGATACCCGAGGGGACCGGACCATCGCCGAGGAGGCATTGCTGGAATTCTATCGTCGGGTTCGCCCCGGCGACCTGGCGAACCTGGAGAACGCCCAGGAGTTCCTGAAAGCACAACTCTTTGACGACCGCCGTTATGACCTGCAGCGGGTGGGCCGCTACAAGCTGAACCATCGTCTGGGCCTCCATTTGCCCCTGGAGCAGCGAACGGTCACCAAACAGGACATCGTCTCCATCGTCCAGCACCTGATCCGCATCAATAACGGCGTGGAGGATGCCGACGACATAGACCATCTGGGCAACCGTCGGGTGAAGACGGTCGGGGAACTCATCCAGAACAAACTGCGGGTGGGACTCCTGCGGCTGGAACGGGTGGTCAAAGAGCGCATGTCTCTCCACCCCGAAACGGAACCCCTCACGCCGGTGGCCCTGATCAATATCCGACCTGTCGTGGCCGTAATTCGCGAGTTCTTCGGCTCCAGCCAGTTATCTCAGTTCATGGACCAGACCAACCCGTTGGCGGAACTGACCCATAAGCGGACCCTCTCCGCCCTGGGGCCGGGAGGACTCCGCCGGGAACGGGCCGGCTTTGAGGTCCGCGACGTCCATCATTCCCACTACGGCCGTATCTGTCCGATTGAGACACCGGAAGGTCCCAACATCGGCCTGATCGGCCGTCTGGCGACCTACGCGCGGGTCAACGATTTTGGCTTCATTGAGACGCCCTACCGCAGAGTGATCCGTTCCGTTCCCCCGGTAGCCGAGGCGCTGGTCGGTGAGCGATTGCGGGAACGGATTGTGGACCCGGAGACAGGGGAGGTGGTCGCCGAAGCCGGTGTGGAGGTGACGCCCGAATTGGCGGAACGTATTGCGGCCCTGAACCTGAGCGAGGACATTCCCATCCACCCGCGCGTGACCGGCGAAATTGTCTACCTCTCGGCCGACAAAGAGGAGCACTACACGATTGCCCAGGCCACGACCCGATTGGACGAGCGGGGCCGCTTCCTGAACCCGATGGTCTCCGCCCGCCGCGGGGACGAGTTCCTGCTCACCAGCCCCGACCGGGTGGACCTGGTGGATGTAGCGCCCGCCCAGATTGTCGGCGTCTCGGCGGCCCTGATTCCCTTCCTGGAGCACGACGACGCCAACCGCGCCCTGATGGGCTCCAATATGCAGCGCCAGGCCGTCCCGCTGATTTCCCCGGAGGCCCCTCTGGTCAGCACCGGGATTGAGCGGCAGGCCGCGGTGGACTCCGGACAGGTAGTCCTGGCCGAGGCCGACGGCGAGGTGATCAGCGTTGCCGGAGACCGGATTGTTGTTCTGGAGGACGGCGGTAGTTTTCGGAGTTATACCCTGCGGAAGTACAACCGTTCCAACCAGTCCACCTGCATAGACCAGCGCCCGCTGGTCCACAAAGGAGAGCGCGTGCGCCAGGGGCAGGTGCTGGCGGATAGTTCTGCCACCAACGGCGGCGAACTGGCGCTGGGGCATAACGTCCTCTGCGCCTTCCTCTCCTGGGAGGGGTGGAACTTTGAGGACGCGATCATCATCAGCGAAAGCCTGATTCGCGACGACAAGTTCACCTCCATCCACATTGAGAAGCACGAGACCGAGGCGCGGGATACCAAACTGGGCCCCGAGGAAATCACGCGGGATATCCCCAACGTTGGCGAGGACGCGTTGCGGGACCTGGACGAGCGGGGGATCATTCGCATTGGCGCAGAGGTCGGCCCGTCGGACATCCTGGTGGGCAAGGTGACCCCGAAGGGGGAGAAGGAACTGACGCCGGAGGAGAAACTTCTGCGGGCTATCTTCGGGGAAAAGGCCCGGGATGTGAAGGATTCCAGCCTGCGCATGCCTCACGGCGAGCGCGGCAAGGTGGTGGACATCAAAGTATTTGACCGCGGGGAGTACCGCGACCTGCCCACCGGGGTGGAGAAGATGGTCCGCGTCAGCGTGGCCCAGCGGCGCAAGATCACCGAGGGGGATAAGATGGCGGGCCGGCATGGAAATAAGGGCGTCGTCTCCCGCGTGGTCCCCATTGAGGATATGCCTTTCCTTGCCGACGGTACGCCGGTAGAGATCATCCTCAACCCGCTGGGGGTGCCGGGCCGGATGAACATCGGGCAGGTGCTGGAGACCCACCTGGGGTGGGCAGTGCACCGGCTCGGATTCCGCGCCGTCAGCCCGGTTTTTGACGGTGCAACGGAAACCCAGATCGCCGCCGAACTGGCGCGCGCCTGGATGATGGACCGGGCCTGGCAGGAGGCCACTGAGCGGGCCTGGGCGTGGCTGAAGGCCCAGGAGTACCCGCTGGAAACCCTGAACGATGACGACGAGGCCCGTCTGCTCTATATCCTGGACCGGCTTCCGGACCTGGGATATGATGAGGAGCGGCTGACCCGGGACCGCGTCTATGCCCGCCGTTCGGTTCTGCGGGAGTGGCTGCGGGAACGGGGCTACGACCCGGACTTCCTGCTTTCCTTTGAGGATGACCCCCGCCCGCTGGCGGAGCGGGAGAAGGCCGACCGCGCCGCACATATGGCCTGTCTGCGCCTCTGGCTGAAGGATCACGGACAAGATGATGTGGATGCTTTATCTGACGAAGAAGTAAAGCTTCTGGCGACTCAGGTTAGTCTGGACACGCGTGACCCGTTGCCCACCCTGGGCAAGGCCATCCTCTACGACGGGATGACCGGCGAGCCCTTTGACCAGCCGGTGACGGTGGGGATGATCTACATGATGAAACTGGCCCACATGGTGGAGGACAAAGTCCACGCCCGCTCCACCGGCCCGTACAGCCTGGTCACCCAGCAGCCGCTGGGCGGGAAGGCACAGTTCGGCGGTCAGCGATTCGGCGAGATGGAGGTCTGGGCCCTGGAGGCCTACGGCGCGGCCTACACCCTCCAGGAGATGCTCACCATCAAGTCGGACGACGTCCAGGGCCGGGTGCGGACGTACGAGGCCATTGTGAAGGGGAAGCCCATCACCGAATCGGGGGTGCCGGCGTCCTTCAAGGTGCTGGTCAAAGAGTTGCAGAGCCTCGGCCTGGCGGTGGAGGCGGTCACCGAGAGCGGCGAGGTGCTGCGCTTCGGGCGGGAGGAGAGCCGTCCGCGCGTCCCGCGCCTGGCAATGGGGCTCCTGGGGCTGGGCGACCGACACACGGAGGAGTTTGACTAAATTCACAACTTGTGGTAAAATCTACGTTCGTTGTGCCGAGAAAACAGCGAAGAAAATCACGCGTCCGGCACCTTGAGGAAAGGGTTCACGGAACGAATTAGGGAGAAAGACCGTGCCGACGATCAATCAACTGGTTCGCAAAGGACGAAAACCCAAAGTCAAAAAGACCAAGGCTCCGGCGCTGCAGTACATCTTTAACTCGTACAAGCAGCGGCGCCTGCGCATGCCTGAGGGCGCGCCCCAGAAGCGGGGGGTTTGCACCCAGGTGCGGACGATGACGCCGAAGAAGCCGAACTCCGCGCTGCGGAAGATCGCCCGCGTGCGCCTGACCAACGGCATTGAGATCACGGCCTACATCCCGGGAGAGGGGCACAACCTGCAGGAGCACTCGGTGGTGCTGGTGCGGGGCGGCCGCGTGAAGGACCTGCCGGGCGTGCGCTATCACATCGTCCGCGGCGCACTGGATGCCGCCGGGGTGGACGGCCGCGCCCAACAGCGGTCCAAGTACGGTACCAAGGCCGGCAAGGCCGGCAAGGCCGGCAAGGCGGGCAAGCCCGGAGCCAAACCTAAAAAGAAGTAAAAGGGTCTTACACTAGAGGACTTGCGCGGTAAATCCTTTCAGGGGAGCAGCGCACCCGTGAGAAGGGGGAAAGCGGGGTTTTTGGGGGCGGCGAAGCCGCCCTCAAAAACCCCACACCCTACCCCTTTCCTGATGCAGGGCGAATTGCTGCGCAAGCCCCGATAGAATGTCGTCACGAGTTTTTTGGAGGAAGTATGCCCAGACGATACCGCCCACCGAAGCGGGAAGTTGAGCCGGACCTGCGCTATAACAGCGTCCTGGTTTCGCGGTTTATCAACAAAATTATGAAAGACGGCAAGAAGAGCCTGGCGACCCGCATCATGTACCAGGCGATGGATATCGTCCAGGAGCGCACCCGGCGTCCGGCGCTGGAGGTTCTGGAGGAGGCGGTGCGCAACGTCTCCCCCATTCTGGAGGTCAAGCCCCGCCGCGTCGGCGGCGCGACCTACCAGGTGCCGGTGGAGGTGCCTCCCCACCGCCAGACCAGCCTGGCGATTCGCTGGATTCTGGATGCCGCCCGCAACCGCTCGGGGCGCTCTATGGCCCAAAAACTGGCGGCCGAATTGATGGACGCGGTCAACAAGACCGGCGCAGCGATTAAGAAGCGGGAAGACACCCACAGAATGGCCGAAGCGAACCAGGCCTTCGCCCACTATCGGTGGTAACCACCGGGCGGTGGGGGGCCCGGGCGACCCGAGGGGACGATGACATGGCCTGGCCACTGGAGCGGGTTCGCAATATCGGGATCATCGCCCACATAGACGCGGGGAAAACCACTACTACCGAACGGATTCTCTTTTACACAGGACGAACTCATCGGATGGGGACGGTGGACGAAGGAACCACCGTCACCGACTGGATGGTCCAGGAGCGGGAACGGGGCATCACCATCACCGCCGCCGCAGTGACCTGCTTCTGGAAAGACCATCAGATTAACATCATTGACACGCCGGGGCACATAGACTTCACCGCCGAAGTCCAGCGGAGTTTGCGCGTCCTGGACGGCGCCGTGGTGGTCTTTGACGGAGTGGCGGGCGTGGAGCCGCAATCCGAGACCGTCTGGCGGCAGGCCCGCTCCTTCGGTGTGCCCCTGATCGCTTTCATTAACAAGATGGACAAACTGGGCGCCGATTTCGCCCACGCCACCGGGACGATTCGGGAGCGCCTGGGCGCCAATCCCGTGACCGTCCAGTGGCCCATCGGTCGGGAATCCTCCTTCCGGGGCGTGGTGGACCTCCTGGAAATGCGCGCCATCATCTGGGTGGATGAGTTGGGCAAAGAGCCGGTGATAGAACCCGTCCCCCTGGAGATGATGGAGGAGGTCATGGTGTTGCGGGAGCAGGTCCTGGAGCAGATTGTGGAGACGGACGACGATCTGACCGCCCGCTATCTGGAAGGGGAGGAGATTTCGGCGGCCGACCTGCGGCGGGCGCTGCGTCGGGCGACCATCAACGGGACGCTGGTCCCGGCACTTTGTGGCTCCGCCCTGCGCAACAAGGGGGTGCAGCCCCTGCTGGATGCGATTGTGGACTACCTGCCCTCGCCCCTGGACATCCCGCCGGTGGAAGGGGAAAATCCCCGCACCGGGCAGGTAGAGACCCGTCCGGCCGACGGGAATGTTCCGCTGGCGGCTCTTGCCTTCAAGGTCGCCAGTGACCCCTACGTGGGCCGTCTGGTCTACGTTCGGGTCTATTCGGGCAAACTGAAGGTCGGTTCCTCCGTCTACAATCCCGGCAAGGGGCAGACGGAGCGCATTGGCAAACTCCTGCGGATGTTTGCCCGGGACCGGGAGGAGATTCCCGAACTGGCGGCCGGGGACATCGGCGGGGTGGTCGGTCTGAAGGCGACGTTCACCGGCGACACTCTCTGCCCGCCGACGGCCCCCATCATCCTGGAGCCCATCACCTTCCCGGAGCCGGTGGTATTTGTGGCGATTGAGCCCAGGACCGCAGCGGACCAGGAGCAGTTGCACCAGGCGCTGCGGCGGCTGGCGGAGGAGGACCCCACCTTCGTCGTCCGCACCGACGAGAACACCGGGCAGACGATTCTGGCCGGGATGGGGGAACTCCACCTGGAGATTCTGGTGGACCGGCTGGTGCGGGAGTTCCGCGTGGAAGGACGGGTGGGGCGGCCGCGGGTGGCCTACCGGGAGACGGTCACCGTCCGGGCCGAAGCGGAGGCGGTGTTTGACCGCCCCATCAGCGGAAGCCCACAGTACGCGCGGGTGCGCCTGGCGGTAGAGCCTCTCCCGGCGGGCAGCGGTTTCCGGTTTCAGGACCCCAGCCGGGGCAAACTTCTGCCGCCGCCGTTTGTGAAGGCGATAGAGGAGGGATGCCACGAGGCGATGGAGAGCGGTGTCCTGGCGGGTTACCCGCTGGTGGATGTACAGGTCACCTTGCTGGACGCGTCCTGGGATAAGGAAATCTCTACCGAACTGGCCTTCAAGGTCGCCGGGTCTATGGCTTTCAAGAAGGCGGTGGAGGATGCTCGACCGGTCCTTCTGGAACCGGTGATGCGGACGGAGGTCATCGTACCGGACGCGTCGGTGGGCGAGGTCATTGGCGACCTGAACAGTCGGGGGGCAAATATAGAGAGCATGGAATCCCGACCGGGCGGCGTGCGCGCCGTGCGGGCGATGGTTCCACTCTCCCGGATGTTCGGTTATGCGACCGATATTCGTTCCCTGACCCAGGGTCGGGGGACGTTCACGATGGAGTTCCACCACTACGCACCGGTGGACAAAGAACAGATGGAGGCCATCCTGTATGGAGGCCGTGGCTGGTAGAAGACGCTCTCACGAGTTGGGAGTTGTTCTCCAGTGCCGTTTGGGCCGGGGGATAACTCCGGCCCAAATGTTTGTGGCTCATGTCCAGATCTCGTGCAGGTGGGGTCTGGTCTTTAGCGCCCCCTCATCCCCCTGACCCCCTTCTCCCCCGCCGCGGCGGGGGAGAAGGGGGAAAAGAGAGCAAGGCTTGTCCTTGCTCTTTCCTCCCCGTGCGGCGAATGCCGCAACGGGGAGGGGGCAAGGGGGAGGGGTGAAGGTGTCCTTGAGAAAGTGCACTACTTTTAAACATAAGCCCCGTTTGTATGGAGAGCGTTGGGAGTGCTACCGCTATCCCGAAACTGTAGAAAAGTCATTACTATTGCAAATCATCACTATGATGAAAGGAGTGAGGAGAAATGGCTAAGCCAAAGTTCGTCCGTGAGAAGCCGCACGTAAACGTGGGGACCATCGGACACATTGACCACGGTAAGACCACGCTGACGGCGGCGATTACCAAGGTGCTCGCTATGCGGGGCATGGCGGAATACAAGTCCTACGACGATGTCGCCAAGGCGGATGCGAAGATGTTCCGCCGGGATGCGACGAAAATCCTGACCGTCGCCATCGCCCACGTGGAGTACGAGACCGAAAAGCGGCACTACGCCCACGTGGACTGCCCCGGTCACCGGGACTACATCAAGAACATGATCACCGGCGCGGCGCAGATGGACGGGGCGATCCTGGTGGTGTCCGCTGCGGACGGTCCGATGCCCCAGACCCGGGAGCACGTTCTGCTGGCGCGGCAGGTCAACGTTCCGGCCATTGTGGTCTTCCTGAACAAGGTGGACCTGATGGAGGACGAGGAACTGCTGGAACTGGTGGAACTGGAACTGCGGGACCTGCTGAATTCCTACGGCTTCCCCGGCGACGAGACGCCTGTCGTCCGCGGTTCTGCCCTGAAGGCGCTCCAGTCCCCCAGCACCGACCCCAACGCGCCCGAGTATCAGTGCATCTGGGAACTGATGCGCGTGGTGGACGAGTACATCCCCACGCCGGTGCGGGAAGAGGATAAGCCGTTCCTGATGCCCATTGAGGACGTCTTCAGCATCAAGGGGCGCGGTACGGTGGTCACCGGCCGGGTGGAGCGCGGCACGCTGGTACCGATGACCGAGGTGGAAATTGTCGGGCTGCGGGACCGGCCGATGCGGACCGTCGTGACCGATATGGAGATGTTCCGCAAGAAACTGGATAAGGTCGTGGCGGGCGACAATGCTGGTCTACTCCTGCGCGGTGTGGGTAAGGACGAGGTCACCCGCGGGATGGTCGTGGCCGCTCCGGGCTCCATCACCCCGCACCGGAAGTTTGAGGCCAACGTCTACGTGCTCCGCAAGGAGGAGGGCGGGCGGCACAAGGCCTTCTTCTCCGGCTACCGGCCGCAGTTCTATATCCGGACAACCGACGTCACCGGCACCATCACCCTGCCGGAGGGCGTGGAGATGGTGATGCCCGGCGACAACGTCAACCTGATGGTGGAACTGATTGAACCGGTCGCGGTGGAGCAGGGCTCCCGCTTCGCCATCCGCGAGGGCGGTCTGACCGTCGGCGCGGGCGTGATCACCAAGATTCTGGACTAAGGGTTCAATGGCCAAACAGAAGATCCGTATCCGCCTGAAAGCGTACGATCACCGGGTGCTGGACGAGTCGGCGCGACGCATCGTGGAGGCGGCCGAGCGCACGGGGGCGACGGTCGTCGGCCCCATCCCATTGCCGACCCAGATTGAGCGCTTCACCGTGCGTCGGTCCACCTTCATTGACAAAGACTCGCACGAGCACTTTGAAATTCGGACGCACAAGCGGCTGATTGACGTTCTGGAACCGGATAACAAGACGATAGATGCGCTGATGCGGCTGAATCTGCCGGCCGGGGTGGATATAGAGATCAAGTTGTAGCAAGTAGACAAGTAGGCAAGTAGACAAGTAGGCAACCGGCGGTAGAATTCACACCTTGCACACCCGCACACTTGCAAACTTGCACACCTGCCGGGATGATGCGGCCTGACCCAGGGCTGGCAGTCCCATAGAGGAGTGAGAACAGTGAAGGGAATTCTGGGGAAAAAAGTCGGTATGACGACCCTCTTCACGAAAGAGGGGGAGGCGATCCCGGTGACGGTGATTGAGGCCGGGCCCTGTTGGGTCACTCAGGTCAAGACACCGGAGCGGGACGGATATAGTGCGGTACAGTTGGGGTTTGAACCGGTCAAGCCCTCCCGCCTGACGCGCGGGGAACTGGGCCACCTGGGGTTTCTGAAGACGGACGCCCGTCATCCCCGTCGGCGTGTTCTGAAGGGGTTGCCCTCTCCGCTGCGCCGTCTGCGGGAATTCCGCGTCAAACCAGAGGAGGCACCCGCTGAGGGGGAGAAGATCACCGTGGACGTCTTCCAGGTGGGGGACCGGGTGGATGTGGTCGGCACGTCCAAGGGACGGGGCTTCGCTGGAGGGATCAAGCGGTACGGGTTCAACCGTCAGCCGAAGACCCACGGGCAGTCGGACCGGGAGCGCCGCCACGGCTCCATTGGCGCCACCACGACGCCGGGCCGGGTGCTCAAGGGGACCCGCATGCCCGGTCGGATGGGCGGCGTGCGGGTGACGGTGCAGAATCTGGAGGTCGTGATGGTGGACCCGGATCGGAATCTGCTGGCCGTGCGCGGGGCGGTCCCGGGCCATCGGGGCAGTCTGGTGATGGTGAAAGCGGCGCGCAAAACCAGGGAACGTGGTAGGGAGTAAGGAGTAGGGAGTAGGGAATAGGGAGTAAGGAGTAGGGAGTAAGGGCGATGAAGGTTCCTGTCTGGAATATCCAGGGAGAAAAGGTAGACGAGATAGAGTTGCGGCCCGATATTTTTGAGGCGCCCGTCAACGTGCCGTTGATGCATCAGGCGCTGGTGCGGCAACTGGCGAACGCCCGTCTGGGTACCCATAAGACCAAGACACGCGGCGAGGTGAACCGGACAACGGCAAAGTGGTATCGGCAGAAGGGGACCGGCCGGGCCCGCCACGGCAGCCGCAACGCGCCCCTTTTCGTGGGCGGCGGGATCGCCCACGGGCCCCAACCGCGCAGTTATGAGAAGCGGATGCCGCGCAAGATGCGCCGCGCGGCGCTCCGCAGTGCCCTGAGCGTGAAGGCCAGCCAGCAGCAGATCGTGGTGGTGGACCAACTGGAGTTGCCCGAACCGAAGACGAAGGAAATGGTCGGCGTCCTGCATCGGCTGAACGTGGGGGAGAACGCGCTGATCCTGCTCCCCGGACGAAATGAGAGTGTGGAGAAGTCCGTGCGCAACCTGCCGAAGGTGAAGGCGCTCCATGCCAGTTATCTGAACGTTCGCGACCTGCTGCAGTATGAGAAGGTACTGATGCCTCTGGGCGCCCTGCAGGTCATAGAGTCCATTCTGGGGTAGTGCGATGCATCTGTACGAAGTCATCAAGCGTCCTGTGTTGACGGAGAAAACCCAGCGGTCTCTCCAACTTCGTCGGCGTCAGTACACCTTTGAGGTGGACCGGCGGGCGAACAAGGCGCTGGTCAAGCAGGCGGTGGAAACCATTTATCGGGTCCGTGTGGAGTCGGTGAACATCGCCAATATGCCGGCCAAGGCGGTCCGGCGGTGGGGACGCCGCCGGGTGGTGCGGCTGCCAGCCTGGAAGAAGGCGGTGGTCACCCTGGCAGAAGGGGAACGAATCCCGGAACTGGAGATGCTGGAGGGCTAAGGTGGGGATTAAGGTCTATAAGCCAACGTCGCCCGGGCGACGGGGGATGACCGGCGCCACGTTTGAGGAGATCACGCGGGCTGAGCCGGAGCGCAGTCTGGTCGTCCCGTTGCGCAAGAAGGGCGGACGAAACGTCCAGGGACGGATCACCATTCGCCATCGCGGGGGCGGCCGTAAACGGCTGTACCGGCTGATTGACTTCAAGCGGGATAAGCACGGGATCCCGGCCCGGGTAGCATCTATAGAGTACGATCCGAACCGTTCGGCGCGCATCGCTTTGCTGGTCTACGCCGACGGGGAGAAGCGGTACATCCTGGCCCCGCTGGGCCTGAAGGTCGGGGATACGGTGATGAGTGGCCCGAACGCCGACATTCGGGTGGGGAATGCTCTGCCTCTGGAGCGAATCCCGCTGGGGACGACGGTTCACAACATTGAACTGTACCCCGGTCGGGGCGGGCAGTTGGTCCGTTCTGCCGGCTGCGCCGCCCAGGTGCTGGCGAAGGAAGGAGATTATGTCACCATCCGCTTGCCCAGCGGCGAGATGCGCCTGGTCCGCAAGGAGTGTATGGCGACCATCGGCCAGGTGGGCAATGAGGAGCATGCCAATATCCAGTTGGGCAAGGCCGGGCGGAAGCGCTGGCTGGGACGGCGGCCCCATGTGCGTGGTTCGGCGATGAGCCCGCGGGACCACCCGCACGGGGGTGGCGAGGGGCGCTCGCCCGTCGGGATGCCTGGTCCGAAGAGCCCATGGGGGAAGCCGACCCTGGGTAAGAAGACCCGGCGCAATAAGGCGACCGATAAGTACATCATCCGCCGCCGCGGTGCGCGGAGACAGTAGGGGAAAGGGAAGAGATGTCACGGTCACTGAAAAAAGGCCCGTATGTAGACCCGAAGCTGTTGCGGAAGATTGAAGCGTTGAACCGGGCGGGAGAGAAGCGGGTGATCCGCACCTGGTCGCGGGATTCTACAATCTTCCCCCAGATGGTGGGACACACTATCGCCGTTCACGATGGACGGCGGCATGTGCCCATCTACATCACCGAAAACATGGTCGGCCATAAACTGGGGGAGTTCGCCCCGACCCGGACTTTCCGAGGCCATATCACCAAGGAAAAGAAGGGCGAGGTCCGGAAGAGAAAGTAGTCCAATGGGATTTGCCCCGGATATGGGCTGGGGACGGTCTGACCGATGAAGACGACCGGTTACTTTGGGAGAGGCCGGCGCAGGCAAAGAATTGGTGAGGAGGAAGGATGGAGGTTCGTGCACAGGCAAAGCATATCCCGATGTCGGCCCGAAAGGTGCGACGGGTGATTGACCAGGTGCGGGGAATGGACGTCGTGCAGGCGCTGGAAGTGTTGCGCCTTCTGCCCCTCGCGGCGGCGCGTCCGGTGGAAAAGGTGATTCGCTCCGCCGTGGCGAACGCCGAGGAGAATATTGGGCTTTCCCGGGAGAACCTCTACATCGCGCACATTGTGGCCGATGAGGGGCCGGGGGTGGCGCCGGGCCGCGGCTGGCGGCCCCGCTTTGCCGCCCGGGGGCGATACCACCCCATCCGCCGAAGGTCGTCTCACATTACGGTAGTGCTGGAAGAGATAGAAGAGTAGGCAAGTGGGCAAGTTTGCAAGTAGGCAAGTTCATAGGAGGGCATTTTGGGACGAAAGGTTCATCCGTACGGTTTCCGGCTGAAAATCTTGCGGGACTGGAAGGCCCGCTGGTACGCCGAAGGGAAGACCTATAAGGACCTGCTCCAGGAAGACCTGCAGATCCGGGAATACATTGAGCGGGAACTGGCTCCCGCAGGAATCTCCCGGGTAGAGATTGAGCGTTTCCCCAATCAGGTTCAGGTGACCATTTGGACCGCCCGGCCGGGGATCGTCATCGGCCGGAAGGGAGGCGCGGTGAAGAACTTGCGGCAGGAACTGGAGGAGATCACCGGCAAGCGGGTACACGTGGACGTGCGCGAGGTGGAGCGACCGGAACTGGACGCCCGGCTGGTGGCGCAGAACATCGTCGCCCAACTGGAGCGCCGCATTTCCCACGGGCGGGCGATGAAGCGGGCCATCCAGCAGGCGATGCGGGCCGGTGCCCAGGGTGTCTGGATTATCTGCAAGGGCCGTATCGGCGGCGCCGAGATGGCCCGCCCGGTGGCGATGCGGGAGGGCCGGGTGCCCCGCCAGACCCTGCGCGCGGACATTGATTTCGCCCGGGCGGAGGCCTACACGACCTACGGCCGGATCGGCGTCAAGGTCTGGATTTATAAGGGAGAGGTCCTGCCGGAGGCGAGGCCGGTGGTGGAGGAGCAGCAACCTTTCGTGGTGTAGCGGATTGCAAATTGCAAATTGCAGAGCAGATTGCGGATTGCAGATTGCAGGCGCTGGGTGGTTGACGACACAAATTTGCAATTTGCAATTTAGAATTTGCAATTTAGAATTTGCAATTTAGAATTTGGAATTTGTAATTCAAAACTCGGAGCACGCTTATGTTGATGCCGAAACGAGTCAAATACCGCAAGCAGATGCGCGGGCGGATGAAAGGCCGCGAGAGCCGGGGCACGGAGGTGGCGTTCGGCGAGTATGGCCTGCAGGCGCTGGAACCGGCCTGGATCACCAGCCGTCAGATTGAGGCCGCGCGCCGCGCGATCGTCCGTTTCGTTCGCCGACGCGGAAAATACTGGATCCGCATCTTCCCCGATAAGCCGGTCACGGCGAAGCCCGCGGAGACCCGCATGGGGAAGGGGAAGGGCGCGGTGGACCACTGGGTCGCGGTCGTCCGACCCGGCCGCATCCTGTTTGAACTGGCGGGCTTGCCCGAGGATATGGCCCGCGAAGCCATGCGGCTGGCGGCCAATAAACTGCCCATCAAGTGTCAGTTTGTCGTCCGAGAAAAGGTAGCGGGAGAGTAGTATGCGCACGAGAGAACTCCGGATGTTGACGGATGCAGAACTGCGAACCCGGTTGGAAGAGGCGTATCGGGAACTGTTCGTCCTGCGCCAGGACTGGTATATGAACCGGCTGCAGGATAATAACCGCATTACGGCGACGAAGCGGGACATTGCCCGGATCAAGACAATTCTGCGGGAACGGGAACTGGCCCGGATGATCCAGCAGGCGGGAGGCAACGGATGAGGGAGCGACGCAGACGGTTGGTCGGTCGGGTGGTCAGCGACAAGATGCAGAAGACGGTCGTGGTTCAGGTGGAGCAGACCCGTCGTCACCCTCTGTACGGGAAAGTGATCCGGGTGCGGAAAAAGTACTACGCCCACGACGAGCAGAATTCCTGCCGTCAGGGGGACCTGGTCCGCATCGTGGAGTCCCGCCCGATGAGCCGCCTGAAGCGGTGGGTGGTGGAAGAGATTCTGGAGCGGTCGGAACGGCCTGGGGAGGTGGTGGCATGATCCAGCAGGAAGCTCGCCTCACGGTAGCGGACAACACCGGGGCGAAGGAGTTGCTCTGCATCCGTGTGCTGGGCGGCTCCAAGCGACGGTATGGCTATGTGGGAGACGTCATCATCGCGACGGTGAAACAGGCCGCCCCGAATGCGTCCGTGAAGAAGGGGGACGTGGTCAAGGCGGTGATCGTCCGCACGGCCAAAGAGTACCGGCGCCCCGATGGTTCTTCCATACGCTTTGACGACAACGCCGCGGTGCTGCTGGACGCTTCGGGCGTCAACCCGCGCGGTACCCGCATCTTCGGCCCGGTCGCCCGTGAGTTGCGGGATAAAGGCTTTATGAAAATCATCTCACTGGCGCCGGAAGTGCTGTAACGTAATCACGTAACACGTAACACGTAAAACGTAAAACGTAAAACGTAAAGGCGATCAGCGATAAACGATAAGCGATACGCGATACGCGATTAACGATAAGCGATACGCGATACGCGATTAACGATAAGCGATACGCGATACGCGATTAACGATAAGCGATACGCGATACGCGATTAACGATAAGCGATACGCGATACGCGAGGAGTAAAAATGGGGATTCGGGTGAAGAAGGGAGATACGGTAGAGGTCATCGCCGGAGATGACCGGGGGGAGCGCGGGCAGGTGTTGCGGGTGCTTCCCAAGGATAAGTGGGTAGTGGTCTCCGGTGTGAATCTGGTCAAGAAGCACCAGCGTCCCATCCGGGCCGGCCGGGGGCGGGTGCAGCCGGGCATCATCCAGTTTGAGGCGCCGATTGACCTTTCCAATGTGATGCCGGTTTGCCCGCACTGCAAGGAACCGACGCGGGTCGGTTTTGAGCGGCTGGAGGACGGGCGCAAGGTGCGGATTTGCAAGCGATGCGGACAATCGCTGGATTAGTCAGCGGACAGGTGGAGTGAGAACGATGCAGCGATTGCAATCTTTGTATCGGGAACAGGTCCTGCCCACCCTGATGAAAGAATTTGGCTACCGCAATGTGATGGAAGCGCCGCGGATCACCAAGATCGTCATCAATATCGGGATGGGCGAGGCGCTGGACAATCCGAAGGCGCTGGATTTCGCCGTCCAGGACCTGGCGACGGTTACCGGGCAGCGGCCGGTGATCACCCGCGCCCGCAAGTCCGTTGCCAGTTTCAAGTTGCGCGCCGGACGAGCCATCGGGGTAAAGGTCACCCTGCGGGGGGAGCGGATGTGGGCGTTTCTGGACCGGTTGTGCAATGTGGCGCTTCCCCGCCAGCGGGACTTCCGCGGGGTGTCTCCTTCCGCGTTTGACGGGCGGGGGAACTACACCCTGGGGCTGCGCGAACAGTTGATTTTCCCCGAAATCAACTACGACAAGATTGACAAAATCCGCGGGATGGAGATCACGATTGTGACCACCGCGAAGACCGATGAAGAGGCGCGGCGGCTGCTGGAACTTCTGGGGATGCCGTTCCGGCGGAAGTAAGAGTCATTTTCTTTCCGGGCAGGAGCAAGTATGACGAGAAAGTGTATGCCCTATCGGGAAATGCGACGAAAGTATAAAGTGCAGGTGCGGAACCGCTGCCAGCGTTGCGGCCGGTCGCGGGGATATTACCGCCGCTTCCGCCTCTGCCGCATCTGCTTGCGGGAACTGGCCCTGGAAGGCCTGATCCCCGGTCTGACCAAGTCCAGTTGGTGAGGGTGACGGACCGATGACTGTGACAGATCCGATTGCCGATATGTTAACCCGTATGCGCAACGCGCTGGCTGTGGGCAAGTCCACGGTGGAGATGCCTTCGTCCAAAATGAAGGTCGCCATCGCTCGGATTCTGAAAGAGGAAGGCTACATTGAGGATTACCGGGTCGTAGAGTCCAGCGAGCAGCCTCGTTACCGCCTGGTGATCTACCTGAAGTACGTGGGAGAGCGAAGGAAACGACAGTCCGTCATCCAGGGGCTGGAGCGGGTCAGCAAGCCCGGCCGTCGGATTTACACCCGCGCGTCGGAGATCCCGCGGGTGAAGAGCGGGATGGGGATTGCCATCCTCTCCACACCCAAGGGAATTCTCACTGGCGAGCAGGCCCGACGGCTCCGGGTGGGCGGCGAAGTCATTTGCTACGTGTGGTAGGGAGGACGGAATGTCGCGAATTGGTCGGATGCCGATCCCCATCCCTTCAGGGGTGAAGGTGGAAATTCAAGGCAGCCAGGTCACCGTAAGCGGCCCCAAAGGGACACTGACGCGGACGTTTGACCCGGCGATGCAGATCGTTCAGGAAGATAATACCCTGCAGGTCTACCGGCCGACCGACGCCCGGCACCATCGGGCGCTCCATGGGCTGACCCGTGCCCTGCTGGCGAATATGGTGGTGGGGGTATCCCAGGGGTTCCAGAAGCAACTGGAGATCCGCGGGGTGGGGTACCGCGCCGAGCGCCAGCCCGACGGGACGCTGGTGATGCATTTGGGCTTTTCCCACCCGGTCCGAGTCCGTCCCCCGGAGGGGATTACTTTTGAGGTGGACCCGAAGGCGGGCGTTATTACGGTGCGGGGCGCGGATAAGGAACTGGTCGGACGGGTGGCCGCGGAAATCCGCGCCTGGCGTCCCGCCAATCCCTACCTGGGCAAGGGTCTGCGCTATCTGGGTGAGCAGATCCGCCAGAAGGCCGGGAAGGCCGGTAAGGGGAAGGGTAAGGGGAAGAAGTAGGGAGTAGGAAGTAGGGAGTAAGGAGTAAGGAGTAGGGGATGGCCGAGAAAGATCGCCGCTTGGGAAGACTGCGACGACGGAAGCATGTGCGCAAAAAGGTGTTCGGTACCCCCGAACGCCCGCGCCTGAACGTGTTCCGCAGTCTGCGCCACATCTACGCGCAGGTGATTGATGATACGGTCGGACATACGCTGGCTTCAGCCTCCACGGTGGACCCGGAGGTCTGCCAGCAGATTGCCGGGTTGAAGAAGACGGAACAGGCCCGAATTGTGGGGAAGGTTCTGGCTGCCCGCGCGCTGGCGAAGGGGATTACAAAGGTGGCCTTTGACCGGGCCGGGTACAAGTATCACGGCCGGGTGAAGGCCCTGGCCGACGCCGCCCGCGAGGGAGGTTTGGACTTTTAGCAAATTCTAAATTGCAAATTCTCATCTGCAATCTGCAATTTGCAATCTGCAATTTGCAATCTGCAATTTGCAATCTGCAATTCGCTCGGAGGCCGAAAGGAATGGACCTGGATCAGGAATTTGAACTGGAATCTATGGCGCCCGCCGAGATGGATGAGCGGGTGGTGGAGATTAAACGGGTTGCGAAGGTCATCAAGGGCGGACGCCGGTTCGCGTTTCGTGTGACCGCGGTGGTGGGTGACCATCAGGGCCGCGTGGGGATCGGCGTGGGGAAGGCCCGCGCGGTCCCCGATGCCATCCGCAAGGCCACAGAGCGCGCCCGTCGGGATATGGTCACCATCCCCCTGGTCGGGCGGACGATTCCCCACGATGCCATTGGGGAGTGCGGTGGCGCGCGGGTGCTGATTAAGCCCGCCTCCCCCGGCACCGGGGTCATCGCCGGTGGCGGGGTGCGGGCCATCCTGGAGGCCGCGGGCGTTCAGGATGTGTTGACCAAGTCTATGGGCAGTTCCAGTATGCTGAACGTGGTGAAGGCGACGATGGAGGCCCTGAAGCAACTGCGCTCCTATGAGGAACTGGCGCGGGAGCGAGGCCTGCCCGAATCCCGGGTGATGCCATTCTGGATGCGAGGGCGATGAACGGGGAAAAGTCAAAGGTTCTGCGCATCACGCTGGTCCGTAGCCCCATCGGCTACGCCAGAGACCAGAAAGCGACCGTCCGGGCGCTGGGGTTGCGCCGTCTCCATCAGACGGTGGAAAAGGCCGACACCCCCGTGATTCGGGGCATGGTGGCGAAGGTCCAGCATCTGGTGAAAGTGGAAGAGGTTAAGGGATGAAACTGCACGAGTTGCAACCGGCTGAGGGTGCTAAGAAACGCCGCAAACGAGTGGGGCGCGGTATCGCGGCGGGGCAGGGGAAGACCGCCGGGCGCGGTACGAAGGGGCAGAAGGCCCGCAGCGGTGGGAGCATCCCCCCCTACTTTGAGGGTGGGCAGTTGCCCCTGGTGCGCAAACTCCCCTTCGCGCGGGGCGTCGGTTTCCGTAACCCCTGGCGCGTGCGCTTCACGCCCGTCAACGTGGACCAGTTGGACCGGTTCGCCCCGGGGAGCGTGGTTACTCCGCAAACACTGGCGCAGGAGGGCCTGATTCGCGACCCCGAGGAGTGGGTGGTCATCCTGGGGCGTGGGGAACTGAATACCCCATTGACGGTCAAAGCCCACCGCTTTTCCGCCAGCGCGCGAGAGAAGATTGAGGCCGCGGGCGGCACGGTGGAGGAGTTGCCCTGGCAGCGAGGCGGTTACCGGACACGATAAGGAGCGACGATGATTCAGGCAGTACGCGACGCGCTGAGGCTTCCCGACTTGCGGCGGCGGATATTCTATACGCTGCTGATCCTGGTCATCTTCCGCGCCGCTTCCCATGTGCCGGTGCCCGGAATAGACCGGGAGGCACTGCGCAGTTTGACCGGCGGCGCAGCCCAGTTGGTCAGCATCCTGGACCTGCTCTCCGGCGGCGCAGTGGCCGAGTACTCCGTTCTGGCTAACGGAGTCTACCCGTACATTAACGCGTCCATCATCATCCAGTTGCTGGTCCCGGTCATTCCGGCGCTGAAGCGGCTGAGCGAAGAGGAGGGGGGGGCCGGACGGCGCAAGTTGAATCAGTTGACGTACTACCTGACCATTCCGCTGGGTATGCTTCAGGCGTGGGGCCAGGCTCAGTTGTTCAACGCAGCGGCAGCCCGCCCGGTCCTACCGAACTTCGGCTTTGACCAGCCCGCGCATATCCTGCCGACCATCTCCGTTCTGATCGCGATGACGGCTGGGACGATGTTCGCCATCTGGTTGGGCGAATTGATCACCGAGCAGGGCATCGGCAACGGCCTCTCGCTCATCATCTTCGGCGGGATCGTCGCCCGGACGCCGTACAATGTGGCCCGCATCTACACGACCGATGGAATTCTGGGCATCTTCTTCTTCCTGCTTATCACGGCGCTGGTTGTCTTCGTCATCGTGTACGTCCATGAAGGGGAGCGGCGCATCCCGGTACAGTACGGCAAGCGCGTGCGGGGCCGTCGGATGTACGGGGGCGGCAGCACCTACATCCCCCTGCGGGTCAACATGGCCGGGATGATCCCGCTCATCTTTGCCCAGTCCATTCTGACCTTCCCGGCGGTGATCGCCCAGTTTATGGTGAACTCGCCTAACGCGGGGGTAGCCCGCTTCGCCGCCGACGTGATGAACTTCTTCAGCGGGCACACGGTGGAGTGGTACACGACGCTTCTCTACGCCGTCCTCTACTTCTCCGCCGTTGTCGGTTTCACGTATTTTTACACCTTCGTTCTGGTGGAGCAGCAGAATCTGCCGGAGAACCTGCAGAAGTACGGGGGCTTCATTCCCGGCATCCGTCCGGGCAAGCAGACGGCGGACTTTATCAACGGTATTTACAAGCGGATCACGCTCTTCGGTGCGCTCTTTCTGGGTGGGGTGGCGGTCCTGCCCTTCATCATCCAGTTGTTGTTGAACACGAACGTGTTGCTCATCACATCTGCGGGGCTGCTCATCGTCGTCGGCGTCGTGGTGGACACGATGCGGCAACTGGAGGCCCAGTTGCTGATGCGGCACTACGAAGGGTTCATCCGGTAGGCGTCGGAACTAAGATGGGATGCCGTATCGTATTGCTGGGAATGCCCGGAGCGGGCAAAGGAACGCAGGCAGATCAACTGGCCGAGGCGCTGGGCATCCCCCACATTGCCAGCGGCGACCTGTTCCGGGAGCACCTCCATCAGGGGACGGAACTGGGGCGCCTGGCGCAGGGGTACATGGACCGCGGCGAACTCGTCCCCGATGAGGTGACCATCGGGATGATTGCCGAGCGGATCGCCCGCCCGGACTGCGCTGAGGGGTTCATCCTGGACGGTTTCCCGCGGACGGTGGCGCAGGCGGAGGCGCTGGGACGTCTCCTGAGCCAGAACGGGACAAGGCTGGATATGGTCGCCCTGATCCGGGTGCGGGAAGAGGTGGCCCTGGCCCGGCTGGCGGGCCGCTGGACCTGCCGGAACTGCGGAGCGGTCTACCACACGCTGTTTAACCCGCCCCGCCAGGCCGGGGTATGTGACGCCTGCGGCGGCGAACTCTACCAGCGCTCCGACGAGACCGAGGAGGCGCACCGCCGCCGCCTGAAGGTCTACCAGGAACAGACGGCGCCCCTGGTGGAGTACTATCGCCGGATCGGACTGCTGGTGGAGATAGACGGCGAACAGTCCATTGACGACGTCCAGGCCGACCTGCGGGCGACTGTGGAAACCGCTTGTGGCTAATGATTCACATCAAGTCGGCCTCGGAAGTTAAGAAAATACGCCAGGCCTGCCGGATCGTGGCCGAGGTCCTGGAACGGATGCGCGATTGGGTCGCTCCGGGCGTCACCACGGTGGAACTGAACCAGAAAGCGGAGGCCCTGATCCTTCGGCGGGGCGGCATCCCGTCCTTTAAGGGCTACCCGCCGGGCAGTCCCTATCCCTTTCCCGCCGTCATTTGTACCTCCGTCAACGAAGAACTGGTGCATGGGATTCCCGGGCCGCGGGTGCTGAAGGAAGGGGACATCATCAGCATAGACGTTGGCGCAATCTACGATGGCTATCACGGGGATGCCGGGATCACGCTGCCGGTGGGGGAAGTGAGCGAAGAGGCGCGCCGGTTGCTGGAGGTGACGGAGGGCGCTCTCTATGCGGGGATCGCCCAGGCGCGAGCGGGCAACCGCGTGGGCGATATCTCGGCGGCCATCCAGAACTTTGTGGAATCCCGCGGCTACAACGTTGTGCGGGAGTACACGGGCCACGGGATCGGCCGCCAGATGCACGAGGACCCCCAGATTCCCAACCATGGGGAGCCGGGACGGGGCCCGCTGCTCCGGCCGGGGATGACCCTGGCGATAGAGACGATGGTCCTGGCAGGCGATTGGCGGGTGCGGACGCTGGAAAACCACTGGACGGTGGTTCCGGTGGACGGCAAATTGACAGCCTACTTTGAGCATACCGTCCTGGTGAGGGATGGGGAAGCGGAGATTTTGACCCGGTGGGGGGAGTAGGGAGTAAGGAGTAGGGAGTAAGGAGTAAGGAGGCATCTGATGAAAGTATCTCCTTCGGTGAAACGGCGCTGTCCGAAGTGCAAGATTATCCGACGCAGTCATCTGCGAGAACCCGAAGCATAAGCAGCGTCAGGGCTAGTCAATTACGTATTACGTATTACGTATCACGTGTTACGTATTGGGAGGAGTGAATGGCACGCATTGCAGGGGTGGACCTGCCCCGAGATAAACGAGTAGAGATCGGTCTGACCTATATCTACGGGATCGGGCGCAGCCTGAGCAACGAGATTCTGCGCAAGGCCGGCGTGGACCCGGACAAGCGGGTGAAGGACCTCAGCGAGACCGAGGTGGCCCGTCTGCGCGAGATCATTGATCGCGAGTACAAGGTAGAGGGCGACCTGCGGCGCGAGGTGCAGATGAACATCAAGCGCCTGATTGAGATCGGGTGCTATCGGGGACTGCGCCACCGGATGAACCTGCCGGTGCGCGGGCAGCGTACCCGCACCAACGCGCGCACCAAACGAGGGCCGCGCAAGACCGTCCCCGGCCGCGGCCGTCGGCGTGGCGCAAAGAAGAAGTAATCTTCCCGTTTTACTTTTTACGTCTTTACGTTTTACTTTTCACGGAGTGAACCATGGCTCGTGCTCAAAGACGACGGAGAGTAACTCAGCGGACTCGCCGCGCGGTACCGCGCGGGGTGGCGCACATTCACGCCAGTTTCAACAATACCATCATCACCATCACCGACCCTCAGGGGAACGTGATCAACTGGGCCAGCGCCGGGCTGGTGGGCTTTAAGGGCTCGCGCAAGAGCACACCCTTTGCGGCCCGTCAGGCGGCCCAGCGCGCGGCCAAGGATGCCCTGGATAACGGCGTGACCGAAGTGGATGTCCTGGTGAAGGGGCCCGGGCCCGGTCGGGAGGCGGCGATCCGGTCGCTGCAGGCCTCCGGGCTGAAGGTTCGGTCCATCACCGACGTGACGCCCATCCCGCACAACGGTTGTCGGCCCCCGAAGAAGCGGCGGGTGTGATAGGGAGTAAGGAGTAGGGAGTAAGGAGTAAGGAGTAGGGATTATGGGAAGGTATACAGGCCCGGTTTGTAGATTGTGTCGTCGGGAAGGGCAGAAGTTGTTCCTGAAAGGGGCCCGTTGCACGTCGCCCAAGTGCGCTCTGGAGCAACGGGATTATCCGCCGGGGCAGCATGGGCAGGTTTCCCGCTTCCGACGGGGTCAGCCCACGGACTATTTCCGTCAGTTGCGAGAGAAGCAGAAGGTCCGACGAGTATACGGTGTTCAGGAGCGCCAGTTCCGTCGGTATTTCCAGGAGGCGGAGCGGATGCCCGGCCTGACGGGCGAAAATCTGCTTGTGCTGCTGGAGCGCCGATTGGACAACGTGGTTTACCGGCTGGGGTTCGCCGACTCGCGCGCCCAGGCCCGCCAGTTAGTCCAGCATGGCCACTTTACGGTCAACGGCCGTCGGGTCACCATTCCCTCGTATCTGGTACGCCCTGGTGACCGGATCGCTATGCGGGAGGGGAGCCGCAATCGGACGTACTTTAAAGAACGTGCCGAAATGCTGGACGAGCGAGCCGTTCCCGATTGGCTCTCTCTGGATGTGGACGACCTCTCTGCGCGGGTACTGGCGATGCCCCGACGGGAGCACGTGGATATCCCGATCAACGAACAATTGGTCGTGGAGTACTACTCACGGTAGGTGTCCATGGCTGTATACAGGGAGCCCAGGTTTGCCGCACCGGTTCTGCCGAAAATAGAAAAAGATGTGCTGACCCAGCAGTACGGCCGGTTTATCATCGGCCCGCTGGAGAGCGGCTATGGGATCACCCTGGGGAACGCGCTGCGTCGTGTACTGCTTTCCTCCCTCCCCGGGGCGGCTGTGACCTCCGTCCGCATCTACGACGTCCCGCACGATTTTGCTGTGATCCCGAATGTGCGGGAAGACGTGATGCAAATCCTTCTTCAGGTCAAACAATTGCGTCTGAGGATGGAAGGGGAGGGCCCGATGCGAATGATGTTGAGCATTCGCGGGGACGGAGTGGTCACCGCCGGGGATATCCAGGCGCCACCGGAGATTGAGATTCTCAACCCGGACCTCTGTCTTTTCACCACCGACTCTCCGAACGCGGTGGTGGAGATGGAGTTCACGGTGGAGAAGGGGCGGGGGTACTCCCCTGCCGAGGAGCGGGAGCGAAGGTCCCTGGGCGAACTGCCCGTGGATGCCCTGTTCAGCCCCGTGCGCCGGGTAGCATATAATGTGGAGCCAGCCCGCGTCGCTCAGCGGACCAATTATGACCGGCTGAATATGGAAATCTGGACTGACGGCCGGATCGGCCCGCTGGAGGCACTGAAAGAGGCGGCCCGTATCCTGGTCACTCACCTGCGGCTTATCGCGGGCATCACTGAGGAGCCGGAACTGGTGGGTGAAGAGGAACGGGGAATCCCCTCCCGGATTTATGAAATCTCCATAGAAAGTTTGGGATTGAGCGCTCGCATCTATAATGCCCTGAAGCGGGCTGGCCTTTCGCGGGTGGGAGAAGTGCTGGAGTTGCTGAGCCGGGGCGATGAAGCCGTCCGAACCATCCGCAATTTCGGCGATAAGTCTCTGACAGAACTGATGGAAAAACTGGATCAGGCCGGATATCTGATCTATTTGCCCCAAAGAGAAGATTCGGAGGACTCCGAGGAAATAGAATAGCAGGATTAAGTCTGGAGGAACGGAATGCGACATCGGGTTGCGGGAAAGAAGTTGAATCGTTCCACCGGCCATCGCCGGGCGCTGTTTCGGAACCTGGTTTCCGCGCTGATTTGTTATGAGCGGATTGAGACGACTGAGGCTAAGGCCGAGGCTATCCGTAGTCACGCAGAGAAACTGATCACGCTGGCCAAACGAGGTCTGGCGGCGAATGATCCGGCCTACGGGGTGCATGCCCGCCGTCTGGCAGCGGCGCGCCTGAATCGCTGGGCGACAACGCCCGAAGGCGAGCGGATAGATCTGGTCAAGAAACTGTTTGAGGAGATCGCCCCCCGCTATCAGAACCGGCCCGGGGGATACACCCGCATCACCAAACTGGGCCCTCGCAAGGGCGACGCGGCCCCGATGGTTGTGCTGGAGTTAGTTTAACAGCAAGCAAAATCCTTCCCCGCGCTGCGGAGCAGCAACGGTAAAGAAACTCGCGGCATAGTATGCGCGTAAGGGCGGTTGTGGCCTATGATGGTACGGACTACCAGGGCTTTCAGCGACAGAAAAACGGTCCCTCTGTCCAGGAAGTCCTGGAACGGGCCCTGGAACAGGTGACCGGTGAACGGGTAACGGTTCTGGCGGCAGGTCGCACCGATACCGGCGTCCACGCCGAAGGCCAGGTGATCGCCTTTGACACAGAGTGGAAACATCCGCTGACGGCCCTTTTGCGGGCGCTCAATGCGGCGCTTCCGCCCGATGTGGTCGTGCGGGAGTTGGCCCCGGCGAGGCCGGACTTCCACCCCCGCTACGACGCGGTCAGCCGGTACTACCGGTACACGATTTACAACCATCCGATCCGTTCGCCGCTGGCCCGCCGGACCAGTTTTCACGTGGCCCAGCCGCTGGATGTGGTGGCGATGCAGCAGGCGGCCGACCTGCTGATGGGGGAGCACGACTTCGCCGCCTTCGGCACGCCCCCCAAGGGGGAGAACACCATCCGGCAGGTGTTCCGGGCCGAATGGCGAAACGAATGGCCGTGGCTGTACTTTGATATTGAAGCGGATGCCTTTCTCTACCGGATGGTGCGCACCCTGGTTGGCACGATGATCCGGGTCGGCCTGGGGCGGATTTCGGTAGAGGAGTTCCGGCAAATTCTGGAGTCCAGGGATCGCCGCCGCGCCGGACCTGCGGCTCCGCCCCACGGGCTTTGCCTGATGGCGGTTCGGTATGCAGGGGACGCGGACGAGCGCGGATGAACGCGGAGTATTGGGGGAGGCCCTTACCCTTGACCGCGCTGCGGGAAAGGGGAGGGAGTCGCCGAAGGCGACAGGGTGAGGGTGAGGTCTCTCCCGCAGTAGGGCTTGCACAGTAATTCACCCTGCATAGGAAAGGGGTGGGGTGTGGGGTTTGTGGGGGCGGCTTCGCCGCCCCCACAAACCCCACTCTCCCCCTTTTTCGCGGGCGCGCCGCTCCCTTAAAACGATTTGCTGCACAAGCCCGCAGTATGGGAGAGGGGCTGGGAGTGGGTTTCTGCCTGATCTGAATGATTACGAAGCGACAACAATTCATCAGCCGAGCAGATTGAGCAGTTGCGAGCCAATCATGATTAATTCCTGACCGGGAGTGAGGAAGCGTGAAGACGTATGTGACGAAACCGGATGAGGTACAGCGGGAATGGTTCGTCGTGGACGCCACCGGGAAGACGCTGGGGCGTCTGGCGACGGAGATTGCCCGTATTCTGCGCGGTAAGCATAAGCCCATCTATTCCCCAATGATAGATGTGGGGGATTATGTCATCGTGATCAACGCCGAGAAGGTGCGGGTCACGGGCCGCAAACTGACCGATAAATTCTACTATCGCCACTCCGGCTATCCGGGCGGCTTCAAGCAGGTCAGTTTGCGGGACATGCTGGCCCGTCACCCGACGCGCGTCATTGAATACGCCGTGCGGGGGATGCTGCCCAAGAACGCCCTGGGGCGGCGGATGTTCAAGAAACTGAAGGTCTATGCCGGGCCGGAGCATCCCCATCAGGCCCAGAATCCGAAACTGCTGGAATTATAAGGGGAAAGGTATGGCGGAGCAACAACAATACTACGAGGGTGTGGGACGTCGCAAAGAGGCGACCGCGCGGGTGCGCCTGTACCCGGGCGATGGTAGCGTGTTTGTGGTGAACGACCGACCGCTGAAAGAGTACTTCGCGCGCGATCTGGATGTCATGCGCCTGATGGAGCCTCTGAAGATCACCGGGATGGAAGGACGTTTCAACGTCTCCGTCCAGGTGCGGGGGGGCGGGATGACCGGTCAGGCCGGCGCGGTGTGCCTGGGCCTGGCGCAGGCGCTCCTGCAGGTAGACCCGGAACTGCGCTCCCTGTTGCGTCAGCGCGGTCTGCTGACCGTGGATGCGCGGGTTAAGGAGCGCAAGAAGCCCGGCCTCAAGCGAGCCCGCAAGGCGCCGCAGTACACCAAGCGGTAACTCGGTTCTGCAAAAGTACGCAAAAATACGACCGATCCCGCACAGGGGTCGGTCGTATTTTTGTTGCCTCTCGGTTGTCCGCCCCGCAAACCTCCTCTCTTCCACGAATCTTGCCCAACCACTTGACAAAAATTAAGTCTTATGTTAAAATATTCAACAGTTGAATAAAGATTTTTCAAGGAGGTTGCGATGTACCCGGTGCCCACTCACTGCCCGGTCTGTCACGACGAGTTGCGCGTCACCCGGATGGCCTGCCCGAACTGCGGCACGGCGCTGGAGGGGCATTTCGCCCTGGGGCGTCTGGCCTCCCTCACCCCGGAGCAGGCCGACTTTGTGGAACTCTTCCTCCGCTGCGAGGGGAAACTGAACCGCGTCCAGGAGGAACTGGGCATCTCCTACCCCACCGTCCGTAGTCGGCTGGAAGAGGTCATCCGGGCCCTGGGGTATGAGGTGAAGGAGGCGCGGGAGGCCGCCGAAGAGCGCCGCCGGGATGTGCTCCAGCGGCTGGCCCGGCGAGAAATCACCGCTGAAGAGGCCCTCCGGCTGCTCTAACGGAAAACTGCTTTACGCTTTGCTTTTTACGTTTTACTTTTCACGTTTTACTTTTCACGTTTTCCGTTCCAGGAGGTGGGACGATGCCGTGGATGGAGATAATTGCCCTCTATAAAGGGAACAGGGACCTGCTGCGAGAAACCGAGGAATCCCGTTTCATTCCGTTCTCCAGCGAACCGCGGGACACCTTCCGCTGCCGGGCGTTGCGCTGGCTGGGGCGTCGTCTGACCGAGTGGGGGCAGTATCTGCAGGAACGGTACGCTGCCCCGGCGACCGCGCCGTCCAGGCGCCAGCCTCTGGCGGGATAAGAGGCGTGTTCCCACCCCGTCCCGAATTTCGTGCGGGTATACCACGGGAACACCCCCTTGTCTACTTGTCTACTGATGCCTTGTCTACTCCTCTACCGGAGGAACGATGTGGACTAAAACGATAGAAACATCCCTTTCGCCCACGGTCGTCGTGGAGGAATGCGTGGGCGATCTGACCATCCAGGGGGCCGATGAGCCACACCTGACCATCTCCCTGAGCAACGGCGCCAGCGCGCTTGTCTCCCGTCAGGAGGGGGAGGCCCTCTTCCTGACCCTGCGCGCCGACGCGCGCCTGGTCTGCCCCCGCGATGCTTGCCTGACCCTCTCCGCCGTCCGGGGCGACCTGCGCATCGGGCGGGTCCGGGACCCGCTGACCGTGGGCGCGGTCTCTGGCGACGCCGCATTGCGCCAGGTCGGCCCCCTGGACCTGGGCGAAATCTACGGCGACCTTTTCGTCCACGGGGCCGCCGGAGCGATGCGCATCGGCGAGGTCTTCGGAGACGCGCGGCTGCGGGAGGTGGACGGCCCCCTCACCGTCGGCGCGGTGCGGGGCGACCTGTATGCGGCGGGCCTGCGGGGCGGCGCGACGGCCGGGACGGTGGGCGCCGATCTCACCCTGCGCCCACCGTATGTCTCCGGCGCGGTCTACCGCTTTCAGGTCGGCGGCAGGGCTCGCATTATGATTCCCGCCGACGCCAGCGTGCGCCTGGTCCTGCGCGCCGGAGGCCACATCCGCTCCACTGTCCCCGGCCTGGACCTGACCGGGGAGGAGGGCGCGATGGTGGCGGTGCTGGGGGACGGCGAGGCCCTGCTGGAAATCGCCGCCGCCGGACACATCCTGCTCCTTCCGGAGATGCCCGAAGAGGCCGAATGGGGCGCGTGGGCATCGGGGGTGGAGGGCATTGGGGCGGCGGTGGAGGCCAGCATCGCCCAGGCGATGGCAACGCTGGAAGTCCGTCTGGAGGAGGCCCTCCGCGCGGTGGATAAGGAGGAAATCCGCCGCCGGGTGGAGCAGGCCACCGAACGGGCCCGCGAAGCCGCGGAGCGCTACGCCCGGCAGGCGCGGGAGGCCGCAGATCGGGAGGCTGAGCGGGCGCGCCGGGAGGCCGAACGGGAGGCCGAGCGGGCCCGGCGGGAGGCGGAACGGGCCCGCATCCAGGCCGAACGGGCCCAGCGGCGCTGGCAACGGGCCAGCGGGCAACGTCCCCAACCGGCCCGCCCTGCCGCCGTGGACGAGGAAATCTTGCGGGTGCTCCGGCTGGTGGAAGAGGGAAAAATCACCCCGGAGCAGGCCGCCGAACTCATCGCTGCCCTGGAAGGGCGCTGATCGCGAGGTGACGAATGAACCCTTTCACCCGTCAGATTCGTCGCGCCGCGGGGTTGCGGCGCAATGCCAAACTCTTTCTCCTGATGACCGCCACCAGCGCGCTGGGCAGTGGCGTCTTCATCCTGTTCCTGAACCTCTTCGTCCTGGCCCGGGGCAACGATACCGCCTTCCTGGGCCTGTTGATGTCCACGATGAGCCTTTCGGCCCTGCTCCTGGCGCTCCCCATGGGGGTCTTGGTGGACCGCGCCGGGCGGAAGCGGGCGATGGTTATCGGCGGCCTGTGCTCCCTCATCGGTACCCTGTTGCTGGCCCTCTCGCCGGTGGACTGGCCGCTGGTTGCGGCGGCCGTCTTCTATGGAAGTGGGAACGCGCTCTTCATGTCCGCCGGTCCGGCCTTCATGGCCGAAAACGCCACCGACGATGAGCGCGCCACCCTCTTCAGCCTGCAGTCCGGCCTTTCCATGCTGATGGCCTTTCTGGGTAGCGCCCTCGGCGGGCCGCTCCCGTCCCTGTTCGGCCGTCTCCTGAACGTTCCGGCGGAGAGCGCTACCGCCTACCGCGCCACCCTCCTGACCGCCGAGGGGGTCATGGCTTTCTCCCTGATTCCGTTGCTGATGATTCGGGAGGAGCGCGCCCCGGCGCCGGAGAGGGGGCGCCCTGCTTTCTCTCTCCGCTCCTTTCCCCTCCGGCGGGATGTGCTGGCCCTGCTGGCGCCGGAACTGGTGCTCGGCCTGGGGGCCGGCCTGCTCATCCCGTACCTGAACGTCTTTTTCAAGCAGCGGTTCAGGATTCCCGATGCGCTCCTGGGCCTGACCTTCGCCGTCTCCCAACTCCTGATGGGCGCGGCGACCCTGCTGGCCCCGGTCCTGGCGGAGCGGTGGGGCAAAGTGCGGACCGTTGTCTTCACCCAACTGGCTTCCCTGCCCTTCCTGATGGCGCTGGGGTTCGTCCCCGTCCTTCCCGTCGCCATCGGCGCCTTCTGGCTGCGGGCGATGCTGATGAATATGGCCGGACCCCTGTACACCGCCTTCGCCATGGAACGGGTGCGCGAGGAGGAGCGGGGGACCGTCGGCGCGATGATCGGAGTGACCTGGTCCGTGGGGCAGGGGATCGGGCCGGGCATCAGCGGCCTGGTGCAGCGCAGTTTCGGCTTCCCGCCCCTTTTCCTGACGACCGGTACGACCTACCTGATGGCCTCGCTGCTTCTGCTGGCCCTCTTCGGTCGGGCGGAGCCGCGGATGGCAACCCGGTCGGAATCCCTGGCGATGTGAGGTGAACTATGGACCTTCGGAAACGTCTGCTGATGTTTATCCCCTTCGTGGTGGTCGCGCTGCTCCACAATGCCGTCCACGAGACCGTGCACTATCTGATGGCCCTGGCGCTGGGCGAGAGCATGCTGGAGTTCCGCTTCCTGACGAACGGCTGGGGGACCAGCCAGGTTGTCTACGCCACCCCCGTTGCGGAGCGGGTGGGGGCTCACTGGCTCGCCATTGCCTGGGCACCCGCGGTGGTAACGGTGCTCATCGGCTATGCCATCTACCTGAATCGGAAACGTCTCTGGACCCGCTGGCCGCTGGTCAACGGGGGCATCTGGTACGCCGCCATCTTTTTCCTATGCCTGGACCCGCTGTATTTCGCTGTCCTTTCCCTTCTGATCGGCGGCGACGTGGACGCCGTGGCAGCCGTGGGGTGGTCGCCGTGGCCGGTGCGGCTGGTGGCCCTGATGGTGCTCGTATTCAACACCTATCTGCTGGTACGCTGGTGGCGACAGGAGGATAAATGACCCGGAACGAACTTCCTGCCCATTGGGCGGCCCGGTTTTTCACCATCTGGACCGGGCAGGCCTTCTCCCTCTTCGGCAGCATGCTGGTCCAGTTCGCCCTGGTCTGGTGGCTGACGAAGACGACCGGATCGGCCACGGTGCTGGCCCTGGCGACGATGGTCGCCCTGCTCCCCCAGGTATTTCTGGGCCCCTTTGCCGGTGCGCTGGTGGACCGCTGGAGTCGGCGGATGGTGATGATTGTGGCGGATAGCGTCATTGCCCTGACCATGGTCGTGCTGGTCGCGCTGGCCGCGGCCGGCGCGATGCAGGTCGGGCATGTCTTCGCGGTGATGTTCGTTCGGGCGGTGGGCGGCGTCTTCCACTGGGCGGCGATGCAGGCATCCACGTCGCTGATGGTCCCCGAACAGCATCTGGCGCGCGTCGCCGGCCTCAACCAGACGCTGAACGGGGCGCTGCAGATCGTCGCACCGCCGGTGGGGGCGATACTCTGGGGCATCCTGCCCCTCTACAGCATCCTGGCTATAGACGTGGCCACGGCGCTGCTGGCGGTCCTGCCGCTCTTATTCATCCCCATCCCCCAGCCGACGGTGCACCGTCGGGCCGGCGCTCCGTCTTCCCTGATCCAGGAGGTGGGGGAGGGGCTGCGCTACATCTGGCAACGGCCGGGCGTCCGGTCGCTTCTGCTGATGGCGACGGTCATCAACTTCACCATCAACCCCGGATTCGCCCTGATGCCCATCCTGGTCACCCGCCATTTCGGCAAAGGGGCGCTGGAGTTGGGATGGATGGAGTCGGCGTGGGGGATCGGCGTCGTGACCGGTGGGCTGATCCTGAGCGGATGGGGTGGCTTCCGCCGACGGATTCTGACCACGCTGATGGGCCTGGTCGGGATGGGGATAGGGGTGCTGGTCCTGGGCGTCGTACCTCCGGCGGGCTTTTTCATTGCGCTGGTGGCGATGTTCCTCGCCGGAGTGATGAACCCCATTACCAACGGGCCGGTGTTTGCCATCATTCAGGCGCGGGTACGGCCGGAATTGCAGGGGCGCATCTTCACCGCGATCAGCAGTATAGCCGGTGCGATGATGCCTCTGGGGACGCTGATCGCCGGGCCGGTGGCCGACCGGTTGGGGGTGCAGGTCTGGTTTCTGGTCGGCGGCGCCGTCTGCATGCTGATGGGAGCGGCATCGTTTTTCATCCCCGCCATCGTTTATATGGAAGACCAGATGGCAACAGTTACCTCTGCACTCCCGGAGTTGACGTGAACCACGCACCACGCAATACGCAGTGCGCAATACAGGAGGTCCAACCATGACGTCCGAAGAACGCCTGAAAATTCTGCAGATGCTGGAGGAGGGGAAAATCACTGCGGAGGAGGCGGCGGCACTGTTGCGCTCCATCGGCGGTCGCCGGGAGAGTTCCGCGGACTCCGCCTACCGGGGAGGGGGGCGCTTCCTGCGCGTCCGTGTGACCGATCTGACCACCGGACGGACCAAGGTCAACATCAGCGTCCCTCTGCAACTGGTCAAATGGGGGCTCCAGTTTGCGGAGCATTTCGCCCCGGACGCCGAAGTGAACTGGAAGGAACTGGCGGAAGCGATCACCAGCGGCGTGGAGGGCAAGATGGTGGATGTGGAAGACCTGGAGGATAACGAGCGGGTGGAGGTATACGTGGAGTAGGGACGGTACAGGTTGCCGAACTGCCAAAAGAGAGTATACTCTACGGAAGAGGTAGCCTCGCTCCGAGCGCGGCCGCCGACCTCATCTGGTGTACAGGAGGTTTCCGATGGCTCTCTGGCAGACGTACTACACTCCTACCTCTCTGGAGGAGACCCTTTCCCTGCTGGCGAAGTACGGTCCCCAATCTCGCCTGATCGCCGGTGGGACAGACCTGCTGGTGGAACTGACGCGCGGCACGCGAAAGGTATCAGTCCTGATAGATATCAGCCGGGTGCCGGGATTGGATGGTGTCGCTCTGGACGGGGATATGCTCCGCCTGGGGCCACTGGTCACCCACAACCGGCTGGCTGCCTCTGTCACAGTCCGGGAACGGGCATTCCCGCTGGCGCTGGCGGCCTGGAGAGTCGGCGCTCCCGCCATCCGCAACCGCGGCACGCTGGGGGGCAACCTGGTCACCGCCTCCCCAGCCGGAGATACCATCCCCCCGCTGGTCGCGCTGGGGGCCACCCTGGTCCTGCGGTCGGCGCGCGGGGAGCGGCAGGTCCCCATCGGGGGATTCTGCAGGGGGGTCCGGCTGGTGGACCTGGCCCCCGACGAGATGCTGACCGAGATACGGATTCCGGCAATGTCCCCGGACGAACGGGGCGTCTTTATGAAACTGAGTCTGCGCCAGGCGCTGGCGGTCTCTGTGGTCAATGCCGCGGTGGTGGTGCGGCGGGAACGGGGCGTCGTCACGCGGGCGCGGATCGCCCTGGGCAGCGTGGCCCCCACGGTCATCCGGGCCTGTGAGGCCGAAGGGGTGCTGGTCGGCGGCCCCCTCACCGACGAGCGCATCGCCGAGGCGGCCGATCTGGCGGCCCGCGCCGCCGTCCCCATAGACGATATCCGCGCCGGGGCGGATTATCGCCGGGATATGGTGCGCGCGCTGGTCCGGCGCGCGCTGACCGCCATCGCCGAGGGCCGGGAACGGGAGGGTTTCCCCGACCGTTTCCCGCTCCTCTGGGGACGCACCGATGGCCGATTCCCCCGCCTGGCGGGAAAGACCGTCTGCCACACCGTCGGCGGCGATGAGCCGATAGAGTGCACCGTCAATGGGCAGAACCACGTCATCCGTGGGGCCAACGGTAAGACGCTCCTGCGGATGTTGCGGGAAGACCTGGGCCTGACCGGCACCAAAGAGGGATGCGGTGAGGGGGAGTGCGGCGCCTGCGCCGTCTGGCTGGACGGCATCGCCGTGCTCTCCTGCCTGGTCCCCGCGCCGCGCGCCCACGGCGCCCAGATCGTCACCGTGGAGGGGCTGGCGCAGAAAGATGAACTGCACCCCATCCAGCAGGCTTTCATTGACGAGGGAGCAGTCCAGTGCGGGTACTGTACCCCCGGCTTCCTGATGAGCGGGGCGAAACTGCTGGAGGAACTGCCCAACCCCACCCGCGAGCAGATTCTCTACGGGATCGCCGGAAACCTCTGCCGCTGTACCGGGTACTATAAGATTGTGCAGGCGATAGAGCGGACAGCGAGGGCAAATAGTCGGTAGGGGGTAGTGGGTAGTCGGTAGTCGGTAGTGGGTAGTCGGTAGGAGGTGGGTGATGATGAGTGCCGGGGAGTATATAGAAAGTTTGCGGCGTCTGGGGCCGCGGACGGTGTATCTTTTCGGGGAACGGGTGGAGAATCCGGTGGACCATCCCCTCATCCGCCCGTCGGTCAACGCCTGCGCGATGACGTACCGCCTGGCCGAACTCCCCCAGTACCAGGACCTGATGACGGCGACGTCGGCGCTGACCGGGCGGCGGATCAACCGCTTCGTCCACCTGCACCAGAGCGCCGACGACCTGGTCCGAAAAGTCAAAATGCAGCGGTTGCTGGGGCAGATGACCGGCACCTGCTTCCAGCGGTGTGTGGGGCTGGATGCCCTGAACGCCGTCTGGAGCACGACGTATGAGATAGACCAGAAATACGGCACGGACTACCACGCGCGCTTCCGCCAGTACGTCCTGGAGTGGGAGGAGAAGGACTGGACGGTGGACGGGGCGATGACCGACCCGAAGGGAGACCGCTCCCGGAGTCCCTCGGCCCAGTCCGACCCCGACCTGTACGTCCACGTGGTGGAGCGGCGGCCCGACGGCATCGTCGTCCGCGGGGCCAAGATGCACCAGACGGGGATTCTCAACTCCCATCAGATTCTGGTGATGCCCACCGCGGCGATGCGGCCCGAGGAGGGGGACTACGCCGTCTGTTTCGCCGTCCCCGCCGACGACCCGTCCCTCATCTACATCTACGGCCGCCAGTCCTCGGACACGCGCAAACTGGAGAAGAGTCCGGTGGATGTGGGGAACGTTCACTACGGTGGACAGGAGGGGATTGTCATTTTCAACGATACGTTTGTCCCCTGGGAGCGGGTCTTTATGTGCGGGGAGACGGAGTTCGCCGGGATGCTGGTGGAGCGGTTCGCGGCGTACCATCGGCAGTCCTACGGGGGCTGCAAGGTGGGGAACGGGGACGTGCTCATCGGCGCGGCGGCCGCGATCGCCGAGTACCAGGGTATTGCCAGTGCCAGCCATATCCGGGAGAAACTGACCGAGATGGTGCACCTGAACGAGACCCTCTACGCTTGCGGCATTGCCTGCTCTGCCCAGGGCGCGCCGACGGCGGCGGGGAATTATCTGGTGGACGTCCTGCTGGCGAACATCTGCAAACACAATGTCACCCGGTTCCCCTACGAGATCGCCCGGTTGGCTCAGGACATCGCCGGGGGGCTTCTGGGGACGATGCCCTCGGAGGCGGACTTCGCTTCGCCGGAGGTGGGACCGTGGTGCCGGAAATTCCTGGCTGCGGCAGGGCCCCATCCGCCGGAGCACCGGCAACGGATGCTGCGGCTGATAGAGGCGATGACGATGGGGGCGCTGGCGGTGGGGTATCTGGTGGAATCTATGCATGGGGCGGGCTCACCCCAGACCCAGCGCATCGTGATTCAGCGGCAGGCAGACCTGGAGGCGAAGAAGGCGCTGGCACGGCGCCTCTGCGGGATAGAGCCGGACGATCTGGTGCCGAAAGAATAGCGACCCTCTCCTGTAGCGAACATCCGGCGGTGCGACACTTTTCCCCCTGCCGGGTGTTTTTTTATTATGGCTGCAGTCGGGTGACGGTCATGCGGGTGCGACCGGCACCAAATGAAATGAGAGGAGGGACGCTATGATCTGTATCGCTTATTCCGATCTTGCCGCTGTCCTCATTGCGTATCTTCTCGGTGCGATTCCCTTTTCCTACCTGATCGCCCGCTGGCGGGCGGGCATCAACATCTACGAGCACGGCGAGGGGAACGTCGGCGCGCGGAATGTCTACCACGTGGTCGGGCCGAAGTGGGGCGTGCTGGCGGGCGTGCTGGACGTGGGCAAAGGGACGGCCGCCTGTCTCCTGGCCCGGCATCTGGCCATCTCCCAGGCAGCATTTCTGGCCGCGGGGTTCGCCGCCCCGATGGGGCACAACTTCTCCCCCTTCCTGCGCTTCCGCGGCGGTAAGGGGGTCGGCGCGACGATGGGGTTCCTGCTGGGGTTCCTGCCCCTATCCACCCTCGTCGGCGGCCTGTGGATCGCGGCGATGTATCTCCTCTTCCGCGATATGAACAAGGCGCTGAACTTCGGCATCCCCGCCGTCATCCTTCTGCCGCCCGTCTTCGGCGCGCCGTTCTGGACGGTCCCGTATATCCTCTGCCTTTTCCTGATGCTGGCTGTCAAGAAAATCATAGATATGCCCCACGAGCGGGAGGTCTGGGCGCGCCGTCCCTGGAGAGAAGGACGGCCCGGTTTCTACGATGAAAGCGCCAATTCGGAGCAGCCGGTACCTCATCCATGAACGAGTTTCCCTCCCCGACCCTCATCCATTACCAGGTTGCCCTCACGGTTGTCCTACTGGTGGTGGGGCTGAACCTGCTGGCCAATCTCCGGATGGTGGGGAAAGCGACGCCGCAGCAGGTCAACCCGGCCGGGCTGGAAATGGTCTCTGTGCTGGTGCCGGCCCGCAACGAAGCGCGCAACATCCGCCGCTGCCTGGAGTCGCTGCTGGCTCAGGAGTATCCGCTGATGGAAATCCTGGTGCTGGACGACAACTCCACCGATGAGACGCCCCAGATTGTGGCGGAGATGGCCCGGAAGGACCCGCGGCTGCGGTTGATCCGCGGGCAGATGTTGCCCCAGGGCTGGATGGGAAAAAACTTCGCCTGCCACCAACTGGCGCAGGAGGCGCGCGGCCGGTGGCTCCTCTTCACCGACGCCGATACCGTCCATCATCCGCAGACGCTGGCCTGGGCGCTGACGGCGGCAAAGCAGAATCGGGCCGACCTGGTCACCGTGATCCCGCGCGCGGTCACCCATACCGCGGGTGAGGCGTTGCTGCTGCCCATTATCCCGTTCGGGGTTCTGGGCTGCCTGCCGCTGGCGCTGGGGGAGCGATTGCGCATCCCCGCGCTGACGATGGCGATCGGGACCTTTCTGCTCTTCCGGCGGGAGGCCTACGAGCGCATCGGGGGACACGCGGCGGTGCGGGGCGAGATCGCCGAAGACGCGGTGCTAGCCCGGCGGGTGCGGCGGCACGGGGGGCGGGTGGTCATCCTGGACGGCGCGGACCACCTGGATGTCCACTTCTACCGGGGTTTCTGGGAGACCTGGCACGGGCTGGCGAAGAGCGCCTTCGCCGCGTTGGAGTACCGGCTTCTCCTTGTCCTGCTGATGATGGCCTTCTACGGCTTCCTGTTCCTCTGGCCGGTCCTGCTGATGTATTGGGGACTTCTGCAGGGACGGATGGGGGAACCGGCGCTGCGCCTGGCCTTCTTTCAGGTCTTTCTGAACAGCGGCCTCTGGTATGTGGTGGCGGTGCGCTTTCGTCTGCCGCGCATCACGGCCTTCCTGTACCCGATCACGGTCCTGCTCATCCTGCTGGTGGTGCTGGACTCCATTCGGATGGCGGTCTGGAGCGGCATCGGCTGGAAGGAGCGGGTTTACCGCGTGCGCGGGGGCATTCTGCGGCACTGAGCGGTTTCCCCACTGCGAAATTAGGGATCGGGTATTGGGGATCGGGAATTGGCGCGCTCGGTCGGCGCCGATGGGCTAACCAGTTGCCAGCATCCAGTCGGCGGGAGCGGTTTCCACCTACCCGTGGGCCGGATAACTGCCGACGACATTGGGGGTTTCACTGCCAGATGGATGCGCCGGAGAGCCTTTCAGGAGTCTACAAAGTGTTTCAAGATCGTCAGGTCTTCCCTGCCAGGATGATAAAATGGTCTTTTTCTAAATCACAATATCTGCGCAATTTCCGCAGAACCTTGTTGGCCCAGTTCTTTCTTTTCATGAGGACCCTCATCAGGTTGGGCGCCGATGACCAGCCCCTAGAGACACAGAGAACACAGAGGAGCGCAGAGAGAAATATTTCTTCGTGCCCTTTGTGTGGTCCTTTGTGCTTCGTGGTGATGGGAAAAACCAGAGAGAGATGCAAAGGGTTCTGTTATCTCTCCGGGAATCCTCTGTGTCCTCTGCGTCTCGGCGGTGAAAAATGGGGCGTGGCTGAACACTTACCTCCCAGCGCCCAATATATTTACGTTTTACGCGCGAGATGCCTTATTCTGAACAATCTGCTCGCAGATGCGCACCCCCTTGAGCGCGTCGTTTGTCCAGTAATCGGCGCCCACAAACTGGCAAATCTGTTCGTTGATCATCCCGCCGCCGATGATGATCGGGATGGAGGAGGGCTGAGTGACGCGCAGCAGGCGAATCGTCTCCCGCATGCTCTCGTAGGAAGAAGTGATCAGGCCGGAGATGCCGATGATATCCGGCTGCCAGGTCAGCGCGCGTTCCACGAATCGGTGCGGCGGGACGTCCACGCCCAGGTCCTCCACCTCAAAGCCGAAACTCTGCAGGGCGATATGGACGATGGTCTTGCCGATGTCGTGGATATCGCCATGGGCGGTGCCGATGAGCACGCGCCCGGAGGCGGATCCTTTCAACGTCGCTTGGAGCGCGGGCTGAGTGATCTCCAGCACCTGGCGGAATATCTCCCCGGCCATAATCAGCCCGGAGAGGTAGAAAATGCCCTGCTCGTAGCGTTCTCCTACCAACCGCATCCCCGCTTCGCAGGCCGCGATCACCTCCAGCGGGTTCTCGCCATTTTCCAGAGACTGGCGCACCGTCTCCAGCACGCCGTCTTCATCCAGGGCGGCAACTTTTTCCTTCAGCGAATTCCAGAGTTCCGGGTCCATTCTCTCATTCCTCCGCATCCGGTCCGATCCGGGTCACCAGCCGGAATCGGTCCGCGCGACAGATGAACCAGCCCCAGGCGATGGGCTGGTTGGCGAAGTCATAGAAGATGTGCTCCAGGCAAAACCCGGGAGCGCCGGGGGAAAGCCCCAGCAGGCCCGCTTCTTCGGCGTTCAGGCTGACCGCCTCAATGGAGAGATCGCCTCGACGTACTCCCTGACTCCCCTGCCCCTTGAAAAGGCCCTCCAGAGACGTGATCTGCAGTTCATCCTCCACCACCGGGCGCGTCGGGTCGTAGATCAGATATTCCCGGTGGTACATCGTGGGTTCCTGTTCGCGGTAGACGAGGCGACGCAGGTAGATGACCCGCGTGCCCGGCCGGATTGCCAGTTTCCGGGCCACCCGCTCATCGGCGGGGAGAATGGTGGCCTGCAGTAGGCGGACGGTGCGCTCGGCCTCTTCTCCGTTGCTTTCCCGAAGGCGAAACGCGGCCTCGGCGATGACCAGTCCGCGGACGAAGGTTCCCTTCCCCTGGGCAGTGCTCACAATGCCGCGATCCACCAGGATGTTGATCGCTCGTCGGACGGTCATCGGGCTGACGCCGAACTGGGCAACCAGTTGAGCCTCCGAGGGCAACTGGTCCCCGGGGCGGTAGACTCCCTCGGCGATCTGCGCGCTGAGGATGCGCGCCAGTTGCGCGTAGGCAGGCTCATAGGAATCGCGGTCTATCACCCACTTATTTCCCACTTGACAACTTCCCTATAGAAGTGTATAATATTAGCACGCTGACGAGGATCGCCGAATAGTCGCCCGATACGGACTGTTACCTGTATTATAGCCTGAACTCACGATAATGCAATTTCCCCGATAGGAGACAACTTGAACCCGCGCATATTCGTCCTGGCCTGCGCTACGGTGATAGAAGAGATGCTCCCGCTGATGCCCCCCGGCGCCGGGTATGAGGTGCTGGATTTTGGCCTCCACATCAACCCCGATCGGCTGCGCAGCACTCTCCAGGAGCGCGTGGACCAGGTCCCCGACTCTTACGATGTCGTCCTTCTGGGATACGGCCTCTGTTCCCAGGCGGTGATCGGCCTGCATGCCCGACGGCATATTCTGGTCATCCCCCGGGTGGATGACTGCATCGCGATTTTCCTCGGTTCGCGCGCCGCCCAGCGGGAACAGAACGCGCGGGAACCGGGCACCTACTACCTGACCAAAGGCTGGATTGAGGTCGGAGATACCCCTTTCGCCGAGTACGATCGACTTGTTCAGCGGTACGGGCGGGAACGGGCCGATCGGGTTATCCGGCTGATGTTGAACCATTACACCCGGCTGGCCCTGATTAATACAGGCCAGTACGAACTGGACCGGTATCGGGAGTATGCCCGCCGGACGGCCGAACGATTTGGGCTGCGCTACGAGGAGATTCCAGGGTCCACGACCCTGATAGAGAAGATGCTTCACGGCCCCTGGCCTCCCGATGAATTTGTGGTGGTGCCGCCCGGGGAAACAGTACGTTATCAGGATTTCTATCCTCCAGATGAGTCCGAATGCGCCGCTCGGGGCCTGGATTCCCGGGGTTCTGAGAATCCCGAACACCCGTCGTCGCCGCAGGGCGGGCACTCGGGGGATTGAACGAAGGTACGGGTCATCCTTTAGGAAAGCCCTGTGGGGGACATAATTTGCCGGAAATAACCCATAAACGGAATCCACAATCCCACTTCAAAGGAGGTACAATGAGTAAAGAAGTGTTAATCCAGGCGCTCGCCGATATGCGAGAGGAGGAAGCGGTCGGGCTGGCCCGCCAGATGGTGGAAAGCGGCGCCGACCCGCTGGATATCCTGGATGCCACTCGCGCGGCGATGGACATTGTCGGCCAGCGCTACGAGAAGGGGGAGTACTTCCTCCCCGAACTCCTGCTGGCTGGCGAGATGCTCAGCCAGATCTCCGAGATGGTGAAGCCTCTGCTGGCGAAAACTCAGGCCGCCAAACGGGAGGGCAAAGTGCTCATCGGCACCGTCGCCGGAGACATCCACGACATCGGCAAGAACATCGTGGTGTTTATGCTGGATGCCAACGGCTTTGAGGTGCTGGACCTGGGGGTGGATGTGCCCGTCCAGAAGTTCGTGGAGGCGGTCAAGGAGTTTCAGCCCCAGGTGGTGGGCCTCAGCGGCTTTCTGACGCTGGCGTTTGATGCTATGAAGGAGACGATCCAGGCGCTGGATGCTGCAGGGCTGCGGGATAAGGTGAAGGTGATGATCGGCGGCGGCTCGGTGGACGAGCACGTGCGGGCCTACACCGGGGCGGATGCCTGGGGACGGGACGCGATGGCCGCCGTCAATCTTGCCAAACAGTGGATCGGAGGGTAAGCCATGGCTGCACAAACCCGAATGACTCCAGATGAAAAACGGGAAGCCCTTTTCGCCGCCTGGATGTCCACCGAAGGGAAGCCCTTCGCTTCCCCGGAGGTCGCCCAGACCTACCAGCGTCGGGTCCAGCGGATCAAGGACATCCTCCAACGGAAGAAGCCGGACCAGGTCCCGTCTATGCTCCTCATCGGGGCTTTTATGGCGGAGTATGCCGGGATCAGCCAGGCGGATATTATGTACGACTACGTGAAGGGCCCGGAGGCGGTGCTGAAATTCCACCAGGACTTCCAGCCGGAGTACCAGGTCGTGCTCACGTACCCGGGTCGGGCCTACGATCGGGTGGGCTACACCTTGTACCGCTGGCCGGGCAGTGCCATCCCCTCCCAGGCCCTTCCGCCCCATATCTCCTTCCAGATGGTGGAGGGAGAGTATATGAGCGCCAACGAATACGATGCCCTGATCGCCGATCCCGATGGCTTCTGCCTGCGCGTTTTCATCCCGCGCGTTTGCAAGGCACTGGAAGGGTTTCAGTTGTTGCCCACCTTTTATACTGTGACCGAGATGCCCTTCCTTACCTTCCTGCTGGGCGTATCCGGCGCACCACCGGTCCAGCAAGCATTCCAGGCCTTTCTGGAAGCCGTCCAGCTGACCGGCGAGTGTCTGGCCGCCTATGGCCGGGCCACTGACCAATTGGTGACCCAATACGGCATCCCCAGTTTCTTCGGCGGTTTCACGAAGGCCCCCTTTGATTTCTTGGGCGACACTTTGCGAGGGACTCGCGGCGTGATGCTGGACCTGCACCGTTGGCCTACCAAGGTACTGGCAGCGGTAGAGCGATTGACGCCGATCGCCATCCAGATGGGGCTCCAGGCCTCCGCGCTCGGGCAGCACCCCATTGTCTTCATCCCCCTCCATAAGGGCGCTGACGGCTTTATGTCCCGCGAACAGTTCTTGAAGTTCTACTGGCCGACGCTTAAAGCGACCATCCTTGGACTGATTGAGGGTGGCGCGGTCCCCTTCCTCTTCGTGGAGGGGAGTTACGACGAGCGTCTGGACCTCATCGCCGAATCGGGCCTGCCGGCTGGTACGACGATGTGGCTCTTTGACCGGACGGATATGCAGAATGTCAAGAAGTTCTTTGGCAGTTGGGCTTGCTTCGGGGGCAATGTCCCCGGCGCCCTCTTCTATGCCGGCACGCCCCAGGAGATGGAAGACTACGTTCGGGGCCTGGTGGAAACGGTTGGGCAGGATGGTGGCTTCTTCCTGGCCCCCGGCATCGTGCTGGACCACGCGCGCCCGGAGAACATCCATACTTTCCTCCGGGCAGCGCGGGCATACGGAAAATACTGATCCCCCTCCCCCTCTTCGGCCTCCCGCAGGCCCTCCAGCCGCGGGAGGCCATTTTTAGTCATACTACCCGAAAGTCTATGGTGCAAACTCCCCCTTCCCTGGATTCACCCAGATGGCCGTCCACCACCGTCGGATTAGCTGCTATCTTTCTGGCCTTTTTCGCTTCCAACTTTATCTTTTACGGCCAGTCGGCCCTTCTGCCGCGCGTCGCGGCGGAACTGAACGGGATGGCCCTCTACTCCTGGGCGGTATCCATCCCGGCCCTGACGTCGGCGCTGGTGACTCTCATCTTCGGCAAACTTTCGGACATGCACGGCCGTCGGGTGCTGCTGCTGCTCTCTCTGGCCCTGTTCGCAATGGGTGCAGTCCTGAGCGCGCTCAGCCGGAATTTCGTCGCCTTCATTGCCGCCCGCGGCCTCCTCGGCCTGGGCCAGGGAGCGATCGCACCGCTCTGCTTCTCGGTACTCGGGGACTTCTTTGAGCCAGTAGAGCGGGGCCGATGGGCCGGCCTGCTGAACATCCCGGCGGGGATCGCCGCCCTCGTCGGCCCCTCCCTGGGTGGCTGGCTGACGGATGCCCTCAGTTGGCGATACCTCTTCTGGCTCTGCGTACCCTTCCTGATCGCTTCCGGGATACTGGTCCAGAGCGGGGTGCCCTCACTGGCCCAGCGGGCTGCCTACCGGATAGACTGGCTCGGTTCCCTCCTGTTGACCCTTGCTTCCTCCGCAATGGTCCTGGGGTTCTCCTGGGCGGGCTCTATGCATCCCTGGGGGTCCCTTCCGGTCATCGGAACTCTGGGCGCGTCGGTGGTCCTCTGGGCGGCCTTCCTGCGGGTGGAGGCACGCGCGGCTGGACCGGTGCTGGACCCGGAAGTGCTGGTCAACCGGACCTTCATCACTGCCGCGGCCGCGGGCCTGCTTTCCCTTTTCGGACTGACGGCGGTGATGGTTTACCTGCCCCTCTTCCTGCAAGGTGTTCAGAACGCCAGCGCGACCCTGAGCGGGCAGGTATTGACTCCCTTCAGCGTGCTGATGGCCTTTATGGGCGTACCGGCGGGCTTCCTCATCGCCCGCACCCGACGTTATAAGTGGATGTACATCGCCGGATACGCTCTCCTCACCGCAACGATGTTCGGCATGGTCCTTCTCACCAGGAAGACGCCGGTGATATGGAATTTCGTTGTCTCCACGATGGCGGGTCTGGGTCTGGGCACCATTCCCACCATCAACGCACTGGTTGCCCAGTACGCCGTCCCAAAGCGGTTGCTGGGGGTAGCGACCGGCGCGATGTATTTCTTCGTGGTGATCGGCGCGGCGGTTGCCCCGGCGATTCTGGGCTCGGTGATGAATGGCACATATACAAACGCTCTGGAGGCTGTCCTTCCCGCGGAATTGGACCAGATGATGGATCCGGCCATGCGGGCCTTGCTGGCGGACCCCCGAGTGCTGCTTTCGGCAGAAGCGCTGACGGCCCTTCAGGGGTCCTTCCAGAAAGCGGGAGATCGGGGATCCGATCTTCTGGAGCAGACGGTTCAGGCAATTCGTGGCGCGCTGGAGGAAGGCCTTCGCGCCGTCTTCTGGATCGGCGCAGCGACGATGGCGATCTCCTTCCTGCTCATTCTGACCATCCCCGAAATCGTCATCGGCACCGAAGCGACAGAACAGAAGTCGGTTGCTGAAGATTCTCCGGCGCCGTAGCGTTGCCGGGGCGGGCGGCGAAGCCGCCCTCACAAACCCCACTTTCTCCTTGACTTCGCGGGCGCGCTGCTCCCTGAAAGGGATTTGCTGCACAAGCCTATGAAATTGGTGTTTCGGCATCGCTGTGGTAAAATGTCACAGATTCTCTTCGCAGTTTAACATGCCCCCAAGGGCACCATAAAGCATGAAAATAGCGTCCTGGATACCACGAGCCGGCAGTCACTCCGGTGAGTAGTGATTCTGGGCAAATGCCCCCTCACCCCCCTTGGTCCCCCCTCTCCCCCTGCCCTGCGGGCGGGGGAGAGGGGGGATAGAGAGGGGTTTTGCGGGGCGGCGGCGAAGCCGCCGCCCCGCAAAACCCCGTTTTTCTTCCCCCTCCCCGTGGGGTTGTAGGGGCCGGACGATCCGTCCGCCCTCAATGGGGAGGGGGTAAGGGGGAAGGGCAAATGAAACCGGCATAGAACTGGGCGATCAGGTTTATCACTACCTATCGGAGTGACCACCCACGAGCCGAACCGCAGTTTATTTTCAGACCAGGAGGTTTGCAGGATGCTGATCATCGGAGAAAAGATTAACGGTACTCTCAAGAAAGTCGGCGAAGCGGTGATGGCGCGGGACGCGGCGTTTATCCAGAATCTGGCCCTCCGGCAGGTAGGGGCGGGGGCGCACTACGTGGACGTCAACGCGGGCACTCCCGCCACCCGCGAGCCCGAGGACCTGGTCTGGCTGGTGGAGACCGTCCAGGCGGTGACGGATACGCCCCTCTGTCTGGATAGCGCTAACCCCCAGGCGCTGGCCGCGGCGCTGGAGCGCACCCAGCGCCCTCCGCTCATCAACTCCATCAGCGGCGAGGAATCCCGGCTCACAGGAATCCTGCCCCTGATCCCCGGCCGGACCGCCGGGGTGATCGCCGTCCTCATAGACGACGCGGGGATCCCCAAGGATGTGGAGAGCCGCCTGCGGGTGGCCCACAAGGTGATGGAGCACACCCGCGCCGCCGGAGTCCCCGACGACCAGGTCTACATAGACCCGCTGGTGCTGGCAGTCGCCACCCAGCAGGACGGCGCGCTGGTCGCCCTGGAGACGATGCGGCGGTTGCGGGCCGAGTACCCCTCCGTGCGCTTCAGCGTCGGCCTGAGCAACATCTCGTTTGGGTTACCGATGCGCTCTCTTGTCAACCGGGCCTTTCTGACGTTGGCGCTCTATATGGGGCTGGACGCGGCGATTATGGACCCGCTGGACCACGGGGTGATGGAGACGCTGATGGCGACCGAGGTGGTGCTGGGTCGGGACCGCTTCTGTCGGCAGTACACGAAGGCGTTCCGGGAGGGACGGCTGGGGCGCGCCTGAGCCGAATCATCCCGCAGGCTGCTGGCTTGCGGGATGATTTTTGTCAGGTACAATAAAGGGGCACATAAGTCCCCAGCAGAAAGGAAGCCTGTGGAACACTCTGTCGGTGAGGCACAGTTTCCGATGAGCAAGCGTCGGGTTCTGGCGCTGATCCCGGCCTGGAACGAGGCGCCGCGAATCGGACGCATCGTGGAAAAGGCACGGACCTATCTCCCCGTCCTGGTCGTGGACGACGGGTCCACGGACGGGACGGCGGAGGTCGCCGAAAGGGCCGGTGCGACGGTCGTCCGGCATCCCCAGAACCGGGGCAAGGGCGCGGCCCTGAAGACCGGATTTGTCTGGGCCCTTGCCCAGGGCTATGACGCGGTCCTCACCCTGGACGCCGACGGTCAGCATGACCCCTGCGAAATCCCCAAGTTCCTGGCCGCGCTGGAGGCCGGAACGGGAGACCTGATTATTGGGAAGAGGCAATTCCTCAAGATGCCCTGGCCGCGCTGGTGGTCCACCCCCCTGGGGACGGTCCTGCTCTCCCTGGCCCTGGGTCGGTACATCCCCGATAACCAGAGCGGCTACCGGTTGATTGCTCGCCGCGCCCTGGAATCCTTTCAATTGACCAGCGATGGGTTTGAGATGGAAGTGGAGATGATCGCGGAGGCAATCCGGCTGGGACTGCCCATCGGTTGGGTCCCCATCCGCACCATCTACGGCATCGGTAAGCGCAGTTATTTTCACCCCGTGAAGGATACCCTCCGATTTCTCCGTATGGTCTGGTGGATTGGAAGGAGACGCTGGGCTGAGAAGTGACCGAACCCCATAGACCCCCTTCGTACAAAGAATCCCCGTAACTGTTCAGGCTATTGTCCTTCAGCGATTGAAATCGCCCCTCAAGGGCTTACAGCCGGGCGTGCATCTGCGTGGACGCCGCCCCGGCGACCGCGAGAGATTGGGCCCCCCCCTACCCCCCTCCCCGTTGAGGGCGGACGGATCGTCCGCCCCTACCGCCGCACGGGGAGGGGGGAGAAAAGATGGGGTTTTGCGGGGCGGCGGCGAAGCCGCCGCCCCGCAAAACCCCTCTCT
>Ga0209721_1000304_pt1 | contig 47226 bp, 45 predicted proteins | sample TshhotsprinmetaG_FD_184139 | JGI IMG/M metagenome (GOLD analysis project Ga0209721, IMG submission 184139) | Hot spring microbial communities from South Africa to study Microbial Dark Matter (Phase II) - Tshipise hot spring metaG (SPAdes)... | ecosystem: Environmental > Aquatic > Thermal springs...
CTCTGTCTTTATTTGTTTTGGGACAATACCATTTAAAAGACAGGTTTCTTGACAAATGTTTTTGAAAGAGACTTCTCCTGAATAAAATGGTCTTTGGGCTTCAAAGATTAAATGTTCTCTGTTTTTTTGATCAACTAAAATTATTCTGGCAAAACTTTTAAAATCAGAAGAAAGAGAGATTTTTCCAGTAATAGCGAGAGAATAAATTGGTTTAGTCTGGAAAGTAAAGACTGTTGAATCTTGAGAAAATGTTTGAGAAACGGTAGTTTGGATTAAATCTGCCGGATTGGAAACTGGCGGTTGAAAAGCAGGAGAACTCAAGACAAGGGAAGTAGGACTAGGAGTAGGAGTGGCGACAACGATGGTTGTTGGAGGAGGAGCTTGAGTTGTTTGACAATCGATCCGCCACCAATTTTGGACATTTCTATATCCTAAAGCCAACAAGAAAAGATTGATTAATAACCAGGCAGCATAAGCAATGAAAAGTCCAATAACTACTGAGGTGAAAATTCTTTTGGCCTGACCAAGAGTAGTAAATCCTCCTGGTAAGAATTCAAGAATTGCTCCAATATACAAGAAACCGGCAATGACTAGCATGAAAATTGCCAGAGGAGGAATAAGGCAGAATAAAATATAATTGACAATTCGATTGAGCATTTCAAAAAGATGGCAAAGGGTGCATTGGCCTAATTGACAAGGAACAAGGCCTTGAGTATGGACTATTTCACAGGGCCCTTGAGCCTGAACTTTTGGAGCTAATAATAAAAAAAGAGTGAGGAAAAATATTAAGAGATATCTTTGAGAGATGGAAGATTTTGGTTTCATCATTTTGGGATGCCCCTGAGAGGATTTGAACCTCTAACTTCAGTTCCGAAGACTGAGATGATTTCCATTTCACCACAGGGGCAGTTTAAGTTTAAATTATATTTTATTATTATTATTTTATCAAACTAATTGAAAAAAGCAAAGAAAAGAGATAAGATAATAATGAATTAAAATCAAAAAACAATGAAAATTCCTAATGAGGTTCAGCTTATTCTCCAAAAACTCAAAGAGAACAATTTTGAAGCCTTTATTGTTGGAGGCTGTGTTCGGGATTTGGTAAGGAGAGTTGAGCCAGAAGATTGGGATGTAGCAACCAATGCAAGGCCGGAAGAAATTCAAAAAATCTTCCCAAAAAGTTTTTACAGCAACCAGTTTTTCACCGTTACCGTTCAGACTAACAGTAAAAATCCTCGACTGAAAGAAATTGAAATTACCACTTTTCGTCAAGAGGCAAAATATACTGATAAGCGCCATCCTGATGAAATCAAGTTTGCCAAGACAATTGAGGAAGATTTGGCCAGAAGAGATTTTACCGTTAATGCCTTGGCCTTAGAAATGGCTAATGGCAAATGGCAAATTATAGATTTGTTTCAAGGTCAAAAAGATTTGAGGAAGAAAATTATCCGCTCAGTAGGAATTGCTGAAGAGAGATTTAACGAAGATGCTTTAAGGATATTGAGGGCGGTGAGATTTGCTATTACTTTTGGCGAGGGATGGAGGATTGAAGAAAAAACTGCTAAAGCAATTGAAAAAAATTCTTTTTGGCTACAAGCCATTTCTAAAGAAAGAATTCGAGAGGAATTATTGAAAATCATAATGTCAGAAAGGGCAGCCGAAGGAATAGAGCTTTTAAGGAAGTTCGGTTTATTAAAACATATTATTCCTGAATTAGAGGAAGGTTATAAAGTAACCCAGAACAAGCATCATATATATGATTGCTATGAACATTCTTTGAGGTCATTGGATTTTGCGGCAAAGAAAAATTTTAATCAATTCGTTAGATTAGCCGCTCTGCTTCACGATATTGGCAAGCCAAGAACTAAAAGGGGTGAGGGACCCGATGCTACTTTTTATGGTCATGAAATTGTTGGGGCGAAAATAACTGCTCAGGTTTTAAATCGTTTAAGGTTTTCCAAAAAAGATATTGAGAAAGTAGTGAGATTAGTTAGGTATCATCTTTTTTATTATAATGTTGGTGAGGTGGGCGAGGCTGCGGTTAGAAGACTGGTGAGGAGGGTTGGCTTAGAAAATATAGAGGAGTTATTGGAGTTGAGGATGGCTGACCGAATTGGTTCTGGCGTTCCTAAAGCCGAACCTTATAAATTGAGACACCTAAGATATCTTATTGAAAAGGTGAGCCGAGACCCAATCTCAGTCAAAATGCTGAAAGTGAATGGCAATGACATAATGAGAATTTTAAATATCCCGCCGGGACCAAGGGTAGGACAAATCCTTGATGTCCTACTTGGCTATGTTCTCGAAGGCCCGGAAAAAAACAAAAAAGAGTTTTTAGAAAAAGAAATTGAAAAATTGGGAAAATTATCTAAAAAGGAGCTAAGTTCCTTAAGTCGAAAAACTAGAGAGGAAAGGGAAAAAATTGAACAAAAAAGAGACGAAATGACAAAAGCTAAGTACTGGGTAATATAACGGGGGCTGGTGTAACGGTAACATCCACGCTTCGGGTGCGTGGGAGTGAGGGTTCGAGTCCCTCGCCCCCGAAAATCAAATTCACTCCTTTAAAATTAAACCAGAAGGAGCGATATATAGTTGGTGATGAAGTGGAAAAAGATTTAATTCCAGCACAAAAATTGGGAATGGAAACCTTCTTGATTGATCGAGAAAATAAAATTATTAATCCGAACGTAAGAAAAATTACCTCTTTATCTGAACTTAAAAAGATTTTAATTTAAAAAAACTTGGGGATGTGGTTAAACGGAATAACGGGTCATTCGCATTGACCAGTTCGGGGTTCAATTCCCCGCATCTCCAATGAACCAAAAAGTAATTGGCAATTTAGGAGAAAAAATTGCCGAAAGTTATTTAAAGAAAAAAGGTTACCAAATTTTGGAAAAGAACTATTCTTTTAGAATTCCCGGCAGTCCCCAAAAAGGAGAGATTGATATTATCGCCAAAAAAGATGACATTATTAGCTTTATAGAAGTTAAAACCTTACAATGTTCAAATTTTTTCATTCTACCAGAAGAAAAAGTAAATTACTCAAAAAGAAAAAAATTAATTATTGTGGCCGAAAGCTGGCTAATAAAAAATAAAATTTCCCTCAATTCCAAGTGGCAAATTGACGTAATAGGAATTAAAATTAAAAATGGAAAGGCGAAAATTTCCCATTTTGAAAATGTAGTTGCCGAATAGCCTTTATCTCAAAATTTATGAGTTTTTTATTTATCTTAGCCTCTCTCTATTTTTTCTTGCCGGCCTATTTTGCCAATATGACTCCAGCTGTATTAGCCAAAAGAAATTTTTTTAATTTTTTGGCTAAAAGAGTTGATTTTGGCAAAAAATTTTTAGGCAAAGAAATCTTCGGCGCTCATAAAACCTGGCGGGGAGTAATTTTCGGAATAATAATGGGGGTTTTAATTGTCGGGCTCCAGCGATATCTTTATCAATTTCCGGTTTTTAAGGAGCTAAGCTCCTTAATTTTTGATTATGGGCAAGGGAATATTTTTCTGTTTGGTTTTTTAATGTCTTCGGGAGCAGTTTTTGGCGATTTACTTTTCGCCTTTATTAAAAGAAGGTTGAATTTAGAGCCAGGAAGAAGATTTTTCCCTTTTGACCAGATTAATTACATCATCGGCGCAATTTTATTTTTAACTCCTTTTTTCAAGATTGATATCAAAGCGTGGATAACCCTTTTAATTTTGACCCCCATTTTGCACGTTTTAACCACCCAGATTGGTTTTAGATTTGGCTTGACAAAGAGTAAATGGTAAATCAAAATTAAAAATATGGAAGAGAACATTCTTAATTTAATTTCCCAAAGTAAAATTTTATTTCAAGCTTTATGGGCTTTTTTAGTTTTTCTGATCGGCTGGTTTCTTGCTAAATGGTTTGGGAAAGGGGTTAGCCGTTTTTTAGATAGAACTAAATTAAATCAGGCTTTAAAAAGAGTTGGAGTTGAAGAGGTTTTAGCTAAAATTGACACTCGTCTTAATGCCCCCAAATTTTTTGGAGAAATGGCAAGATGGTTTTTGATGGTAATTGTTTTGATGATTTGCGCCGAAATTTTTGGCCTGACCCAGTTCAGTCAGTTTTTATCAGAAAAGGTTTTTGGATTTTTCTTTAACCTATTGATTGCCGTCTTAATTTTTATTATTGCTGTTTTTTTAAGCGATTTTAGTCAGAAAATTTTCCTTGGTTCTTTTGAGAAAGGAAAAATAGTCTATTCCCGGATTTTAGGCAAGGGATTGTCTTATGTTATTTGGACCTTAGCAATTTTGGCTATTTTATATCAGCTCCAAATAGCCCAACCCTTGGTTTTAGCTATTTTTATTGGGGTAATAACCCTGATTGTTGTGGTATTGGGCATTGCTTTTGGTTTTGGCGCCAAGGAGTTAGCGGCCAAAATTATCAAAGAGTGGGAAGAGAAATTAAAGTAAATATGGAGTATTTAACCCACCAAGAGCTAAAGAAAATGCTCCTTCTTTCTTATCAAAGAATTGAAGAAAAGAAAGAGGAAATTAATAAAATTAATATTTTTCCTGTTCCTGATCAGGATACAGGTAACAACATGGCTAAAACTTTACTGGGGGTAAAAGAAGCTATTGAAGGAAAAGAATTTAAAGATTTGACTGAAATCTCTCAAGCGGCCTTAAACGGAGCCTTGACCACCGCCCAGGGAAATGCCGGAGTAATTTATGTTGGTTTTTTAGCTGGATTTTTACCTTCGCTTGATAAAAACCCAGTTGAGGCGAAAAAATTGGCTTTGGCTTTTGAAGAAGGCAGAAAGAGAGCCTGGCAATCAATCCAAAATCCCAAAAGGGGAACAATTTTAGATGTGATAGATGCCACAGCCGAGACTTTTGGAGAAAAAGCGAAAAAGGAAAAAGATATTACCAGGATTTTAAAGAAAACACTAGAAAAAGCCAGGGAAGCTCTTTTAAGGACTAGAGAAAAAATGGAGATTTTTAAAAAAGCCAATGTGGTTGATGCTGGTGGTTTGGGATTTTTGCTGATTTTGGAAAGCTATTTAGAAGCTTTAGAAAAAGAGAAAAAAAGAGAAAAAAAAGAAGAAATGCCTTCAGAGAAAGTAAGAAAATTTATCCAGGTTTTAGCCAATCGCTATGAAATTGTTTCTTTAATTGAAAATCCCAGATTTGAAGAGAAAGAGATCGGGAAAATATTGAAAAACCTTGGCGATTCTTTAGACATTGTCCAAATTGGAAATAAGATTAAAGTTCATATTCATACTGATTATCCTGACGAGGTCAGGGAAGAAATGAGGAAAATGGGTCGAATTGAAGATCTAAGAATTGAAGATATGGCAAAAGAAGTAGCTGGCGAGGAATCAGTGAGAAAAGTTTCAATTGGCATTGTTACTGAAGATCTTTCTTCCCTTTTACCAAAAATTTTGGAAAGATATCAAATTGAATTAGTCCATGTTATTCTTGATTGGCCAGAAATCGAGAAATTTCCTGGTGAAAATATTTGTCAAAAAATAAGAGTGGCTTGGAAAACAGGTCTCAAAACTCCTCCCAAAACTTTCCAGGCCCCGCCAAAATCCTATTTGGATGCTTACAAAAAACAACTTCAGAGATTTAATCAGGTTTTATGTCTTACCATCTCTTCAAAACTTTCCGGTTGCTATAATTCAGCCATTCAGGCAAGGGCAATGTTGGCAGAGAGTGAAAAAGAAAGAATTTATGTTTTAGATTCCTCAAATGTGGTGGTCGGAGAAGCCCTTTTGGTTTTAAGAGCAATTGAATTAATCCAAGAACAAAGAGAAATAACCGAAATTTTAGATGAACTTAAAAATCTTATTCCCCAAACCCACCTTTATCTTATTTTTGAAGATCCAAAAGGAATAGAGTCAGTTGGTAGAAATGCTTCCAGCCAGACTAATTGGATTAGAAAGATGAAAAAGTTAGGAGTACATCCAATAATAGAGTTAAAAGATGGAATATTTTCCAAGGGCGGAATAGTTCTAACTCGAGATATGTCTCAAGCTCTCTTTAAAAAAATTGCTAAAGAAAGTAAGAAAATAAGGGCTAAAGGTAAAAAAATTAGAGCGGTAATTAATCATGTCGATAATTTAGAAGGAGCAAAGAAATTAAAAGAGGCTTTAAAAGAGATTGAGGCCGAAGTTTCTTTTATTTCTGAAGGACCGCCAACAGTTTGTGCCATAGCCGGCCCAGGCAGTTTAATTGCTGGTTGGCAACCAATTGAATAATATGCTAAAACACCTTGCTTTAATTCCGGACGGCAATCGAAGATGGGCAAAAAAAAGAGGACTTTTGCCTTGGCAGGGTCACCTAGCCGGAGCCAAGAATTTAGAAAGGATTTTAAAAAAAACTTGGGAAATGAAAATTCCTTATTTTACTTTTTGGGGAACATCAGCTGATAATGTGACAAAAAGACCAAAAGAAGAGGTAAGAGTTTTATTTTCCATTTTTAGAAAATATTTTAAAAAATTCCTTTCTTCAAAAGAGATTGAAAGAGAAGGGGTAAAGATTAATATCTTTGGTCAATGGCAAAAATACTTTCCAAAAAATTTGCAAAACCTTTTAAAAAAAGTAGTGGAAAAAACAAAAAGAAATAGCAGCTACGTTTTGACCTTTCTTTTGGCTTACAATGGGAACGATGAAATGTTGGAAGCGATTCGAAAAATAGCTGAAGTGGTAAAAAAAGATAGAGAAATTAAAATTGACGAAGAATTAATTCTGAAAAGTCTTTGGACAGGCTCTTTGCCTCCAGTGGATTTGGTGATCAGAACCGGTTGCCACGGAGATCCTCATAACTCGGCTGGCTTTATGATGTGGCAGACCGCTTATTCTCAACTCTATTTCACAAAAACCCTTTTTCCTGATTTTACCTCTGAGGAATTTGAAAAAGCGGTAAAGGATTTTTTAGAAAGAGAGAGAAGATTTGGTAAATAGCCAGGAAAGTTAAATTTGCTATAATAATTTTCTAGGCAAAAATATGTTCATAAAAGGCGTAGGAATGACAAAATTTGATTATTCTCAAAAACCTTGGTGGCAATTTGCTTTTGAGGCAGCAATGGAAGCCTTGGAAGATGCCAAAATGAGAATTTCTCAAATTGACCTTATTGTTTTTTCTGGCATTGAAAGCGCTGAAGGAACCTCAGAGCATCAGACCCATAAAACCTCGCTTCTCTCTGACTTGTTTAAAACTAACATTCCCATTATCCAGACACCTTCAGTTTGTGCTGGTGGCGGTGTGGCTTTTTGGACCAGCCTCCATTTCTTGCCCAAATTTAATAACATTTTAGTTCTTACTGGCGAAAAATTGGTTGATAATAAAAGCGAGGTTACTACTCATTGGATTTTATCAGCGGCTGAGAGAGTGATTGAACAAACCGAAGGAATGCTTTTTCCGGTTCAGAATGCTCTTATTGCCCAGCAGTATATGAGAAAATATGGCGCCACTCATGATGATTTAGCCCTAATTGCTTTTAAAAACCATCAAAATGCGGTTTTAAATCCCAAAGCCTATTTTTACAAAAGACCGGTGACATTAGAACAAATTAAATCAGCTCCGGAAATTGCTTCACCATTTACTATTTATGACTGCTCTCTATCGATTAATGGCGGAGCAGCTGTCATTTTAAGCCGAGAGAAAACTGATATTAAAGTTTTAGGTTCGGGTTTTGCCACTGATTATCTTTTAACTTTTGGCCGAAAAGATTCAACTCATTTTGTTGCTACCCAAATTGCTGCTAAAAAAGCTTTTAAGGAAGCAAAAATTTCGCCAAAGGATATTCAAGTTGCCGAGATCCATGACGCTTTCACTTCAGTAGAGTTAATCTCTTATGAAGATTTAGGATTTGCTGAAATTGGCAAGGGACCAGAATTAATTCGTTCAGGCAAGGTCAATTTAGATGGGCCCCTGCCAATTAATCCTTCAGGCGGTTTAAAGGCAAAAGGACATCCCATTTCTCCAACTGGCTTGGCTCAAATTTACGAAATTGTAAACCAGCTGAGGGGTAGATGCGGCCAAAGGCAGGTAAAACCTATTCCTAAAATTGGTCTTTGTCATAACATTGGTGGGGCAGGAGGCAGTGTTACCGTTCACATTTTTCAAAATGTTTCTTAAGAAAAAAGAAAATTATGAAATTTCCACCGTATCTTTGTAAAAAAACCCTTGATTGGAAATTAGTTGTAATCATTTTAGGAGTTTTCCTTATCACTACTATTTTTTTTATTAACCAAGCCCTAAAAAGTTTGAGTCAGCCTGGCTTTGAAAACATTCCTACCTTAGTTTCTCAAGGAATGGTTTTTTATCAAATTGATTTTGGAGACGGTCAGATAAAGTCATATAGAGTTGGCCAGCTTGAGGGAAGAACTGTTTTTGCTCTTTTGGAAAAGATAGCTGAAAGAGAAAATTTTAAGATTGAGACAAAAACATACCAAGATATGGGCATTTTGGTAGAAAGCATAGCCGGGGTTAAAAATGGCACTGATAATAAATATTGGCAATATTGGGTCAATGGCGAATTGCCGATGATAGCTGCTGATAAAAAAGAGGTCAAAGGTGGGGATATAGTAGAATGGAAATTTGCCACTTCACCTTTTTAAGAAAATGAGAAAAGAGAAAATTTTATTAACAATTTTCATTATCTTTTTTGGAGTTATTTTCCGGATTTTCTTAAATGAAGCGATTGGAATTCCTAATTTCGAACCGGTTACTGCCATAGCGCTGACTTCCGGTTCATTTTTAGGAGGTACTTTTGCTTTTATTATTCCTCTTTTAATAATTTTTCTTTCTGATATTTATTTTGGTAACACCTCGGTTTATCTTTTTACCTGGTCAGCTTTTATTTCAATTGGAATTTTCGGCTCTTTCTTTAAGAGGAATACAAAATATTATTTTTTGAAAATCAGCGCTGGAGGAATCCTTTCAGTTTTCTTTTTCTATCTCTGGACTAATTTCGGCTGGTGGTTAACTTCCGGGATGTATCCAATGAACCTTGGAGGACTTTTCCAATCTTATATTGCCGGCCTTCCATTTTTAAGAAATCAATTAGCCTCGGTCTTGATTTTTACCTCTCTTTTTAGTTTAATTTTTTCTTTAGTTTTGAATAAAAAATTTTTTAAAGAAATAAAAAAATATGAAAGTTCTCCTTTTATATCCAAAATTTCCTAAAACTTTTTGGAGCTTTAAATACGCCCTTCCTTTTATTGGCAAAAAGGCTGCTTTTCCGCCCCTCGGTTTATTAACCGTAGCTGCCCTACTTCCTCCAGATTGGGAGAAAAGATTAATTGACTTGAATGTTCAGAAATTAAACGAAAAAGACATTGAATGGGCTGATTTCCTCTTCCTTTCGGCAATGGTTATTCAAAAGGAATCAGTTAGAGAAATTATCAATCAGGCTAAAAGATTTAACAAAAAAATTGTTGCAGGTGGACCTCTTTTTACTACCGGCTATGAAGAATTTTTAGAAGATATCAATTATTTTGTTTTGGGCGAGGCAGAAATAACGTTACCCCTTTTTTTAGAAGATTTAAAAAATAATAATCTTAAGAGGATCTATCAGCTTAGTCAGTGGCCAGATATAACTAAAACACCTCTTCCTCTTTGGGAGCTAATAGATATGAAAAAATACGCCTCAATGAGTATTCAATTTTCCCGCGGTTGTCCTTTTAATTGCGAATTTTGCGACATTGTTCTTTTAAACGGCAGAGTTCCCAGAACGAAAAACAAGAAACAAGTTTTAGATGAGTTAAACGCTCTTTATAAAAGAGGCTGGCGGGGAAATGTTTTCTTTGTTGATGATAATTTCATTGGCAATAAAATTAAGTTAAAAGAAGAAATTCTCCCAGCCATCATTGAATGGACAGAGAATAAAGGATACCCTTTTATTTTTAATACTCAAGTTTCAATCAATCTTGCCGACGACCAAGAGTTAATGAAATTAATGGTCAGGGCAGGATTTGAAACTGTTTTTATTGGAATTGAAACTCCGGCGGAAGAAAGCTTAAAAGGTTGTGGCAAGTTCCAAAATATTAATCGGGATTTATTAGAATCAATTAAAATTATCCAAAGTCATGGTTTGGAAGTTCAAGCCGGTTTTATCATCGGTTTCGACCAGGACACTCCTTCAATTTTTGACCGAATGATTACTTTTATTCAAAAAAGCGGGATAGTGGCAGCTATGGTAGGGATTTTACAAGCTCCGCCAAAAACAAGATTATGGGAAAGACTAAAGAGAGAAAAAAGATTAATCTCCCAGCCAACTGGTAGCAATACTGATTGCACTATTAATTTTATTCCAAAAATGGACCTTCCAGTTTTGATTGCTGGTTACAAAAGAGTAGTCAACTATATTTATTCGCCAAAAAATTATTATCAGAGATTAATTAATTTTTTAAAAGAATATAAACCGCAAAAAAAGGGAAATTATCGGTTTAATCTCAGCCGTTTGTTCGCTTTTTTGAAATCAATTTGGTTTTTAGGAATTAAAGAAAAAGAAAAATTTTATTATTGGAAAATTGTTTTCTGGACTATTTTCAAAAAACCAAAACTTTTCCCAATGGTTATTGAGATGGCAATAAAAGGGTTTCATTTTCGGAAAATATCAGAAATATATTCATCATTTTAAATTTTTAAACCATGTTTTACCAATGTCAAAGTTGTAGAAAAATTTGGCAATATCCAATTGAGAAATGCCCGGATTGTTTTTTGCCCCTGGAGAGATTAACTGGTAAAGAAATGAAAGTTATCGGTGTTTCTAGGGTTGAAATTCCCTCAATTTTACATCCTCAAACGCCTTATTTTGTCTTGCTTTTAAAAGATGAAAATGGCAATCAATGGGTTCAAAAATCAGTTGAGGAATATAAAATCGGCGATGAATTTCAACTTGGAAGAGAGAAAAATAAAGAAGGAGTGGCTATTTGGCGAATCAAATACGACTATTTAGAAGCAATTGAAAAATCAATTGATTTATTAGAAGGATTGGAATTGAAAGAGAATTCTAAAGTTTTAATTTTACCAAGTCTTTTTGAAGCTTCTCATCCTTACTTCAGAGATAATACCAACCCCGAGTTTTTAGAAGCAATTTTAAATTTCCTTCAAAAGAAAGACATAAAACCTAGTAATATTTTTGTTTCCAGCCAGAGTTTTAATGAAATTCCTATTGAAATCAAGGCTCAAAAATCAGGTTTATTAGATGTCTGCTTAAAAAATCAGATTACCCCAGTTGATTTAGCAAAAACCAATTTTATTAAAAAGGAAAATTTAGAAATTTCCGAGATAGTTTTAAATTCCGATCTGATTTTGAATCTACCAATTTTGAAAATGACTAAGGCAATGGCTAGCGAAAACATCTTTTTTCTCTTGAAAAAAGAAAATTATTTAAGTCAAAAATATCTTTTTTCAGAAAAAGAAATTTTTGAAAAACTAAAACAGATTTTACCTTCCTGTCTAACTTTGGCTGAAGCTAATATTGTTCAAGATGAAAAGGGCTTCAACCAGTTTCTTGGCCTACTTTTTGCCTCCTTTAATCCTCAAAACTTAGACCGGGTTTTTCTCGAAATCACTAGGGCTAGTCAGTTGCCAGAAATTTTAGAAAATATCAATTTAGAAAAAATTCCTATTTTTGGAAGAAAAATAGCTGAAATAATCATATGAAAACTAAAAACTTAACCCTTTTGGAGGCAGTTATGCCAAAGTTTGAAAATAAAGCCTTAGTTTTAATAAAAGATATTGGTTTGATTTTAAGCTTTGCTATTTTAACTGGGATTTCTGCAAAATTAAAAATTGAAATTGGGCTTGTTCCAATAACAATGCAAACTTTAGCTGTCTTATTAACTGGCGCCCTGCTCGGTTCAAAAAGGGGAGCTTTATCTCAACTGACCTATCTTTTGATGGGTTTGGCTGGTGTTCCTTGGTTTGCCCGGGGAGGAGGAATAGCTTATATTTCTTCTCCAACTTTTGGTTATCTCATTGGTTTTATTTTTTCTGCCTATTTTGTTGGTTGGCTTTGTGAGAAGGGCTGGGAGAAAAGTATTGAAGGGGCAATTTTAACAATGTTCTTTGGCAACCTCATTCTTTATTTGCCCGGGCTTTTTTGGCTAGGAAAATTTGTCGGTTTGGAAAAAGTTTTGGCCGTGGGTCTTTATCCTTTTATTTTTGGAGACTTGTTCAAGATATTATTAGCAGGATTAGTTTTGCCAATGGCCTGGAAGTTGGTTAAAAGGTCGGAAAATTAAATATTCATAATCTACTTTATGAAAGATAAAGTTATTTTAATCACTGGCTCTGCTCAAGGAATTGGTCGTAAAATTGCTTTAAAATTTGCTTTGCTGGGAGGAAAAATTGCCTTAAATGACATTCCTTCTCAGGAAGAGAATTTGAAAAAAGCAAAAGAAGAGATTGAAAAATTGTCCAAGACCAGCGAGACCGTCAGGTATTATTTGGCTGATGTTTCAAAATATGAAGAAGTGGAAAGGATGATAAAAGAGATTGAAAGAGACTTTGGAAGATTAGATGTCCTGGTTAACAACGCTGGTATTTGCGCTGACCGGACCTTAGCCAAAATGACCAAAGAGGAATGGCAAAAGGTGATTGATATTGACCTGACAGGAGTTTTCAATTGTACCAAAGCTGCTTTACCTTTGTTGATTGCTAATCAAGGAAATATCATTTCTCTTTCTTCAATTGTTGGACAAAGAGGAAATTTTGGTCAGACAAATTATGCCGCTGCCAAGGCAGGAATTATTGGCTTTACCAAATCTTTAGCCAAAGAGGTAGGAAGATTTGGGATAAGAGTTAATGCTGTAGCCCCGGGATTTATTGAAACGAAATTAACTCAAACTGTACCCGAGAATATAAAAATCGCCGTCAAGCAATTAACCTCTCTTGGTAGATTTGGAAAACCAGAAGAAGTGGCTAATGTGGTCGCCTTCTTAGCTTCAGAAGAAGCTAGCTTTATTACTGGCGAGGTTATTAATATTGATGGCGGTCTGGCATTATAATATGAAAGATTCTTCAAGAAAAGAAGAGATTGGCCAATATTTAAAAAAAATAAAACCAGAAATTGACAGAACGATTGAAAAATATCTTCCTAAAAAGGTAAGTAAGAAATGGTTGGAATCTACTTTCGGCAAACCCCGCTATACATATTATATAAAGGCCGCCCAGAAAACTTTATTGGAGCCTTCCTGGGAACTTTTGGAGCGGGGAGGAAAAAGATGGCGGCCGGTTTTATTTTTACTGATCGCTGAAGTTTTTGGTGCTGACCTTAAAAAACTTAAAGAATTCACAATTATTCCAGAAGTTATTCACAATGGAACTCTTTGTATTGATGACATTGAAGACCAAGGAGAATTAAGGAGAGGAAAACCCGCTCTCCATAAAATTTTTGGAATTGATATCGCTTTAAATGTTGGTAATTTTCTTTACTTTTTGCCCCTATTAATTTTGTTTAAAAAGAGAAAAAAAGTTAAGACCGAGATTTTAATTAAAGCTTATGAAGCTTATTTTCAAGAGATGGTAAGGCTTCATTTTGGCCAGGGAACAGATATTTTTTGGCACAAAGGAAAAGAGAAGAAAATCACAGAGAAAGAATACTTGCAAATGACTGCTTTCAAAACGGGTTGTATGGCCAGACTAGCAGCGAAATTAGCCGTTATCTTTTCAGGTAAAAATGGTCAATTGGCAGAAAAAATTGGCAATCTAGCTGAATCAATAGGTGTTGCTTTTCAAATTCAAGATGATATTTTAGATATTACTTTAACTGGTAAAGAAAGAGAAAGGTTTGGAAAAATTCCCGGTAACGATATTAAAGAAGGAAAAAGAACTTTGATGGTTATTTATACCCTAAAGAAAGCGACAAAAAAAGATAAGAAAAGATTGTTGGAAATTCTGAATAAGCACACTGACGACCGACGAGAAAAAGAAGAGGCAATAAGGATAATTCAGAAATATGGCGGTATTGAATATGCTAAAAAATTGGCTAAAAAAATTATAAAAGAAAACTGGCAGGAGACTGAGAAATTATTACCACCATCTGAAGCAAAGATAAAACTAAAAGAATTTATTAACTATTTAATCGAGAGAAGGGTCTAAATTTCAATTTCCTCTTTTTGATAGTTGTTTAATAATTATGTCAAATTTTCTTGATAAAATTTCCGGGCCTCAAGATTTAAAAAAATTAAAAACCCAGGAACTTATCCAACTGGCTGACGAAATTCGTCAGTTAATTATTTCAACGGTGGCAAAGAATGGAGGTCACTTAGCTTCAAACTTGGGAGTGGTTGAATTAACTTTGGCCCTGCATTATGTTTTTGATAGTCCCATTGACAAAATAATCTGGGATGTTGGTCACCAGGCCTATACCCATAAAATTCTCACCGGTCGAAAAGATAAGTTTGCCACTCTAAGACAGCATGGTGGTCTTTCCGGTTTTCCTAAAAGAGAAGAAAGCGAACATGATCATTTTAATACCGGCCACGCCTCTACAGCTATTTCAGCTGGATTAGGAATAAGTTTGACTCGTGATTTTAAGAAAGAGAAAAACAGAGTAATAGCGATTGTGGGTGATGGTTCTCTAACCGGTGGCTTGGCCTTTGAGGCTTTAAATCAGGCCGGGGCATTAAAATCTAACCTAATTGTTATTTTAAACGACAACAAAATGTCCATCTCAAAAAACGTTGGAGCTTTATCTTTTCATTTAAACGAGATTTCTTCTCCATCGGCTTTTAATCGAATTTGGCGGGTAATCTGGAAAAGAATTACTAAGATTCCTTTTTTGGGTAAGTTTTTAAGTAAGATAGCTGACTATCTCAAAATAGGTCTTAGATCTTTGTTGAAATTAAGGGTCTTTTTTGAACAGTTAGGATTTCGATATGTTGGGCCGATTGACGGCCATGATTTGACTGAATTGATTGAGGCTTTCAATAAAGTTAAAAACCTTTCCGGTCCAATACTAGTTCATATAATAACCCAAAAAGGGAGAGGATATGAATTTGCCGAAAAAGATTCAACAAAATTTCACAGCGCTAGTCCTTTCTATATTCAAGACGGTAAATATAGCAAAAAACCGGCAAGAATAACCTATACCGAGGTTTTTGCTGATACCTTAACGAGATTAGCTAGAGACAATAAAAAGATTATTGGCATTACTGCCGCTATGCCAGACGGTACCGGTTTATCTAAATTTGCTAAAGAATTTCCGAAAAGATTTTTTGATGTTGGTATTGCCGAGCAACATGCAGTTACTTTTGCCGCTGGTTTAGCTATTGCTGGTTTTCGACCCTTTGTAGCTATTTATTCAACATTTTTACAAAGAGCTTTTGACCAGATAATTCATGATGTTGCCCTCCAAAATCTTCCGGTTGTTTTTATGATTGACCGAGCCGGAATCGTTGGCGAAGATGGTCCAACCCATCAGGGAAGCTTTGATTTGTCCTATCTTCGTTTAATTCCCAATTTAGTAATTTCGGCTCCAAAAGACGAAAATGAATTACAACATTTAATAAAAACAGCCGAAATCTATCAAAAAGGACCTTTTGCCTGTCGTTATCCTCGAGGAGAAGGAGTAGGAGTAACGCTTGATTCCGAATTAAGGCCATTGGAGATTGGTAGAGGCGAGGAATTAAAAGAAGGAGAAGATTTATATATTATCGCTTGCGGCTCAATGGTTTATCCTAGTTTTTTACTAGCTCAAAAATTAGAAAAGAGAAACATTAGTATCGGAGTGATTAACGCCCGATTTATAAAACCATTGGATGAAAAATTAATTTTAAAAGCAGCTCAATGTGGCAAGATTTTAACTCTTGAAGAAAATAGTATAATTGGAGGTCTGGGTTCAGCTGTTCTTGAGGTTTTAGAAAGATACAAAATAAAAAATATTGAGATTGAAAGAATAGGTCTCCCCGATAGATTTATCGAACAGGGAAAACCAGAGATATTAAAAAAAGAGCTTGGATTAAACGAAGAAGGAATTGAAGAGAAAATTTTCCAGATGATAGGCGCCTTTGCCAAGAGTTATCCTTCTAATGAAAAAAAATCTAAACCATCAACTCAAATCAGCAGCCTACTAAAATCAAAGTAAATTTACCTATCGTTAAATAGAACAAGCCCATATGTATAAATCTTATTTTAAATTGTTGCGGATAAAAGATTGGCGAGCCTATTTTTTAATTGCCCTTTTAGGATTTTTGGTCTCCAAGGGATATTTATCTTCTTTAAGAGAAATAATAACTTTTTGGACTGTCATTTTGTTTTTTTTGGCTTTTGGTTTTTCAATTAATGATTGCTTTGACACCAAAGAAGATGCTTTAGATAGCGAAAAAAGGAAGCTTGTTATTTCTCGAGAAATAAGCTTTCAAAAGGGATTATTTTTTTCAATTGTTTTAGTCATTTTAGGATTATTTTTAACAATAAGGTTTGGTTTGATTCCTTTTCTTTTGGCCCTAGGAAATGTCTTGCTAGCCCTTTTTTATTCAGCCCCACCCCTGAGATTCAAATCTAGGCCTTTTCTTGATTTGTTTTCTCACGGATTATTCGCCGGAGCTCTCATTTTTTTATTTCCTGTTCTGATTTTTAATAAAAACCTAGAGTTATTTCATTACCTAATTGCTTTTTCTATTTTTTGGGTTTCCGTGAGCATGGAATTAAGAAACCATTTAGAGGATTATGAATTTGACAAAAAAGCCGGCTTAAAAACCACCGTTTGCTTTTTGGGCCTTGAAAAAGCAGAAAAGCTTTTAAGGTCTATGACCTCATTTTTTCCTTTAATTTTTTCTCCCATTTTCTTTTTATTTTCTTCCAAATATCTCATTCTCTTTTTAATTCTCACCCTGATTTTCCTTCCCGTCTTTTTGTTTTCTCCTTTAGACAATAAACAACTAATGAGAGCTAAAGAAAAATTTAAAAAATTAAAGAATTATAGAATAATAGATGCCTATACGATTTTTTCTTTCGGATTAATTATAATAGCTACAATCTGATCATTTGACGCCTTAGAAACAAAATAAGCCAGGAATTTTTATCGGTTAATTGCTTTTAAAAATTTATTTTGATAACATTATTTTAGCTGAGGCAGCCTGACCGAATTAAAAAATGTCAACAAAAGTAATTTTAGTTGATAAAGCAGATAAAAAAATTGGCTTAGAAGAAAAAATAAAAGCCCATCTTCGGGGAAAACTTCATCGAGCCTTTTCCGTTTTCATCTTTAACAAAAAAGGAGAGCTTTTAATCCAAAAACGAGCAAAGTCAAAATATCATTCAGGAGGGCTTTGGGCAAACACTTGTTGTTCTCACCCCCGTCCAGGAGAAAACCTAAAAAAGACAGCAAAAAGTAGGTTGAAAGAGGAAATGGGAATTTATCCTTCTCTAAAAGAAGTTTTTTCTCTAGTTTACAAAGCTAAAGTAGGAAATTTAATTGAGTACGAATTTGACCACATTTTTTTCGGTCGTTTTGATGGAGAGCCAAAACCAAACAAAAAGGAAGTTGAAGATTGGAAATGGATAAGTTTAGAAGAACTGAAAAGAGATATAAAGGAAAACCCAGAAAAATACGCCGCTTGGTTTAAAATTATTTTAAAAAAAACAAAAATTAAAAGAATGATCCGCAATTATGCTTTTAAATAAATCTCAGATAAAAGAAATCATCCCCTACAGAGAACCATTTTTGTTTGTTGAAGGAGTTGAAAAGATGAACGAAAACAAAATTTTTGGTTTTTACCAAACCTCAAAAGATGATTATTATTTTAAGGGCCATTTTGTTGACTTCAAAATAATGCCAGGAGTTTTAGTAGTTGAAGGCTTAGCCCAGCTTTCAACAATTTTATTGAGAGAAAAAATTGGAGAGAATCATAAAAACTATCATTTTTTAGCTTACGAGGTAAAATCTTGTCAGTTTTTCAAACCAATTTTCCCTGGAGATAAAATAATTTTAGAAGCCGAAGTTCTTGCTATTTATCCTTTGCCCAATTCGGAAAATAAAATCGCTAGAATTAAAAGCCAGGCTTTGGTGGGGGGAGAGTTAAAATGCCAGGCGCGTTTTTCGATAGTTATTATTTTAAAAAAAGAATTTGAAGAAAAATATAAAGGTCATCCTAAAAACTAACAACTACTAAAAATATGTTAATTTTAACTCAAAAAGAAATCAAAAAAGTTTTACCCTTAAGCAAAATTTCAAAAGTAATTGAGGCAGTTGAGAGAGCATTTTTTGATTATGGAAAGAAAAAAGTTCAAATGCCACCAAAAATGTACCTTCACTTTAAAGAATTTAATGGCGATTTAAGGATTATGCCTTCATTTTCTGAGACTTTAAATATGGCCGGGACAAAACTGGTTAATGTTCATCCGGAAAATCCTAAAAAAGGGCTTTTAACAGTGATGGCCGTCATTATCTTGAATGACCCCAAAACGGGCATACCCTTGGCCCTCATGGATGGAACCTGGATCACCGCTCTAAGAACTGGAGCAGCTTCGGCTGTTGCCACCCAATATTTAGCTAAAAAAGAGGCTAAGACTTTGGGAGTAGTTGGGGCCGGTTTTCAAGCTCTAACCCAAATTGTTGCCATCTCAAAAGTAAGAAGGTTAAAAGAAATTTTAGTTTATGATATTAACGAAAAAGCAATTGAAAATTTAAAAAACATTTTGGCTCGAGAGAAAATTAAAGTTGAAAAAGGAAGATTAATTGAGGTTTGCCAGAAAGAGATTTTAGTTACCGCTACTCCAGCCAAAGAACCAATAGTTCAAAGCGAATGGATTTTGCCCGGTACTCATATTAACGCCATTGGCGCTGATGCCCCCGGCAAAGAAGAGTTAGAACCAAAAATTTTAACTAAAGCCAAAATAGTTATTGACTGTTGGAACCAAGCTAGTCATTCAGGTGAAATTAATGTTCCTTTAGCCAAAGGAATAATTCAAAGAGAGAATATTTACTCTGAATTGGGAGAAATTGTGAGTAGAGAAAAACCGGGTCGAGAAAATGAAAAAGAAATTACCGTTTTTGATTCAACCGGTTTGGCAATTCAGGATTTGTATACCGCTAATTTGGTCTATCAATTAGCAAAAAGGAAAAAAATCGGCAGAAAGATAGAAATTGTTTAGAAATTTAAACCTATGGAAAATTTATCTCTACCACTCAAAACAAAGATTGCCGCCTGGATTATGATTATAAAGGGTAGCACGGGTATTTTAACTAGTATTATTTCTATAATCCTGATCTTTCGGGTTTTAGCGAAGGGTGCTTTGAGTCCAGAGACCACTCTCGGTGGCGGTGTATTGCTATTATTAGCTGCTTTTTATTTTAATTCTGGCCTTCTTTTTTTGTTCCTTCCAGGACTGTTGCTTTTAGTGAAAAAGAAAAAGTGGACTTGGTATTATGCAATTTTTAGTTTGTTGCTTCTTCTTTCAGCTTTTAACCTCTTTGTATTGGGAAATATTTTAAGTGCAGAGAAAATCTTAAAACTACCTTTTTTCAGAGAAGACCCTAGTTTAATTCTTGTTTTTATCGTTGAGTTTTTTAGAAGTTATTTGAATATACCCCTGTTTTTTCTTTTTGGAGATTTATATCTCATCATCTCCCTTTTTCTCCTTCTTTTGGATCGGAAAAATTTCTGGAAACTTGCTAAATAAAACCTATGTTTGAAAAAAATCCAATTTGTCAACTTTTAGGGATTAAATACCCCATTATTCAAGGAGGAATGGCGGGAATTTCAGAACATAATTTAGTTTCGGCCGTCTCTCAAGCTGGCGGTCTAGGCGTCATTGGTTCTGGTTTAATGTCGGCCAATTGGTTGGAAAATGAAATTCAAAAAACAAAAGAAAAAACCAAAAATCCTTTCGGCGTCAATTTATTTTTGCAAAACCCAAAAATTGAAGAATTAGTAAGAATAGTGATGAAATATCGAGTTTTAGCGGTTTTTACCGGTGGTGGAAACCCCCTACCTCTTTTTCCTTATTTACAAGCTGCTGGAATTAAGATAATTCCGGTTGTTCCCTCACCGAGATTGGCAAAGAAAATGGAAGATAATGGTGCTGATGCGGTGGTAGTTGAAGGATTAGAGTCTGGTGGTCATATTGGAGAAAACACAACTTTTTGTTTAATTCCCCAGGCTAAAACTCTTCTCCAAAAAATTCCCTTAATCGCTGCTGGGGGAATTTATGATGGACAGACTGCTAAAGCAGCCTTTCTCCTTGGTGCTGATGGAATTCAAATGGGAACAAGATTTTTAGCCTCCAAAGAATGTATTGTTTCCCTAAATTATAAGAAGAAAATTATTGAGGCAACCGCTGATGATATTGAAGTTGTTTTGAGATTTACCGGCCATCCTTTAAGGGTAATTAAAAATCAGTGGTCAGAGAAAATGAAAAAATTAGAAGAAAAAGGAGCTTTTCCGGAAGAAATAAAGGCTGAAAAAATTGCCGGCTCTTTAGGCGGTGAGAACGTTGAAAATATTCCTCTTTTGGCTGGATTATCAGCTGTCGGAATTTCAGAAATAAAAAGTTGTCAAGAAATTATTGAAGAGATTGTTTCTGCTTTTACTGCCAACTAAAAAAATACTGAAATTTTTCTCGGCATGAATAAAATTTTTTCTTGGTTTTGTAAAATTTTTTTGAAACCAATTGTTAATTTAATTTGGATAAAAGAAGTGAGAGGACTGGAAAATGTGCCAAAAACAAATTTTATTTTGGCCTCAAATCACCAAAGCCATTGGGACCAAGTGACCAACGCCTACATTTGTGTGCCGAGAAGATTTACCTACCTTGGCCAGATTGATAAATATACTGGTTTTGAAAGATTTCTAAGAGATCTTCTTTATACTCTTGCCGGGGTTATACCCATTCATCGTCAGGATTCTGGTTCAAAGCAAAAAGCGATGGAAGAGTGTAAAAAAAGACTAAAAAAGGGAGAGATTCTCATTTTCTATCCTGAAGGAACAAGAAGTAAAGACGGAAAAATTGGCGAAGGAAAATTAGGAATTGCCAAACTCCATTTAGAGAGCGGAGTTCCCATTTTGCCGGTGGCAAACAAAGGTAACTTTGAAATAATGCCAGTTGGTACTCGATTTCCTAAATTTAAAAAAATTATTAGAATGAACATCGGAAAATTGTTGGATTTTTCAGCCGAAAGAGAAAAAGCTCAAAATCTTTCTAAGACAAGCCAAGAATATAATAAAATTTGTCAACAAATTACTGAAAAGGTTATGGCTGAAATCAAAAAATTATTTGACCAACTATGATTAAAAAAGTTTTAATTGCCAATCGAGGAGAAATTGCCTTAAGAATTATCAGAACCTGTAGAGAAATGGGTATCAAAACAGTTGCTCTCTGTCCGGTAGCTGGTCAAGAACCCAACTTTATTGAAAGTAGTTTGGCTGATGAATACTATCTTTTAGAAGAAGAGGGATCCCAAGGCTATTTGAATATCAAAAAGATTTTGGAAATTGGAAAAAAAGCAAAGGTTGATGCTATTCATCCTGGTTATGGGTTTTTGGCCGAAAACTGGCTTTTTGCCAAGCTTTGTGAAAAACAAAAAATAAAATTCATCGGCCCCCATTGTTCAGTTTTAAAAAAATTAGAAGATAAGATTGAGGCAAAAAAACTAGCTAAAAAACTAGGCTTTCCTATTTTGCCAATGAGCGATGGTTCAATTAAATCTTTCAAAGATTTAAAAAAGTGGATTTTGAAAATTAACCCCCCATTTGTTTTAAAAGCCCGAAGAGGGGGAGGAGGAATTGGAATTAGAGCAATTAATGGTGAATTTAGTATTGGTGAAATTTTTAATGTGGCTTTGGGAATAAAAAGACAAATGAGAATGGCTTTTGCCGATACCGAATTTTTTCTTGAGAAGTATTTACCGGAAGCAAAACATATTGAGTTTCAGATTATGGGAGATGGTAAAAATTTTCTTTACTTGGGTGAAAGGGAGTGTACAATTCAAAGGAGGTTTCAAAAAATTTTAGAAGAAGCGCCATCAACAATTTTAGATCAGGAGACGAGAGAAAAAATGGGAAACTTATCTTTAAAATTGGCTAAAGAATTAAAATACCAAACCGTTGGCACGGTTGAGTTTTTGGTTGACAAGGAAAAAAACTTCTATTTTCTAGAAGTTAATCCCCGCCTTCAAGTTGAGCATCCGGTAACCGAGGCAATAACAGGAATAGATATAGTTGAGCAACAAATTAGAATCTCCCAGGGAGAAAAAATTTCCTTTTCCCAGGATGATATTTTCTTGAACGGTTGGGCAATCGAAGCGAGAATTAATGCCGAAGATCCTAATCAAAATTTTAAGCCTTCTCCGGGAAAAATCGAAAAATATTTACCTCCTGGCGGTCAAGGGATTTTTATTCACACCTTTTTGCATGAGGGACAGGAAGTTTTTCCCTATTTTGACCCCCTTTTAGCTAAAGTAATAGGCTATGGGAAAGAAAGAAAAGAGGCTATTGCGAAATTAAAAAGAGCCCTAAACGAAATTGTGATTGGCGGAATAAAAACCAATATTTCTTTTTTGAAAGCAGTGTTGGACGATGGAAAGTTTTTGAGTGGGGATTTTACTACTGACTTTATTGAAAAAAATAAAATTTTAGAAAAAATTAAAATACCAGAAATCTGCAAGATACGTTTACCCACAAAAGAAGAGCTTTCCGAAGAAAAAATTGCTCAAATTATCTATCAAATCTATCAAGCTTTAAAAAAAGAGAAGGAAGTTCCAATAGAAAAAGAGGCGTCTTCTTTTTGGAAAATGGCTGGAAGGTTTGGTCCGGAGACAAATTTTAATAAAAATTCTTCTTGGCGACAGATTACCAAAATTTAATGATAAAAAATCAGTCTATGGATTTTAAATTAAAGATTGGAAATAAAGAATACGATATTAAAATTTTAGAAATTGGGGAGGAAATAAAAATTAAGGTAGGGGAGAAAGAATTTATTTTTGGCAAGGAAGCTAAAGAAAAAGCTTCTCCTCTCCAAATGTTTTTGCCAAAAAGAGATTTTACTAAAAAGGAAATTAAGGCTTCTCTTGCCGGAATTGTTTCCGAAATTTTTGTCCAAAAAGGAAATTTTCTTAAAAAAGGTCAAAAAATTTTTATTATTTCGGCAATGAAAATGGAGAATGAGGTTTTGTCGGATTTCGAAGGCAAAATAAAGGAAATTTTTGTAAAGAAAGAGCAAAAAGTTAAAGCTGGCGAAACCTTGTTAATATTGGAGTAAAAATGAAATTGAAAATTTTAGAGTTTGACAAAATTCTTTCTACTAATCTCAAAGCAAAAGAATTGGCAAAAAAAGAAATTTCTCCCTGGACAGTAGTTTTGGCTAAAAAACAAATAGCTGGTTATGGCCGTAAAGGCGAAAACTGGTTTTCCCCTTTGGGTGGACTTTATTTTTCAATCATCCTCCCCAAAAGCAAAATTGAAGACCTCCAGACCTTGACAATTTTGGCTGCTTTTGTAATCGCCAAAGCTTTGAAGGAAAATTTTTCTTTGGAACCATTAATTAAATTGCCAAACGATGTTCTCTTAAATGGAAAAAAAGTTGCCGGCATTTTGACCGAAAATGTAATTGGATGTGAAGTTAAATTGTCGATAATGGGAATTGGATTGAATACCAATATCGAAAAATTTCCAAAAGACTTGGCAAATATCGCTACATCGCTTAAAATAGAATTGGGTAAGAAAGTAGACAATAAAAAGATTTTAAGCCAGATTATTGAAGGATTAAAAGAACAATTGGTCACCATCAGCCAATAACGAATAATTTTACATAATTTTATGGCTTTTGAAAAGGAAATTGAAAAATTGAATAGCAAGTTGAAAGAATTAGAAACACCTGAATTGGCTGAGAAACAACATCAAAAAGGAAAGTTGACTGCTAGAGAAAGAATTAATTTACTCTTGGACGCGCAGACCTTTGTTGAACTGGATCCTTTTGTCGAAAGTCGACAAGATTTTTTAGAAACGGAAAAGAAAAAATTTCCCGGTGATGCGGTTATTACAGGTTTTGGGAAAATTCAAGGCCGCCAGGTTTATCTTTATTCTCAAGATTTTTCAAAAAAGGGCGGAACCTTGGGTGAAATGCATGGCAAAAAAATTGTTAAGGTTTTAGAATTGGCTCAGAAAGTAGGTTGTCCTGTCATTGGTATTATTGATTCTGGCGGCGCCAGAATTCAAGAGGGAATTTTGAGTCTCGACGGTTATGCTCGAATATTTCAAGAACAGGTTAAAGCTTCAGGCGTTATTCCCCAAATTTCAATTTTGGTTGGTCCTTCGGCTGGTGGAGCTTGTTATGGGCCGGGACTTTCTGATTTTATTTTTATGGTTAAAAAAACTTCTTTTATGTTTATTACCGGCCCGGAGGTAATCAAAAAAGTTACCGGCGAGGAAATTTCTTTTGAAGAACTAGGGGGAGCTGGAGTTCAGCATAGAAAATCAGGTGTGGCTAATTTTACTTTTGAGTCAGAAGAAGATTGTTTTTCGGCAGTTAGAAAACTACTTTCTTTCTTGCCTCAAAACAATCTTGAAGATCCGCCTAAACAAAAAGGATTATTGACGGAATTTTTTGAGAAAGAAGAAAATTACAGGTTATTGGAGCTCGTTCCAGAAGAAGAAGGAAAAGGATATGAGATGAGAGAGATAATTAGAGAAATTTTTGACCGAAACTCTTTTTTTGAAATTCAGCCAGAATTTGCCCCAAATTCAATCATTGGTTTTGCCAGATTGGCCGGCAATGTAGTTGGAGTAGTGGCTAATCAACCCAAAATTTTAGCCGGCGTTTTAGACATTGATTCTTCGGATAAAATTTCCCGTTTTGTCAGGTTTTGTGACTGTTTTAACATCCCTTTGATTAACTTGGTTGATACTCCAGGTTATCTTCCTGGTCAAGACCAAGAGCATCGGGGAATAATCAGACATGGAGCTAAGATTTTATATGCTTATGCTGAAGCCACCGTTCCTAAAATTAGTTTAATTCTAAGAAAGGCATTTGGTGGAGCTTATATTGCCCTTGCTTCCCGTCAATTGGGCTACGATATTGTCCTTGCCTGGCCATCAGCCCAAATTGCTGTAATGGGTCCGGAGCAGGCGGTAGAGATTATTTATAAGAAGGAATTAGCTCAAAGTAAAGAACCCCAAAAACTAGCTGAAGAAAAGGTTAAAAAATTGCGAGAACTTTTTCTCAATCCCTATCAAGCAGCTAAATTGGGTCAAATTGATCTTATCATCCACCCAAAAGATAGCCGAACCGTTTTAATTAAGTGTTTGGAGTCTCTTTTGAATAAAAGAGAGCCGAAAATCGTCCGAAAGCACGGCAATATTCCCTTATGAATTTTTTGTCATTCATTATTATCATCACCGGCTATCTGTTGGGCTCTATTCCTTTTGGTTATTTAATTACTAAATTCTCAACCGGAAAAAATATCTTAGAGATTGGCTGGAGGAAAACTTCGGGCTCTAACGTCTTTAGAAACGTCGGCATCTGGCAGGGAGTTTTAACTGGAATTTTAGATCTCGCTAAGGGTTCGTTAGCAGTTTGGTTAGCGCGAAATTTAAATAGTCCTGCAGATATTCAGATTCTTTCTGGTATTGCGGCAATCGTCGGCCATAATTGGTCGGTTTTTTTAAAATTTTCTGGTGGTCGAGGGATTGCTACTTTAATTGGTGCTTTTTTAATTCTTTCTCCAAAAATTTTGAGCCTTTCTTTAATTCCCGGGCTGATTTTGGCGATAATTTGGAACACCTCAATTGGAACTATCTTTTTTTTAATTTTCGCCATTTTTTTGTCAGGTTATTTTAATCAATGGGAGACCATTGGCGTTTTTGTGACACTTTCTCTTTTTCCAATTTTTATAAAAAGATTAAGTCCAATTAAAGAAATTTTTCCTTTAAAAAATAATTTATTTTTGATTAGAAATCGTCTAATTCTTGATAATGACCAGTTGTGTTTGGATTTAAGAATAAAAAGAATAATCAGAAAGTTGACGGGAAAATAAAATTTGATAAACTATAAAAAGTCCGTTAAAAACGGATTTTTATTAAACTTGTAGATAAAAAAATAGCCTAAAAACCAGAAAACTCTTAATTTAACCAGCAAATTATGGATATAAAAAATTTCACCTCAGCCATTGTTCAAATTGCCGAAGAGAAGAACATTCCCCAAGAAAAGGTATTAGAAAGCATTGAGCAAGCGATAGCGGCAGCTTATAAAAAAGAGTATGGGAAAAAGGGACAGATAATTAAAGCCAAATTTGATTTAAAATCCGGCCAGCTTTTCTTTTGGCAGGTAAAAATAGTAGTCGACAAAACGATGATTTATTCTGAAAAAGAACTGGAAAAATTAAAAGCAAAAACTGGCCCAAAAACTGAAACCATACTGGAAAAAAAGGAGACAGAAGAAGGCAAAAAAAAGTTTTGTTTTAATTCCGAGAAACATATTATGATTGAAGAAGCAAAGAAAATTAACCCAAAAATTAAGCCAGGAGATGAACTAACTATTCCTTTAGAGGCAAAAAAAGACTATGGGAGAATTGCTGCCCAGACTGCCAAGCAGGTAATTTTACAAAAGATTAGGGAAGCCGAAAAAGAAAGTGTTTTGGAGGAGTATAAGAAAAAAGAAGGCCAGGTTATTTCTGGAGTTATTCAAAGGGTGGAAGGGAAAAACATTTTCTTGAATATTGGTAAAACTTTAGGGGTTTTGCCAAAAGAAGAACAGGTTCCGGGAGAATTTTATCGCCCCGGTCAGAGATTAAAAGTTTATATTTTGAAAGTTGAGAGAACATCTAAAGGGGTAATGGTTTTTCTTTCCCGGGCTTATCCAAAATTGGTTTCTAAAGTTTTTGAATTAGAGGTGCCGGAAATTCTAGCCGGTCAAGTGAAGGTTAATTCAATAGCCAGAGAGCCAGGTTCAAGAACTAAAATTGCTGTTTCCTCAAATGCCGAGGGGGTAGACCCAATTGGCGCCGTAGTTGGACACAAAGGAACGAGGGTTCAGATGGTAATTAACGAGTTAGGTGGGGAAAAAATCGATGTGATTAAATATTCGGACGACCCGGTAGAATATATTACCAATGCTCTTGCCCCGGCTAAGGTTTTGGAAGTAAAAATAATGCCAAAAAATAAAGCTTTGGTAATTGTACCAGAAGATCAACTATCGCTAGCTATTGGTAAAGATGGTCAGAATGTAAGATTGGCAGCCAAATTGACTGGGTGGAAAATTGACGTTAGACCATCAGAGAAAGTTGAAGAGAAAAAATAATTTGTTATAATATAATTTAGAAAAACATGAATCTTATTCCTACGGTGATAGAAAAAACCCAATACGGTGAACGAGCTTATGATATTTATTCTCGGTTATTGCGAGAAAGAATTGTTTTTTTGGGAGGACCGATTGTTGATCCGGTTGCTAATTCTGTCATTGCCCAGCTTCTCTATTTAGCCTCCAAAGACTCTCAAAAAGATATTCAGCTTTACATAAATTCACCAGGAGGAGTTTTGACCTCAGCCTTGGCTATTTACGATACAATACAGTATATCAAATGTCCCCTTTCTACTGTCTGTATTGGTTTGGCTGCTTCCGGAGCAGCCGTTCTCTTGGCTGCCGGAGCAAAAGGAAAAAGGTATGCTTTACCTAATGCCGAGATTCTACTTCACCAGGTGGCAGTTAGCGGCGTTTCGGGAGAGGCAGTTGAAGTTGAAATTGCAGCAAAACAAATTCTGAAACTAAAAGATAAGGTTAATAAAATTTTAGCCAAGCATACCGGGCAACCGTTGGAAAAAATTGAAAAGGATACCGATCGAGATTTTTATCTTTCAGCTCAGGAAGCTAAAAATTACGGCTTAATCGATGAAGTAATAAAGCACAAAGAATAATCTTTATTAGAATTAGAATATGAAAAGAAAAATTTATTTTTCTAATTTCACCTTTGAATATGAACCAGTTAATTATTCTTATCATTGGAATATTTTCTCTTTCAATTGGCTCAATTTTAGGGTATTATGCCCGTCAATCAATTGCCAAGAGAGATGTTAGGACAATTGAATCTAAACTTCAAAAGAAAATTCAGAAAGCCAAAGAAGAGGCTGAAAGCCTTTTGTTAGGGGCGAAAGAAAAAACAAAGACCCTTTTGGCTCAAATTGAGAGAGAAGAGGAAGAGAGGAAAAGAAATCTTTTGAAAAGGGAAGAAATTCTTCTTCAAAGAGAGAATATTTTAGACGCAAAACTTTCGGAATTTGAAAGAGAAAAGAAAATATTTACCCAAAAAGTTGAAAAACTGAGAGAATTAAAAGAGGTCCTAGAAAGAATGAAGATAGAAGCACTCGAAAACCTAGAGAAGATTTCAGGAATGGACCGAGAAAAGGCAAAGGCGGAATTATTCGCTCGTTTAGAAAAAGACCACCAACAAGAAGTTTTAGAAAGAATAAAAAAACTGGAAGCAGAAGGTGAAAGAAGATTTGAAATGAGGGCTAAAGAAATTTTAGCAACTGTTATTCAAAAGTATGCTCTCCCCCAGACCCAAGAGATTACCACTTCTATTGTTGTATTACCCAACGAAGAGATGAAAAGTCGGATTATTGGTAAAGAGGGACGTAATATCAGAACTCTTGAGAAATTGACTGGCGTGGAGATAATAGTTGATGAGACGCCAGAGACAGTAACCATTTCTTGTTTTGATCCTATCAGGAGGGAGATTGCCAAACTGGCTTTAGAAAAACTAATTCAGGATGGAAGAATTCAGCCAGCCAGAATTGAGGAAAAAGTTGAAGAAGCAAAAAAAGAATTGAGTTCTAAAATCAAAGAAGCCGGGGAGATGGCAGTTTATGAGCTTGGGTTAATAGGATTGGATCCAAAATTAATTCAGTTACTTGGTAGATTAAAATTTAGAACTTCCTATGGCCAAAACGTTTTACTCCATTCTTTGGAAGTAGCTTATTTAGCAGAAGCTCTTGCCGATGAAATTGGCGGAGACTCTTTAGTCTGCAAAAAGGCGGGATTATTCCATGATATTGGCAAAGCGGTTGACCAGGAGATTGAGGGTTCTCATATTGAAATCGGAATTAAAATTTTAGAAAAATTTGGGATAGAAAAAGAGGTTATTTCAGCGATGAAATCCCATCACGGCGATTATCCAGCCGAAAGCCTTGAGGCAATTTTGGTTCAGGTGGCTGATCAGATTTCCGGCGCCAGACCAGGAGCAAGAAAAGACACCTTAGAAAATTATCTAAAGAGATTGGCCGATTTAGAGAAAATTGCTTTATCTTTTAGCGGGATCCAAAACGTTTGGGCGCTTCAAGCCGGAAGGGAAATTAGAGTTTTTGTTAAACCAGAAGAAATAGATGATTTGGCGACTAAAAAATTAGCCAAAAGTATTGCCCAAAAAATCCAAGAAGAACTAAAATATCCAGGAGAAATAAAAGTTAATGTTATTAGAGAAATGAGAGTGACTGAGTACGCCAAGTAAAACATATAAACTTAAAGTAAGAATAAAAAAACGGCTTTGAAGGCCGTTTTTTTATTGAGCGAGTGAAGGGAATCGAACCCTCGTCTCTTGCTTGGAAGGCAAGCGCACTAGCCGTTGTGCTACACTCGCATTTAATAGGTCAAGTTATTGAAGTATTTAAATAATTTTTCAATCGGGGGCGGCGGACTTGAACCGCCAATCAGACGCTCCCAAAGCGCCTATGTTAACCATTACACCAGCCCCCGTCTCCAATAACTCCATATAGCATTTTATTTTATTTTGGTCAACGATAATTTGTTTGATGTTATTTTTAAAGATTACAATAAAGTGATATAATAAAATAGATGACCTTTAAAGAAATATTTTCCCAATTAAATATTCCGGAAAAATGTAAAAAATACGGAGTTCCTCTCTGGCAGTGTCCTCAGTTTTTATTTCTGATTATGGGAATAATCATTATTGGTTCGATTTTAGCTACCTATTTCATTGGAACTCGTTATATCGAAGAGCCAGAAATTGTTGCCCTGATTACTTTTTTAATAACTATTATTTTATTTACTATTGCTTTTATCATTACCCGCTCTTTCGAAAGATTAGCCGAGGCCTCAAGAATGAAATCAGAGTTTATTAATATTGTTAGTCATCAATTAAGGACACCCCTTTCTAATTTAAGATGGACCCTGGAAGTAGTTATGTCAGGAAAAATTATTCCTCCATCGGAAAAACAATTAGAGTACTTTAAAATTATAAAAGAAAATTCAGACAGAATGCGTGAATTGATAAAAGATCTATTAATTGTTGCCCGGATTGAAACCGCCAAACTGACCTTAAAAAAGCAAGAATTATTTTTAGAAGAATTAATCGAAAGAATAATTAAAGAACTTGAGCCCTTTGCTCGGGCTTCAAACGTTGAGATTTTTTTCGAGAAAGAAAAAAATTTGCCAAAAGTTTTTATTGACCCCTTTCAAATTAGAGTAGCAGTTGAAAACCTTTTAGACAATGCCATTAGATATATTAAAGGAAAGGGTAAGGTTTTAATAAACTTAAAGAAAAAGGAAAAAAATATTTATTTTGAAATAAAAGACAATGGCGTGGGTATTCCTAAAGAGGAGCAGAAATATATCTTTCAAAAATTCTTTCGCTCGAGAAATATTTTGAGGTACCAGACCCAGGGCTCCGGCCTCGGACTTTATATTGTCAAAGCCATTGTTGAGCAATCAGGAGGTAAAATTGGCTTTTACTCAGAAGAAAACAAAGGGTCGACATTTTGGTTTACTTTACCAATAAAATAATTTCTATGAAAAAGATATTATTTATTGAAGATGAGTCGACTTTGCAAAAATCCCTTGGCGACTTTTTGGAAAAAGAAGGCTATAAAATGATTAGCGCTTTAGATGGGGAAACCGGCTTGCAACTAGCCAGGAAGAAAAAGCCAGATGTAATTTTACTTGACCTTGTTCTGCCCCGGCTTCATGGATTCGAGGTTTTAAAGCAATTGAAAACTGATGCCGCAACAAAAGAAATTCCTGTTATTGTTTTAACCAATTTGGAAGAAATAGACGATGTTGATAAAGCCATTGAATCTGGAGCCAATGCTTATCTGATTAAAGCCCACTATAGTTTGGAAGAGGTGGTTGAAAAAATTAAAAAAGTGTTAGGGGAATAAGACATCTTTTAATATTAGAGACAGAAAAATATGAGGGTAGAACCTCAACAATTAAGAGCTTTTTTAATAGATGCTAATTTAATCACCGAACAACAGTTTGATGAGGCTTGGGCTCAAGCAAAAAAAAATAATCGGAAGATTGAAGATGTTTTGGTGGCAGAAAATTTAATTTCTCAAGTTGAATTGCTCAAATTAAAAGCCTATATTTTAGGAATCCCGTTTGTCAATTTGGAAAAGGAAATAGTTGACCCCGAAATTTTAAAAATCATTCCCGAACCAATTGCCAGAAGTAATAACATCGTTGCCTTTAGAAAGAGAGGAAACGATTTAGAAGTAGCGATGTTAGACCCAGAGGATCTGAGAACAATTGAATTTATTAAAAAAACCACTAATTTGAGAATTTTACCTAGATTGACCAATCCCGAATCAATTAAAAATATCCTTAGGCAATACCAGAAAACTCTCGATGTTGAGTTTGGGGAAATCATTAAAAAAGAAGTTGGTGGGATTAAAGAAATTAAAGAGGAAGAAAAAGTTAAAGAGAAAGAAGAACTTCAAAAGATAGCTGAAGAATTACCGATTATCAGAATTGTTGATACTCTTTTAAAGCATGCCATCTTACAAAGAGCTTCAGACATCCATATTGAGCCGATGGAAAAAGAGGTTTTGATTAGATATCGGATTGATGGAATTTTAAGAGAGGCAATGACTTTACCAAAAATTGCTGCCCCAGGGATTGTAGCCAGGATTAAAGTTTTGTCTAATCTGAAATTAGATGAACATCGTCTTCCTCAAGATGGCAGATTCAAAGTTGAAATCGAAGACTACAAATATTCAATTCGAGTTTCAATCTTGCCGGTTTTTGATGGAGAAAAAATTGTGATGAGGTTATTAGCAGAAACAGCCAAAGCCTTTACATTAGAAGAGTTAGGTCTAAGGGGAAAGGACCTAGAGAGGGTTCAGGATAATTTAAGAAAACCAGTGGGAATGATTCTGGTTACCGGACCAACTGGTTGCGGAAAGACAACTACTCTTTATTCAATGATGGAAATTTTGAATAATCCTGGAGTAAACATTTCTACTATTGAGGATCCAATCGAATACCGGATGTCAAGAATTAATCAAACTCAGGTGAATCCAAAAATTGGGTTAACTTTTGCTGCTGGTCTTCGGGCATTAGTGAGGCAGGATCCGGACATCCTTATGGTCGGAGAAATTAGAGACAATGAAACCGCTTCTTTAGCTATTAATGCTGCTTTGACCGGCCATTTAGTGCTCTCTACTCTTCATACCAATTCAGCGGCAGGTGCCATCCCGAGATTAATTGATATGAAATGCGAACCTTTTTTGATTTCCTCGACCTTAAATTGTATTTTGGCCCAGAGATTAGTCAGAAGATTATGCCAGGAAAAAGAAAAATATTTTTTAGGAATAGCGGAATTAAAAAATTTGGCTAAATATTGCGACTCCGAGAGAATTTTAAAAATTTTAAAAGCAGAAAAAATTGTTAAACCTAATGCCAGCTGGAAAAATATTCCTTTTTATCGTCCTAAAAAAACTAAAGAATGTCCCGATGGATACCGAGGAAGAATTGGAATTTATGAAGTTTTACCGGTGACGGAGACAATAAAAGAATTAATTGTTCGACAAGCAACTGCCGATCAAATTCAAAAACAGGCCCAGGCCGAGGGAATGAAATTAATGGTTGAAGATGGTTTTATTAAAGCTGCCCAAGGAATAACCAGTATTGAAGAGATTTTACGGGTGATTGTTGAATAGGTTATAATATCTTTAAAAAATAAGACCAAAAGTATATGATAGCCAATACCTTATTTTTTAGAATCAATAAATTTTTTCTCTATTTAACTGCTTTTTTCCTTCCTTTGTTTTTTTTGCCCCTTGGACAAGATTTTTTAGAATTTCCAAAGCAATTGCTGTTAATTATTCTTTTATTTTTTAGTTTAATAAGCTGGACGATTGGCCAAATCATTCAAGATAAAATAATAATTAAAAAAGGGCCCCTGCCTTTTTTCCTGACTTTTTTCCTTTTGCTTTCTTTTACTGTTTCTACCTTCTTTTCTCTTTGGCCAAAAGCCTCTTTTTTCGGCTGGCCCTTGGATATTACCGATAGTTTTATTACTTTTTGTTTGTTTTTACTTTTATGTTTTTTACTTTATCAATCATTTCAGATTAGCGAGATATTGAAATTTTTATTTTTGCTTTTATTTTCAGTAACAATTTCAGCAACTTTAACTATCATTCATCTTTACAGACCATTTTTGCCAAATATTGTCAGCACGGTTGGCGGCATAAACAATTTTTCTTTGCTAGCTGTTGTTTTTTTTCCTCTTTCTTTTTTCTTCCCCTTTTTAATTGAGAAAAAATGGTTGAAAATTTTCTTTTTCTTTTTTTCTTTCCTCTTTTTTATAATCGTTATCTTTGTTAATTCTAAAACCACCCTCCTTTTCTTTATTTTGACTCTTTTTTTAATTTCAATTTTTGCTTTAAAATTTATCTGGGAAAAAGGAGGAGTTTTTAGTTTATTTTTACTTATGTTTTTTTTGATTATCTCCTTTTTCTTCCTTCTATTTCCTTTTGTCCCCAAATTTTTTCCAAATATTCCTTTAGACGTCGCCCCAGGTTTTGATTGTGAAATGGATATCTTAAAAGGGACTTTTTCTGAAGGAATTAAAAAATCTATTTTTGGTTCAGGCCCTGGAACTTTTGTTTTTCCTTTTTCAAAATATCGCCCTCGGGATTTAAATCAAGACATTTTTTGGAACCTTAGATTTTCTCGAGGCAATTCCACATTTTTTGACTGGTTAATCACCAAAGGTATTTTTGGAGGCGTCTTTCTGTCTCTACTCTTATTTTTTGGCGGCCATTCTGCCTTTTTAAACATTAAAAACAATCAATTTCAAAAAAAAGAAGAAATAATCAAATTTACCCTTTCTCTTTCTTTGTTTATTTTTGTTTTATCTGCCCTTTTTTATACTTTTAATTTTTCCCTTTGGTTTTTATTTTGGATAATTTTGGCAATGACGCTTTTGTTTAGAAGAGAAGGATTAATAGAAATTAAATTTATTCACTCTCTTCTGAGAAGAGGATTTTTTAATGCTATTTTGTTTATTTTTATCATTATGATTTTAGGACTGCTTTTTGTCCAGACTAAGAAATATTTAGCCAATATTTACCACCTAGAAGGAATAAAGTTATCTCAAGAAGGAAAGATTGAACAAGCTATTTCCTTAATAGAAAAAGCTATTGGTAATTTTGACTCTAATGTAGATTTTTATTATCGCGACTTATCTCAGCTTTATTTAAACTATGTTTCCCTTATTCCTCAAAGAGATTATTTAACAGATGACCAAAAGAAACAATTAACTTCGGCGGCATTAAGAGAAGGAATAGAAAACCTGGAGAAGGCGGTTGAATTGGCTCCTTTTAATGTGGTTAACTGGAATATAAGAGGTTTTTTCTATCGGAATTTAATTGGAATAAAGGCGATTAAATTAAATGGAAAGGAAATTTTCCCGGACAAAGAGGCGATAGTTTCTTATAAAAAAGCCATTGAGCTTGAATCATCTTCTCCTTTTTCTTACGGAGAATTGGGTAGGGTTTATATTTTGATGGCTCAAGAATTTGATAAGCAAAAATTAGAAAAAGAAAAACAAGAATATTTATCCTTAGCTTTAGAATATCTCAATCAGTCTGTTAATCTTAAACCGGATTATGCCCTTGCTCATTATCTTTTAGCTGTTGTTTATGATCAGCAAGGAAAAACCGACAAAGCAATTGAACAATTAGCTATAGCCAAAATTAACGCTGTTTTCGATGCTGGCCTTCCTTTTCAAAGAGGATTACTTTTTTGGCGCAAAGAAAAAATAGATGAAGCCCAAAAAGAGTTCGAAGAGGCAAGCAAGAAGCTACCAGGTTTTTCTAATGCTCATTATATGTTAGGTTTGGTTTATTACAAAAAAGGAGAAATAGAAAAAGCCAAAGCCGAATTTGAAAAAGTAATCCAACTTAACCCGGAAAACAATGAAATCAAAAAGATTTTAGAAAACCTTGAAAAGGGCCTTCCCCTTTTTGAGGGAATAACAACGCCTCCCCAATCATTAATTGAACAATTACCCCCGGAAAGAGAAATTAAAGAGAGACAATAGATATGTTTAGAGAGGTAGAGAGAAAATTAATCAATCCAAATCAATTTTTAGTCATTATTAATAGCTTAACCGATGGTTTAATGGTTTTTGATAGCGAAAACCGACTTCTTCTTTCAAACAAAAAAATAGAGGATTTTTTTGGAGTGAAAAATGAAGAAATTTTGGGAAAAAAAATTGAAGAATTTAGCCAATTCCCTCTTTTAAAAAATCTTTTTTTCCTTTTGGGAAGGGAAATTAAAGAGGTTTGGAAAAAAGAATTAGAAGTTAGTTTTAACTTAATCCTGGAAACATCCGTTAGTCCAATTTTTATTGATTCTAACACCAAAGGAAAGCTAGTTATTCTTCACGACATTACTCGAGAAAAAACCATTGATAAAATAAAGTCAGAGTTTATTACAATTGCTTCTCACCAATTAAGAACGCCCATTTCGGCAGTAAGATGGACCCTCGAGAAATTGTTAGAAGAGGAATTGGGAAAATTAACCGACAATCAAAAAAAGATAATTCAAGAAGGGATTATTTCTTGTCAAAGAATGACCCAGGTATTAAATATCTTTTTAGATACCGCCCGGATTGAAGAAGGAAGGTATCTTCGTAAATTTTCTCTTTGCGACCTAGAAAAAGTGGTTGAAGAGGTGATAAAATCCTATCAAGAGGCAATTCAAAAAAAAGAGATAAAACTTGAATTTCAGGTATTGACTCCAAAATTACCGAAAGTTAAAATTGATCTTGAGCCGATTACTTTAGTTATCCAAAACCTTCTTGATAACGCCATCAGATATACAACAAATGGCGGCATAGTGGCTATTCATCTCAAATCAACAAAAAAAGAGATTGTGTTTTCTATCCGAGATACCGGCATTGGCATTAAAGAAGAAGAAAGAGAGTATATCTTTAAAAAATTTTTTAGAGGGTCCAATGCTCTCAGAATAAATCCCGAAGGAAACGGCCTAAATTTATTTATAGCTAAAAATATCATTGAGGCTCATGGCGGCAAAATTTGGTTTGAAACTGAAAAAGAGGGCACTGTCTTTTATTTTACCTTACCCTTAAAATGAAAAAGCGAATTTTAATTATTGAAGACGAAAAGTATTTAAGTTTTCTTCTGACTAAAAGTTTGATTGAGGAGGGCTTTGAAGTAGAAGAAGTAACTTTGGGAGAAGCGGGGCTAAAAAAAATGAAAGAACAGCAATTCGATTTAGTTTTATTGGACCTACTTTTACCTGGAATAGACGGCTTTAAAGTTTTAACTGAAATGAAAAAAGACCCAAAACTGACTTCTCTTCCGGTGATTATTGTTTCCAATCTTGGTCAGAAAGATGACATTGAAAGGGCTAAAAATTTGGGGGCAACAGAGTATTTCATCAAGGCAAACGTTTCTCTTTCGGAAATTGTTGATAAAATAAAAAATATTTTAAAACCTTCCTTATAAACCTAAAAAGATATTTACTTTATCTTCGCTTACCTCTAAGACGCCTCTTCTAAACTGATAACTAATTTTCTTTTTTTCGGGCGTTAGAATAAAAAGATTATTAAAAATTAGAGTAATAAAATTAGCGTGTCCTGGCAAAATAGAAAAATCTCCTAAGGCATTTTGAGACCCAACGGCTTCAGCTTTGCCCTGATAAAAAACCTCTTTTATTATTGGTAACCAAAATAATTTTACCTCCAGAAACTTTTTATCTCCTTTCATGGCTTGAGATTTGATTGACGTCGCTAATATCCAAAAAGGCTTCATCTGGAAAATGGTCTAATTTTCCCTCTAAAATTTGTTTTACTCCCTCGAGCGTTTTTATTTTCCTAACATATTGACCTGGTTTTTTGGTTTGGTCAGTAATAACAAAAAAATTTTGAGTCATAAAATTAAAAATCTTTTTTGCCCGATGATAAATAATTCTATCCTCAGGAGAAAGCTCTGCCTCTCCGATGATAGAAACAATCCGTTGCAGTTCTCGATGTCTCTCTAAAACTCTTTTTGTTTCTATTAACAATTGATAATGTTTTTTTCCTAAAATTTGAGGATTAATTAAAGAAGAAGAGGAAGATAAAATATCAATAGCCGGATATCTCCCCTCTTGATAAACGTCTCTTGAAAAAACCACCAAAGAATCAAAATGGGGAAAGAGAGCTTGAACAGCTGGATCAGTAATGTCATCGGCCGGCACATAAATTGCCTGAATACTGCTGATGGCACCATTCTCTGTCGAAATAATTCTTTCCTCAAAGGCTCCGATTTCTGTTTCTAAAGTTGGTTGATAACCGCCCTCTGAAGGAAGATTTCCCAATAAAGTTGAAAGTTCGCTTTGAGCTTGAATAAAACGATAGACATTGTCGGCAAAGAAATAAACATCTTTTTTTTCTTCATCGCGAAAATATTCCGCCACCGTAATAGCAGCCGTGCCCGTTTTTGTTCTGATTACCGCCGATTCATTCATTTGGCCAAAAACTAAAACAGAGCGCGGTAAAACCATTTTTTCTTTAAGCGTTTGATATAATTCCTGGGCCTCGCGGATTCTTTCACCTATTCCAGCAAAAACTAAAATACCTTTTTGATAAAAAGCAAGATTGTGCATTAATTCAAGCAAAATTACCGTTTTTCCTAAACCTGCTCCTCCAAAAACACCCAATTTTCCTCCTTTTATTAAGGGAGTAAAAAAATCAATTATTTTGATTCCCGTCTCTATCAATTCTTTTTCTAATTCCGCTTCCCGATAGAGGGGTGAGGGTTGATAGAGGTTTTTTTCTTTTAATTTTTCTAACGGACCTAATTTATCAAGAGGTTCTCCGAAAACATTTATTGCCCGACCTAAAAGTTTAGTTCCCACTGGAATTTTGAATAGTTGATTAGTTTTAATAACTTTCTCGCCTCGAGCTAATTCCTCGCATTCAGAAAGGCAGTGACAAAGAAAAATGTCTTTTTCTTTAGCACTGACCACTTCAAGTTGGATTTTAGAATTTTTTTCTAATCTTAATATCTCGCCCAAAAAAGGTTTTTCATCTCTAAACTCTACTTCTGCTATATTTCCTTGAACTGAGATAATTTCTCCGGTTTCTTTCATATTGATATTTTACCAAAAAGTTCTATTTGTTTTTTGGTCGCTGATTGTTTTTTCAATTTTCTCATTTTGGCTATTAATTTTCGCTCTGTTTCCTTTGCTTTTTCCGTTGCTTGGTACATGGCAATTACCCTACTGGCATATCGTGCTAATTGATGTTCCAAAAGGCATTGATGAAAAAGAGTGGCAATGATTTCTCTTTCAAAAAACTCTACTATTGCCTCCGGAGAGGGTTCAAATATATATTGTTTTGATTCTCCTTTTTTTCCAATCTCTAACTCTGTAATTTTGCTGGCTACGACCTCTTGAGAGAGGACGTTTTTATATCTTCCGTAAAAGACAATAATTTCTTTATATTGTTTAATAAAACTGACAATCTTTTCGACATTTTTTTCTTCCGGCTGGTCGTCATCCAATTCAAAGAAAAAAAATTTTTTTACTCCAAACCCTTCAACTAGGTGTTGACCCACCCTTCCCACAATTGCCAAATCAGCCTTATTTACTTGGAAAAAACTAAAAATCTTTGACCAGATTTCTGACATCAGTCCTCCGTAAAAAAGATGATTGGCCGATAAAAAAACGACCACCCTTTCTTTTTTTGCGCTAAGGAAATAATCTTTTTGCCCCTTATTTTTTTTAAAAAAAAGAAAAGCAGTTTTTACTCTCTTATAAATTTCTAATAATTGATCAAAAAACTCTCGATTTTTAAAAGCCTTTTCTCTTATTTTCTTCATTTTTAAATTAGCAATCTCTTGATAAGTAAGAACAACATTTTTGATAACAGAAACAGCTTCCAGATTTTTCTTTATTTCTTTAAGAGTAAGCATAATTTTTTAATACTTTTTCAATTTCAGGAATAATTTCTTTTGTAAGGAAAAGCAAATGGTCTAAATCTTTTATAAATTCAATTTTTTCTTTAATTTCAGGCAAGACGCCTTCATTATAAGCTTTTAAAAGAGAATCAATTTCTTTTTTCATCTGAATCACTGATTTATCTTTCCAAAAACCCGCCACCAAAAGAGTCACTAACAATAATTGCAGTTTTCGCGGAATTAATATCTCTATATCTTGATTAAAAAGCGCTTCTAATCTTTCTCCCCACTCTATAATTTCCTTTGTTTCTAATGTCAATTCGCTGCCAAACTGGATAATTTCCAAAGCCCTTTTGTACTCTACCATTTTTTTTCTTAGCCAAAACGAAAGAAGCCCTTCTATTGTTGTTTTTGTCTGATTGCCCACCCTTGAGACAGATAAAAAAACATTGACCGCCGGCCTTTTCCCTTTTCTATATTCATCTATATCAAAAAAAATATGACCATCAGTCATTGCCGCCAGATTAGTTTGAATATATCCCGAGATATCATTTTCTAATGTTTCAGCCACAGGCAAGGCGGTAATACTCACTTCTTTTTCGCCAACTTTAATATTTCCGGCTCTTTCCATTAAAGCTGCCTGGATATGAAAGATGTCGCCCGGATAACAGTCTCTTCCTGGCGCTCTCTTTAACAAAAGAGAAATTTCTCGATAAATTTTGGCATGAGTGGTAAGATCGTCAAAAATTATAAGAACATTTTTCTCTTTTGCCCTCCAATATTCGGCAATCGCCATTCCGCTATAAGGAGCTAAATAAATGAGAGTAGGGGAATCATCGGGTGAGGTGGCCATTAAAATCGTATTAGCCAATATCCCCTGAGCTTTTAAAGATTCTTCTACCCACCTAATTGCCGTATCTTTTTTCCCAATTCCTACATATATACAAATTGCACCCTTTTTTGCCTGGGAGGCTATAACTTGTAATAAAAAAGCTGTTTTGCCGGTTTTGGCATCGCCAATCACTAACTCTCTTTGACCCAACCCAATGGGGACTAAAAGGTCAACAATTATTACGCCGGTTTCTAAAAATTTATTTATTTTTACTCTTTCAATAAAAGGCGGAGCTTTCTCAATAACTTTTTGGTAGGTTATTGCTCCCTGAATTGGACCTAAATTGTCGATTGGTTGGCAGAGAGGATTAATAATTCGTCCTAACAATCCTTCTTTTGCCGGAATTTCCAATCCTCTATTCGTTCTTGCAACTTTTTCTCCTATTTTTAATTTTTGAGTAGCGATCATTAAAACCTCAGCCAAATCTTTTTTCAAACCATGACAAAATCCTATTTCCCCACTTTCGGTAACAATCATTTCTCCCAATTTTAAACCGGGCAGGCCGGAAACAAAAGCAATATTGTGGGAAAGAGAATAGATATGGCCTATTTCTTGGGTTTTGAATAAATGCTCCCAAAAAATTTCCATAATTATTGTTTCAACAATTTTGTATCTCTTAACTTCTCAGCCAAAGACCAACCAAAATATTTACCTTGATACTCTATATTTACCCCGCCGACAATCTCGGGATTAACAAGAATATCTAAAACCATCTCTCGATTTATTGTCTCTTCTAACCATTTTTTAATTTTAGTTAAAAATGTTTTATTCGGAAGAAAAGCCACCTCTAATTTTATCTGAGGTAAAGAATGAAGATATTTTTTTAATTCCTCAAAAAAGACGGATTTTTCTATCAATTCTTGAGGAAGTAAATTTTTCTTTTCTAATTCCTCCAATTTTAGTCGTATTCTTTCATCTACCTTACCCTTTATTCTTTCAAAAAGCGACCCCTTAGTTATGTCGGCAAAGAGATATTTTTTGATGACATTTATCTGCTCAATGAAAAAATAAAGGTCCTCAGCGGTAATAATTTCTTTTGTTAACAACGAGAATGTTTCTTCTTTCATTGAGATTCAAAAAATTTTTCTTCCTTAGCCTTTTCCAAAGCTTTCATTACCAATTCTTCATGGGTTGAGAGATCAATGGCTTTTCCAATGGTTTTTTTTGCCACCTCCCCTATTATTTGGTAAATATTCTTTTCTAATTCCCTTAATCTTTTTTGTTTGTAATTTTCTATTAACTTTTCACTCTCAATTATTTTTTCGTTTAATCTTTTAGAAATTGACTGATAAAGTCCATCAATGTTTTTGGCGATTCCACTTTCTAATTCTTCTATTTTTTCTTTACTTTTGTTGACCATCGCGGTTTGATTTTTTTGAGAATTTTCTTCTATTTTTGCAATCAAGATTTTAAATTCTTGCTGTAAATTTTCAAATAAACGGGAGTAGTCTTTGGTTATTTTTTCCCGAATTTCTTTATTAAAATTACTTAATTTTAAATATTCATTTTCTGTTTTTTTGCTTAGAGCCAAGCTTTCCTCTTTATATTTTTCCAAAAGAGCAACTGAGAAGCTTTGGATTCGTTTATCCAAATCATCTATTATCCTTTTTAACTCTTTTTCTAATACCCCTTTTAATTTTTCTTCAAATTCTTTTGTTAGCTTTAAAACGATATCTTCGTTTTTGGTTTTTAATGAAGAAAAAAGAAAATAAGCAAAAATTATTCCTGTCAGTCCTAAAATAGGTAATAGGTAAAATAAAATATCCGACAACATACTAATACATTATAACAAACAAAGCTAAGCCCAGTCCAGCTAGAGTTAAAATTAAAATTCCAATTAAGTTTAATATCATAGCTGATCGAATACTTCCCTTAGCTAAAGGATTTCGACCAATAGCAACTACGCCTTCTCTTAAAGTTCTTCCTAAAGCCAAAAAGCCAAATAAAAAACTTCCTCCGCCGACCAAAAGAGCAAAAATATAACGAAGAACTTTGGGAAAATCTTCTGGCCTGGTTAACCCCTCAGCAACTTTCCCTAATAATTCCCTAATAGTAGGTTTTCCCGATGGAATATTTATATGCTGGGGATTGATGAAAACAATTATTAGCCCCTCCTCTTCATTAAAATCTTCTTTAGCTTTACCAATTACAAATCCAGACTGAGTAGATTTTTGTCCAATTCCGGGTTTATTGGAAGAGGTAATAAAATCTCCTTTTTTTATTTCTCCATTGATATTACTTACTCTTGTTAATGCTTCGCCAAAGGAAACTATCGGCAAAGTAGTGGGCGTTGCTCTGCCAAAAACCATAATTGGACTTTCTCCAACTACTCCAATAATATTCTCATCGTAAGGAATGTTTGAGCGAGACAATCCCTCCTTGGTTTGAGAAATAATATCTCCAACCCTTACCTCTGGATCGCTAATTTCCAAATTGCTGGCAATTAAGGGTAATTCTTGACCAGATGTTTCTGGTAAAAACTGAATTTTTACTAGACCAAAAACAATTTTAATAAAAACAAAAATCCCTAAAAAAGTAAATAAAATTAATTGAAACTTCGATCGCCCGAGATTGCCAATAGATTTCATACATTTATTATAATACCATCAAACTCGTTTAAAAAGAAAAATGTTTTTCCTAAACTCTCCACCAAACTTACCACCCTTCGTCTCTTATTCCTGTAATAAGACTGCCATGGCTTTTTTATTACAGTTTTGTTTGCGGTATATGAAAGGGGAAGTTTTTGGAAAGAATTCTTTTTTAATTTTTAAACTGGAAGCGATGGAAAAGAAAAAGAAGATTTAACAAAAGCTTTTCTTACTCTTTTAAGGTTAGTTTTCGGTCCTTCTACCTCTAAATCTAAAATATATATTATATCGCAAAGATAAAAAAGGTTTTCCTTAATGGATTTATCTTCTTTTTTTCCCGCCAAAAGAAAGGAACTTCCCGCCACAGGAAAACATAGAGCACTTTCACTGGTAACATAGGGTATTTTTACTGGTTTTTAATCTACAATAAATATTAAAATTTTACAAAATGGCGCGACAAAAATTTATTTTCGTAGTTATTTTTGACTAAAGTAGTAATTTTTCTAGAATTATTTGAGATAAGAGTTCGCAAGACAAAAGGCATAAAAAATGAACAGAAATTGGTGTTATTCAGATAATACCAGAGGAAGAGAAAAAATGGTGCGGCGATTAGGAGAGTTCGGAAGCCAGATTTTATACATCATTTATACAATTCAAGAAAGAAGGTTATAAATTAAGGAAAATCTGCTTTTTTGCTGACTTGTTGCTTGATTGCCTTTTTGGGTCACTTTCTTGAATGTTTGAGGAAAAACTTTTAAAAATGAAGCAAGGGTTAAAAGAATTGACAAGGTTTTTTGGTTTTAGATAATTAAATAAACTTATAATTTCCCGTGGGAGGAGAAAAATTTCCCGTCAGGACTTGACAAGCCTTTTTGAAAAGACGATAATAAAATAATCTGTGGATTTTTATAGAAAATTCACAGAAAAAAAAGAAGGCCCGAGAAAAATGGTCAAGGTCGAAAATTTATAGCCGATTTTTCTTTTACCTACATTAAGAATGTAGGCCGGGCCTTCTAATTTAGATTTTAATCCTTTAAAAAATCTTGTCAAGCCTAATGCCTCAAAATGAAGAAAACAATTTAATAAGCATTGACGAGGTTATTTTTCGGGCAAAAAAGCGAGGCGTTGATTTTGGCAAAGGTAATCCTCGAGAACGACTTCGCTATTTAACGAAAATCGGACTTTTACCTCATGCCAAAAGAAAATCTTTTAACGGTCGTTCGCCCAACGGTGCTTATCCCGAATATGTAATCGAACTTTTAGTTGAAATTGACCAAAAACTCAAACTCGGCAAAAGCATTCAGGAAATAAAAAGAGAAAAAGAAGAAAAGATTTTGACCGAAGTTCCTTATACATATTACCCACCAACTATTGAAGTTCAGCCTGTTGAACTTAAACCTTCAGCACTCAAAACTCAAAATTCCTTTAGAAAAATAGCCGACATTTTGAAAATTATTTTTTTGGTTTTTATCTCTATAGGAGGTATTTTCTTTTTTGCCAGACAGACAATTGAAAAAAATTTTTCTAATTTTTTGGCTTCCTTAGTTGAGACGAGAGAAAAATTAACTCAAAGAACTACTCCAACTTTGCCAAAAGAAAAAAGTGAAGAATTTTTTCCTCTCCTCATTCCCGAACCCTATCTGACGATTAATGCTGAAACTGATATTAATGCTCCTTTAAATTTAAAAAACAAAGAGGGACCAGCTAGACTTTCTTTTTTCCAAGACCAATTGCAGGGAACAATTACTCTTGGAAACTTAACTGAAAACCAAACCTATACCTTGCCAGACCAAACAGGGACAATTTGTCTTACCAGTGGTAACTGTTTTGGACTTTTTGGAGAAGTTTCGGTATTGGAAGGAATGACAGACAGATTAGCTAAATTTATCGCTCCCCGAAAAATTGGCAACTCTTCCATAAGTGATTCTTATGAGGGAGTTTTACTTTATATTACGACAGTCGGAAATGTTGGCATTGGCACGGCCAATCCGACCAGCAAGTTAGAAGTAATAGGAGACATTAGAAGTAATAATCTTTTTGCCAAAGAGAGATTAGGTATTGGAGTAGATAATCCCCAATATGCCCTTCAAGTAAAAGGCAGAATTCAAGCTAGCGGTGATATTTGTACTGAGCTAGCTGGTGGAAGATGTTTAAGCACTCTTCCCCTTGGTGCCGGAACCCCACCTGCTGTTGCTGCTGGGATTAGTGGTTCGGGAACAGCTGGTTATCTTGCCAAATGGATAGAAGGCACCACTTTGAGAAATTCTCTTTTGTACGATACCGGCTTAATGATTGGCATTGGCACTACCACTCCCAATGAAAGATTGACTATTACTGGTGCTCTCAGTTTAGCAGAAATTGAGGAACCAGAAAAAGATAGCAATTTTGGAAAAATTTATGTTGGCCTTGATGGCAAACTTTATTTCAAAAATGAAACTGGCCAAGTTTTTGATTTAACTGCTGACACTACAGGAATTGGTGGCGCAGGAAAAAAAGGACAGCTTGCCTTTTGGAACAGCGCTTCATCAATTTCTGGCGATGATGATTTTTTCTGGGATATAGATAACAAAAGATTGGGGATTGGAACCAATGCGCCAGTAGAAAAATTAGAGGTTGTGGGAACAATTAAAATGACTGGTTTTCAATTAACCACTGGAGCAGGAGAAGGTCGGGTTTTAGTTTCTGATAATTTGGGTATTGGTAGTTGGCAGTCATTACCACCAGGAACGATGCCACCTGGTAGCTTTGGTCAAACTATGAGACACGATGGTTCAAACTGGATTGCCACCTCATTTTTATATAATTCTGGCACCAGAATTGGCATTGGCACAACTAATCCAACTGCCACTTTAAGTGTAAATGGTGATATGAATTTGACCGGCCCTTTAAAAATAACCTCTTCTCTTGCCCAACTACTTTTACAATACGATTCCAACAACTACCTTTCTTTTGCTGTTAGTGAGGGGCAAACACTTTTAGTAACAAGTGGAGACCTTATCATTAACTCATTAACTGGAAAAATTTATGCTTCAGGCTCTACTGTTTCGGCTGCTTCTTTTTTCTCTGATGATGCCTCAGTTAGAAAATCAGGCGAGATGGTTTTAAGAGGAGCAATTCCAATTTATCGCTTTGGCATTCCAGCTCAAACCAGTTCAACAAATTATGCCCAAATTTCAAAACATTTTGAAGGAGAAATAGCGGCTTTTCCACCCCCTCTTGGAGGAACAACCAGAAAATATGCTTTTTTAATCAATTCAGCAGATAACATTCCAACTAACCAAAACTCAGAGTGGAGAATTTATCGGCCAGGGGTAGGAGAATATACCTCTTTTACTCTCCCCGGTCTTAATATGTCTTCTTTAGAAGAAGGATTAGCCAGAATCAAATATTCAGAACTACCAGCAAATAATTGGCAATTGGAAGTTAGAGTTCCTTCAGGAAGAGCAATTAGAATATTTAACATTTTCTTATTAGCTTTTGATCAATTGAATTAACTTCCCTTTTTAGTTTTAGATTAAATGAAAAAGGTCAAAGAGGGGAAAAAGGTCGAAAACAAAAGTTAAAAAATATGTCCTCTGAAAAGATAAAAAATCTCTTAAAACCAAAACTAGAGTTAGTGCCTGGCACAAGGTTTGCTTCCTTTTTGTTTATCGCCTGCTCAATGGCAATTGCTGCTGGAATTTTGTGGGCCGCCAATATGTATTATAATCTTGACACTCAAGAAGTGATTGTTGGCCATATTGAAAGAGTAACTAATTATTTGAGAGCAACGGCTGGTGCGATTATTGGTGGAACTGACACTCAAAATCCAGCTTCTGGCTACAAATTAGAAATTGTTGGCGACACCTTATTTTCCGGTAATGCGGTTGTTGGTAATGTTTCTAATAGTGCCCAAGAATTAAGATTTATTGAAGGAGGAGCAAATCCTAGCCAATATATTGGACTGAAAGCTCCGGCAAATTTAGACACTAATCGAGTTTATATTTTACCTCACCACGATACTACTCCTCCCTCAGATGATTTTGTTTTGACCTGGCAGTCAGGAAATCAATTGGCGTGGAAACAAGTTACGGCTGTTGGTGGAGCTGGTGACATTACAGCAGTAGGTAATTGCCCAAGTGGCGCCTGTTTTACTTCCGATGGCACTCAAGGAACAAGTCTGTGGTTTTATGATCCTGATGGCAGAGGTCAATTGACAATTGCCAATTTAACTGCTGCTCGAACTTACACTTTACCTGATTTGACTGGCATAATTGCCCTTGCCTCTGGTTCTTTAAGCGATGGCTCGGTTTTATTTGCCAGCAATGGCTTAATTTCCCAAGATAATACTAATTTCTACTGGGACAATACAGTCAAAAGATTAAGGCTTGGCGGAACTCTGGCAATCAGAGAAGGCGGAACTAATCCAACCCATTACACCATCTTTCAAGGAGGCGACCAATCAGCAAATATAACTTATACTCTACCCGCTTCTGGACCATCAGCAAATGATTTGGTTTTAGTTGCTAATGCTGATGGAACATTAAGATGGGATACAGTAGGAGGTGGCGATATTACTGATGTTGGTGATTGTGATGGTCCTGCCTGTTTTACCCAAACTGGCACCGAAGGAAGAAGTTTG
>Ga0209721_1000308_pt1 | contig 46750 bp, 38 predicted proteins | sample TshhotsprinmetaG_FD_184139 | JGI IMG/M metagenome (GOLD analysis project Ga0209721, IMG submission 184139) | Hot spring microbial communities from South Africa to study Microbial Dark Matter (Phase II) - Tshipise hot spring metaG (SPAdes)... | ecosystem: Environmental > Aquatic > Thermal springs...
GCTCGTAGTGAGCCACGCGGCATAGCGAAGTGGCGTCCTGCGCTACTCCGCTCGCTCCGTAGCGCACTACGAACGGCACGGCTTGTAGTCAGCCACGCAGCGCAGCGGAGTGGCGTCGCTCGTAGTGAGCCACGCAGCGCAGCGGAGTGGCGTTGCTCGTAGTGAGCCACGCGGCATAGCGAAGTGGCGTCCTGCGCTACTCCGCTCGCTCCGTAGCGCACTACGAACGGCACGGCTTGTAGTCAGCCACGCGGCGTAGCAAAGTGGCGTCCTGCGCTGCTCTGCAAAGATTTTCAGGGGGAATTTCTATGTGGGGTGGAATATCGGGATTCAGTCTGCGTCGCCTGCTGATCGGGCATCCGCTGGCGACCGCTCAATTGCGCCACGAGCGCCTGACCAAAATCAAGGCGCTGGCGGTTTTTTCATCGGATGCCCTCTCCTCCACGGCCTACGCCACGGAGGAGATTCTGCTGATGTTGATTCTGGCCGGGAGCGGGGCCGTGGGGCTCTCCATCCCGCTGGCGCTGGGCATCGCCACCCTGCTGGCGATCGTTGCCTTCTCCTACTACCAGACCATCCACGCCTACCCCGGCGGCGGAGGGGCGTACATCGTTGCTCGGGATAACCTCGGGACCTTTCCAGGGCTGGTCGCCGCTGCGGCTATCCTGACCGACTACGTCCTGACCGTTGCCGTGAGCATATCGGCCGGCGTGGCCGCGGTTACCTCGGCCTTCCCGGTTCTGTATCCGTACCGGGTGCCCATAGGTGTCTTCCTGATCGCGGTCATCACCATCCTGAACCTGCGCGGAGTCCGGGAGTCCGGGACCATTTTCTCCATCCCCACCTACTTCTTTGTCGGGATGACGCTGACGATGATCGGTGTGGGGCTGGGGCGCTGGGTTCTGGCTGGAATGCCCCCGGCCCAGCCCCCGCAGATAGATTACCCCGCGACCCACGCGCTGACGCTTTTCCTGATCCTGCGCGCCTTCTCCAGCGGGTGCGCTGCCCTGACGGGGATAGAGGCCATCGCCGACGGAGTCCCGGCGTTTAAACCCCCGGAATCCCGAAATGCGGGGAGGACGCTCATCGCGATGGCGACCCTGCTCATCACGATGTTCCTGGGCATCACCTTTCTGAGCCACCAGTACGGCATCGTACCGGATGAGCACACCCACGAGACGGTCATCTCCCAATTGGGGCGGGTAGTGTTCGGGGATGGCACTCTCCTTTACTATTTCTTCCAGGCGGCGACAATGCTCATCCTGGTGCTGGCGGCCAACACCGCCTTTGCCGACTTTCCCCGCCTCTCGTTTTTCCTGGCACGGGACCGGTATATGCCCAACCAGTTCGCCCTGCTGGGGGACCGGCTGGTCTTCTCCAACGGGATTCTGGCACTGGCACTGGCCTCCTCGCTGCTCCTGGTCATTTTTGACGGCAAGACCACCCGCCTGATCCCCCTCTACGCGGTAGGGGTGTTCCTCTCCTTCACCCTCTCTCAGTCGGGGATGGTGGCGCGCTGGTGGCGCCGTCGGGGCCCTCACTGGTGGCTCAAAATGGGCATCAACAGTTTCGGCGCTATGATGACCGCCGTCGTCCTGTGCGTCTTCATTGTGACCAAGTTCATCTACGGAGCCTGGATCGTCGTCCTCTGGATTCCCATTTTCATCGGGTTCTTCCTGACGGTCCACCGGCATTATCAGGATGTGGCGGCGCAACTCTCACTGGAAGCGTTCGGCAGCCCGCCGCCCATCCGTCGGCATCGGGTCATCGTCCCCATCGCCGGGGTCCATCGGGCGGTGATCGCCGCCCTGAATTACGCCCGTGCTCTTTCCGACGATGTGACTGCGGTGTACGTGGAGGTAGACCCCAACGAGACGCTGAAGGTTCGGCGGAAATGGCAGGAATGGGGAGACGGCGTCCCCCTGGTGGTGCTCCCTTCGCCCTACCGCTCCATCGTCGGACCGCTGGTGGATTACGTGGACCGAATAGACGACAAGCGGCGTCGGGATCAGGTGGTGACCATTGTGCTTCCTCAGTTTGTCCCGGCCCGGTGGTGGCATCATCTCCTGCATAACCAGACGGCGTTGCTGATCCATCTGGCCTTCCTTTTCCGGCGAGAGGTGATTGTCACTCACGTGCCGTTTCATCTGCATCTTAACCACGAGGAACAGAGAAAATGAACGTCATCGTTGTGGGTTGCGGAAGGACCGGCTCTCTGCTGGCTCGTTCCCTCGCCGGCAAGGGCCATCAGGTGGTTGTGGTGGACCCGAACCCGGAGCAATTCAACCGCCTGGGGCCGGATTTTCACGGTCGGACGGTCACCGGATTGGGGTTTGATCGGGATGTCCTGCTGCGGGCAGGGATTGAGTCCGCCCAGGGGGTTGCCGCGGTGACCAGCGACGAAATGGCGAATCTGCTGGTGGCTTTCATCGCTCGGCAACACTTTCGCGTGCCCCATGTGGTGGCGCGGCTCTTTGAGCCGGAACGGGCTGCCCTCTACCAGGCCATCGGCGTGCCGGTGGTGACCGCGGCGGAGTGGCGAATGCACCGGATAGAGCAGTTGCTCTGCAACCCGGCGCTGAATGTGATGGATACCCTGGGCAACGGCGAGGTGACCATCGTGGAACTGACGGTGCCTCCATCCTGGGCGGGCCGTCCATTTGACTTCCTGTTCGTCCCGGAGCGGGTGGTTCCCACCGCGCTCATTCGCGGCGGAAGCGCCCGTATCCCCGCCCCGGACATCCCGCTGGAGGCCGGGGATGTCATCCGCCTCAGCGTGGCGACGGACGCGCTGGACGACCTGCGGGCAATGCTGGCGGAGGCTGGAGGAGACGGATGCGTGTGTTGATCGTCGGCGGCGGCAAGGTTGGCTCCCATCTGGCTTCTCTGCTCCTGGCCGATGGGTACGAAGTCTGCGTGGTGGAGAACCGGCCCAGCGTGCTGGCCCGGCTGTACCGGGAATTGCCCACCGAGGCGGTGATGGATGGGGACGGGACGCGGCAGGAGGTGCTGGAGCGGGCGGGCATCCGCTCCACCCACGTCCTGGTCGCGGTCACCGGCGACGATGAGGTGAACCTGTCGGTGGCGATGATGGGCCGCTTTATCTTCCAGGTACCCCGCATCATTGCTCGGGTCAACAATCCCCGCAACGCCTGGCTGTTCACCTCGCGGGCGGGGGTGGATGTCGCCCTGAACCAGGCGGACCTGCTGGCGAGACTGATCGCCGAGGAGATGTCGCTGGGGGATATGATGACGCTGGTCCGGCTGCGGCGGGGGGAACTGGCGATCGTCACGGAGCGGCTGGAGCCGGGGGCGAAGGCAGAGGGCCAGCGTATCGCTGATCTCTCCCTTCCATCCGACTGTCTGGTGATGGCTGTGGTGCGCGGGGAGGAGATTCTGGTTCCCCGCGGGGATACGATTCTCCAGGCGGAGGACGAAGTGCTGGCGCTGGTGCGCGGCGATGCCGGGCGCGCGCTCCACGCCCTGCTGACCAGCCCGGCCGCCCCGCGGCCGTAGGAAGCGGGTGGCGAAACTGCTCTCGCGAATCCCCAATCTCCCTGTTTCATGGGCGCTGTGTTTCCTCAAAGGGATGTGGTGCTGCGCAGGCCCCGCGCACGCACGAGGGTGCATTGCGTCCCCATCAGGGACGCCCCCTCACCCCCTTTTCCCCCCTCTCCCCCTATGCCCTGACGGGCAGGGGGAGAGGGGGGAAAGAGAGGGGTTTGCGGGCGGCGGCGAAGCCGCCGCCCGCAAACCCCGTTCTTTATCCCCCTCCCCTGCGGCGCTGCCGCTGCGGGGAGGGGGTTGGGGGGTGGGGCAGGCGAACGAAATTGAAATGCACCCCACGCAAACGCCCTCTTGACATCTTTATAAATCGCGGTAGAATTAAAACGCAATGGGGGCTGTAGCTCAGCGGGGAGAGCGCTTCAATCGCACTGAAGAGGTCAGGGGTTCGAATCCCCTCAGCTCCATCCGTGGGCCCGTGGCGCAGCTGGGAGCGCGTCTCAATGGCATTGAGAAGGCCGAGGGTTCGAATCCCTCCGGGTCCACCTGATGGGGCCCGCCGAAGGGCGGGCCTTTTCTTAAAGGCACAACCCGATACACCCGCACCGGAGAGCGGACGATCCCCCGAATGTTGTTGAGGCAATAGTATCTCTTTTCCACCGCAGAGCACGCAGAGCGCGGGAAATTGATGGGTCGTCAATCGGGGAATTCACTATCAGACCTCTGCGCCCTCGGCGGTTAAAAAACAACCACACGTTACAGGGAGTCCCTCAAAAAGCGCGGGTGCGGAAAAGGCTGCGAACAGGAGTAGTAGGCCATCCCTGCAGCGAGTCGGGAAGACGGTGGAAGCCCGACATTCGGCGTCCCCAGGGAGCGCCAGGGGGTATGCCCTCAAAGGCTGAACTCGCCTGGGAGCCTCGCCGGTGAACGCTCTGCCAGTAATCGGCGACGGTCTGCCCCCGTTACCGGGCCAGAGCGGGAGGTGACCCCGGCGGTGGGTCGCGCTCCAAGCAGGGTGGTACCGCGGAGTATGCCCCTTCGTCCCTGGACGAAGGGGCGTTTTTTTATTCCAGGAAGAGGAGAGAATGGGCATCCAGCCAATACCGTATATCCGGTTACATTTGCGAAGGGAGCGGGGAGAACGTATTTCTGGTCAGGGACGGTGTGCTCTACACCCCGCCGCTCTCCGCTTCCCTGTTGCCCGGAATCACCCGCGGTTTTGTTATCCAACTGGCCCGCGACCTGAACTATGAGGTGCGGGACAGGAAGAATTTTTCGGCATTGTGACCGGCCGTAAGGAAGACCGGTTTGGCTGGCTGACCTTCGTGGAGGACTTTGTGGGGAAATAGGCAGTTTTGCAGTGCCTCTTCCCTTGAGGGGGGAACGTGAAGCGAGAAGAACTGGCTCCCGGCATTTTTCACCTTCAGGGCGGCTCCAATATGGGGCTGGTCGTGCGCGAGGGGCGCGGCCTGCTCATAGACGCCGGGCTGGACGAAGACGCTGCCCGGCGGGCGCTGCGGGTCGCCGAGCAGGAGGAGGTCCAACTGGAGGCCGTCTTCCTCACCCACGCCCACGCCGACCATCACGGCGGCGCCCATTTCCTCCAGCGACGGCTGGGGGTCCCCCTCTACGCGCCCGCGCTGGAGGCGGCGATGATGGAGAATCCCGTGATGGAGCCCCTGTTCCTCTTCGGTGGGGCGGCGCCCATCGGGGAACTGCGCCAGAAGTTCACCATGGCCCCTCCCTGCCAGATCGCGCAGGTCGTGGAGGGAGGGCCGCTGGAAATCGGGCCGTTCCGGATAGAAGCAGTTCCCCTCCCCGGCCACGCGCTCAACCAGATGGGGGTTGCCGTGGACAATGTGCTCTTCTGCGCCGACGCGGTCTTCCCCGCCGAGACGCTGGAGAAGCACAAAATTATCTTCTGCGCCGATATGGATGCGGCGCTGGAGACGCTGGAGCAGTTGCCCGCGATGCCCTATGCCCGCTTCGCGCCGGGCCACGGCCCGGCCTACGCCGCCGGGGAGGAGATCGCCGTCGCCTGCCGGGCCAACCGCGAGCGGCTGGAGGCCATCCGGGAGCGGGTCTTCCAGGCCCTGGCTGAACCGGCCGACACCGCCGCGCTGGTGCGCGCGGTGGCCGATTCCTTCGGCCTGCGCCTGACCACAGCGACGGCCTACTTCCTCGCCCGCACTACCGTCCTTGCGGCCCTCTCCTCCCTGGAGCGGGCCGGACAGGTGAAGGTGGAGATGGTAGAAAATCAGTTGCTGTGGCGAAGGAGTTGAGTTGAAATTGAACCGCGGAGACGCAGAGAACACGGAGAAGCACAGAGGCTGAAAACTCATTCTCCCTGTTGTGGTGAATTTCGCCCAGGAGGTAGAAGATGCCAGACCCGTACATTCCTCAAGAGATAGAACCGAGGTGGCAGAAGAAGTGGGAAGAAGACCGCCTCTATTGTTCGGTTGTTGACCCGAGTAAGCCCAAGCATTATGCCCTGACCATGCTCCCGTATCCCAGCGGCGACCTGCACATCGGCCACTGGTACGCCATGGCCCCGTCGGATGTGCGCGCCCGGTTCATGCGCATGCGCGGCTACAACGTCCTCTTCCCGATGGGCTTTGACGCCTTCGGCCTCCCCGCCGAAAACGCCGCCATCCAGCACGGCATCCACCCTTACCAGTGGACGATGTCCAACATTGAGAAGATGCGCCGTCAACTGAAGAGCATGGGCGCGATGTTTGACTGGGAGCGAGAGGCCATCTCCTGTCTTCCCGGCTACTACCGCTGGACGCAGTGGTTCTTCCGAAAGATGTACGATATGGGCCTGGCCTACCGGAAGCGCTCCCAGGTGGATTTCTGCCCCAGGTGCAACACCACCCTGGCCCGGGAGCAGGTCTGGGGGCCCGAGCGCGTCTGCGAGCGCTGCGGGACACCGGTCATCAAGAAGGAACTGGAGCAGTGGTTCTGGCGCATCACCCACTACGCCGAGGAACTGCTGAATTTCTCCCAGATTGACTGGCCCGAGCGGGTGGTGGCGATGCAGACCAACTGGATCGGCCGCAGCGAGGGTGCCAACGCCACCTTCCGGACGGAGCGGGGCGACCCGATGGTCGTCTTCACTACTCGGCCCGATACCCTCTGGGGCGCCACCTTTATGGTACTGGCCCCGGAGCACCCGCTGGTGGACGAACTGACCGCGCCGGAGTACCGGGACGCCGTCGCCGAGTACCAGCTCCAGGCCGCCCGCCAGAGCGAAATAGACCGCCTCTCCACCGAGAAGGAGAAAACAGGCCTCTTCATCAGGGCCTACGCCGTCAACCCGGTCAACGACGAGCGCATCCCCATCTGGATTTCCGACTACGTTCTGATGACCTACGGGACGGGGGCTATCATGGCCGTCCCCGCCCACGACGAGCGGGACTTCCAGTTCGCCCTCAAGTTCGGCCTACCGGTCATCCCGGTCATTGACCATCCCGAGGGACGGCGCCGTTCCTTTGTCCGCTCCGGCGCGGCGAAGGACGGTTTCGCCGGAGCGCTCCGGCGAGAAGGGTTCTCCGTGGAGGAACGGGCAGACGGCCTGTTCGTGGCCTTCGGACGGGATCAGGAGGACCGGTACATCGCCCTGGCGCGGGAGTACGTCCGCTCCGACGCGTGGGTGGACATCGTCGGTGGGCCGTGGGTTTTCGTCTTTGCCGACGGAGTGATGTCCGTGGACTCTATGGCGACGGAGAAGGCCGTCCTGGAGCGCTGCCGGGCGCTGAATCCGGCCGTCGGGAACGCCCGCACCGTCGCGGAGATGCTCTGGGAGGTCCCTGCCTACCGGGACGTCCTCTTCCACGCAGAATACGGGACGATGATCAACTCCGGCGCTTTCTCCGGCACGCCGGGGGACGTCGCGGTGCGGAAGGTGACGGAATGGCTGGCGGAGCGGGGCGTTGGGGAGTTCGCCGTCAACTACAAACTGCGGGATTGGTGCATCAGCCGCCAGCGCTACTGGGGCGCGCCCATCCCCATCGTCTACTGCGACCGCTGCGGCATTGTACCCGTCCCCTACGAAGACCTGCCGGTCATCCTGCCCACCGACGCGGTCATCCCGCCCACCGGAGAGAACGCCCTGAAGTACCACGAGGAGTTCCTGTATACGACCTGTCCCCAGTGCGGCGGCGCGGCCACCCGCGAGACCGACACGATGGACACCTTCGTCTGCTCGTCCTGGTACCAGTACGCCTACCTGAGCCCGTACTATAAAGAAGGTGAGCCGGCCCACGCCGATTCCGTCCCCTTTGACCCCGAAGAGGGCAAATACTGGCTGCCGGTGGACGTCTATACGGGCGGGATTGAGCACGCCACGATGCACCTCATCTACACCCGTTTCTTCACCAAAGTGATGCGGGATATGGGGCTGGTGGACTTTGACGAGCCGATGATCGTCCTGCGCAACCAGGGGATCATTCTGGGCGAGGACGGGGAGAAGATGTCCAAGAGCCGCGGGAACGTCATCGCGCCGGACGACCTGGTGGAGCGGTACGGGGCGGATACTGTTCGCGGCTATCTGATGTTCGGCTGGCGCTGGGAGCAGGGCGGCCCCTGGGATAGCCACGGGATTGAGGGGGTGTACCGGTGGCTCCATCGGGTGTGGAATCTGGTGCTGGAGCCCGGCCGGGCCGAAGGGGCCCCGTCTCCTGAAGAAATTGCCGCCCTGCGTCGCCGGACGCACAAGACCATCCAGCGGGTCACCAGCGACCTGGAGTCCTTTGCCTTCAACACCGTCATCTCGGCGCTGATGGAGTTCACCAACACCCTGCAGAAAGTGAAGGAGACGCCGGTCTACGGGACGGAGGCGTGGGAGGAAGCGATAGAGGCGCTCCTGTTGATGCTGGCCCCGTGCTGCCCGCACATCGCCGAGGAGTTGTGGACGCGCACCGGGCGGCCGTACTCCGTCCATTTGCAGTCCTGGCCCCAGTACGACCCGGCCCTCACGGTGGAGCCGATCATCACCCTGGTGGTACAGGTCAACGGGAAAGTGCGGGCCCGGCTGGAGGTTCTGGCGGACATTTCGGAGGAGGCGGCGCGCGAGGCGGCTCTGGCCGATGCCAACGTCCAGCGGTACGTTGCGGGCAGAGAAATCCGGCAGTTCGTCTACGTGGCGGGGCGATTGGTGAACATTGTGGTATAGAGGCTCTGGGGGTGCTGTCTCCTTGCTATAGTGAGTTTGGCGCTGGCGGCCGAAGGCCGCCAGCGCCAAACCTTTTTTCTCCTGCTTATCCGACGCCCCGACAGGTCAGTACCCGAACCACCGCAGGACCCAATCCGGGACCCAGAACTCGCCGATGCCCCAGCGTAGCCGGACGAAAACCGATGCCAGAAGGATGAGTGCGCTGAACACGATCAGCGCGTAGTCCCTCGGCCTGTATTTCAGTTCATGAAGCCAGGTGCGCGGGCGCAGGCCGAAGCAGCGCAGGTCCATCGCGTTGACGATGTCTTCGGCGCCAACGATGGCGTTGATGGTCACCGGGACGATGAGGGGGGCCATTTTGCGGATCTGGGCGATCAGCCCGCCGCTCAGTTTCTCTACCTCATACCCGCGCGCCCGCTGGGCGTCCAGTGTGATCCCGAAATCCCGCGCCAGGGTGGGGACGAACCGGAAGGCCAGGTCCATGGAAAAGGCTGCCTTGTCGGGCAGGCCCAACCGGCGAAAGGTCACCCCATAGTGATTGGGGTTCAATGTGTAGGCGACCGGGATGAACAGGAGGGCGACGGTCAGCATGCGCGTTATCTGGGCGACGGCGAAGACCAGTTTCTCCACGGTAATGTTGGGCCGGATCACCCATCCGACGACCGGCACCGTCCACCGCGCCTCCCAGACCGTGTGCCGCGTATCCCGCAGGACGGCCATCGGCCCGCCACGACCGGTCAGCACCGTGTTGATCCCGATGATGACCACGACCAGGACGATAACAAAAACCCACACCCGACGGGTCTCCTGCCAGGCCAGCCGGGCGAGAAGGTAATAGACCAGGGAGAGGGCGAAAAAGAAGAGCAGGAACCGGAGGTCCCAGAACTGGATGGCGGCGAAGAGAGTGGCGAACATAAATATCCACCGCGCGCGGGGGTCCAGATTCTGGATGAACGTATTTCGCTCTCTGTACCGCCAGGATACCAGCATAGAACTCTCCGGTTCCGTGAATGGGGGTTGCGCTGGGCGGTGTTCTCTCCCCTATCGGCCCGTGCGGGCAACGATCGCATCATAGGCGATCATCAGGATGGGCACCAGGATGATGCCGTTGATGATGTTGGTGAGAGCCGCAGGAACAAAGTAGCCGACGATAGCGGTGCGGAAGTCAATGCCGGAGACGAAGATTTCGGAGAGCGACGCGAGCAGCATCCCGACGATGACGCCAAGGACGGAAAGGACGTCGGCAATGATGAGAGAGCGTGGGCTCCGGAAGTCTTTGATGAAAAGATAGGCGAATCCCGGGATCAACCCCATGATGCCGTTGCCCAGGTCCCACCAGAACCAGAAGCCCCAGCCGGAGAGGAAATCCCCGATGATGTTGCCCAGGAAGCCGCTGATGAAGCCGACCAGAGGCCCGAAGGCGACGCCGAAGAACATCGGGATACAGACGGCCGGGCGGAAGGCGAGGTTGCCCGCGGCGGGAAGGGCCAGCATATTTGTCAGGTAGGATAATACGCCGTAGAGGGCTGCCCCCAGCGCGGCGAAGACCACTTCGCGCGTGCCAAATGTGTACCACTTCTTTCTCTCCATGGTGACCTCCTTATCTTGGGATGTGGATACGGTGAATGATTGCTCTCCGGCGAATTTTCCCGACGATCACCCCCTTTCGTATGGAGGCTTATGTTCGCAAGTAGTGCACTCTCTCAGGGACAATTTCACCCCTCCCCCTTGCCCCCTCCCCGTTGCGGCGTTCGCCGCACGGGGAGGAAAGGGCAAGGACAAGCCTTGCCCTTCCGCATTTTGCTCACTTGCCTACTTGCCCTCTTGCTCCCCCGCCGCGGCGGGGGAGAAGGGGGCCAGGGGGATGAGGGGGCGCTAAAGGCCAGACCCTTCTGCACGAGGTCTGGACATAAGCCTCGTATGGATTTCAGAGATGGTTTGCCAGAGTCTCCAACACCTGGGGCGGGAGGGCATGGGCCAGCGCCTCGGCCCGCAGGAACTGTCCAGTATGCGGCAGCGCCTCCAGATTCAGTCGGAGCAGCGATGTCGGCACGATGCGGCATCGGCGCAGAAGGTCCGGGTCCTTCAGCACCTCAGCAGGCGGACCGTCGGCGGCGATGCGTCCCTCCGAGACCAGCACCACCCGGTTGGCGTAGCAGATTGCCAGGTCCAGGTCGTGAGTGATGAAGAGCACAGCGTCAAAACCGGGCATCTGAAGGATGGAGTCCATAAAGGCCATGTAGTTCCAGTAGTCTTGTCCGGCCGTCGGTTCGTCCATCACCAGAATGCGGGAGCGCATCGCCAGCACTGCCGCGATGCTGACTCGCTTCTGCTGGCCGAACGAGAGCGCCAGGGGCGGATAGTCCTCCAGCCCCTTCAGGTTGACCGTCTCTATGGCCCGGTTGACTCCTTCGGCGATCCGCTCCTTGGGGAAGCCCAGATTCTTCGGCCCGAAGGCCAGTTCCTCCCGCACGGTGGGGGCGAACAGCATGTGGCCCGGACTCTGGAAGACGTAGCCCAATGTGTGGGCGATCTGGGCCACGCTCAGTTCCCGCGTGTCCCGTCCTTCCACCAGCACCCGGCCCCGCCGGGGTTTCAGCAGACCGATGGCGTGCTTGACCAGCGTCGTCTTTCCGGCTCCGTTGGGCCCCAGAACGGCAATGATGTCCCCCTGATGAATGGTCATATTGACGTCCTGTATGACCAGCGGGGAGTCCTCGCTGTAGGAGAAAGAGACGTTCTCAAAGACCACCAGCGGCTCCCGCCCGTTGGGGCGGATGGTGGGTTCAAAGACCGGGGGCGGGGCGTGAATGGCCCGTCGGACGGTCAGCGGGGCGGGCAGTTTGACCTGCCGATAGTCCACTGCCTCGGTCATCTGATCGGGAGGACCGTCGTAGGTCACCCGACCGTCCTGCATAAAGAGTACCCGATCGGGGTGGATAGTCAGGACGTCCTCCACCCGGTGCTCCACCAGAATGATGCTGATCCCCTCATCGGCCAGGCGGCGGAAGAGGGCCAGCGCCTCCCGCGCGCTGACGGGGTCCAGACTCGCCAGGGGCTCGTCCAGGAGCAGGATGCGGGGCCGCATTACCAGCACCCCAGCCAGGGCTACCTTCTGTTTCTCCCCGCCGGAAAGGTAAAACGTCTCCCGGTCCCGCAGATGAGAGATGCCCAGGTAGGAAAGGATTTCGTCCACCCGCTCCCGGATTTCCTGCCGGGGCAGGCCCAGGTTCTCCAGCCCGAAAGCCACTTCGTTGAGCACGTAACTGCCCACGATCTGCCGTTCCGGGTCCTGGAGGAGCGTCCCGACGATCTGGGAGAGTTGGGCCATGCTCATCGCGCGGGCGTCCTGCCCGAATAGCAGGATACGGCCTTGCAGGTCTCCCCGGTACGTGCGCGGGATCAGGCCGTTGATGCCGCGGATGAGCGTCGTTTTCCCGCACCCGCTGGCGCCAGCGATCAGAAGCAGTTCTCCCTTCTCCAGGGTCAGGGAGACGTCCTGGATCGCCGGTTCCGGTCGCGCGCGATACCGGAACGTCAGGCCCTCTATCCTCAGCGGGATGGCGGAAGCGCTGTCGTGGAGCATTTCCCTTCTCTTCTACACGTTTGTAGTGCGCTACGAAGCAAAGCGGAGTGCGCCTATCTCCATACTGCCCCGCGGCGTCTCGCCCCCAATTCCCCGCGCGCGTTTCATCACAACCGCGGCAGTACCTGACCGTACCCCTGCAACCGCAGGGAGAGCATCCCCAGGAAGAGCGCTGTCAGCAGGGCCAGAACCAGATAGTCGGCGCGGCGCATCTGCGGGTCGTAGTACCAGGTCCGGGGGGCTCCCGGATTGAACCCTTTGGATTCCAGCGCCATCGCCAGCATATTGGTATGGCGGATGGCGTAGATAAAGAGCGGGACCGCCAGCGGGATGAACTTGCCCGCCCGCTGGAAGATATTCCCCGATTCCACGTCCAGGCCGCGGGAAATCTGGGCCTGGACGATGGTCGCTCCCGCTCCGGCAAAGGTGGGCACCAGGCGTAGGGCAGTGGAGAAGGCGAAGGCGATTGGATAAGGCAGGCGAAGCCGGATCAGCCCCTGGGTGAACTCCTCGTTGGTCGTGATGGAGAGGAAGATCAGACCAGCACCCACAAAAGATGCCAGCCGCAATCCCATTGCGATGGCGTAGAGAAGGGATTCCCGGCTGACCTGAAGCCGGCCCCAGGACCAGAGGGGGGTAGGTCCTTTAGCGAAAAAGGGCCACAGCAAAGTACTGAACGCGACGAGCAGGAAGAGAAGATAGCGTACCCGCCAGAAGTTAGGGAGCGCCTTCGCCGCGGCCGCCAGCCACACCAATCCCAGGGCGAAGCCCGCTACGTACAGGGGATGGTTGAAGACCATCGCCATGCAGAAAAGGAGCAACACCCCGAGGATTTTTGTCCGCGAGTCCAGGCGGTGGAACCAGGTGTTCTCGTCCAAGTACAGGAAAATGTTCATAGCGACCGCAACTCCTCCACCATGGCTTCCTGCGTGAGCGCAGAGGTTCCCAGATAGTTGCCCAGCCGCAGGAGGGTGGGGGGACGGAGCGATGCCTCGGCCAGAATCCGCTCTTCCGCGAAGGCATCTCGGGTTGGGGCGTCCAGCAGAATCTGCCCGTCTTTCATTACGATCACGCGCTCGGCATACTCGGCGGTCACCCACATAGAGTGGGTGATGATGATGACCGTGTGCCCCCGCCGATGTAGCGCCCGCAACATTTCCATCATATTCCGCTGATGGCGGTAGTCCAGCCCGGTGGTGGGTTCGTCCAGGATGATGACCTCCGGCTGGGCTGCCAGGACGGAAGCCACCGCGACTCGCTGCCGCTCCCCTTTGGTCAGGGTGAAGGGGACCTCCTCCTCATACCCAGAGAGTCCCACCACCTCCAGTGCCTCGGCGACCCGCTCCCGGATCGTCTTCTCATCCAGACCGGCCATTTTCAGGCTGAAACTGACCTCTTCCCGGACCGTGTTGGAGAAAATCTGATGGTCGGGGTTCTGGAAGACGTACCCCACCTGATGGGCGATTTCCGTGCGCCGGATTTCCTGAAGGGGACGCCCCCGATAGAGGACCTCGCCCCGGGTGGGCTTCAGCAGGCCGTTCAGGTGCTTGGCCAGCGTCGTCTTTCCGGAGCCGTTCTGCCCGATAAGGGCGACGAATTCCCCTTCCCGAATCTGGAGGCTAACCCCCTTCAGGGCTTCCACCTCCCGTGCGGGGTAGATGTAATCCACATCCTGAACGTCCAGGATGACGGGGCGCCCATCGGCGGTCTGGCCTCCGACTTTCAGCGGGCGCGGGCGGGCCAGGCCGTGCTGTTGGATAAGCGCGATCGCCTCTTCGGGGGTCAGCGGCTGACCGGGCCAGTTCAGCGCCCGAAACAGCGCCAGGGTCGGCGGGGGCTGGACGCCGCAACGTTCCAGCAGGTCCAGGTCGGTCAGTACCTGGCGGGGCGGCCCCTGGGCGACGATTTCCCCCTCTCGCATCAGCCAGACCTGGTCGGCGTCGGTGGCGACCTCCGGGTCCTGTTCCACCACCAGCAGGGTGCGCCGCTCCTGGCGGAGCGTATCGGCGACGGAGAGGACTTCTTCCCGCCCAATGGGGTCCAGGTCGGTGGTGGGTTCGTCCATTACCAGCACGGCGGGCTCCAGCGCCAGCACCGACGCTATCGCCAGCCGCTGTTTCTGCCCGCCGGAGAGGCTGGCGGGCTCTCGGCGGCGCATATCTGCCAGCCCCACAAACCGAAGATAGCGGTCTATCCGCTGTTCAATCTCGTCCCGGGGCAGGCCCAGGTTCTCTGGCCCGAAGGCCATCTCCAGTTCCACGCTGGTGGAGAACAGTTGGGCTTCAAAGTCCTGAAGGACGAGCCCGACCCGCGGGGCCATTTCGGCGATCCGGGCCTTCGCAACTTCTACGCCGTGAACCAGGACCTTCCCGCAGTACTCCCCCCGGAAAAAGCGGGGCACGAGGGCGTTCAGGGAATAGCAGAGGGTGGACTTCCCCGCGCCCTCGTGTCCCATCACAACCACGAAGGTGCCTTCTTCTATATGCCCGTTGATGTTGCGGAGGGCTGGACGCGTGGTTTCCGCGTAGGTGAAGGAGAGGTCCTGGAGGGAGATTGCGGCACCCATCGTGGGATCCGAGCAGTTACAACAAGAAACAGCCGACCAGGATGACAATGGAGGCGATGATTCCGATGACCAGGGCCTGTCCGGAGAGGAGGTAAGCCCCCAGAATCCAGCCGCCCAGCGCCCCGACCACCACCAGCCAGGCGCCCAGCGTGCCAGCCCGCGGCCGCCCGATGTCCTCCGGGTCCATCACATCCCACCAGATCAGCCGCAACTGCCGCCGGACGACTCCGTATACGGCCAGCAACAGGAGACCGCCGATCAGGCTCCCCACCGTATCATTGATCGTGATGATGCTGGAGAGGATGGGGTAGGGGACCATTCCCAGCGCCTCCAGCCCCGTTGCGATGACCACGGCGCAGGCCGCCGAGGAGATGAGGGCCAGCAGAATGTACAGCACCCAGGAGCGCCAGTTCTGCAGGGCCAGTTCCCGTTTGCCATCCGCAATGGGCTTGAGGGTGGTCCACATCGCATAGGGCAGGTAGCCCAGCAGGAAGTTCCCGATGAAGCCGAACACGCTTCCCGGGCCGAGGGTTCCGCCGAAAATGTCGCCGATGAGGTTGCCGATGGCCGAACCCCAGGCCGCTGCCGGGCCGAAGAGCAGGCTGAAGACCATCGGGAAAATGTTGGCGACGCGAACCTCCGTAATGCCGGGGATCAGGGGGATGGCGGTCTTAAAGGCGATCAGGGCGGCGGCGTAGATGGCTGCACATACGGCGACTAAGATAATCATACGGGTATTTTTCCACATTGTACCGAGGGGTTTCATTCCAGGGCCTCCTTTAAGAATGATAGGATGGGATAAATTTATAATGTGCGGCCAGAGAAGCGTCCCGCGATACGCATCACCTCCTCCCTATGGGATTCAAGAGGGTCGGGGAATGCTGCTGCCCCTTCTCCTCTCCGAAATTAAAAACACCAAATCGGCAATATGGTCACGGACAACAGATGTTCCGGCAAATTCTCCCCTCAGTTCCCCACGCGGAGCAGCACTTTGAGCATTCCCGGTTCGGCGGCGCGGGCGAAGGCGGCAATCCCGTCCTCCAGGGGATAGGTGGCCCCGATCAGGGGGCGGACGTCCACCCACCGGTGCTGGAGCAGGCGCAGAGCCGGCGGGAACGGGCCACACCGGGAACCGACCAGGGTGATTTCGTCCACCACCAGCGAGGTCAGGTCTGCCTCCACCCGGCCGTGGTAGGTGCTTTTCAGCACCAGTGTCCCCCGCGGACGCAGGAGATGTTTTGCCACCGCGAACCCCTCCGGGCGGCCGGTGCATTCCACCACAATATCGGCCGGAGGACCGTCCACTTCTCCCTCTCGCGCAGTGGCGATCTCCCGCCGGGCCAGGATGGCGAGTTTCTCCGCGTGGTGACCGACTACCAGCAGGTCGCAACCGGTCAGGGCCAGCACTTGCGCGACCAGCAGGCCCAATTTGCCGTCTCCCAGGACAACTACCCGTTGGGTCGGGCGGATGGGTACCTGCTCCAGAATCTCCAGCGCCGCCGCCAGTGGTTCGGTGAAGACGGCCTCCTCGTCGGGAATCTCATCCGGGACAATGTGGAGGTTGCGGATGGGAAGCGTCAGGTACTCGGCGAAGGCGCCGTCCCGCCCCCAGATGCCCAGCGTCGTGCGGTTCGGGCAGTGGGTGGGCATCCCGGCCCGGCAGAAGGAGCATTCCCCGCAGTGGGCATTGATTTCTCCCACGACCCGCTGACCGATAAGGGAGGGGTCGGCGCAATCCTCCACCACACCGACGAACTCGTGACCCAGCACGCCCCGAAACCCCATGTACCCGCGCACGATTTCCAGGTCGGTGTTGCAGATACCGGCAAGGCGGACCCGTACCAGCGCCTCCCCAGGCACAAGCGCCGGGAGGGGATAGTCGTCCCGCAGGCGAAGAGTGCCGTCGTAGACCAGGGCTTTCATCGCGCATCTAACGGGTGGGAAGAGGGGTACTGGCGATCGTCTGGCGGGCCTGCTCCAGGGCCTGCTTCTCCTCGTCCGTCAGCGGATAGGTGGAGTTCCACGCGGCGAGCGGTTTGGCGTAGAAACGGGTCCCTTCCCGCAGGTAGAGGGCAGAAAGAACGACGCCGTTGCCGCCCCCGTCCACCAGGGCCAGGGAGAAACTCTGATCCCCGCCGACGTCGGCCAGCGCGCGGTAGCGGACGATGCCCACGCCCTGCACCGTATGGCCCAGCACGGCCTGCGCCCGTCGGGCCAGGTCTTCCAGTTTCTCCACCCGCCCGCGGACGGCGTCTACCTGTTCCAGGATGGCTCCGGTGCCCACCTGGCCCGCCTCCGCCACGCCGCCGGTCAGGCGGCGGTAGCGCTCCTCCAGCCGACGCAGACGGGTCTGCAGGTCCAGTTGCCAGACGATGTTGACCAAACTCAGAAGGGTGACGGCAATTATCCAGATCAGTTGCGTTATCTCCATGTGTTTCTCCAGGCGGATTGCGGGCCTACGGCGCGCGTCCCAGGGTTACCGGGATTTCTATCTCCTCCCCTTCCCGCTCCACGGTCAGGGTGACCCGATCGCCGGGACGGTAGGAGAGGAGAATCTCGGGGAGGGGGCGGGATGGCCGCACGCGCTGACCGTCTACCTTCAGGATGATATCGCCAACCTGGAGGCCGGCCCTATCGGCAGGGGTATCGGGGACGACCTCCATGATTTCCGCACCGCGCTCCCGCATGATGAACCGGATTCCCAGGTAGGGGCGTTCGGAAGGGGGAGGGGTGAGTTCCGGAATTTCAGGAGTCGGGAATTTCGGCGCCGGAATGATGCGCCATTCCGGAGGGGTTGCTTCTGGAGTGATGGACGCCCGCCCCAATCCAAATCCGGCCACCCCACCCACGAATAAACCTATTCCGCAGCATAGCCAGGCCAGGAGCAGGGCGGCGATGGCGAACACCGCCAGTTGCCAGCCAGTCAGGGGACCCGATTGATCCTCCATTATGCACCTCCACAAAGGGATTGGGAGAGCATCAGCGGGCACTCTGAGCCTGCTGCCGGACTCTCTCGTATTCGGCCAGAAAAGACTTTGCGACTTCCTGGTCGTGGATAACGAGCAGGTTCTCGTCGTTGTCCTTCTCCGCGTTTCCGGAGAAATTGTACGAACCCAGGACCACGGTCTGCTCGTCTATGATAAACACTTTGTGATGGAGGAGGTAGGGGTTCCCATCCAGGAAGACGGGGATTCCCGCTTTTTTGAGGTCGTCGTACTGGGAGTATACGGTATCGGAACCGCGGGTTTCAAAAACACCTTCCACGGATACCCCCCGATCATTTAACTGAATGAGGGCATCGGCGATGGACTCACTAGTGAAGGAGAAGGCCATAAAGCGCACGCTCCGGCGGGCATCCAAAAGGAGAGGGACCAGTTTGCGGGCGACTTTATCCTCTGGCGCGAAATAGACTTCCAGATGTACTCGGGCCCCTGTCTCCGGTATCTCTATGGTTACCGACGGGTAGGGCGTGTTGGCGGGGGAGGTCGGGCCGAACTGACCGCTGAAGAGTTCCTCAAACTCCGTCGCGTAGTCCTTTGCCAGATGGGATGAGGCGATCAGCACGGCGTTATTGTTGTTCCGGTAGGTGCAGTTTTTGGTGAGGTTCCAGGAGCCGGTCCACACCCAGGCGTTATCCACGACGGCGAACTTGTTATGCATAATCCCGCCGCCTTTAGGACGGACGGTGACCGGAACCCGCGCCCGACGCAGGCGGGCGATCGCTTCTTCATCGTCATATTCGCCATCGGTGACCAGGCGGACCCGGACACCGCGCTGGTGGGCGCGCAGGAGGGCATCCGTGACCGTCGGCAGGTTGAGTTGATATGCCGCGACATCCACCTGTTGCGTCGCGTGGTCTATCAGGTCCACCAGGTGCAGGTCCACGCTGCCGGTATGCAGCGCCGGGTCGTCCGGGTAAAGAGGCTGCGTGAAATAGACGGCGATCCAGTCGCCCGTGGCGGTATCGGTGACCTCCCCTCCGATTCCCAGGATGTCTATACCGGTAAATTCCCGCAATAGCCAGGCCAGCACAAGGAACAGGAACAGGATCAGAAGGGTCTGCCAGGTCAATCGGATGGAATGGGATGTGCGTCTTTTCATTTTTCTTTCCCCTATCGTAATTCCAGCATCTCCCAGAGGCGCGTCGTAACGGTTCGGCCTGCTGGGCTGAGGAAATGGGGGTTTGCGGGGCGGCGGCAAAGCCCGCCGCCCCGCAAACCCCACCCGCCGTTCCCTACAGGATCAGAGAAGTTTCCGCAATGCGGTTTCCTGCTCGTCGGGCTGCAATTGCCCGACCTGGCGGGCAATCTCCCGTATGCGCTGGCGCAGCGCGGCCAGGCGAGCCTGGCTCTCCTCAGAGAGGCCAGTTTCCTGCAGGATAGTGCGGGCCTGAGCGATGCCCCATTCCAGCAGTCGGCGGGCCGCCCCATCCACCAGGTCCGCCGTCAGCGCTTCGTCCTCCGTTAGCCGTTCTACAATGCTTTGCAGAAAATCCGTCTCCGGCAACCCGGTCGGATGTTCGGGAGATCCGGTATCGGGCAAGGTCTCTGCCCGATCTTCCGACGGACGGAGGAAAATCTTTCGCAGAAACTGGCCGAGGCGCCGGAACATCGTTCACCCCAGATAATCCCGTAATTTGCGGCTGCGGCCGGGATGGCGCAATTTGCGCAGCGCTTTGGCCTCAATCTGACGGACCCGCTCGCGGGTGACTCCCAATTCCCGACCGACCTCTTCCAGGGTGTGCACCCGACCATCCCGCAACCCGTAGCGGAGTTCCAGGACGGCGCGCTCCCGTTCGTTCAGGATGTCCAGCATACTGCGAATCTGTTCCTCCAGCAGGTGCCGGGACGTGGCATCGTCGGGAGGAGGGATGCTTTCGTCCTCAATGAACTCCCCCAGGTTGCCGCTCTCTTCTTCCCCGATAGGGGTCTCCAGGGAGACCGGTTCCTGGGAAAGCCGGAGGATGGAGCGGATTTTGGCTGTCGCCTGACGGAGGTGGTTCTGAACGATGGGAGGCAGCGGCTCACCGGTCTCCATCGCCTGGCGGACAATCCGGGCGTCCTCTTCCTCCAGCAATCCCATCTCCAGCGTCAGTTCCTCCAGTGTGGGGGCCCGACCGTATTGCTGGGTCAGTTGTTGCTGGAGGCGGGCCAGGCGGCCGATCGTTTCCACCATGTGGACGGGGATGCGGACGGTGCGGGACTGGTCGGCGATCGCCCGGCTGATGGCCTGCCGGATCCACCAGGTGGCATAGGTGGAGAACCGGAACCCCTTAGTGTGGTCAAATTTCCGGATGGCCCGCAGGAGCCCCAGGTTGCCCTCCTGGATCAGGTCCAGGAAGGCGATCCCGCGGCCGATGAACCGCTTGGCGATGCTGACCACCAGCCGCAGGTTGGCCTGGATGAGGTGTTGCTGGGCTTCGGCGGCCCGCTGTTCCACATTGGCCCACAGGGCGGAGAGTTCTTCATCAGAGGGGAGGGACTTTTGCAGGTGGCGCAGCGGAGGCAATCGGCCGTCCTGTCGCCACCGTTTTTGATAGGCGTCCAGAGTCGCTTCCGGGAGGAGAAGGAGATAAATGAGCAACTCCATCATCAGACGCGTGAGGTCTCCCCCCTGACCGTCTTTGACCGACTCATCCGTCCGTTCCAGGAATTCGTAAGTGTAGGAATGGATGGGAGGCAGCAGTTGATGGTGGAGGTTTCGGGCTTCTTCTACAATCGCTGCGAAGTCCGGCGGGGAGATTCCGGCATCTTTGCAGGCTTTGGTGACGTCTTTCCACAGGCGCTCCACCTCGCGCACCAGTTGTTCCCACACTTCCCGGGGGGTGGGGGGCGGTGGGCGCCGGCGTTTCTGGAGCGACTGACGGGCGTTTGCCAGGAAAGGGGTGGCCTCCCGGATGGTGGAAAGCCACATCTCTTGCTGGGGTTCCAGAAGGGCCACCTGACCGATGTCCCGCAGATAGGCGCGCACCGGGTCGGCAGCGGCCTCTTCGGCCTCCACCAGCATCTCCTCCAGATGCTCCAGGTCTTCCAGTTCCTCTATGGGAGGCTCTTCTTCCAGGGATAGATCTTCGGGGAGGATCGGGATTTCTGCAAACGGATCCTCTGGAAGTTGTTCTGTGACCCGATTGGCCGGAGTCATCCCAATTCTCCTTCGCAGGGCGCTTCCGCCCAGAACGATACGGTGGCCCAGCAGCGGCTGTGCAGGGCCTGCTGGACCCGCAGAAGGGCGCGCGCGTTCTCTTCCAGCGCCTGACCGTACTGGATGGTCTCGGCGGGAGGCGCTTCTTCGGTCAGCGCGCGCAGTTCCGTTTTGACTCGCCGGAGATTCCGTTCCCGCAGCCGGAGCGCGGTCTGAACCCCTTCCCGTAGCCATTGCTCATCCGCCAGGTCCGGAGGGGGCTCCGGCAAATGGTCCAGCCGGAAGGCGACCGCTTCCGGCACTCGCTCTTTCAATTGCATCAGGTCGGAGATTCCTTCGCCCAGCATTTCCTCCCAGGCTGCGAAGGCGGCCCGACAGGTCGGGTCGTTGAAGTCGCCCGGATGCAGGGGAGGGATGTCCCACTCCGCCAGCGTCCGGTTGATCGCATCCAGAAGCCACGGCTGGCGCAGAAGCGTTGCCAGGCAGTACCCCTCCAGGTCGGCGACGGCAGAAGGAGTGGGAGGGGGCTCTGGAGCAAGGCGGCGACCTGTTTCCGAAATACCCGGCATCCGCTGGGCGGCCTGCCATTCCGCCTCGTGGAGGCGGGCCAGGACGGTACGGGCGTCTATGCGCAGGGCGCGGGCGATTTTCTGTGCGTAGGCCTCCCGTTCCACCGGGTTTCCCACGTCCCGCAGGAGCGGGATCATCGCATCCACGACCCGCGCCCGTCCCTTGGCGTCTTCCAGGTCGGTCTCCGCCAGCAACCGCCGGAGGACGAACTCCACGACGGACAGGGATTCCTGAACCAGCGCGGTCCATCGGGCGGGGTCCTGGCGGATCAGGTCGTCGGGGTCCTGGCCGGAGGGGAGGGTCAGGACGCGGATTTCGGCCCCCAGCCGTCGCTCAAAGCCCACCAGGCCGCGCGGGTTGAAGACCGGCACCAGTTCCCGGTCCAGTGTCTCCCGCGCCACCTCCAGCCCGCGCAGCGTGGCCTGAACGCCCGCCGCGTCCGGATCCAGCGCCAGGATGAAGCGCCGCGTGTACCGTTTCAGGAGACGGACCTGGGTCTCGGTCAGCGCGGTGCCCATCTGGGCGACCACGTTGCGGAAGCCGGCCTGATGGGCCTGCATCACGTCCATATAGCCCTCCACCACGACGACGGAATCCTCGTGGCGGATGGCCTCCCGGGCCATATCCAGCCCGAAGAGCAGATGGCTTTTGTCAAAAAGGGGCGTCTGGGGGGAGTTGATGTATTTGGGAACGCCCTCTGCCTCCAGCGTCCGGGCGCCGAACCCGATCGTCTCCCCCTGCGGGTTGCGGACGGGGATCATCAGCCGGTCACGGAAGCGGTCGTAGGCGGTCCCGTCCTCCCGTTCTATCAGCAGGCCGGCGCGGACCAGTTCCGCCGGAGTGAACCCGCGCCCGGTCAGGTGGTTGCGCAGCGCCTCCCAGGCGGGGAGGCTGTAGCCCAACTGAAATCGGGCGATGGTCTCGGCGGAGAGGCCGCGGCGGGCCAGGTACTGGCGCGCCCGCTCGGCCTCAGGGGCGTGGAGCAGGAGATGGTGGTAGTAGCGGGCCGCTTCGGCGACGGCCGATTGCAGGCGGGCCCTCTCTTCGTCCGCCCGGGCCTGTTCCGGGGTGCGGGGCCGCAACTCCACCCCCGCCCGGCGGGCCAGTTCCTCCAGGGCGGTGGCGAAATCCCACCCCTCCCGCTTCATCACAAAGGTGAAAATGTCCCCGCCCTCGCCGCAGGCGCCGAAGCAGTGCCAGCGCTGGGAGTCGGGGAAGACGTAGAAAGAGGGGGTTTTTTCGGCGTGGAAGGGGCACAGGGCGCGGTAATAGCGCCCCGCCCGCTGCAGGGGGACGTAGGCGCCGATCAGTTCCACAATGTCCAGACGCTCTTTGATTTCGTCTACCACGCCCATGCCGGTTGCCCTTCCCGGCCGTATTGTACCGTATCGCGGCGAAGGTGACAAGTAGGGATGGACTATCTCCGCACCCGCTCTATCCGCGCCCCCAGGGAGCGCAGTTTCTCCTCCACCCGTTCGTAGCCCCGGTCAATCTGCTCCACGTTGCGGATGACGCTCTCCCCCCGGGCGCAGAGGGCGGCGCCGACCAGGGCCATCCCGGCGCGGATGTCCGGGCTCACCAGAATGTCCCCCTGGAGTTGGGACGGCCCCTGGACGACACAGCGGTGGGGGTCGCAGAGGACGATGCGCGCGCCCATAAAGATCAACTTGTCCACAAAATAGAGCCGACTCTCAAACATCTTTTCGTGGAAGAGGACGGTCCCTTCGGTCTGCGTCGCCAGGACGATGGCGATGCTCATCAGGTCGGCGGGGAAGGCGGGCCAGGGGGCGTCGGCGACGGTGGGGATGGCCCCGCCGATATCCGGCACCACGCGCATCGGCTGGTCCGGCGAGATGTAGACGTCCTCCCCATCCCCTTCAATTTCCACCCCCAGGCGGGAGAAGACGTGGCGGATCATCCGCAGGTGCTGGGGGGCGGCGTTGCGGATGCGCAGTTCTCCCCGCGTCATCGCCGCCAGCGCGATGTAACTCCCCACTTCTATGTGGTCGGGGCCGATGGTGAATTCTCCCCCGCCCAGACGGTCCACGCCGTGGATCACCAGGGTGTTGGAACCGATTCCCTCTATCTGCGCGCCCAGGCGGTTCAGCATGTGGCACAGGTCCTGGACGTGGGGCTCGGAGGCGGCGTTGCGCAGGACGGTCGTCCCTTTCGCCAGCACCGCGGCCATAACGGCGTTCTCCGTGCCGGTGACGGAGGCTTCATCCAGCAGGATATCGGCGCCGCGGAGTTGGCGGGCGTTGAGGCGGAAAAGGTCGTTGACATCCACCTGGGCGCCCAGTTCCTGGAAGGCCAGGAAGTGGGTGTCTACCCGGCGGCGGCCGATGACGTCGCCGCCGGGGGGCGGAATCTCCACCCATCCCAGGCGGGCCAGGAGCGGCCCCGCCAGCAGGATGGAGCCGCGGATGCGGCGGAATTTCTCCCGCGCGAAGGGCGGCAGGTGGATTTCTTTCGCATGCAGCCGCCAGGAGTGGGTATCCAGGCGTTCCACCTGCACCCCGATGTCGGCCAGGAGGTCCAGCATCGTGCGGACGTCCTGGATGTCGGGCAGGTTGTGCAGGATGACCGGCTCTTCGGTCAGAAGGCATGCGGCCAATGTGGGCAGGGCGGCGTTTTTGTTCCCGCTGGGGGTCAATTCCCCCCGCAAGGGATATCCGCCCTCAATGACCAGTTCGTCCATCATCAGCCTCCGTTGTGCGGGATGGGAGGCTGAGGGCGGGCGGCGAAGCCGCCCGCCCTCAGCCCCAGGCATCACGGGAAAAGTTGCACGCGGTCCCCGGCCCGGAGTCCCAACTGTTCCGCCGCGCTGCCCTCCCGGACGGCGATCTCCAGAAACCCATGGCTGCCGATGAGGGCCAGAGGGCTGCCGGAGGGAACCTCTCCATACGTCCGGCGGACCCCCTGCAGTTCCAGCCCCGCCGCGACGACGCGCGCGGCCGCGGCGGGAAACGCGCGCCGCAGACGCGCGGCCGATGTCCGGAAGGCCGGGACCAGCACCAGATGGTCTTTCTCCCACCAGAAGCGCCCGATGCTGGTGGTCAGGTTGCCGAAACGGTCGGCGTAGAGTATTTCCCCCTCCAGCCAGCGGTCCCCCATTTCCAGACGGGGGAGGGGAAGTCCCTTCAGGTCGGCGACCGGCGGGCCCAGTGTCTCCAGCGGCGCCCCTGCGGCCAGATGGGCCGCGGTCGGGGCGAAGATGTCTCGGCCGTGGAAGGTGAAACTCGGGCGCGGCAGCCAGTAGGCGGGGTTGCGGAGTTCCACCGCCGCCCACTGGGGGACCTCGGCCAGGACGTAGGAGAAGAGGCCGTTATCCGGCCCGACGAACGTCCCCACGGGGGTACGGACCGCCAGCGGCCTGCGCTCCGTCCCCACGCCGGGGTCCACCACGGCCAGGTGAACGGTGTCGGGCGGGAAGAAGGGGGCAGCACTGCTCAGGAGTAGGGCGGCCCGCCGGACGTCCTGCGGCGGAATCTGATGGGTGAGGTCCACCAGGCGGATGTTCGGCGCGATGGACAGGATGACCCCCTTCATCACACCGACGTATTCGTCTTCGGTGCCGAAGTCGGTCAGTAAAGTGAGGATGGGCATCAGGGAGTATTTTACCTGAACGTGGTAAGACGTCAAATTGGGGATGGAGTGGGGCTTGCGCAGCAATTCGCCCCGCACGGGAAAGGGGTGGGGTGTGGGGTTTGTGGGGGCGACGAAGCCGCCCCCACAAACCCCACTTCCCCTTATATTGCGGGCATGTTGCTCCCCGAAAGGGATTTGCTGCACAAGCCCGGGGTACGATCCGCCCCCGGCGCTCCCCTTATCCCAGATACCCCTTCGCCTGGAGCAGTTCCGCGATCAGGATCGCGCCGCCGGCCGCGCCGCGGACGGTGTTATGCGAAAGGGCCACAAAGCGTATATCCAGCACCGGACACGGGCGCAGTCGCCCGATGGTGATCGCCATCCCACGACCGGCGTCCCGATCCCGGCGCGGCTGCGGACGGTTCGCTTCGTCCCGGTAAATGAGCATCGGTTGGGGCGCGGAGGGCAATCCCAGTTCCTGCGGCTCGGCCCGGAACTCCTGCCAGATCCGGATGATTTCGTCCAGCGGCGGCTTTCGGCCCCCGAACTTGAGGCTCACGCAGGCCAGATGGCCGTTTATCGTCGGGACCCGGTTGCAGTGGGCCGAAATCTGAAGCGAGTCATTCAGGATGATCTTCCCATCCCGCACCGTTCCCAGGATTTTGCGCGGCTCCTGTTCGCTCTTTTCTTCCTCACCGGGGATGAAGGGGATAAGGTTGTCAATCATATCTATAGAGGCCGGTCCCGGGTAGCCGGCGCCGGAAACCGCCTGCATGGTGGTGACGATGAGGCTTTCCACCGCATACCCGGCCCGTATCAACGCATAGATTGGCGGCAGATAACTCTGCAGACTGCAATTGGGCTTGACGACGATCAGTCCTTTCTGCCAACCGCGCCGTTTCCGTTGCAGGGGGATCACGTCCAGATGGTGGGGGTTGACCTCGGGAATCACCATGGGCACATCTTCCGTCCAGCGGTGTGCCGAATTGTTGGAGACGACGGCGAGACCGCTTGCGGCGTACTGCTCTTCCAGGTTGCGGACGGCTTGTTTGTCCATCTCTACGGCCGAGAACACCAGGTCGCATCGGGCCCGGGCGGTTGCTATGTCACTGGCGTCGCCGACGGTCAGGTCCCGGACCGCCTCCGGAATCTCCTCATCCATCACCCAGCGCCCCGCCACTGCGTCGGCATACCGCTTGCCCGCGGACTGGGGCGACGCGGCCACATAGGTCACTTCAAACCAGGGATGACGCGCCAGCATCTGGATGTAATTCTGACCGACCATGCCGGTCGCGCCGATGACGCCCGTTTTGATTCTACCCGGCATTTAGAATGACCTCCTTATGAATCTCCCGCACGGCGTTGACGGCGTCCTTCGCGTCTACCACCATAGAGATGCTGCACTCCGACGAACCCTGGGCAATGGCGATGATGTTGATGCCTGCCTGTCCCAGCGCGCCGAAGACGCGCGCGGCGACACCGGGGGTATCGCGCAACCCGGTACCCACGGCCGTTATGATGACCACATCATCCCGCGACCAAATACGGTCAATATCGCCCCGGACCAGTTCGCGGGCCATTTCCTCCTCAAGGGCGCGGATCACCGCGGGCGCTCCGTCGGCCGGGATGACGAAGCAGATGGACTGCTCTGACGAAGCCTGCGAGATCATCAGTACGTTGACGCCCTGTTGCGCCACGGCGGAGAACGTGCGCGCAGCGATCCCCGGTACGCCGATCATCCCCCGCCCCTCCACTGTTACTATACTCATACCCTGGATGGCGGTGACGGCCTTGATCCTTCCGGCAGTCCCCACGGACGTGCGTACAATACGGGTACCGGGATGGGTGGGGTTGAATGTGTTCTTGACCCATAGGGGGATATCCCGCTGGACAACCGGCAGGACGGTTTTGGGGTGCAGTACTTTGGCACCGAAGTAGGCCAGTTCGCTCACTTCGGTGTAGGAGAGGGTGGAGATGACGCGCGCTTCCGGGACGATGCGCGGATCGGCCGTCATCACGCCATCCACATCGGTCCATATCCAGACTTCGTCCGCGTCGGTGCAGTCGGCCAGGATGGCCGCGGAGTAGTCGCTACCGCCGCGTCCCAGCGTCGTTATCGCGCCCTTTTCCGTTGCGCCGATAAAGCCGGTGACGATGGGGACAACACCGGCGTCCATCAGCGGTATCAGTCGGGTCTGCACCCGCGCGCGGGTTTTGTCCATCAGGGGCGCGGCGTTCTGATAGTTCTCGTCGGTGACGATCAGTTCCGTGGTATCCACCGCTTCACTCTTTAAACCCCGACCGCGCAGCACGGCAGCGATGATTCGGGCGCTGAGGCGCTCACCCAGGCTGGCGATGGCATCCATCGCGCGGGGGGTTGCTTCCCCCAGGATGTGGATGCTGTGGCAGAAAGCGGCCAATCCGTCCAGCAGGCGATCTATGGTCGCCAGCAACTCCGCTCGTTCCCTTTCCGGCACCGTTGCCTCTACGACCTGGTAATGGTGAGCGCGCAGGTCGGCGATCACGGCCCGGTAGGTCTCGTCGTCGCCGTTGACGGCAGCGCGGCTGCTCCGGATCAGCGCATCGGTCACGCCGCTCATCGCCGATACCACCACTGCCAGGCGGTTCCATCGGCCCGCCTGCTCCATCACGATGTTTGCCATCTGGTGGATGGCCTCCACACTGCCGACCGAGGTACCGCCGAATTTCATCACCAGGGTTCCCATGTCGCACCTCCCATGGTCTCGGGGGACGCGGCGGGCGAGCCGCGCGCCCCTTATCGGGTGCCCGCCAGTCTCCCCAGTTCAACGATGTCTCCCAGCACGCCCGCCGCGGTTACCTCTGGCCCGGCGCCTGGGCCGGAGATGGTCAGGGGCAAGAACTGGTAGCGCGCGGTGTACAGGGAGATGTGATTGGCTGGCCCGTGCAGCGCGCCCAGAGGGCTCTCTTTCGGCACCGCGGCCAGCCCGACCGTGCCCCCTTGCGGCCCCACCCGGGCCATATAGCGCAGCACCTGGCCTTCCGCTTCGGCCTTTCTGACGCGCGCACGGTACTCCGCATCCAGCGCGGGGAGCGCCGCCATAAACTCGTCTACCGGAACATCGGCCAGTGATGCGGGGTACAGGGGCTCTATGCACAGGTCACTTTCTTCCAGAGGCCAGCCCGCGGTGCGCGCCAGAATGAGTGCCTTGCGCGCCACGTCTTTGCCGCTGAGGTCATCGCGCGGGTTCGGTTCGGTGTAACCGAGGGCGCGAGCCTGGGCAACGGCAGTAGAGTAGGGGGCCCCGCGCTCCAGTTCGGCGCACAGGTAGTTCAGCGTGCCGCTCATGCAGCCCTCAATGTGTGTGATTTCATCGCCGGTATCCAGCAGGTAACGGAGGGCAGCGATCACCGGAAGGCCCGCCCCCACGGTGACCTCGTACCGCAGGCGTGGATATTCGTAGAACGGTCGGGCCTCCGCCCACGGCGCAGCCAGTGGAATCTTATTCGCCAGCACGATCCCGCAGCCCCGCTCCATCGCCGCATGCAGGAAGGGGACGGTGAGGGGGGATGCCGTCAGGTCCACCACGATAGCGTCCGGGCGTAGTGTGGCAGGAAGGTCGCCAGGGGAGCGTACACCGATCATATCTCCGAGTTTACCGCCGCGGCCGACCATTTCTAAGGCCGTCCGCAGGGTCTCTTCCGGCAGGCCATCCGCGTCGTAGAGCAGCCCGCTTGTGGTCGCCAGGGCGATAGGGGCAAGGTAGAGGCTGGTGCGGTCGGCGATGCGCCGACGCGTTTCTATAATCTGGCGCAGCAGTGCCTGGCCCACGTTGCCAAGACCCAGCACGATCAGAGGGAGTTTACCGGACATCGCACCTCTCACAGTTTGGTCTCTGGTAACTATTCAGCCAGCGGTTGCAATCGCTGAAGGACAATAGCCTGAACAGTTACGGTTTCTGCGGGGTATATGAAAACTCCCCCGGGTAGGGGAGAGGCCATCATCGGGTCCGAAAAACGTCTCCACCGGCGTACGGGCTGCCTGCACAACTGCCGTTCCGCCGCGCCGGGGTTCACCGCCGCCAGATTGGGGAGTATTTTACCCGAATGTGGCAGGACGTCAAATGGGGAAGTGGGTACGGGCTTGCGCAGCAATTCGCCCCGCATGGGAAAGGGGTGGGGTGTGGGGTTTGTGGGGGCGGCAAAGCCGCCCCCACAAACCCCACTTTCCCTTATCTCGCGGGCATGTTGCTCCCCGAAAGGGATTTGCTGCACCAGCCCTGGGTACAGGGAACTCTCTATCCGTTTCGGACGTCCAGAGAGTAGTACGCAGGGGGTTGTTCGTGCCTGCGGTTCGCTTAATTTCAGGCCAGTAAGGGGGAGTTGGGGTTTGCGGGGCGGCGGCGAAGCCGCCGCCCCGCAAAACCCAACTCTTCTCCCCCTCCCCGTTGCGGCGTTCGCCGCACGGGGAGGAAAGGGCAAGGACAAGCCTTGCCCTTACAGGGGTTTCGGGGCGGGCGGCCGAAGGCCGCCCGCCCCGAAACCCCGCTGCCCGCCATAGTGGGTTCTGCCCGCAAAAATAGACGTAACTGTTCAGCCCAGCGGTTAAAACCGCGGGCTGAAAGGGCGCTTCGCGCCGGGCGACCGCCTGCGCGGTCGCCGGAAAGCGTCCACGAAGGTAGACGCCCGGCTGAAAGCCCCCCAGGGGTGATTTTAATCGCCAGGGCTGAAAATTACAAATAGAGTTGACTAACCAGTAGACCTTGATGGAGGAGATGCGATGAGAGGATACCGCTCTGTATTGCTACTGCTGACCGTTCTGCTTCTGCTGGCGACCGCCGTCCCGGCCCGCGCCGACGGCATTATCATCGTGGACCCCTGGCCTCTCCAGCCCCCGTTTCCCGAACCGCCCCAGCCCGTATGGCTCACCATCCGCTACCACCGGGTCACCGTCACCATAGAGAACCAGGTGGCGACCACCCGCGTGGACCAGGTCTTTGTCAACGAGCACAACTGGGACGCCGAAGGGACGTACATCTTCCCCCTGCCACCCGGTGCCACCGTCAGCCGGTTCGTGATGTGGGTGGACGACCAGCCCGTGGAGGCCGAGATTCTCCCCGCCGATAAGGCCCGCGCCATCTACGAGGAGATCGTCCGCAGTCGGCGCGACCCGGCCCTCCTGGAATACGTTGGACGGGATATCGTCCAGGCCCGCATCTTCCCCATCCCGCCGGGCGGCGAGCGCCGCATTCAACTGGAATACACCCAGGTCCTGCCGATGGAGGGCGGGATGGTGCGCTACGTCTACCCTCTGGACACCGAACGCTTCTCCGCCCGCCCTATCCAGGAGGTGACGATCCGCGTGGATATCCGCTCCCCCGTCTCCCTGCGGGCGATCTACTCCCCCACTCACCAGGACCGCGCCTACATTAGGCGGGACGGCGACTATCGGGCGACGGTCAGTTACGAGGAGACGAACATCCTCCCCGACCAGAATTTTGAATTGGTCTACACCGTCGGGCAGGAGGATGTGGGGATGAGCCTTCTGACGTACCGCCAGCCCCCCGACGATGGCTTCTTCCTCTTGCTGGTCGCCCCGCCGCTGGAGGTGGAGCGGGAGAAGGCCGTACCCAGGGATGTCCTGCTGGTGCTGGACGTCTCCGGCTCTATGAAGGGCGAGAAACTGGTCCAGGCGAAGGATGCGCTGGCCTACGTCCTGGAACATCTCAACCCGCAGGACCGGTTCAACGTGATTGCTTTCTCGTCGGGGGTGCGGACGTACGCGCGGGGGCTGCAACCGGTCTCGGAGGCCGCCGGGGCGCGGGAATGGGTGCGGGGGCTGGAGGCGATGGGCGGCACCGACATCCACCGCGCGCTCCTGGAAGCGCTCTCCCAGGCCGACCGGGTGCGGCCCACCGTCCTCATCTTCCTCACCGACGGTCAGCCCACCGAAGGGGTGACCGACCTGGATCAGATTCTGCAGGACGTCAAGGCGGCCGCGCCCGCTAATGTCCGCCTCTTTGCCTTTGGCGTCGGCGACGACGTGAATACCGTCCTGCTGGACGCTCTGGCCCAGCAACATCGGGGATCCACCACGTACGTCCGCCCCGGCGAACGGATAGACGAGGCCGTCTCCGCCTTCTACGCCAGAGTCGGCGCGCCCGTCCTCACCGATATCGCGCTGGACTTCGGTTCGGTCGTCGTGGAGGAGGTCTATCCTGATCCCTTGCCGGACCTCTTTGCCGGGGGGCAACTGGTGGTTGTCGGGCGCTACCGCGGGAGCGGCGCCGCGCGCGTCCGTCTGATCGGGGAGACGGAGGGCCAACGGCGGGAGTTCGTCTACGAGGGGGAGTTTCGCACGAAGGGCGGCGATGATTTCATCCCCCGCCTGTGGGCGGCGCGCAAGATCGGTTACCTCCTGACCCAGATTCGGCTCTACGGGGAGCGGCAGGAGTGGGTGGACGCGGTGGTGGCATTGAGTTTGCGCTACGGGATCATCACGCCGTATACCTCGTTTCTGGTCCAGGAGGACCTCTTCACCGAAGCGGGGAGGCAGGAGGCGGCGGAGCAGTTGAAGGCGCTTCCGGTGGCGCCGGCGTTCGGTGCTCCGGCGGTGGACCTGGCCCAGGAGCAGGCCCGGCTGCGGGGGGCGGAGTCCTGGGGGGCCGGTGGAGGAATGGGCGGCGCGGGCGGAGATATGGGTGGGATGATGCCCGCCGAGGTGATACCGGTCGTACGGTACGCGGGCGACAAGACCTTCTTCCTGCGGGACGGGGTCTGGACCGACAGCCTCTTTGACCCGGAGCGGATGACCCCGGTGCGGGTGCAGTTCGGCAGCGACGACTACTTTGACCTGCTGGCGGCGCGGCCGGAATGGGCGCCCTACCTGGCTGTGGGGAATCGGGTGATTTTCGTCGCCGAGGGGACGGCCTGCGAAGTGGTGGAGGAGGAGACGGGCCCGGTAGCGGTCCCGCCGACCCGCGCCCCTGCCCCGACGGCGACCCCACCTTCTGGCGGCCCCGCGCCCGCATCGCCTGTGCCCTCGCCGACTCCCGCTCCGGGCGGTAGTCTCTGCGATGGGATCGGGCTGATCCTGCTCCTGACTCTGGCGTTTATGGGTATCGGGCGTCGGCGGCGGGGATAGCCCGAACAGAGGCGGAGGGGGGCGGGTTTTGCGGCGAAGCCGCAAAACCCGCCCCCCGTAACTACCTGTTGATTTGCCCTCCCCCCAACCTGTGCTACAATATCTCCCTGCAATCCCTTGCCGTTCCCCATCCCCACAGGAGGCGCTATGGGCAACCGAACTGGCTGGCTTCGCGGCGTTTTCCCTGCACTGGTTACCCCCTTTGACCCCAAAACCGAAGAGGTAGACGAAGAAGCATACCGACGGCTCATCCGCCACGTCCTGCCCCACGTGGACGGCGTGGTCACCAGCGGGACGACCGGAGAGTTCCCCTATCTGACCCGCGCCGAGCAACGGCGACTGGTGGAGATCGCCCGCCAGGAGGTGGGGGATAAACTCGTCATCGCCGGATGCGGCGCGTCGGGCACTGCCCAGGCGATCGCCCTGGCCCAGGATGCGCGGGAGGCCGGCGCCGATGCCATTCTCGTCGTCACCCCCTATTTCCTGCATCCGTCCGACAAAGAGGTCTACCAGCACTACTACGATATCGCCACGCGGGTGGATATCTCCCTCATCCTCTACAACATCCCCCAGGTGGTGGACGCGGTCCTGCCGCGCAGTGTGGTGGAGGACCTGGCCGACTTGCCCAACGTCGTCGGCCTGAAGGACTCCTCCGGCGACCTGACCTACACGATGGAGATTCTGGAGTACGCTGGCGACCGGATAGACGTGCTGGTGGGCCACGACGAGGTGGTGATTGCGGCGCTGGCGGCGGGAGTGAGCGGGATGATCCTGGCCAGCGCCCAGGTCTACCCGGAGGTCTGGCAGGAGGTGTACCGCCTAGTGCGGGAAGGGCGTTTGGAGGAGGCGCGGGCGCTCCAGCGCCGGGTCCAGAAACTCTCCCGCATCTTCTGCCGCCACGGGGGCGGGGTGGCGGTCAAGGCGGCGCTGAACATGATGGGCATCTCCGTCGGCCCGCCGCGCCGTCCGCTGAAGAGCGCCGGGGGCGCGCTCATCCACGAGACCCGCGCCGAAATCCAACTGGAACTGGAGAAACTGGGCAAGATTCCGGTGGAGGAGCAGCCCTTTGCGTACCCCTCCGGCCTCCTGGAGACCCGCTTCGGCGACCTGGAGTTGACGCCGGAGGTCATCCGCGCCCACGGCCTGCGGCTGGGCAGCGGGACGGCGGGAGAAGGGGTGAATCGGGTGCAACTGGACCTGGTCGCGGGGCGGAAAGACACCCCCCTGGCCGACGCCTACGCGCTGCAGTTGACCTATCCCCTGCGCGGGCGCGAGGCGCTGACGGCCATCCTGGAGCCGGGGCTGACGGTGCGCCCGTCCACCCTGCTTTTGCCCACCCTGCCCCAGAAGAACCTGCGCCAGGCGAATATGATTTACGGCCCCACCCAGTTGGCGCTGGGGCGGGCGATTGTGGACGCGCTGGAGGCGGGGGTCATCTCTGCCCAGGCTGCCGACGACGAAATTATGGTCGTTCTGGCGACGGTTCACCCCAAAGCGCTGGACCGGCACGCCCTGTACCGGAGCGTCTACGAAGCGGCGCGGATGGCGATCGCTCAGGCGTTCTCTGGCTGATAGGAGGCATCCGATGGGCTACAAAACCGACTGGTTCCGCGGCATCTACCCCGCCCTGGTGACCCCGTTCACCCGGGACGACCGTCTGGACGAGGAGGCGTACCGGCGACTGATCCGTTATGTCCTGCCCCACGTGAACGGCGTCGTCCCCTGCGGCACCACGGGCGAGTTTTCGTATATGACTATAGAAGAGCGCAAACGGGCTATAGAGGTCTGCCTGGACGAGGTGAACGGGCGGGTGCCCGTCCTGGCCGGGACGGGGTGCCCCTCCACCCGCGAGACTGTTCAACTGACGGAGTGGGCACGGGACGCAGGCGTCACCGGTGTGCTGGTCGTCGCGCCGTACTACCTCAAACCCACCTTCAACGAGGTGTACGACCACTTCCGCGCGCTGGACAAACTGGGGGTGCCCATCGTCATCTACAACATCCCCCAGTGCGCCGGTACCCACTTCCGCTGGTGGACGGCCGAGGGGATGCTCCTGGACCTGGAGAACGTCGTGGGGATCAAGGACTCCTCCGGCGATATGCCCTTTCTGGAAGCGCTGTTTGAGAAGGTGAAGGGGCAGGTGGGCATCTTCGTCGGCCACGACGAGATTGTGCAGGCGGCGCTGGCGGCGGGCTGCGACGGGGCGATCCTCGCCTCGGCCAACCTCATCCCCGACATCTGGCAGGTCATCTACCGGGCCACCTTAGAGGGCGACCTGGCGACGGCGCAGGAGTGGCAGGCGAAAATCCAGAAACTGGTGCGGATTGTGGCGACCTGTGGCCCCACCCAGGCGGTCAAGGAGGGGCTGGAGATGATGGGGATTCCCGTCGGGGTCTCCCGGCACCCCATCCTGCGGGGCGGCAGTTTCCGGCGGGAGGACTACGAGGAACTGCGCATGCAACTGGAAATTCTGGGCAAAATCCCCCCCGCCGACGTGGTGTACGACCTGGGCGGCCGGGAGGTCGCCACCCGTGTGGCGGCGACGCCGCACACTCCCCGGCGGGTCTCCGGGTGGGACCTGCGGGTGGGGGAGGGGTTTGCGGGCCCGCCGTTCCACGAGATTGCCCACATAGACCTGCTCATCGGTCGGCGGGATGGGCCCGTCGGACGGGCGATCGCCCGCTCTCTGGCGGGGTGGGGAGAGGCCCGGGGGCTGAAAGTCATCTCCGAGCGGCCGCTCATCCTCCTGGTGCCCACGGTGACCATCCGTACAGGTCGCCAGCGGGAACTCTTCTACCAGTTCGCCGCCGAGGGCATTATGATGGCCGTCCGCCAGAACATAGAGAACGGCTTTCTGCCGGAGGCGGCGCTGGACGACCTGGCGCTCATCATCAATGCCTTCGTCCATCCGGCTGCGTCCATCGGCCGCCGGGTGATGCTGAACAACTACAAAGCCACCGTCCAGGCGCTCCGGAAGGCCATAGAGGGGCGGCCCACGCTGGAGCAACTCTTTGAGGAGAAGGCTGCGGCGCGCCATCCCTTCCGCTACGCGCCGTAGTGGGACCATGCGGCGGGAAGCCGGAGGCTTCCCGCCGCAGAACCTTTGCCGGAGGAACACGGTGTCCAGGCAACAGCGGTTGCTCCTCCTGTTCTGGCTGCGGCGAACTTGTTGCTCTTTATGGTCTTCGGGTTCGCCGTTTTCTACACATCCCGGTTGGGTCGGCAGGCGTCCGCCCAGCCCCCTACTGCGACTCCGACCGTCCAGCCGGTTCTGCCCCCTACCTGGACACCGACACCCAGTCCGACTCCCTACGTGCCTCTCACACCTGCCCCCCGTTCCCTGATGGGTGAGGAGACGGGGCTTTTTCAGAACACCGTGGAGCAGGTTGCTCAACCCGGAGCGCTACCTGAACGGCGATGCCCCGCATCCCGTCTCTGCGGCAGACCTCTCCCGTTTGCTGAAAAGCCCGTGGAAACTGGTGTTCCAGGGGACGGTGGGGGAGTTTACCCTTCGTCTTTTCCTGGGAGAGTGGCTGGCGGAACCCCTCGTGCTTTCTGCAACGAGGGGATGGGGCGGCGATGCGCTTTCGGTGTATGCACGCGAGGAGACGGGCCGGACCCTTCTGGTCCTCCACACGGTCTGGGATAGCCCCAGAGATGCCGACGAGTTTCGGAAAGCGTTGGAGTCTTACGCCAGCGCGCGGTATAGTTCGCCCGCCATAGAGGTCGGGAAAACGGAACTCTGCTGGACGGGGGATGAGGAATGTTGCCTCTCCTGGCGCGAGGATACCGTCATTATGGTCAAAGGTCCGGAGCACTCGCTGGTTCTATCGGTACTGCGGGCCGTTTTCCGGGGGGAAAGCCAGGATTAAGGTGCTGGCAATTGAAATGTACTCCCCAGAGGGGCTTGCGCAGCAATTCGCCTTGTGTGGGGTTGTGGGGGCGGCGAAGCCGCCCCCACAACCCCACTTTCTCCTTGACTTCGCGGGCACGCTGCTCCCCGAAAGGGATTTGCTGCGCAAGCCCAGGCAGTTCGCCCTTGACGGAACGGCGAAAAAGCGGTATACTTTGATACGGGGCGGCAAGACGGGGCGTGGCGCAGAAGGAAGCGCACTGCGTTTGGGACGCAGGGGTCGCCGGTTCAAGTCCGGCCGCCCCGACTGAAAATCCAGGCGGGCGTTGCAAAATGGTATTGCCGCAGCCTTCCAAGCTGCTGTTGCGGGTTCGATTCCCGCCGCCCGCTCTGAATGGGACGTGGATAACGCGGAAGTTTCTGGGTCCTCTTCTATCGGGGCCCGTAGCTCAGCGGTCAGAGCAGCCGGCTCATAACCGGTCGGTCGCAGGTTCGAATCCTGCCGGGCCCACTGCATAGATATGGGATGCGTGGAAATGGGGGCGTGTTTTCGGTTATTGTCAACACGCCCCCATTTCATTGCGTACGGGTTCGCCTCCACAACCCCTGCCCCCTGTCTGAAGGAGAAAGCCAATGAAGCGAGCCGTCAGCATCAGTCTGGGAAGTTCGTCCCGCAACAAGCAAGTCGTCGCCACGTTTCAGGGCGAACCGGTCTCCATAGAGCGCATCGGCACCGACGGCGATGTGGAGAAGGCCCGCCGCCTCTTCGCCGAACTGGACGGCAAAGTGGACGCCTTCGGGATCGGCGGGGTGGACCTGTATATCCGCATAGATGATCGGGAATACCCGCTGCGGTCGGCCTTTTACCTCGTGCAGGATGTGCGCCAGACGCCGGTGGTGGATGGTCGGGGGCTGAAGCACACGCTGGAGCGGCGCGTGTTTGAACTGGCCCGGCCGTCCCTGGGGGAAGTCCCCCGCCTCCGGCGTGCCTTTATCCCCGTCGCGGTGGACCGGATCGGGCTGGCGAAGGCCGTGAGCGAGATCGCCGATGAGGTCATCTTCGGCGACCTGATGATCGCCTTGGGTATCCCCATCCCCATCTACGGCCTGCGGCAGTACCGGCGCGTGGCGCGCGCGCTGATGCCCTTCGTCAGCCGATTCCCGATGAGTATGCTCTTCTACGGCAGCGAGGGGACGGAGAAAGAGCACCAGCCCAAATACCAGCGCTTCTGGGAACAGGCCGACCTGCTGGCCGGGGATTTTATGTTTATGAAGAAATATTTGCCGCAGGACCTGGCGGGGAAGTGGGTGGTGACCAATACGACCACTGCCGATAACGTGGAGATGCTGCGGGCGCGGGGCGTGCGGGTGGTGATTACGACGACCCCCCGGTATGAAGGGCGGTCTTTCGGCACCAACGCGATGGAAGCGGCACTCACCGCGTATGCCGGTAAGGGGCGCCCGCTCACCGAGGAGGAAATCAACAATCTGATTGACGAGTTGAATCTCCGGCCCACGGTAGAGCGGTTGAATCCGTAAGGGGTTTTGCGATGGCGAAGCCATCGCAAAACCCCTTCTTCTCACAGCCGGGGCAGTACAATCCCCTTCTGAGCCTGGTACTTCCCCTTCTTATCCGCGTAGGAGACTTCGCATTCCTCGTCCGCCTCAAAGAAGAGCACCTGGGCGATTCCCTCGTTGGCGTAGATTTTGGCCGGAAGCGGCGTCGTGTTGGAGATTTCCAGCGTGACGTAGCCCTCCCATTCCGGCTCAAAGGGAGTAATGTTGACGATGATCCCGCACCGGGCGTAGGTGGATTTGCCCAGACAGACGCACAGCACCCCGCGCGGGATACGGAAATACTCCACCGACCGCCCCAGCGCGAAGGAATTGGGGGGGATAACGCACACATCCCCTTTGAAGTCCACCATCGCGCGGGTGTCAAACTGTTTCGGGTCCACGACGGTCAGGTCTCCCAGGCCGGGGGTGAAAATTTTGAACTCATCGGCCACCCGGATGTCGTAGCCATACGAAGAGAGGCCGTAGGAGATGCAGCCGTCCCGCACCGAATGGTCCACGAACGGCTCTATCATTCCGTGCTCCAGGGCCATTTTCCGAATCCAGTGGTCGGGCTTGAGTCCCATCCTTCGCTCCTTATCTCCAAAAATAGCGGGATTTGCGGCGACGGTCGTCGTCGCCGCAAATCCCGCGTCTCTCGCTACATTCGCTCCGGGGCGCTCATCCCCATCAGGTGGAGCACCCGGGCCAGGACGGTCTTCGCCGCCCGCACCAGTCGCAGACGGGCGCGCGTCAGTTCCTCTTCCGCCGGGTCGGAGGAGACCACCCGGCAATCCCGGTAGAAGGCATGGAAGGCCGTCGCCAGTTCCTGGGCGTAGTAGGGCAGGAAGTGGGGACTGAGTTTCGCCGCCGCCTGCTCTATGACCTCCGGCAGTTCCAGCATCTTGCGGATCAGCGCCAGTTCGCTGAGATGGCGCAGGAGGGAGAGGTCGGCGGGTTCGTCTATCCGGCGGCCCTGCTCCTGGGCGTACCGGAGGATGCTGGCGATGCGGGCGTGGGCGTACTGGACGTAGTAGACCGGGTTGCGCTCCGATTGCTCCACCGCCAGGTCCAGGTCAAAGTCAATGGGGGCATCCGCCGTACGGGAGATGAGCATGAACCGAATCGGGTCCGGGCCGACCTCATCCAGCAGGTCGCGCAGGGTGATGAATTCCCCACTGCGCTTGGACATACGCACCTCTTCCCCTCCTCGCCAGAGGGTGACTAACTGGTAGAGGATGAAGACGGCGCGATCGGGGTCCAACCCCAGGGCTTTGGCGGCGGCGCGCACCCGCGGCACGTCCCCGTGGTGATCGGCGCCCCAGATGTAGATGGCCCGGTCAAAGCCCCGGCGCACCAGTTTGTCCCACAGATAGGCCACATCGGAGGCCAGGTAGGTGGGACGCTCCGAGGGTTCGGGCACCACTTTGGGGGAACGGATGAGCACCGCGTCCTTCTCCAGGTCGGGGTGGCGGAACCAGATGGCGTCGTCGTACTCCACCACGTAGCCGCGCTCCCGCAGGACGTTCAGGGCGAGGTCAAAGAGGCCCTCCTCGTAGAAATGGCGCTCGTGCCGCCAGACGTCAAAATGCACCCCCAGATCGGCCAGGTCCTGGCGGATGCGCTTCACCATCCGGTCAACGGCCCATGGGGCGATCGCGCGCACCGCCTCACGGCGGTCCATCTCCAGATACCGCCGCCCGGCCTCAGTAGCCAGTTGTTCTCCCAGTTCCACGACATAATGTCCGTGATACCCGTCCTCCGGGAAGGGGGCGTTCTCTCCCAGGGCCTGGGCGTAGCGGGCGAAGACGCTCTCGCCGAATTTGCGCACCTGGGAGCCGGCGTCGTTCACATAATACTCCCGCTCCACCTGGTAGCCCGCGGCCTGGAGGACGGAGGCCAGTCCGTCGCCCAGGACGGCGTTGCGGGCGGAGCCGATGGTGATAGGACCAGTGGGGTTGGCGCTGACGAACTCCACCTGTACTCGCTGCCCCTGTCCAACGGAAATGTTACCGAAGGACTCCCCGGCCTCCAGGATGACGTCCACCTGCCGGGCCAGCCATCCTTCATCCAGCCAGAAATTGATGTAGCCCGGATGGACCGCTTCGGCCCGACCGATGAAGGGTGCCGGGGGAAGATGGGCGATCAGCGTTCGGGCCAGGTCCATCGGGGACATCCCGGCCTGGTGCGCCAGGCGCAGGCACAGGGAGGTGGAGTAGTCCCCGTGCTCCGGGCGGCGGCTGCGCTCCACGATGACGGGTGGCAAACTCATCGGGGGCAGATTTCCCGCTTCCTGTGCCGCCTGTATGGACTGGATCAGAAGGTTGACGATCTGCTCACGGATTGTCGCGGTCATAAGTATACCTGTTCAGAGGGTTTCCCATACGGCGAACTCTTCCCGAAGGCGGCGTTTTTCCTCCTCCGGAAGGAATGCGACATCTACGGCGTTGAAGATTGTCGTGCGGATAGCGTCCAGTCCCAGTCCCATTGTGGTCATTGCGATGAGATATTCGTCAGTGAGGGTGGTGTCGGAGATGCTGGGGTCGTCGGTGTTCAACGTGGCGCGCAATCCCAGGACCAGCATATCGGGCAATGGGTGGTGCGTGAGGGAGCGGACCGCGCCCGTCTGCAGATTGCTGGTCGGGCAGACTTCCAGAGCGATCCCCCGATCCCGTACCAATCGCAACACTTCGGAATTTTCCAGCGTGTGGATGCCGTGACCGATGCGTTGAGCGTGGAAGACGAGGATAGCGTCCCGTACGTTGGAAGCCCCGCCCACCTCTCCAGCGTGGATGGTGACTCCCAGCCCTTCCTGGCGGGCCCGTCGGAAGAGGTGAGCCAGCCGGTAGGCCGGATAGTTGATTTCGTCTCCCGCCAGGTCCACCCCCACCACTCCCTGCGAGCGGTAGGCCAGGGCAAGTTCCAGAATCTCCTCGGCGGTGCGAGGCATCTCGTCCCGGCCGATCTGGAAGATCAGTCGCACGGTGATGGGGTAAGCCCGCTGGGCAGAGGCGATCGCGCCGGTAACCCATTCCACCACGTCCTGCAGGGCAAAGCCCTGGGCCCGGGAGAGCGCAATGGGATTAAAGCGCAGTTCCAGATACTGCACATTATCTGCGGCGGCATCCGCCACCGCTTCGTGGGCGATTCGCTCCACCGCTTCTTGGCTACGGTAGAAATGACGGAGAAAGCGAAATTTGGCTAAAAACCGATGGTAATCCGGTTCATCTTCCCGAGCCTGGACATACCGTCGGAGGGCTTCCGTGCTGTAAGTAGGGAGGTTGATCCCGTGGGCCGCGGCGATTTCCGCCAGTGTCTGTAGCCGCAAGGACCCTTCCAGGTGACGGTGCAGGTCTATTTTCGGCAACAGGTGCAGGAGCGAACGCAGTTCGTAAAAAGTCCCTTCGCCCGGGAGAGTCCGGTGCTTCGTTGGTATGTCCGTGGACGCTTTCACCATCATTTCAATCATTGCTCTTCCGTCAGCAACCACGACCAGTAGCGCCAGGCGGTATGGATACCCACAATTACTCCGATCAAAAGGGGGAGATGAAAGGCGAACAGGCTGAAAGTCGGAGAAAGCAAGAAAGCGCTCTCCGGCCTGTGGGATACGTGAGCGGTGATACGCATCACCTGGGTGACCGTAGCCAGCCCGACGAAGTATGCTGCGATTCGGAAGCGGCGATAGTAGGGTGGCATCCGGGTCACTTCGCCCAATCTCCGGCTGAGCGCAAGATACAGGTTCAGCAGGAAAATGATGGCGATCAGGGCTACCGGGCCAAAGGGTGAGATCAACACTTCAAGCAAAATATCCCACTGGTTCATTATTTCCCCATCATAATGCTGTTCAGGAGAAAAGTTGCCACGACCAGCACCCCGCCTCCCAGGGAGAGCAACAGGTCCGCCAGGGGAGTGCCAATAAAGGTCGGGGCCACGGCAATGTACCAGGCCGCTCCGACAGTCAGCAGCAGGAGCGAGAGCAGAAACAGGTGAGAATAGGCGCGCTGGTTGGAGGAACGCTCGTAGAAACGAGCGATCCGCCAGAGGAGAAACACCAGAAAGGCAATTCCGGCCCAGGTGAGGGTAGCGACGGCGCGCAGCAGGATGGGCATCGGACTCCCTACCGGCGGATGAAGGCCTGGACGAAGGAATCCGCCATGCGGCGAGGGCTGCCGCTCATAATCCCTTCGTGCCCCTCAAATTTGGAGCGCACTTCAATCCCGCGCCCGCTGATGTCAAACTGGCGGATGTCCTTGTCGTGATCGCTCCCCCGCATCTTGAGCACCAGCAAGGCCTTGTGGACGGCGCTCTCTATCTCCACGTAGCGAAGGAGGATGTAGGTATCAATGATGAACGGGATACCTACATCGTACTCCGCGGGTTCGCCCAACAGGACCGGGCTTTCCCATGTGAGAACAGCGGTTAATCCTTCCCGCTTCAGGCCGTTCACAAAACTGTAGGTCAGGTGTCGCAACTGGAGCGGGTCGCTGGTTAACCGCTGGAAATGGGAGAGGCTATCCACCAGGATGCGGCGGGCTCCCATCTCGCGGGCCAGAGCCTCAATCTGACCTCCCACCGCCTGCAGGTCCACGAGAGAGACCTCTGGGCTGCTCATAATGATCCGCAGTTTTCCCTCATCCTCCAGTTTCCGGAAATCCCACCCGAAATTTGCAGCGTCCCGGTAGAACTGGCTGGGGAACTGCTCAAACGTCAGGATGATCCCCGGCTCATCGTAGTCTACAATGCCGTGGTAGATGAATTGCATACCGAGAGTGGTTTTGCCGGTTCCCGGGGCTCCCTCTACCAGAGTGGCGGTCTGGGGCAAAAGCCCCCCGCGCAGCATCTCATCCAGTCCCGGGATTCCTGTCTTTACACGTTCCACCTTTCCTCCTTTCGCCTGGGGTTTAACGCATACCCCGGATGATGTGGTAAATCGCCTTCACGCGAAATTGGCGATCGTTGGAAGCCTCCAGGAAACGCTGGATCAAGCGGCGGATTTCCGGATTGCTGGTTAACGAATAGACGGTCATCTCTCCCAGGTGGCTTTCCACCAGCACCCCCTGGGCAGCTAGTTCCGCCAGTTCGGCCCGCGTGGCTTCCACGTTCCGACCCGCGTAGCGGGCGATGTTCTCCGCTGTGTCGGTGGTGTGCGGGTTCTCGCCGAAAAACCGGATCAGGTCCCATTTCACGAAGGAATTCACCCGCGTGCGCAGGAATGCCAGCAGTTCCGGGTCCATATCCGCCATCACGCGTCCAACCAGGTCCTCTCGCTCCATTCCCTCTCCTCCTGATCAAAAGCCCCTAATCGGTCTGCTTCCCCCTCTCACCGGCGGCGCCGCGGGCCCGGCGCCTGGGGTGGGCGGGTGGATACCGTGGTTACCTGTTGGGCCTCCTGGTCCTGCCGCCAGTGGCAGTTCTTGTATTTCTTCCCACTCCCGCACCAGCACGGGTCGTTCCGGCCCAGTTTGCGGGCGGGGGTTGGGGCCGCCGGAGTTGCGGGAGCGGCAGGAGATGCGGGCCGCGGGCGGCCTCCGGCCGACGCGGGCATCGTCGCCGGACGGCCCGGTGCGACAGGCCGAGGGGCGGGGGCGGGCCGGGACGTCGGCTGAGGCGCAGACGCCCCCGGCATGGGTACCCCCGGCCGGAATTCCCGCAGGGTACGCGGGCGCACAGGCTGCTGGACTACCCGCGGCGGCAGCAAAATTGTCCGGGCCACCTGGGACTGAATCCGTCCCAGAAGTTCCTGGTACATTTCATGGGCCTCTTTTTTGTACGCCACCAGCGGGTTCTGCTGCCCGTAGGCCCGCAGACCGATCCCTTCCTGAAGGACTGAGAGGTCGGTCAGGTGGCGGATCCAGAGGCCGTCCACCGCGCCCAGGATGACCTGCCGGTCCCGAAAGACCCGTACCGCATCCAGGAATCCGGCCTCCACCTTCGCCTTCACGTCGTCCGGCAGGGTGCGAAGAGGACGCTCCGCCATCTCTGGATCGGGATCGCCGCCTAAGTGCTCCACCACCCGCTGGTAGATCAGCCGCGGCAGGGGGTTGCCGGACGCGCGCAGAGAGGCCAGCGTCACATCCTGCTGCACCATATCCCGATAGACCTGGTAGCCCAGAGAGCGGTTCAGGTCGTCGTAGGTCCGCTCCGCCAGCGCGGTCAGTTCCTCCAGAATCTCATCCCGGGAGAGCCGCGACCACCGACGGTCCGCCTCGGCAGGAACGGGAAGGAAGTTGCGCAGTTCGCTGTACAGTCCCTTCAGGTCCCACTCCTCCGGGTCCTGGCCCGGGCAATGAAGGAGCAGGAGTCCCTCTACTTCCTCCTGGACCATGCGCAGAACCTGGTCGCGCAGGTCGGGCTTGCGCAGCACCTCCCGCCGCTGGGCGTAGATGACCTCCCGCTGTTTGTTGACCACGTCGTCGTACTCCAGGACGTGCTTGCGGAGGTCAAAGTTGTAGCCCTCCACCCGCTTCTGGACGGACTCAATGGTCTTGCTGAGGATACCGAACTCCAGCGGGGTGTCGTCCATCCCGGCGCGGGACATCAGGCCCTGGACCCGGTCGGCGCCGAAGCGGCGCATTAGTTCGTCTTCCAGGGAGAGGTAGAAGCGGGAAGAGCCGGGGTCGCCCTGACGGCCTGCCCGGCCGCGCAACTGGTTGTCTATCCGCCGGGCCTCATGCCGCTCCGTCCCCAGAACGTGGAGGCCGCCCAGGGCGACGACTTTCTGCCGGTCGGCGGCGCAGTCGGCCCAGGCCTTCGCCAGCACCTCCGCCCACCGCTCCGGGAATCGTTCGGTGGGGTTCTGCCCCCGCCGCAACATCTCCACCGCCTCGTTCCAGTGAGCCTGACGAATCTGAGAGAGGTCGTACCCTTCCTGGCGCAGCCACTCGCGGGCCAGTCCTTCGGGGTTGCCGCCCAGCAGGATGTCCACGCCCCGGCCCGCCATGTTCGTGGCGATGGTCACCGCGCCGGAGCGCCCGGCCTGGGCGATGATGACCGCTTCCTGCTCGTGGTACTTGGCGTTGAGGACGTTGTGCGGGATGCCGCGCTTTTGCAGCAATCGGGAGAGCCGCTCCGAGGTCTCAATGGCCGTGGTGCCCACCAGGACGGGCCGCCCGGCCTGGTGCAGTGCCTCAATTTCGTCAATGACGGCGCGGAATTTGGCGTCCTCGGTCTGGTAGATGACGTCGTCCAAGTCCAGCCGCTGGTAGTACCGCTCCCCGCTGCGGGTCTTGCTCTCGTAGACGGTGACCCGGATGTCGTCCCGCCCGTTCAGCACCCCGGCGAAGGTCACGTCCTGCAGTTCTCCCACCGGCACAGGACGGGTCACCAGGTCGCCGAAAATTGCCCGATATTCCACGTTGGTGGGGAGGACGACCACGTCCATATTGTAGATTTTCTGGAACTCTTCCTTCTCGGTGGCTGCCGTCCCGGTCATCCCGGCCAGTTTCTTGTACATCCGGAAGTAGTTCTGGAAGGTGATGGTGGCGTAGGTGAGCATCTCCTCCCGGACGGTGACGCCCTCTTTGGCTTCAATCGCCTGGTGGAGCCCCTCGGCGTACCGCCGACCGTACATCAGCCGCCCGGTGAACTCGTCCACGATGATGACCTGCCCGTCCTTGACGATGTAGTCCTTATCCCGCTGATAGACGGCCCAGGCGCGCAGGGCGTTATCCAGGTACGGGAGCATGTGGGCATGCTGGGGGTCGTAGAGACTCTCCCCCGGCTTGATCTCCGGGAGCACGGACTCCACTTTGTGGATGCCTTCTTCGGTCAGGATGACGTTGCGGGTCTTCTCGTCCACTTCGTAGTGGACGTCGCGGCGGAGGTGACGGACGATTTCGGCGAAGCGCCGGTAGAGGTCGGAGGACTCCTCGGCGGGGCCGGAGATGATGAGGGGCGTGCGGGCCTCGTCAATCAGGATGTTGTCCACCTCGTCCACGATGGCGTAGTAGAGTTCCCGCTGGACGCACTCGGAGAGGTCCCGCACCAGGTTGTCCCGCAGATAGTCAAAGCCGAACTCGTTGTTGGTGCCGTAGGTGATGTCGGCGTTATAGGCGTCCCTTCGGGAGACGGGGCGCAGGTTCAGGTAGCGGTCGTCGGCGGAGGGGTAGTCGGGGTCAAAGAGGAAAGACCCCAGGTTGGGATCGGCCGCGGCCGACTGGATGACGCCGACGGACATGCCCAGCGCGTGGTAAATGGGGCCCATCCACTGGACGCCGAACTTGGAGAGGTAATCGTTGGGGGTGACCAGATGGACGCCCCGGCCGACGGGGACGTCGTCTATGGGGACAAATTCCCAGCGTTCAGGGTCCTTTCCCCAGCGACGGCGGGCCAGTTCCACCCAATCCGGGTTCAGGGAGAGGCTGTTCAGATAGAGCGGCAGCGTGGCGACGAGGGTTTTGCCCTCGCCGGTCTTCATCTCGGCGATTTTGCCCTGATGGAGGATGATGCCGCCGATAAGTTGGACGTCGTAGTGGCGCAGGCCGATGGTCCGTTTGGAGGCCTCGCGGACGGCGGCGAAGGCCTCCACCAGGATGTCGTCCAGGGATTCGCCCCGGGCCAGCCGACGGCGGAATTCGGTCGTTTTGGCGCGCAGCGCCTCGTCGGAGAGGGCTTCATAGGCTGGCTCCAGGGCGTTAATCCGCTCCACAAATTTCTGCAGGCGGGCAATTTCCCGCTGATTCGGGTCTCCGAAGAGACGGTCAAAGAGACTCATTTCGGTACTCCTCAATCAGAAAAGGCCAGATATCCTCTCTTCTGCCCAGCGAACAACCTTGGCTCATGGTAACTATATTGACAGCGGCAAATTTTAAGTTATAAACAAAAATTAGCGGCTGCGCCCTTGGAAAAGGTCGCTGGAAGGGCAAAAGCCAGACGGACTATCGCCTTGGCGGCGCAAAATGGGCGGTTTCAGCCCCCTCACCCCCCTTACCCCCCTCTCCCCCTTGCCCTGACGGGCGGGGGAGAGGGGGGGACAGAGAGGGGTTTTGCGGGGCGGCGGCGAAGCCGCCGCCCCGCAAAACCCCATCTTTTCTCCCCCCTCCCCGTGCGGCTGTAGATTCTCTCATGATGTCAAGTTTCGGGGCTGGCGGCCG
>Ga0209721_1000314_pt1 | contig 46171 bp, 32 predicted proteins | sample TshhotsprinmetaG_FD_184139 | JGI IMG/M metagenome (GOLD analysis project Ga0209721, IMG submission 184139) | Hot spring microbial communities from South Africa to study Microbial Dark Matter (Phase II) - Tshipise hot spring metaG (SPAdes)... | ecosystem: Environmental > Aquatic > Thermal springs...
CCTGGGAGGGCTGCGCCCTCCCAAACCCTCCCCGCTGGCGGGTTGTTTCCTGGGAGGGCTGCGCCCTCCCAAACCCTCCCGCGGGCGGGCTATGTTCACCTCAGTGTAGCTTGCAGCGTATGATCCGACGCCTCGATATTCGCACCCTGCTGATCATGCTCGCGGCCCTGATCATCGGTGTGACCTGGGCCGCCTTCAACCTCGCCTCGACGGGGGGCGCGCGCAACGATGCCACCGTGCGCCCCCTGGTCTGGACGGTGTTTGCCACGCCTGCCGCGCTGTTCATCGGCTGGATGATCGCCCGCCGGCAGGAGCTGGGCCTGGCGGCGTTCTGCTGCTTCTGCCTCTACTTCTTCGCCTTCTTCGTCGCCCAGCGCATTGAGACGCTCTTTTTCACGCTGGAAGAGGCGCGGGCCAGCGGGCATACGTTCTATTTCACCGCCGTGCTGGCGATCCACGCCCTGGCGGGCGCCGCGCTCAGCCTCTGGCGCGCTCTCACGCCGGCTTCCCAGGGCCTGGTATAATTCACCCATCCACATCGGTTGCGACCTGATGTTTCGAGCACAGCCATGCGCACACCCCGCGAGTACCAGGAAGACCTCGAAGCACGGGTGCTCTCAACCTTTGCCGCGCGCAGCAGCGCCGCCGTGCGCGACCGCCCCGAACCGCCCTGCGCAGTGCGCCCGGCCTACCAGCGCGATCGCGACCGCATCCTGCACTCCAAAGCCTTCCGGCGCCTCAAGCACAAAACACAGGTGTTCATCGCGCCCCCCGGCGACCACTACCGCACCCGCCTGACCCACACCCTGGAAGTGACCCAGATAGCCCGCACGGTGGCTCGCGCCCTGCGCCTTAACGAGGACCTGACCGAGGCGATTGGTCTGGGCCACGACCTGGGGCACGCGCCTTTCGGGCACGCCGGCGAAACCGCCCTGACGCGCATCTTCGCTGACCACTTCCGCCACAACGAGCAGTCACGGCGCATCGTCGAGGTGCTCGAACACGGCGGTCAGGGCCTCAACCTGACCTATGCCGTCCGTGAGGGCATCTACCTGCACTCCAAGGCCCGCCGCGACATTATGACCACTGCCTGGGGCACGGCCAGCACGCTGGAGGGCCAGTTGATCAAGATCTGCGATAGCGTGGCCTATATCAACCACGACATTGACGACGCCATTCGCGCCGGGGTGCTGCGCAAGGAGGATCTGCCCGCCGAAGCCGTGGCGGTGCTGGGCCACAGCCACCGCGAGCGCATCAACACTATGGTCAGCGACCTGATCCACTTCAACTGGTGGGCTACCGGCGAGGCGACCCCGCCCGACCCGCCGCTGATCGGGATGAGCCCGCCTGTGCTCGCCGCCACCAACCAGTTGCGCGACTTTATGTTCCGCGCTGTGTACCAGGATCAGCGCGCCAGGGCCGAGAGCGAGAAGGCGCGTTTCATCATCGAGACGCTCTACGCCCATTTCGTCAAGCATCCCGACTTGATCCCCGAAGAGTTGCAGCAGATTAACCAGCAACGGGGCGAACCCGTCGAACGGATGATCGTGGACCACATTGCCAGTATGACCGACCGGTACGCGATTGAGACATTCAAGCGGGTATTCATTCCCAGGACCTGGAGCGGGTAACCGGAAGGGGTGTGGGGAAACCCGGTTTCCCCGTATTTTCACCTCAGCCGTCCATGCGGCTGCGCTGCACAACACCAGAATGAAAAATATTTGTTCTTGGGAGGGCTTCGCCCTCCCAAACCCTCCCGGTGGGGAGGGCTTGCCGCCCCCACAGGCAGGGGGATGGGGAAACCTGGTTTCCCCGTATGTTCACATCAGACGGTCATGCGCATGGCGCACAACGCCGGAATGAAAATATTATTGTTCCTGGGAGGGCTGCGCCCTCCCAAACCCTCCCGGTGGGGAGGGCTTGCCGCCCCCACAGGCAGGGGGATGGGGAAACCCGGTTTCCCCGTATGTTCACCTCAGGAGCACAGGAATGTCCTCTGAGCATGGCATACCCTCGCAGCCGCTCACCTACCGCGCCGGACTGCTCCAGCGGGTTGCGGCCCGGCTGCGGGCGGGAGAGTGTTGCTCGATTGTCGGCCCCAGCGGGGTTGGCAAGACCAATCTCAGCCGTTTCTTGCAGCGTCAGGACGTGCAGGCGCTGTACTTCCCCGACGCGCCTACCTGGGTGGTGCTGATTGATTGTAACGCCCTGGCTGCCGAAGACGGGTCGCGGGAGTTCGCTGTTCTTGAATTGATCGCCCACCGGCTGATCCGCGAGGCCGAGCGCCGCAACCTCCCCGAGAGCGCGGTCGCGCCGCTGGACCGACTCCACGCGACCCTGCTCAACGAGGGCAACCTGTTGCTGGCCCTGCGCTACCTTGAGCGCATCTGCGGGCGCCTGATCGAGGACCAGGGGCTGCGACTTATTCTGCTCTTCGACCAGTTCGAAGACATCTGGCGCGAGCTTGACGCGCGCCTGTTTCGCAATCTGCGCTACCTCCGTGATGAGTTCAAGTACCGCCTGGTTTACCTCACGATCACCCGCGAGCGCCTGTCCCGGGCGCGTCAGCGGGCCAGGAACGACCTGGACGCGGTTGAGTCGTTCTGGGAAATGTTCGAACCGCATACGTTTGGCCTGGGTATGCACGACGAGGCCGACGCCCGCGAGGTGCTCGAGCGCATTGCCTGGCGCCGTGGCGCTACGTTCACCCCGGCGGTGGCGCAGGCCGTGCTTGACACCAGCGGCGGCTACCCGGCGCTCATCCGGGCGCTGGCCTGGACGGCGGATGAACAATGGCTCGACCAGCCGCCCGAGCGTATCGCCGCGCTGCCCGAAGTGGCCCAGGAATGCGCCAAGCTCTGGAACGACCTGCTGCCCGATGAACAGCGTGTCGTCAGACATCTGGCCGCCGGGCTGGATATGTGCGACGCCGATCAGGAGACCCTGGCGGACCTGCGCCTGATCGAACTCATACGCGGCGAGCCGCCGCAACTCTTTGCGCCGGTGTTCGCCGCCTATGTGCGTAGCCAGGGCGGCGTGAGCAGCGAGGGGATCGTGGTTGCCCGACGCCAGCGGCGAGTGTGGGTTGATGGGCGCCTGCTGCCGGGGCAGTTGCCACCTCTGGAGTTCAATTTACTGGTGTACCTGGCCGAGCGGGCGGGGACCGTCTGCCCGCGCGAGGAGATCCTGGGCGCGCTCTACCCGGAGGAGCGGCTGGAGGCCAATGACGAGCGCATTGATACCCTGCTCAAACGCCTGCGCGACTCGCTTGGCGATGATGGGCGCAACCCGCGCCACCTGATCACCCATCGAGGTGTCGGGGTGCGCCTGGCCCGCGGCCGGGTGGAGGAGTGATGCGGTTTTGAACGCTTGTGCGGCTGCGCCCCGCGATGACCTTGCGATTGTAGATTGGCCGTGGCGCATCTGGACGCAGTCGGTGTTGCGCTACTATGGGGAAGCCGGGTTTCCCCACGCCCCTCCCTCGGGTCGCCTGAACGTGTATCAGGGCGCGGCCCACTCCACCTGCGGCCAGGCCGGGGGCGGCCAGGTTGCGCTCTGCCACTGCTCGAGACGCTGGCAGATGACCGCGGCAAAGAGCATGGTGCGCTCCCAGCGGGCGCTCTGCGGCTCCAGCTTGCTGGATACAAACAGGTGATTGCAGAGCAGGCCCCACAGGTACTCGCGCCGGTCATCGCAGGCTGCCCGCGCCGCGGCCAGTTCTTGCAACGCCTGCACCACCAGGAAACATTTGCGGGCCTCGGAGTGCGCCAGAATGGCGCGTGTCGCGAGCATCGGCTCGCGCGGCGCCTGCGGCCCGCATAGCGCCACCGCCAGTTCGTAGACCAGGGGCAGGTCCTCGGTACGCAGCACAGCGATGCGTGTGGTCAGATCCTGGATCAGTTCGACAAAATCGCGTAGCAGCGGGCCGTAGCCGGTGCGCTCAAAGTCGATCGGCCAGGCAGTGTGCCGATCGGCAAACAGATTGTCGCCGTGGAGGTCGCCGTGGGTGATGACCTGGCGGAGCTGGCGCAGGTGCGCGCAGTGGTGCTGCTGCTCGACGAACCAGCGCTGTGGATGGGGCAGCGTTACGGGCAGCAGGCCGGGATGGAAGGTCGGAGGTTGGGCGCGCCAGAGGGACTCGAGCCGCGAGAGCGCATAGTCCCAACTCCGATCGTAGGCTTCCACCAGTGTTCCCGGTAGCTCCTGCACGTGCGGTCCCCGGTACCAATCGCCCCAGGCGGCGTAGGAGAAGAAATCCCGCAGTGGGGCGACGATGGTTGCCGGATCGGCGGTGCGACGATAGAAGTGGGTAAAGACCTGCCCTTTCCCCTCGGCCAGGTGCTCAAAGCCGACCAGGCGGTAGGCGATTGCGCCCATGTCCCAGAGCAGGGCGGTACCGGTCAACTCCGGACGGCGGAGGGCTTCGATGCCCGCTTCTACATAGCGCCGGTAGTTTTCGCGCTCGCGTTCGATCTTTCCGGTGCGCGCGAGTTTGACCACCTGCAAGGCCCGCTCGCCAGCGATTTCGGCAATGAAGACGCGCGATTTGCGCCGTAGCGAGGCGTTGACCGATGGACTGACCTGTTCCGCGCCGGCGCTGCCGTTGGCCTCGGTGATCATCGTCAGCCGCACCCAGGGTTTGTCTTTGAAGAGCAAGCGAATGAGCGCCTCGGCTTCATCGGCGGGAATAGCCGGCTGGTCGGGAAACATCTCGTCACGCACCGCCGCCGAGGAAAGCCCGCCCTGCCACTGCACCTCCGGGCCGTTGCCGCGCAGGCACAGGCTTTCGGCAATGCGGTTGAGTTCGCTGCGTAGCACCTCCGGCGCCTCACCCTTCCCCACGAACGAGGCTGCCCCGTAGTGCTGGATGGCCTGGCGGGCCATCGGGGTGGTGTCAAAGCCGGTGATGACGATTGCCGCCGTGTAGGGTAACCGGCGCACCAGTTCCAGGCCGCTGATGTCTCCCTGGTCCTTATCCTCGACCAGACGGAGATCGACCAGGGCGATCGGGCACCGCTGCTCGGCGGCCAGGCGCAGGGCCTGATCCGGCAATTCGGCTCCATCGGCCTCGACCACCACCGGCTCATAGTCCCAGTCGCGCACCAGCGCGGCGTACTGAGCGCGGAACTCGGGGAGGTTGTCAACGATCAGTACCCGGATCGGCGCCCAGGTCATACGGTCTTGCTCCTTGTTTCTGAGGTGAAAATACGGGGAAACCGGGTTTCCCCACCTGCAGTGAGCCTGTCGAACCGCACCCCTGCCTGTGGGGGCGCCAGCCGCTCCCACCAGCGGCTGGGACATGGGGAAACCGGGTTTCCCCAATCCCCTCCCGGTGGGGAGGAGCTCGGTTCCCTCCCCCAGCGGGGGAGGGCCAGGGAGGGGGTGGCCCTCCCAGAGATACCCCATGTTCATCGCGGCGTTGTGCGCCATGCGCATGACCGTCTGAGGTGAACATATGGGGAAACCAGCTTTCCCCACTCCCCTCCCGGCGGCGACGCCAGCCGCTCCCAACCGCGGTTGGGACATAGGGAAACCGCGTTTCCCCAATCCCCCTCCCGGCGGCGACGCCAGCCACTCCCACCAGCGGTTGGGACATGGGGAACCCGGGGTTCCCCACCTGCGGTGAGCCTGTCGAACCGTACCCCTGCCTATGGGGGCGCCAGCCGCTCCCACCAGCGGTTGCGCAATGGGGAACCCGGGGTTCCCCATCCCCCTCCCTGGGGAGATGCTGGAAGCGGAACGGCCCTGCCCGCCGGGGTGGGTCACTCCTCTGCGCCGTCAGGCGCCGCCAGCGGGAGCCGGAGCGCGAAGGTCACCGGTGAGATGGGACTGACCAGCACAATCTCGCCCCCCAGGGTCTTCATCATCGAGCGGGCCAGGAGCAGGCCGCGCCCGCCTTCAGTGACGCGTTGCTCGTGCCGGATCGGCTCCACGAAGAGGCGCTGTTGCACCTCGGGAGGAATCGAGGGACCGTCGTTGGCGACGGTGATCCGGGCGAAGGCCCCCTCGCGGGCCGTGGTGACGGAGATGGTGCAATCGAGCGGCTTGGCCTGCCGCGCATTGCGAATCAGGTGTTCCAGCACGCGCTCGAGAAGGATTTCGTTGGCCCGCACCAGGAGTTCCTCGGCTGAAAAGATGTAGGTTACCGCGACCGGCGCGCCAGCGCGCCGCCTGATGATCTGGGGCACACGCTCCCGGAGCCAGGCGCTCAGGTCGTAGGGCGGCTCGCAGGAGGGTTGGTCCGAGGCGCGGGCCAGGCGCCTGATCTCGCCAAGGCTCTGGCTGATGCGTGAGATGTGCATCATCTGCTCCGGCTCAGCCGTCTTGGTCAGCCAGTAGATCGCGTTGTTGGCCCCGCTGATGGCGTGGTCAATGTCGTGGGCAATCTGGCTGGCCCAGGCGGTCATTGCGGCCACCGACTCGCTGAAGCGACGCTCGCGGTTCTCGCGCGCCCGGGCGATCGCCAGACTGATCGTCGGCGCCAGTCGCTCGATCAACTGCTCGTCGGTATGCGAGAAGGCGTTGGTGCGGTTGGCCTCAATCACCAGCACACCCAGCAACCGGGGGTGAGGGGTTTCGCGCTCGGGGTTGAGCAATGCCAGGGTCAACTGGGCCAGGGTGCCAGGGTTCGCCTGCACATAGTCCGGGTCGGTCCGCACATCGTTGATCGTCTCCAGGACGGCCCGGCGCTGCTCCCTGGCCTTGCGGGCCACGCGCGCGGCAATCGTGCCGGGTTGCGCCCCGGCGCCGTTGCCCTGCGGGGCGATAGGAAAGATCTGCCGTTCGACCACAAACTCCCAGTGGTAAAACTCGCGCGAGGCCGGGGTGAAGCTGAGGTGCTGCTCGCTTTCGTCGGCCAGGAGGACGCTCAGGCCCAGACGGCGATGCTCGTTCTGTAGCAGATCGCGCAGAATGGCGAGCATACGCCGCAGGGTCTCATCGAGGTCGAGGGTCGCTTCGAGCACGGCCCGGGCCAGCTTGGCGGCGGCCTGCAACTGGCTCTGGCGCGCGGCAAGCCGCTCGACGTGGAACGTGTCGCGAATACACGCCGCCACGACGCCGGCCACGATTGGCAAGATGACCCGCTCGCGGCGGGTGAAGCGATGGGGCTGCCGGTACACCAGGAACAGCACGCCGATTACCCGGCGCTGCCGCCCGTCGGGAAACGGCGGCAACCAGATCGGCACGCCCACCGGCTCCTCATCGGTGGGCGTTTCGCCGATTTGCAGCGGAAAGGCAACACAGGAAGCCACTTCCTCTTCACGCACGAACCGGCCCTCGAGCACCGGCTCGGCGCGCGCGTCTTCGGCCCAGACGGGATCGAGCCGACGCACAACCCGGCCCAGCACGGTCTCCTCGGTGTAGTTCGGGTCCTCCACCAGGTGCGTCTCATACCGCACGCCGTGGGTCACGCCAGGGGCCAGCGCCCGCCGCTGCTCGTCCCAGTACCAGATCGTCACCGCCGACAGGTTGGGCGCCAGAATCAGGATCTGCTCCAGCACGGCCTGGAGGGTGGTTTGCAGCGTGCCGGCGACGATCATCGGCTCGACGGCCTTGTACAGCTCGCGGAGTTGCCGCTGAGTCTGGCTGACATCAATCGCCAGGGCCACCACGTTGGCAAGGCGCTTGAGGGCCTCGCAGTGGGCCGGGGTGAACGCGCCGACCTGAGGCGACTCGACGTTGATCAGCCCCAGCACCTGATCCTCCAGACGGATAAGCACATCCAGTTCGGCCCGCGTCTCGCGCGAGAAGCGGTCGAAGAAGCGCGCATTCCACGGCGGTTCGCGGACATCGTGGACCAGTTGCGGTTCACCTGTCTCGAAGGCCCGACCGGTGATCCCCCGGTAGAGATCGGGGTCCTCAACCTCTTGCAGCGTATCTCCGAGGAGAAAGTACTCGCGGCGAATGACGCGGGCCTGGCCAAGCCGGTCAGGGCGTTGCCAGGCGCGGAGGATCAGGCCGAGGCTGGCATCGGGCCGATTGAGCAGCACAGTCGCCGCCTGGAGAATGCGCGTGAAGAGGATCCGCTCCGCATCGGGCGCGTCCAGGTTCAGGCGCAGGGTTTCCTGGAGCAGGGTGGCGAAGACCTCCTGCTCACGCTCAAACGAGGCGCGCTCATCGTAGTTCCGCATGGCTTGACCCACCAGCTCGGCAAAGGAGCCGAGCAGGCCACGGTCGCGCTCTTCGAAGCTCCGCTGGCTGCGATAGCCGACGACCAGCGCGCCGCGCCAATCGCCGGCCACGTGGTCAACGATCGGCGCGGCGATGAACGAGCGAAGGTGTTCGCGGGACACGAAACCCGGCTCCGGGTCACCGGGAACGGTCCAGGGCGGTTCGTGGGCGTTTTCAACGGCCAGCGGGCCGGGGGCCTCGAGGATCTGCCGGATGAAGTGCTCTGGTCCGGGGGACCAGGCGGATCGCAGCAGGGCGGGTTCGCGGAGGCCATCGCCGGCAGCGCGAGCGGCGGCGAAGCGCAACCGGGGCAGGGACGATCCAGGCTCGAGGGGAAGGATCGCCACACAACTGGCGCTCATCAACACCCGCGCCGAGCGGCACAACTCCTCCAGCGTCTCGTGCAGGGGGTGATCGGCTGCGCGCGCCAGCACGGCGCGGCTGATCTCGGCCAGTTGCTCGCCGGCGTTACGCTGGCGCCGCGTCTCGACGATCAGCGCCACCTGCGCCAGCCAGGTAGTCAGCAGATCGCGCGGCATTTCATCGAGAGGGCGGCGCAGATGGGGATTGGCGACGATGACGACTCCGAAACGCCGACGCGCGACCATCACCGGCGCCACCTCGTAGTCGGCGGGGGGCAGGCAGGCCGCCAGGTTGGGGGGAAACCGTCGCGTCAGTTCACTCTCCGGCACCCGCACGCAGGTCAGACGCAGGACGGCCTCGCCGAGGGCGCCCGTCGCATCGTGAATGGGGATTTCCAGCCCGCGCACCAGGCCATCGAGCACTGTCGGCGGGATGGCGCCCTGGCGCAACTGCTCCAGGTAATGCTCAAAGGTCTGGCCACGCTCCTCATCGGCGGCCCAGGCGCGACGGGCCTGTTTCAGGGTCACCTGCCCGATGGCGAGGCGCCCGCGCAGCAGGGTGCGCCCACGGTGGAGCGAGAAGAACGCCGCCAGGTTGTAGCACAGACCGTACCCGGCGGTGATCACCGTCAGGGCGGCATGCCAGAGGCGTTCTTCATCCTGGGGTTCGTCGCCCATAGCGATCAGCGCCGCTGTGGCCCGTTGCAACAGGGTCAGGCGCCGGTTGGTCAACTCCGCCGCTTCGCGCAGGCGCCGGTTGTGGAGCGGCCCGGCGATCTGCGCCGCCACTGCTTCCAGAAAACGCTGGTCGCTCTCGCTGAACCATTCGGCATGCCGGGTGCTGAAGACAACCAGCGCCCCGACTGCGCGACCGGCGACGAGCAAGGGCACCCCCAGCCAGCTTCGGGCAACCATACGGCGCTCCAGGCGCAGTATGCGATGCTGCTGGCGAAAGGCGCGGATCTGCTGCGGCGTGCGCAGCAGCACGGGCCGACTCTGCACCAGGTGTTGATGGATCATGCCCTGGCCCGGCGGTAGCGAGCGGCGCTCGCCGCGCACGCCTTCACGCACATCGAGCAACAACTCGATCCAGCCAGAGGTTTCGCTCCGCATAGCCACGATGAAGTTCTCAACGTCGAGCCGGGCACTGAGGACCTGCCGCACCTCTTCGAGCAACGCTTCATCGCTGCGCTCGGCTGGATCGGCGCCGGCCAGGCGCCCGATCTGGCTGAGGATCTCGGTTTCGGTCTGGAGCGCAGTACGCTCGAGCGCAGCGCCCACCTGTCGCGCAAAGAGGATCAAGGCCTGTTGCAGCAGATGATCCTGCCGCAGCGGCGTCGCCCGGCGCCGGTCGAGCATCAAGGCGCCGCGAAATACGTCGCCGGCCCGGAGCGGCAAGCCGACCCACTCGCCCACCGGAGGCGCGAAGCTCCGACCGGCGCGCTGCTGCTTCAACCAGGACTTGCCGTGCTCAAGCTCGTGGAAGATCACCGGCGCGCGGCTCTGCACCACGCGCATCAAATAGGGCGACTCAGCCGCGCGCAGCCGCAGGCCGCGAAACGGCTCCAGCGCCTCGCACCCGGCGCTGGCAGCGGCAATGAGCGTCTGCCCGCCATCAGAACTGACCCACAGGCGCGCCCGGTCGAAGCCCAGCTCCAGGCCGCGCTGCACGATCATGGCCTCGAGCGCCGGGGCGGCGTAGAGATGCTGGGCGTCCTCGGCGAAGCGGTTGATCACCGCAAACCAGGTCAACTGGTCGCGCGTCTGGCGCCAGGCGCTCAGATTGGCGAGCAGGTGCAGCAGCGCCTCGGCGCTGAAGGGCCTGGGAAGGTAGCTGTAGGCGCCCGCCGCCCGCGCGCGCCGCCCGGCCTCGGCGTCACTCGCCTCGGTAAAGACCACCGCGCTGCTGTCGGGGCTGAGTCTCAACAACTCGGGCAGGACGGTGATGCCATCGGTATCGGGCGGCAAGTGTTGATCGATCAGCAGCACATCAACCGGCATCGCCGCCTGCGCCAGCGCGGCCAGCGCCTCGGCCACCGTGGCGCACAACGTCCACTGGAACACCTGACCCTCGCAGCGTCCCAGGGTGGCCGCGAGCTGCACGCGCCGCTCAGGCTCGCCGTCGAGGATCAGCACGTACAGGGGACGCCGGAAGACCGGCGTTCCCACCTGTGCGGTGAGGGCTTCTGTCATGAGCCGCCCTTTCACTTGCTGCGCTCCATGGTATTGTACGCCAGCGCCGGAGCGCCGGGCAGGCGCGTGGCTGACGCGAGGCGGGCAACAACCCCGCAAGAGTCTGACGTTTCTGTGGTAGCATTTGCGCCAGTCACGCGAGCGCGACGGCGGTTTCGGTCGTTGTGGTCCGGGGCGCTCCTGCGGTGGCGTCAGGAGCGCGACCGAAGCCCGACCGGCCGCATTTGTCAGGAGCGTAGTTCATGGCCGACCAGCACCACCACAGCGATCATCACGCCCACCATCACCACCTGCCCGCCCGTTTCGACCGCGCCTTCGCCATTGGCATCGGTCTGAACCTCGGCTTCGTCATCGTCGAGTTCATCGTCGGGGTGCTGGTTGGCTCCCTGGCCCTGATAGCCGATGCGGGTCACAACCTGAGCGACGTACTGGGCCTGCTGATGGCCTGGGGCGCCACCATGCTGGCCCGACGCCCCTCGACGGCCCGCCGCACCTACGGTATGCGCCGCGCTACCATTCTGGCTGCCCTGGCCAACGCTGCGCTCCTGTTTATCGCCATCGGCGGAATCGCCTGGGAAGCCGGGCAACGCCTCTTCGCCCCCACCGAGGTACCCGGCCTGACCCTGATCGCCGTGGCCGGCATCGGCGTGGTGATCAACGCATTCACGGCATGGCTCTTCGCCCGGGGCCGGGCCGACGACCTCAACATCCGCGGCGCCTTCCTGCACATGGCTGCCGACGCGGTCATCTCCCTGGGGGTGATTGTCGCTGGCGCCCTCATCCTGCTCACCGGCTGGACCTGGATCGATCCGCTTCTGAGCCTGGTGATCGTCGCTGTGATCGGCTGGGGCGCCTGGGACCTGGCGCGCGAGTCAGTTGACCTGGCCCTCGATGCCGTACCTGCGACGGTGGACCCGCTGGCTGTGCGGGCCTATCTGACCGACCTGCCGAGCGTGCGCGAGGTCCACGATTTGCACATCTGGGCGCTCAGCACCACCGAGCCGGCGTTGACCACCCACCTGGTGCTGGCCACCCTGGAAGGATGCGACGCGCTGCTGGCGGAGGTGCGCGCCGGGTTGCACCAGCGCTTCGGGATCGAACATGTGACCGTGCAACTCGAACAGGGGGACCCGCGGTACCCCTGCAACGCCTGCCCGGAGCGGTAGTGGAGGAGGTCGGTTCCCTCGCTGGTGGGAGCGGCTGGCGCCCCTACAGGCAGGGGTACGGTTCGACAGGCTCACCGCAGGTGGGGAAACCCGGGTTCCCCGTGTCCCAACCGCTGGTGGGAGCGGCTGGCGCCCCTACAGGCAGGGGTACGGCTCGACAGGCTCACCGCAGCCGGGTTCCCCATGTCCCAACCGCTGGCGGGAGCGGCTGGCGCCCCCCCGCAGGCAGGGGGGTGGGGAACCCCGGGTTCCCCGTGTCCCAACCGCTGGCGGGAGCGGCTGGCACCCCCACAGGCAGGGGTACGGTTCGACAGGCTCACCGCAGGTGGGGAAACCCGGTTTCCCCGTATGTTCACCTCGGCAAAGGCTACCCCTCTGCCCGCTCCAGGGTATCAATGACCCCCTCAATCAACTCCACCGCCTCGCGCAGCACCGTGGTATCGAAGGCGAAGCGCGCTCCGGCTGCGTGGAAGAGATCGGGCAACGGGGCGGCGCCGCCAAGAGCCAGGGCGCGGCGATAGGCTGCCACTGCGCCCGCCTGGTCGCGCATGGCGTTGCGCCACACCTGCACCGCGCCAAGCTGGGCCAGACCGTACTCCACGTAGTAGAACGGGTAGCGATAGATATGCTGCTTGCGGTGCCAGCCGGTCATGCGCTCGGCATCGAGGCCGCTCCAGTCGACTCCATCCATGAATCGCGCCCAGAGCCGGTCCCAGGCGGCATCACAGGCAGCGGGGTCATCGGCGGTCTCGGGGTTGGTGTAGGCCCAGTGCTGGAAACCGTCTACCACGGCCATGTAGGGCCAGAAGGTGAGGATGCCCTCCAGATGTTCGATGCGCGCACGAGCGTATTCGGACGGCTCATAGTACCCGCCATCGGAGCGACGCAGGTAGGGCGCAGCGAGCAGTTCCATCGCCATCGAGGCGACCTCGGCGAACTCGATGGGCGCTTCGCGCTGCCGGTGGTAGGGCAGATGCGCCATCTCGAAGTCGTGGAAGGCGTGGCCAGCCTCGTGCAGCAGGGTGCGTACATCGCCGGGCAGCCCCACAGCGTTCATAAAGATGAAGGGCCGCTGCACAACGGGAAAGTAGGCGCAATAGCCGCCGGGCGCCTTACCCTTACGGTTGTCGAGGTCGAGGAACTCCTCACGGCGCAGAGTGGCGAAATAGCTCCCCAACTCCGGGTCTACCCGCATCAGCACGGCCTCACCCCGTTCGGCCAGATCGGCGCCGTCGCGAAAGGGGCGCAGCGGCGCCTCATGGGGGGCGCGAGCGTGCGTATCCCAGGGGCGCAACCGGGCGAGACCGAGGCGCGCGGCGCGCCGGGCGTAGACCCGCCGGGCCGCGGGAACGGCAACCGCCTCGATGGCCTCGTGGAAGCGCAGGCAGTCATCGGGCGCGTAGTCGAAGCGTTGCCGCAGCCGCCAGGCATAGGCCCGATAGTCGGGCAGATCGGCATTGGCGGCCAGTTGCCGCCGCAGGGCCAGCAGTTGACGCCAGATCCGGTTGATCGCCTCGCGATCGGCGAGTTGCCGCGCGGCAGCCCGCCGCCAGACTTCCTCACGCGTGGCGCGATCGGGGTCTTCGAGGAGCGGCTCAGTCTGAGGGATGGTCAGTTCGCGGCCCGCCCATTCGATTGTCTGCGCGCCGATGATCCGGTTGTGCTCATTGCCCAGCCGTTGTTCCTCCGTCAGCAAGGGCAGGTTCGCCTCGCGAAACAATTCGGCCTCGGCGCGCAGGTTGCGCAGCGGCACGGCGAAGCCCTCCGGCTCAACGCCTGCATCGAGGAACTTGCGCTTCAAGGCCTGGTCGGCAGCCATGGCACGGGGGTACACATCGGCAAGAAACGCGCGGAAGCGGCTGTCGGCAACGCTATCGGTCGTATCGCGGGTCGTGGCCACCAGAAGCCGCGTATAGGTCTCGGTCAGCAAATCGGCCACCTGTGACCAGGCCGCGAGCCAGGCGGCAGGATCGGTGATGGGCGCCGCCTCCAGCGCGGCGTAGAAGGGTTGCCAGCGCTCCCAGGACCACTCGAGGGTCGCGTGCGCCGAGGCGGGGAGTTCGAGAAGCATCGGTGTGCCTTTCATCTCTTGGGAGGGCTTGCCGCCCCCACCGGCAGGGGCATATCGGTGTGCCTTTCATCTCTTGGGAGGGCTTGCCGCCCCCACCGGCAGGGGCATCGGGAAACCCGGGTCCCCCGATGTTCACGCCAGATACAGACACTGTAGCATATAATAAAGGGTGAACCATAGAAGGAGCAGCACGATGAAACTGCCCATCGACTGGCTAACCTTCCTGCTGTCGCCCGAGGCGGTCGCCGCGGCGACGCTGTTGATCTTCCTGGCGGGGCTTTCCGAGGGCATCGGCACGCAGGGGGTAACGCTGCTGATGAGCCGCATCACGCCCCTGCGCTTCGTGCTGGGGTTGCTGGCTTCAGCAATGCTGTTCGTGCTGAGCGCCGTAATCTGGATGTGGGCCCTGTGGCTGGCTGTGCGAACGCTGTTCAACGTCGAGGTGCCCCTGCAACTGTTCTTTGTCACCGTAAGCGCCGCCTACGGGCCGTTGCTGCTGGGCGCCCTGGCGCTGCTCCCGCTGATGGGTACAACCATTCGCTGGGGGCTGCGGCTGTGGAGCTTCGGTATTGCCCTGGCGTCAATCGCGGCCATAACCGGGCTGACGTACTGGCAGGCCGCTGCAGGCGCGCTGGTGGGCACCTTGCTGATGGAGGGCGCCCGCTGGCTGTTGAGCGAGCCGGCCGAGGCAATCGCCCGCCGCATCTGGGCGATCACAACGGGAAAACCGCACCTCGTCCGACGCGAAGAACTGCCGCAGGTCATCCCGGGTTATGAGCCTGTAGTCAAAGGCAAGCAATGATTACCGCCTTGACATGGTTAGGCCTGATCCTGCTGATCCTGTTCCTCCTCTTTGCGATTGCCATTCCCGTCTCGGTATTGATCTGGTGGGCCGGGTGGCGCACTGCTACCCCGCAGACCCACCTCCAGCCGCCTGACCCGCCCGCCGCCGGGCCGTTCCTGGTGTACCTGTCGGGGGTTGACGACATCTCCGGCGAGTTCTCGACCCCCTACGAGGACGCTCTGCTCGACGCGGTGGCTGATCGCGTTCCGGGCCTGGTGATCGTTACCGATGTCTTCGCCTACTCCTTCGCCAACGTGGGCATGACCAGCGAGGGCAACCTGGCCTGGTTCTGGGCCTGGCTCAACTCCCTGCGGCTCAACAAGAAAAGCCCGCTGCGGCGGGTCGGGCGCCTGATCAACCTGCGGAACGTGCTCCACGTCGCCGTTTCGGCCGACCGGCGCTACGGCCCGATGTACAACTACGGCGTGGCCGAAATGATCATTCAGGCCCTGCTGCGCCACGGCTACGTGCTGGGCAGCGGCGCGTCGGTCACGCTCCTGGGCTACAGCGGAGGCGGACAGATTGCCCTGGGCACATCGGGCTATATCCAGGCCACCCTGCACGCGCCTGTGCAGGTTATCTCCCTGGGCGGCATTATGAACTCCAGCGACAGCCTCAGCCGCATCAGCGCCCTGATACATCTGTACGGAACGAAGGACCGCTGGCACCGCCTGAGTGACCTGATCTTCCCGGCCCGCTGGCCGATCTTCGGCGGCACCCAGTGGAACCGGGCGCTGGCAAGCGGTAAGATCGAACAGGTCTGCCTCGGCCCGATGTGCCACACCGGCCGCGGCAGCTACCTCGATGCGACGCGCTACGTCGAGGATGGACGTAGTTACCTGGACGTGACCGCCGATACGATTGCCGAGCGGATCGGACGCCTGATGCCGGTGGCGCGCGAGGTGTCATAGCATGTCAGCCGTCCATGCGGCTGCGCCACGCAACGCCAGAAGGAACATACCTATTCCTGGGAGGGCGTAGAGGCGCAGCGGCGTCGCGCCTCTACGCCCGAACCCTCCTGCGCATGACCTTATGGAAGATAGTGACCCAACCCCATGCCACAAATCATCACCATCAAGCTGTTCCTTGCCAACGTCTTCCTGGTGCGCGGAGAACGCTGGATCATCGTTGATAGCGGCGCCCCCGGCGACGGGCCAGCCATTCTGCGCGCCGCCGCGCGCTCTGGCATCGCGCCCGGCGACATCGGGCTGATCCTGCTGACCCACGGCCACTTCGACCACATCGGCGGCGCCGCTGCGCTGCGGGAGGCCACCGGCGCGCCGGTGGCCGTCCACCGCGCCGACCTGCCCCTCTTGCGCCAGGGGTTGGATCCGCGTATGGTGCAAAGTGTTGGGATCGAGGGCCGCATGTTGATGTGGTTCATGCCCTCGCGCACGCCCCCGCTGGAGCCGGATATCACCTTCGAGGGACCGTTCGACCTCGCGCCTTACGGCCTCGACGCCCGTACCGTACACACCCCCGGGCATAGCCCCGGGCACATTGTGCTCCCCTTGCCCGACGGCAACCTGATCGCCGGCGATTTGCTGCGCGGCGGCTTCCTCGGCGGGTTGCTGAATGCGACACTCCCCAATCCACCCTATGTGCTCAACGACCCGGTTCAACAGCGGGCGAGCCTGGAACTGGCGCTGAGTCTCCCCGCGCATACCTGGCACGTCGGTCACGGTGGCCCGCTCGCCGTCGAACACATTCGCGCCCGAGCGAAGAGCCTGATGTGAACATATGGGGAAACCGGGTTTCCCCACGCCCTCCTGAGGGGAGGGTCTGGGGGGCTGCACCTTCCCGGGAACGAGGCGTAGCGACGCAGCATCGCTGCGCGTCTCCAGGCGCAGGAGCCGCAGCGCCGCCGCGGCTCTACTCCTCCTCAACGCAGATCCTGCGCTGCACAATCGCCGCGGCCGTTCGGAACAGCAGCATAAGGATCAATGCCCCCAATCCAGCCAGTAACACATAGGCCAGAACCTGGAAAAAGAACAGGTTCGTGCGGGACGCCATCAGGATCGTTGCGATGGTGATCGCCGCCGTGGGGAACGAATAGGCCCACCAGGAGATATAGAACGGCAGCCTCACAAACTGACGCAGTTGCGCCAGGAGCAAGAGGAAGATGAACAGAGCCACATAGTACAGAATCCTGGCAAACCCATCCAGCGCCGGGGCGCCAACCTCCTGTTCCATCAGCCTGAGATAGGAAACGAAGCCAACCGCGGGCGGCGCAACCAGGATGAACAGCGTCGGCATCAGGCGCTCGGCCAGGGGCGGGTAAAAGATCACCCGGTAGAGCACGACGGTTAGCAGCACCAGCCAGAAGATCAGGCCGATGCTGAAGAAAAACCAGGACACCTCAGCCGGGGCATGCTCAACCCCGGCGATGGGGACGATGATGTTGCCCACCACCGGAATGAACCACGCGGGGTTGGCATGCTGGATCTGAAACGTCGTTCGCTGCTTCCAGGCCGAGAGAATGACGATGGTGAACACAAGGTGGACCGCCGCGCCCACGATCCAGAGCACGCGCGACAGATCGCTGTTCAAGCGTAGAAACGCGATGGAAAACAGCAACAGGCTGATCGAAATCGTTGGAAAGAAATTGATCTTGACCGGATGAGCGAACTCGCGCTTAACAGCGTCGGGAAACCGCGCTGCCTTCAGCGCGTAGAGGACGGTGATCACCAGAAAAATCGCTATTGACACCACCAGCAGAATACCGCTGAGGCCGGGCGGCAACCCCAGGAAGCGCTCTGCGCGCTGCAGGGCGATGGTTGTGCCGGTCATGCCGAGCACCGCCGCGAAGAAGGAGATGGGAAAGTACTGCAACCGTGGACGAGCCGAGACTCGCTCCTGGTCGCCCGCCGCCACGTGGAGCGATGGCTGATCGGTCATAGCTGGCACTCCTGATATGAATATGGGGAAAGCGGGTTTCCCCCAACCCCCTGCCCGCCGGAGTGGCAAACCGCGAAACTTGAGACTGCCCGCGCCCCTGCCCGCCGGGAGGCCGATGCGCCAGGCCACCCGATACTGGTCGGAAGGGGTGCAATGGCAATCCCTCTAGCCTGCGCGTCCGGCAGCCTGGAATCATTGATCTGATGCGATGCAGGGGCGCCGAGTTACACCACCGGGGTGCCTGCGGCAATCAGCGGGAGAGTCCGAGAGGACGTTGCCCTCCAGCCGTCCCTGCGGCTGCGCCGCATAACACCAGCATGAACATACGTGTTCTTGGGAGGGCGCAGCCCTCCCAAACCCTCCCCGCCGGGGGCTTGTTTCTGGGAGGTCTGGGCCTCCCCTGTTCGTCGGGACAGTGTAGACGGCTGGTACTGCAACGGGGCGCGAATGGAGGGTTTCACCGGGGGGGCAAGCCCTCCCGGCGAAACCCTGCCTCTGGAGGCATACGATCAGCGCTGATCTACCGGCACGTAATCGCGGCGGGCCGGGCCGAGGTAGATCTGCCGCGGGCGAGTGATCTTTTGCTCCTCATCGGCGAGCATCTCCTGCCACTGCGCCAGCCAGCCCGATGCGCGGGGGATGGCGAAGAGGAAGGGGAAGTACTCGATCGGGAAGCGCAGCGCCTGATAAATCAGGCCGCTGTAGAAGTCCACATTCGGGTAGAGCTTCCGCGAGATGAAATACTCATCCTGCAGGGCGATGCGCTCCAGCTCCACCGCGATCTCCAGCAGCGGATTCATCTCCGTCGCCTCGAAGACCTCATAGGCCACCTTGCGAATGATCTTGGCGCGCGGGTCGTAGTTCTTGTAGATGCGGTGGCCGAAGCCCATCAGCAGTCGCTCACCCTTCTTCACCTTTTCGATGAAGGCCGGCACATTGGCCCTGGTGCCGATTTCCTGCAGCATCCGCAGCACTGCCTCATTCGCGCCGCCGTGGAGCGGGCCGTACAGCGCTGCCGTCGCCGCCGAGAGGGCGCAGTAGGGGTCGCCCCGGCTCGAGCCGACGCCGCGCATGGTTGAGGTCGAGCAGTTTTGTTCGTGATCGGCGTGCAGGATGAACAGCACATCGAGGGCCTTTGCCAGCACCGGGTTCACCTCGTAATCCCGCTGGTTCATGTAATCCATCATGTACAGCAGGTTGGCGGTGTAGCTCAGCGAGTTGTCGGGGAGGTTGAAAGGCCGCCCGATGCGGTGGCGGTAAGCGAAGGCCGCAATCGTCGGGATCTGGCCAATAATGCGCCAGATCTGCTTCTCGCGCACGGCGGGGTCGTTGATGTTCTTGGCTTCGGGATACAGGGTGGACATAGCCGCGACGGAGCTGATCAGGATGCCCATGGGGTGGGCGTCGTAGCGGAAGGCCTGGATCAGTTCGACCAGACTGTTGTGGAGGAACAGGTGCCGGCTGATGCGATACTTCCACCACTCCAGGCGCTCCCGGCTCGGCAACTCGCCGTAGATCAGCAGATAGGCTACTTCAAGGTAGGTGCTTTGCTCAGCCAGTTGCTCAATCGGGTAGCCGCGATACTCCAGAATGCCCCTGTCGCCGTCAATGTAGGTAATCGTGCTCTTGCACGCCGCGGTGTTCATGAACGCCGGGTCATAGGACATCAACCCAAAGTCATCCTCGGAGACGCGGATTTTGCGCAGGTCGGTAGCCCGAATCGTATTATGTTCGATCGGGATCTCATACGTCTTGCCTGTGCGATTGTCGGTGATCGTCAGCGTGTCCTTGCCCATATGAACTGCTCCTGATATGTATATTCGAGCGCACTCTCGAAGCTCAGGCACTGTTGCCTGTGGATCGGTTCAGAGTGGGTGGAGCGAGTCGCGTTCCCAGGCTATGGATGTCTTCTTGTTATTATATCGCTGCCAATTACAACGGAACTATCTGTCACGACTCTTGTCGGTGTGCGTGATCCCTGTTCAACACATGTGCGCGGGCCTCCAACCCGCCCGTAGACGAGACGACTGTATCCTTCCCCAGGGAGGGCTGGGAGGGCTGTGTCCTTCGAGGAGAATCGCTTGTTAGGGCAAAAAGGTCCTGGGACGACCTGGGAGTGAGGCGTCTCGCCCTCGCAGGCGTCCGATGGCGAGGCGCCCCGCCCCCAGGACTTTTTCGCGCTACCATCGCTTTTGATTGCTATCGGGGAACCCTGGTTTCAAGAGGTATCACGAGACTGTCGCGTTCACGGCCTTCGCGGATCATGGCGCCCGTGCGCGCGGCTGATGGGTCGGCACGCCCCCCTGGAAGAATCAGGCACACCTTTAACATTCGTTTATTCGTTTATTCGTTTCCCATTCGTTGGCCTATTTCATTGGCCCATTCAGGCATTTTCCGAATCAGAAAACCCATACCATAGCAGTCATCCATGCGGCTGCGCCGCACAACGACAAGATGAAAATGGGTTTTTCTTGGGAGGGCTGCGCCCTCCCAAACCCTCCCGCGCGGGGGCTATTTTCACCTCAGGTGAAACCCTTTGAAGAATCCGGGTTCCACGCCCCTTCCGGCCCGGGCCTCCGGCGCCAGGCTGGCAGGCTACTCCCTCCAGCCTGCGTAGACGATCCTCATCCTCTGCACATCAGGGTCCAACGCGCAGCACAACCTTGCCGGCATTGCGATTCGCTTCAAGCACGCGATGGGCCTCGGCAGCCCGGTCGAGGGGGTAGATCGCATCAACCACCGGGCGCAGCTCGCCGCGTTCGAAGCGGGGCAGGGCAAACTCGCTGAAGGCGCGCGTGAGGGCAATCTTGCGGTCGAGGGGCATGCGTCGTAGCGTGGTGCCGGTAACGGTCAGGCTGCGCGAGAGGATCGGCCCCAGGTCGAGCTGCCCGGAGGAACCGCCCAGGAACCCGATCAGCATCAGGCGTCCACCAATGGCCAGAGAAGCCAGGTTGGATTCCCAGTAGGGCGCGCCCACAAAGTCGAGGATCACATCCACGCCACGTTCGTGGGTTGCGGCGATCACATGCTCGCGGAAATCTTCCTCGTGGTAATCGATCGCCAGCTCGGCGCCCAGTTCGCGGCACAGGTCCAGCTTTGCCCTGGTTCCCGCCGTGGCGAACACCCGCGCCCGGGCGGCGCGGGCCAGTTGAATGGCCGCCGTGCCGACCCCGCTGGCTCCGGCGTGCACCAGCACACTTTCGCCAGCCTGGAGCCGCCCGAGGGTAAAGAGGTTGAGAAAGGCAGTGATAAAGGCTTCGGGGATGGCTGCGGCTTCTTCGAACGACAACGACGGAGGGACGGGCATGGCCATGCCGATGGGCACTGTGGCCAGTTCGGCATATCCACCCCCCGTCACTACGGCCATAATGCGGTCGCCCGTTCGCCAGGGGCCTGCCGGCTCGAGCACCTCACCGGCAAGTTCCAGCCCCAGGATCGGCGAGGCGCCGCGGGGCGGGGGATAGGCGCCGCGGCGCTGAAGCAGGTCGGCCCGGTTCACGGCCGTGGCATGGACCCGTACCAGGATCTCGTCGGCGGATGGCTGGGGATCAGGCGCAACGTCAAGACGGAGCACATCGGGGTCGCCCGGCTGGTCGAAGACAATGGCACGCATGCGGTAATCTGGTTTTCAGGAGAAGATCACACAGGTGACGATCCGCAGAATGGGCTTCCACGCGGCTGCGCCGCGCGCCACAGGGCTGATGTGAACAGATGGGGAAACCGGGTTTCCCCACCTGCGGTGAGCCTGTCGAACCGCGCCCCTGCCTGTGGGGGTGGCACGCACTCCCCACCGGGAGGGTTTGGGAGGGCGCAGCCCGACCCAGCGTGGAGGGTGCGGGCAATCTCCCGCGGGCAAGCTATTCTAAGATCAGTATAGCACGAATCGCATGTCAGGCGCTCATATGAGCATAGCTGACGCAACCTCGGGGAAACCGGGCTTCCCCAACCTTTCACGGGTAGTTTTTTGGGCCACAGCCGCTCCTCCTCTCCCGGCAGGGCGGCAGGCCCTTCGCACCGGGAGGATGACGTGGCATTTGCGCGTCATCCTGTGCAGGGAACAAAACGCAGCTCAACACTATCAACCACCGGTGCAAAACCGACGGCCTGATAGACATGGTTCGAGGTCGGATTGTTCAGATCGGCGTACAGGAAGCAGCAGCGCTTTCCGGCACTGAGCTGAACCTGGCTGATGGCGGCCACCAGGGCGCTGGCGTAGCCACGCCGCCGAAAGGCCGGCGGTGTATACACGGCGCTGATGCGAATACCATGCGGAGTGGGACCGGCAACGCCAGCCATAGCCACCGGCGCGTCCACTTCCCACAGGTACAACTGGCGATCCGGCGAGGTCAGCCAGCGGGTGACGGTGCGCTGGCTGTCACTCGGCGCGGCGCCGGGATAGACCTCGGCGCGGAAGGCGCTGAACCACTCCTCCAGCAGCGGGCGGTCAGCTTCGGTAGCCAGGCGCAGATGGCCCGGCGGCGGAGCAGGTGGATGCACGGCTGTAAGCTGGTAGATCCGCTGCGGCATGCCCTGCTCGACGCGCCCACCGCTGCGCGCGGCCCAGTAGCGGCCAAACGGCTCGGCCACGGAGCGCGGGCCGATCACGCCGGGGAGCGGGCGCTCCACATGGCTCAGTTCTTCCGCCAGGGCCTCGATGGCTCCAGTGTGCCGCGTGTGTGACAGCACCAGCTTGTTGGGCGGCGTTTGCAGCGCCGCGAACACGATCGCGCCCGCTTCCTCGACCGTGAACAGCAGCGGCGCCTCTGGCCCGAAGGTTTCGGGGTTGTGCATCAGTTCCGCGCAGAGGCCGAGGATCAGATGGTTGTGAGCCTCGTGGGCCAGCAGCAATGGCATAGCCCGTTCGACGAAGCTCTGGATGTTGGGATGCTTCACAATCCGCATAGATCACCTCCGCGGGAATTGAATGACCGGGGTTCTACCAGGACCCTCCCTCCAGGCCGGGGCGCCGGGCCGGCCGGGCGTCCCCGATGCGCTGCGCGATGCCCGGGAGAGCTGCGCTCTCCCACACCCTCCCGTGGGCAGGTTGTTTCCTGGGAGGGCTGCGCCCTCCCAAACCCTCCCCACAGGCAGGGGGTTGGGGAAACCCGGTTTCCCCATGTCCCAACCGCTGGTGGGAGCGGCTGGCGCCCCACAGGCAGGGGTGCGGTTCGACAGGCTCACCGCAGGTGGGGAAACCCGGTTTCCCCATATCCCAACCGCTGGTGGGAGCGGCTGGCGCCCCCACAGGCAGGGGTGCGGTTCGACAGGCTCACCGCAGGGGGGAAACCCGGTTTCCCCGTATGTTCACCTCAGTGCAGACACGTTGTTATTCCTGTAGTATACCCGACGCATCAACAGAGGTGAAGGCTCGCATAGCATATAATGGTGCTGGGAGTGGCTCAACGCACCCGCGTCATAGCCGCCTTGCTCACGCGCGTCGTATTGCCTGTCGGGAGCGCCCTGCGCTGCGCCGGAACGGCGTGCACTGGTCGTTCTGCACAGGCGTGTAGCCATAAGGAGTTGCCGATGAGAGACGATCTCGCCGCCACCCTGCGGAGCCTCCGCGATCTGCACGCGATGGGCTTGCTCGACGATGCGGAGTATGCCGACAAGCTTGAGCGTTTGCGCGAGCGTTTTGGCCACACAATTGTAGATGCGCTGCTGCGCGTGGTGGTGGCCTCTCCAGAGAGCCGCTCCGGCGCGCGCGCCGGTTCTCCGAGCGGCTCTGACGCCGGAGCAGGGCTGACGCCACCGGGAACGGCTACGCGTGATGAGCCCCTTCCGGCCAGCCTGAGCGCCGATGGCCGGCACTTCAGTTACGGCCATGCCCTGATCATCGGCGTCTCCGAGTATGCCCATCCCCAGCTTCGTCTGCCCGGCGGCACGACTGCCAGTGATGCCCGCGCTCTGGCCAGTTTGCTCCGCGACCCGCACCTGGCTGCCTATCCCGAGCAGCAGGTGCGCCTGCTGGTTGACGGGAAGGCGACCCGTAACTACGTGCTCGACGCCCTCGAAGAACTGGCCCACCTGGTAGATGGTGGGACGGCGCTGATCTGCTTCGCCGGACGCGGGGCCCCTACCAGGGCAGGTTATGCGCTCCTGCCGTTTGACGCCGATCCGGATCACCTGGCCGAGACCGCGCTGACCGCGGAGGTGTTTCACCGGCGCGTGGCGAAGGTCCGTGAACGGGCACAACGGCTGGTGGTGGTGCTCAATTGCTGCCAGGGTGTGGGAGAGAACGACCCTGACGGCCCGGTTGCGGCGCTGTCGGGGGCGGCGCCGCCTCCAGAGTTTTACCGGCCCCTGTCGGTGAGTGCTAATCAGGTGGTCATCTCCTCCGCGCGGCCCGGGCAACGCGCCGGCAGTCGCTCGGCAGTCAATCCGCGACATACGATCTTTGGCGAACACCTGCTCCTGGCTCTGGGCGGGCAGGCCCCCGGCGCCGGGACGACCATCGGCGTCTTCGATCTGTTTGCTTATCTGCGCGTTGCCGTGCCTGCCGACGGACGCTCATTGCAGCGCCCCGAGTCGTTGCTCCAGGAGCCGTTGATCTACACCGCGCACCTGGGCGACAACCTCCCGGTGGCCCTGCGTCCGGCAGGAGGGGTTGCCGGTGGCGACCCCGCAACGGTGCGCCGCCTGGTCGAGCTGGAGTTACGCCTGGAGGCGGGCGATGGCGAGACGCCACCCACGGTGCTCGTCGAGCGTGATGAGATCCTGGCCGCCCTGGCAGCCGCATTGTGACCGGCGCTTCCGCGCCTCCTGCGCCGGAGTGCTGGGGAAGCCGGGCTTCGCCACACCCCGGTGCAGGGGGAGCTTAAGGGCGGACAGAACATCCGAGCCGACGTGGCTGGTACCGCATTCGAACGCCCCCGCGCGCGGCTCTGGTCTCCCCAGGGGGTGGAGGACCAACCAGCGCATCCCAGCGACATAATACCAACTACCGTTGATGATGCCGCATTGCTTAAAGCGGTTTTAGGCGTTGTGCTGCCCAGTGTGGCAATCCACAATCCAAAATCTAAAACCAAAAATGGTATAAGCCCGTCGGCGCCCACAGGTTCTGTCCACCCCTAACTGAAGGGGAAGCTGGTGACGCCCTCTGGCTCGAACCTGTGAGCACGCCATTGCGGCAGGCTGCAACCTGCAATGGATTACCCCCGTGCCCCCCACACCCGCGCTTCCCAGGCGCCAACCAGGATCAAATAACCCGCTACGGCGGGCCAGGGTGACATGCTCAGGCCAAACTCGATCGGACGGGTGGCCTGGATCAGACCCAGGCCAAGCAGTGACGCTTCGGCCCACGCTGAGCGCCGTGGGACGGCCAGGGCCAGCCACGCCAGGGGCAGGGCCAGAAACATCAGGTGGTGATACCAGATCAGGCTGGAGCTGACGGTCAGGATAGCCACGCCGCAGGCCAGGACGGCGCCGTTATCGGCGGCGCGTCGCCGCCAGCAGATGGCGGCCCAACTGGCGAGCAGCCCCAGGCTGAATGCTCGCCCCAGCCAGGCGGCTGCCTGCTCCGCCGAGGAGCCGGGCGCCGTTAATCCGGTCAGTACTGCCACCAGAGCCTGGTTGTAGGGGTTGCGGGGCACGCCCCCCAGCAGAGCGGGCAGCAGCCGCGCGAAGGCCATCCACGGCTCAAGCCCGTAGAGCGCGATGGCCGGCAGGCTCAGCGCCACTGCCCCCACCGCCACTCGCGCCAGCCGGCGCCAGTCGCCGCGGGCCAGCGGCCAGAGGAGCAGGGCCAACGGTGTCAACTTGATCAGCATGACCGCCGCAAGGACCACATCGCCCACCCACGCCAGCCGCCGCTCGGTGTGCCCCACCACGAATAGCACCAGGCCGAACAGCATCAGGCTGTTGATCTGGCCAATCGCCAGGTTCTCCAGAAAGGGAGCAAAACCCAGCCCCAGTCCAAGCAACCCGACCAGACCGGCGCGGCCCACCCCCTTCAGCGCCGCGTAGATCCCCAACAGCGCAAGAAGGTAGAGCGCGACCGACCCGAGCATCCAGAGACCATGGGCCAGCCACGGCTCCACGGCGGCGAGGGCGGCGAAGAGCGGGATCGTAGGTGGCGGGTAGACGAAGGAAACTCCGATTACGTTCAGTTCAGGCGGGTCGTAGGGGATCTGCCCGGCCAGGGCCAGACGTCCGGCTCGCAGGTAGATCTCCAGGTCCAGGGCCAGGCCGGGATGCACGTTCCGGTGGTTCCACACTCCTGCCGCCAGATACAGGCCCACTCCCCCGATAGCCAGTCCTGCTGTTGCCAGGGTCCGCAGAGCGCCGCCACGCCGCCGGGTAGCTCCACCGCGAGGAGGGGCGCCGCCAACCGGCGCCGCCGCCTGCCCGTCCTCGGGGTCCACGTCGCTCCCGGCGGCGCGCCAGCGCGCCCTGGCTCCCAGCGCGAGCGGCCATCCCGCGGCAACCAGGGGCGCGACCAGGGTGGCGATGACACCAAGGGGCGCGAAGGTCCACGCCACCCAGCGCCCACCAAAGTGCCAGACGAGCAGCGCCCCCATCGCCAGCGCCACGGTCGCCGCTGCGCCCCCGGGGGGGAGGATGGAACGAACGGTAACGTAGAGGGCCACCGTGGTGAGCAGCGCCGCCGCGATGAACGCCGTTGGCGCCGCGCCGCCGCCCCACAACTCGACCTCACCCAGCACAACGCCAACCTCTCGCGTCTCGCCGGGCGGAACGAACGGCGGCGCGGACAGGTCCAGCTCGATGCGCTCGCCTGGTTGCGCCGGGACGAGCAGGTGATACTGGCGCACATCCGGCCCAAGGGGTAGACGGACGTGGAGCGGGCCGTTCAGCGCCGCTTCGACGCTCTGTCGCGCCCCGGCGGAGAGGCGCAAACGCAGGAGCAGCGGCCCGCCCGGATTGGGCAGGTCGAGGCGCGACCAGCCGGTAGTCCAGCGGTAGAAACTGTCGCCGTCGGCGCGCCGTTCGAGGGCATGCAGGCCAGTGGCCGGCGGCGGCGCCTCGGGGGGGTAGCGCGCCGAGCGCGCATCGCCGGCAAGGAGCCACAGGATCAGGGCCACCCCTGCCAGCAGGAGGGCCAGGACGACCGGTTCGCTATGCAGGGGCATAGCGCGCAACGCTCGTGGCCGGTGACGGGCAGGTTGCCGGTTGAACGCCTCAGGCATGGTTTCAGAAGGGCTATGCTGTATGGGACCGTCTCGTGCCGAACTGCCCCCCCTGGGCCTCGAGCCGCGCTTCGAGCAGCACAATACTCAGCATGCGTGAACTATCAGGCAACGCCTCCCGGTCGGCCGGCGCCTGCAAGACCAGGCGATGCTCGCCAGGGGGCAGCCAGAAGTGCAGCCAGACGCGCGTCGGCCCCCGGTTGACCAGCCAGGTCCCAGCGGGAGCGCCATCGAGGCTGAGCCTGACCATGCGCGGCGCGCGGTAACCCTGGGCAACGAGGAGCAGCCTGAAGCGTCGCATCTCCGTGCCGGGGTTGATCAGCACCAGTGCGCCCTCTGGCCCCATCCAGCGCCAGGTCTGCTGGCCGTCGCTCTCGGGGCGCTGCCAGCCATCGCCGCTGAAGGCGGCAATCGGTCGCGCGGCGCCAACCGGCACCTGATAGAGACTGCGCGTGCCATCTTCGAATACCGGCGCCAGCCCGGGCAGCGCCTGCTCCAGGGCCGCCCGGACCTGGGGGATGCGTTCCGGCTCGATCTGGTCCCAGCGCACCACCACATCGCGCAGCCCGTAAAAGGCCAGCGCAGCGAGGGGACCATCGGAGCCGTCGAGGAAGGGCGAGGCCGGTTCGGGGCGCATGGTCCAGAGGGCACGCACGCCGGGCGCCGTGTACGGCCAGGTGTAGCGCGGCGGGCGAGCCAGGTAGCCGCCGGGGATGGGGCGGGCGTGGATGAGTTGCGCCCGCTGCGGTTCGATGTACTTGTAGGCCGCCGGGGGCATATCGAGCACCGCGCCCGTGCCCGCAGCCAGACGCTGGTTCAGCGGATGCGTATCCATCGGCAGAAGCAGCCAGGGGCCGACCGCCAGCTCAAAGGCGATGAGCGCCAGCGACAGGGCCAGCAGCCAGCGCCGCCGCGCCCACAGCATCGCGCCGAGGGCGCGCAGGCCCAGAGCGATGGGCGGTGTCAGCGCAATCGTTGCAACGGCGGTGAAAAGCATGGGTCGCCGGCCCAGGCCCACTCCCGGCAGTGTCTCGAGCAGCGCGTAAGGTAGCGGCAGGCTGCTCTGCCAGGGGCCAATTTGCAGTCGCGGGCCGAGAGCGAAGACCAGGGCCGCGCCGGCGAGCGCGAGCCAGCGCCAGGCGCGCTGCGGGCGCCACGCTGCCCCCAGGGCGCTCAGGGCGAGGGCGCCATAGCCCAGGGCAACGTTCCAATCGCCACTGTAATCGTGCCAGCCCAGACGCACCCGCTCGAAGAGCCATGCGCCCCAGAGCGGATGCAGGTAGCTCGGCAGCCAGAAATCGAGCAGGTTCGCCGAGCGCCGCAGCACCTCCTCGCCCTCGAACCTGTGCACCGCCCCGGGCGAGCCAAGCGCCAGGCGCAGCGCCGGAACCAGCACAGGGAGCAGCAACAGGCCGCCCACCAGCAGACTCAGGCCCATCTGCCCCACAGCCTGCCGTGGCGCAATACGAGTGTCGCGCGGCCCTACGCTCCATAGCAGCGCGAAGCCCGGCGCATAGAGGCCCATGAACAGCAGGTAGTACCAGCTCGACAGGCCGGTGAAGGCCAGGAATACTCCGGCGAGGATCGCATCGCGGCGACGACCGTCTTCGACGGCGCGTAGCAGGAACAGGGCGTACAACGCCGGCCAGTGGAGACTGGCAAGTTCCAACTGCCCATCCCAGATCCGGGTCAGGTGGAAGGGCGAGGCGGTGAAGATCAACCCGGCGACGAAGGCGACCCGGGGCGCCCCGCAGACACGCAGGGCCAGGGCGTAGCCAGCCAGCCCGCCCAGGGCCAGACTGAGGAGCATGGCCGCGTTGTAGCCCGCCACCGGCCCCCAGAGGGCAGTTACCGGGAGCACCAGCACCCCGTTGATCAGCCCCAGGGTTTGCAGGTGCAACGCCACGCCCTCGGGAAAGAACAACCGATCAGTGATGAACGGATCGCGGCCGCTGAACAGCGCCAGCCGGACCCACCACAGGTTCCAGACATTCTGCCAGCCGTCCACGGCGGCCACCGGCCCGCCAGGGATGGCGGCGCCGAATGCCGGCAGGATCGGCGCCAGCAGCGCCAGCGCGACCAGAGTGTAGGCCGCAAAGGCCATGAGCCAGACCGAAAGCCTGGCGGGGCGGGCGCGCGCCGTTGGCAGGCCAGGCGCGCCCGGAGCCGCGGGTGGACGCACGGAGCCATCGGCGCGGATTCGCGAAGGGTCGGGCATGGGGCGCCTGTTCATGCGTACTTCAACACACGTTGGGGTTGCATGCCACCCGCGTGGCTATGCCGCGCGCCGCGGGAAGGCAAACGGCTTGTTCCTGGAAGGGCTGCGCCCGCCCAGACCCTCCCCACCGGGAGGGGCATGGGGAAACCCGGCTTCCCCATTTCCCAACTGCTGGTGGGAGCGGCTGGCGCCTCCACAGGCAGGGGGATGGGGAAACCCGGTTTCCCCATGTCCCAACTGCTGGTGGGAGCGGCTGGCGCCTCCACAGGCAGGGGTGCGGTTCGACAGGCTCACCGCAGGTGGGGAAACCCGGTTTCCCCATGTCCCAACCGCTGTTGGGAGCGGCTGGCACCCCCCACAGGCAGGGGGATGGGGAAACCTGGTTTCCCCGTATGTTCACCTCAGTATAGCCGATCACACCGGAAGCGCGAATCCAGCGCTTCCGGTGGCCTGTAACACTGCACAAATCTGCCGCATCAGTATAATAAGATAGGCTAATGCGGTCACAACGAAAAAAGAGGACAACGATGTCATACGATGCGCTGGTCATCTCTGCCCATCCCGACGATGCCGAGGTGCAGATGGGCGGAACGATTGCGCGCCTGGTGGAGGAAGGGCTGCGCGTGCTGCTGGTCGATCTCTGCGACGGCGAGCCGAGTGACTTTGCCGTACCGGGAGAGCGCGCGGCCCAGGCCCGGCGCGCGGCGGCCATCCTTGGAGCTGAGCGCATGTTTCTCAACGGGCAGGATCGGCTCCTGAGCGATACCATCCCTCTGCGGATGCAGGTGGCGCGACTGATCCGTCTCCACCGGCCCCAGATCGTCTTTGGCACCACCGATGCCTGCGTGCACCCCGATCATGCCGCCGCAGGCTCGCTCCTCAGCGCCGCGGTATTCTACGCTCGCCTGGATCACTGGGAACGGGTGCCCGGGGGCGAGCTGCTGGCCGATACGGAGCCCTGGAACGTCGAGCGGCTCTTCTTTCCTCACTGTAAAATGGAGCCGCCCTGGGGCCGCGACTTTGCCTTTGCCGTGGACGTGAGCGATACCTACGAGCGCAAGCGCGCGGCCCTGGCCGAGTATGGCTCGATCTTTCGCGTGGAAGAGGGCGACCGTCTGTTAACGCTCTACGAAGCCGAAGATGCCTATCTGGGCCGCCTCTTCGGGGTCGCCTACGCCGAGGCCTTTAAGAGCCACAGCCCCTTACTGGTGCCCAGCCCGACCGTCTTTTTGCCAGGATTGCACGCGTGAGCGCGCGCTTCAGCCTATGTGGAGGTAACGCTACCTCACGGACCAACGAGCCAGGAGACCCGGATCATGTTCTCAACCGCGCGTCCAGGACCATTCCGCAAACGTTACTACCGCAGTATCGCCGCGCTCTGGAGCGATCTGCGCCGTCTGGCGGGGCTGCGTGGCCCCGGTTCGATCAGCCCGGCGCTCCGCGAGCGCCTGATGCTCACCGTCACCGCTGTGAACCGCTGCCGCTACTGTGCCGCGTTCCACGGCTACGTCGCCCAGCTCAGCGGCCTGGCGCCCCGGGAGATTAGCCACCTGCTCGAGGGCGATGCCGCCACGGCGCCCGCAGCCGAGATCCCGGCGCTGCTCTACGCCCGCCAGTGGGCTGAAGCGGGCGGCCAGGCGTCGCCGGAACTCCAGGCGCGGTTGGCGACAATTTACGGTGACGATCAGGCCCGCGCCATCGAGCGCGCCCTGTGTATGATCTGGATCGGGAACCTGCTCGGCAACACCTGGGACGCGCTGCTCTTCCGGTTTTCGGGAGGACGATTGGGCGGCGGGCGCTAGTGGTCTGCCACGATACTTGTGATGAACGTGGCGGGAGGGGGCGTGGAAGGGCGAAGCCCTCCCCGCAAAAAACTATCCATCACAACCTGGTTGACAAACCCCAGCGCGATTGCAGGCTTGCGACCGTATGTAAGGAAGAGAAATGATCGATCATTTCGACCTGATCGCCCCACTCTACGACCGGATCATCGGGCCACCCGACCTGGACCGGCTGCGGGAGGTGCTGGCTGTGCCCCCGGGGGGGCGTGTACTCGATGCAGGCGGGGGCACCGGACGGGTGGCAGTCCATCTGCGCGACCTGGCTGGCGAGGTAGTGCTGCTGGACCGCTCGTTGCCGATGTTGCGGCAGGCGCGGGCCAGGGGCCTTGCGACCCTGGCCGGCGATGTCACACGCCTGCCGTTCCCTGACGCAACCTTTGACCGGGTCGTGGTTGTTGATGCGCTGCATCACTTCACCAGGCCCGCAGCGGCTATCGGCGAGTTGCTGCGCGTATTACGCCCCGGCGGCCGGCTGGTCATCGAAGAGCCGGATATTCGCCTTGGAGTGGTGAAGCTCGTAGCCCTGGCTGAACGCTTGATGCTGATGGACAGCACCTTTTACGCCCCGGCAGAGATCGTTCAGATGATCGAAGCCTGCGGCTTTCCTGCCCATGCCGTGGTCGGTGATCGCTTCGCCGCCTGGGTGATCGCCAACAAAGATCTCAGGCCAGCGCCAGGAACACCAGCACCGCAATCAGCCCGCCAACCAGCGAACTCTGCAGGTTGACCATATCATTGTTCATCCAGCGCCAGCCACGCACGAAGGTGTTAGGCGTACCGTCCTTGCCAACCGCCTTTTCAGTCTCCTTACCGTTCGGGTAGCGGTAGATCGCCTGCACTGTCGCACCCATCAGACTATCGGCCAGCGAGCCGCCCAGACCGCCCAGCACCGCAGCGGGCAGGATCCACCACTGCCATACCACCGGCTGGCCAGCGAGCGTCTGACCGATCCCGAAGCTCAACACCATCACCGCGCCGATCAGCAGCCCGCCGAGGGCCGAGGCCGTTGTGCCCAGGACGGAGATCCCGCCCGAGGTGCCCGGCTCGACCGGCTTCCCGGTGGTGATCAGGCGCGGGCGATGCGGGCTGAGCACGCCCAGTTCTGTCGCCCAGGTGTCGGCCGTGACGGTGGCCATCACGCCGATGAAGAGGGCCAGCAGAATCGGCGGCCCGCCGAGCAGGGCGTAGAGCAGCGCCAGTAACGCTCCGACCCCGCCATTCGCCAGGGCCTGGGCCAGGTCGCGCCGGCCACCCTTGGCAAACTTCTCAGCCGCGCGCTGCTCCTTGATGCGCTCCTTGTAGTGCGACAGCGCACTGCTGCTAATGAAAAACGCGATCAACGCCAGACCCCAGGCCCAGCCGCCAAAACCCAGCGTGGCCGTGCCGGTCAGAATGGCGCCGGCCCAGCCCCCCATGGTGAGCGACTGGCGCCAGTAGGCCAGCCCGCCAATGGCCGTACTGAGCAGCAGGCCCAGGCCAATTTGCGAGACATCAACACCCACGGAGTCCTCCCCGTGTCAGATCAGGGCCGTAGGGGGTGTGGAGGTGTGGAGCTGGAGAGGTGTCGCTATTATCTCCACACCTCCACATCTCCACACACCTCCACGCCCGCGGCCAGCTACCAGGCTTCCGGCAGATCGGTCACCGCGCCAAGGCTTGCCGAAGAGACCAGGCGCGCATACTTGGCCAGCACGCCGCGGGTGTAACGTGGGGCTGGTGGGGTCCAGGCTGCCCGGCGGCGGGCCAGTTCTTCCGCGGAGACGTTGAGCTGGAGCAGGCGGGCATCGGCGTCAATGGTGATACTGTCACCCTCCTCAACCAGGGCGATCGTGCCACCCACCGCGGCCTCCGGAGCGACGTGGCCAACAACCAGGCCGTAGGTGCCGCCGGAGAAGCGCCCATCGGTGATCAGGCCCACACTATCACCCAGACCCGCCCCGATAATCGCCGATGTCGGCGCAAGCATCTCGCGCATACCCGGCCCGCCCCGGGGACCCTCGTAGCGGATCACCACCACGTCACCGGCGACGATCTTGCCGGCCAGAATCGCCTCCAGGCAGGATTCTTCCGTATCAAAAACCCGCGCCGGGCCGGTAATGTGGCGCTGCTTGATCCCGGTGATCTTGGCCACGCAGCCCTCTTCGGCCAGATTGCCGCGCAGAATGGCGAGGTGGCCCTGCGGATAGATCGGCGCCTCGAAGGGCCGGATCACCTCCTGGCCCTCCGGCGGCGCGTCGGGCACGCCGGCGAGGGTCTCGGCGATGGTCTGCCCGGTGATCGTCAGCGCGTCGCCGTGGAGCAAGCCAGCGTTGAGCAGCATCTTCATCACCTGCGGCACCCCGCCCACCTGGTGCAGATCGGTGGCCACGTAGCGCCCGGAGGGCTTCAGATCGCAGAGCACCGGCACCCGCGCGCGGATGGTCTCGAAGTCGTCAATCGTGAGCGGCACCTCAGCGGCATAGGCGATAGCCAGCAGGTGCAGGACGGCATTGGTCGAGCCGCCCAGAGCCATCACCACGGTAATGGCGTTCTCGAAGGCCTTGCGGGTGAGGATCTGGCGCGCAGTACGATTGGCGCGAATCGCCTCGACCAGCACCTCGCCGGAACGGGCGGCGCTCTCGGCCTTCTCCGGGTCCTCGGCAGCCATAGTCGAGGAGCCGGGCAGACTGAGACCCATGGCCTCGATGGCCGAAGACATGGTATTGGCGGTATACATCCCGCCGCAGGAGCCGGCGCCGGGGCAGGCGTGGCGCTCAATCTCCAGCAATTCGTGCTCATCGATCCGGCCGGCGCTGAATTCGCCAACCGCCTCGAACGCGCTCACAATGGTCAGATCACGGCCCTTGTAATGACCGGGCTTGATCGTACCGCCATAGACGAAAATGCTGGGAATATCCAGCCGGGCCATGGCAATCAGCGCCCCCGGCATATTCTTATCACAACCGCCGACGGCCAGAATGCCGTCCATCCGCTGGGCATTGACCACCGTCTCAATCGAATCGGCAATCACCTCCCGGCTGACCAGGGAGTATTTCATACCCTCGGTACCCATCGAGATGCCGTCGCTGACGGTGATCGTGCCGAAGACCTGGGGCATCGCTCCGGCGGCGTGGATCGCGGCTTCGGCCCGCGCGGCCAGGGCACCCAGCCCGGCGTTGCACGGCGTCAGCGTACTGTGGGCATTGGCTACCCCGACGATGGGCTTGCGAAAGTCCTCATCGCTAAAGCCCACTGCGCGCAGCATTGCCCGGTTGGGCGAGCGCTGAGGACCTTCGGTGATCATCCGGCTGCGGCGATTGTCCGTCATTGGTCGCCTCCTCACAAGACTCGTCTATCGTTCCCCACCGGTTATCGCGCAGGGAGCGCGGGGCAATGGACAGCCCCCTGTGATGCAAACAGGTTGGTCCCCGGGAGAGCTACGCCCTCCCAAACCCTCCCCGCAGGGAGGGCGTGGGAAGCCCGGTTTCCCCGTCCCCCAACCGGTGTTGGGGGCGCCTGGCGCCCCGGCAGGCAGGGGCGTGGGGAAACCCGGTTTCCCCGTATGTTCACCTCAGTCCCCATTCGCGAGGCGCACAACACTAGAATGAAAATACGTGTTCTTGGGAGGGCTTCGCCCTCCCAAACCCTCCCCTCAGGGAGGGGGTTGGGGAAACCCGGTTTCCCCATGTCCCAACCGGTGTTGGGGGCGCCTGGCGCCCCGGCAGGCAGGGGCGTGGGGAAACCCGGTTTCCCCGTATGTTTACCTCAGTATTCGCGAGGCGCACAACGCCAGAATGAAGGAGGGCTACGCCCTCCCAAACCCTCCCCGCAGGGAGGAGGCGTCCCTTATTGTACCAGCATCCGCCGCAGGCTGTGCCGTGGGCGCTCAGGCGCATGCGAGCATCTACCCAGCACCACCTGGTGCGCGCGGGGCAGCCTCAGCGGCCCGCCGCGCCCCGTCGCGCCAAGCCGACCAGCACCAGCAGCGCCAGGGCCTGCAGGCCCACCGACAGGGCGATCAGCGCTGGCAGCGCCAGGTCGTAGAGCAAGCCCAGCGCCGCGCTGCCGGCGAACCAGGCTACGCCATAGACGGTGTTGAACAGACCAAAGGCCGTACCGCGCCGCTCCACCGGGGCGAGTCGAGCCACGGCGGCACGCAGGATCGACTCCTGCGCGCCAAGGCCCACGCCCCAGAGGGCCATACCCAGGGCCACCAGCACCGGCCCGCCGAGGAACACCAGCGGCGCGAAGGCCAGCGCGAGCGCCCCCGCCAGGAGCAGCGCCGCGTAGCCGATCCTGTCGAACAACGCGCCGAAAAGCAGCGCCGCTCCCGCGTCCACCGCCATCGCCATTGCGTAGAGCGCCGGGATCCAGGCGGAGGAGACCACCGCAGTGCGTTCAAGGTGAAAGGCGATCAGGGGGAAATCGGCGAATCCGGCGGCGATCAGCCCGACCGCCGCCAGGTACCACCAGAAATCGCTTCCGAAGCCGCGCGAGGTCAGGAGTGGCGTTGCGCCGGCCAGGTCGGCAGGCTGCGGAAAGCGCGCCCGCGCCACCAGCAGCGCCAGGATCGTCAACACTCCCGGGATCAGCAGCGGGGCGAAGGCGAGGCGGTAATTGCCGCGCCAGGCCAGTACGGCAGCCAGCGTGAGCGGGGCGACGATGGCGCCGATCTGGTCGAGGGCCTCGTGCAGCCCGAAGCCCTTGCCGTGACCGATCGAGCGCGTGGCGTAGGAGAGCAACGTGTCCTTCGCCGGGCTGCGGAGCGCCTTGCTCATACGCTCCAGGGTCAGCAACACCACTGCCGCCTGCCAGCTCCCCACCAGGGCCAGCGCCGGCACCACCAGCGCCGTAGTGGCGTAGCCGGCGATGGTGAAGGCCCAGTAGCGCCGGGTTCGATCGCTAAGGTAGCCGAAGACCAGCCGCAGGCCGTAGGCGATCAACTCGCCTGCGCCGGCCACCAGGCCCACGATCGTGCCGCTAGCGCCCAGAAACGCCAGGTAGGGACCGCTGATACTGCGCCCACCCTCGTAGACCATATCGGCCAGCAGGCTGACCAGCCCCATCAGCAGCACAAAACTCAGGGCGCGCTGCCGCAGTTCCGCGCCCGCCGCCGTGACAGATGTGGTTGAAGGTCGCATTGCCCTATGATACCACGCTGCGCTTGCCGGTCGGAGCGCGGGCAACCCCCGTTTCCCCACTTCTGCGGTACAATACAGCATAGTGAATGACCCCGGCACGTGGGTTGACTGTGTCCGCGCCCTGCAAAGAGGCTACGCATGTTCAACGTGGTCGCAATTGCGCTTGGCGCCGCCATTGGCGCCAACCTGCGCTACGGCCTCTCCACCTGGGCCGCGCAGCGCCTCGGTACTACCTGGCCCTACGGCACCTTTCTGGTGAACATCCTGGGCTGTCTGGCCATTGGCATCCTGCTGACCCTTGCCGCCACCCGCCTCTCCCTCAGCGAGCCGTTGCGCCTGTTCCTGGTGACCGGCCTGCTCGGCGGTTTTACGACCTTCTCGACCTTTGGCTACGAGAGCTTCACCCTGTTCACCCGCGGCGACTGGCTCGGCGCGAGTCTGTACATCGGCGGCAGTGTGATTGTAGGACTGGCAGCGGTGTTCCTCGGGGCGGGCCTGGCGCGGCTGCTCGGCCCGTGATCCGCGACGGCGCGGAAGGAGACCTCTATGCAGCAGGAAACTTGCCAGCAGGTCTGGATCTACATTGATGAAAGCGATCGGTTGCGTGGCCGCGCGCTCTCGCTCCGCATTCTCGACACGCTCCGCGAGGCTGGCTGCCCTGGAGCGACGGTCCTGCGCGGAGTGGGCGGCTACGGTATCCACGGCGTGGTGCACACCGACATCGCGGTGGAACTGCCCAGCCATCTGCCCCTGATCATCACCTTCATTGACCGCGCCGAACGGGTGGCCCGGGTTCTGCCCACCCTGCGCGAGCTGGTGAGCGAGGGGATGATCACCCTCACCCCGGTCACGGTTGTGCAGGCCAGCCATCGCGCTGCGGGGCCATTTCCCCGGCACCTCACCGTCGCCGATGTGATGAGCCGCGATGTGGCACAGGTACAACTCGACACTCCCGCCTCGGAGATCGTCAGACTGCTGATCGACCGGGCCCTGCGGGCCGTGCCGGTGGTGGATGCCGGGCAGCGCGTGGCGGGCATCATCACCGATGGCGATCTGTTGAGCCGGGGGGTGACAACCCTGCCGTTGCGCCTCAAGCAGTTGCTACCCATCGAAGTGCGGAGCGAGCGCGTAGCCTCACTTGCGGCCAAACCACAGCGCGCCGCTGACCTGATGACGCCGAACCCGGTCACCCTTCCTGAAAACGCCTCCCTGGCCCAGGCCGCCGCGGTGATGAACGACCACGATCTCAAGCGGCTGCCGGTGGTAGATGCCAGCGGGCGCCTGATGGGGATGGTCAGCCGCCTCGACCTGCTCAAAACCGTGGCCGAGGGGGTGCGTCAGCGTCCCGAGCAGCCGCTGAAGCTACCCCAGGGCGCCCCGGCGACGGTCGGCGAGTTGACCATCACCGACGTGCCGACTGTCTATCGCGACACACCTCTCACGGAAACCCTCGACCGGCTCCTGGAGACGGAGAAGCGGCGAGTCGTGGTCATTGACGAAGACCGGCGCGTGGTAGGGATTATCACCGACGGCGATGTTCTGCGGCGCGCGGGGCGGCGCGTGCAGCCCGGGGCAATACAGCGCCTGGCGGCCTGGTTCGCCGGCGGTGAGCGCCCCGAAGAGCTGGAAGTGGCAGCGCAGGGCCGCGCCGCCGCCGATGTGATGAGCAGCCCGGTCTTTACGGTGACCCCCGCAACGCCGATTAGCGAGGCCATTCGCCTGATGATGACCTATAAAATCAAGCGCCTGCCGGTGGTAGATTCGGAGGGGCGCCTGGTGGGCATGATCGGGCGCGCCGCCGTCCTCAGCGCCCTGGCGCAGGGGGCAGAAAACTCCTCAAGCGCGAGCTAAACGGTCCGTGAAGGGCATTTTCCCGTCTGAAGCGTTGCCGCTCTTCGGCAGGCGAGTGCTCATCACCGCCCCGCGCACCTACGCGCCACGCTTTGCCGCTGCCATACTGTCTCAGGGCGGTCTACCCGTCCTCATGCCCACCATCGAGACCACGCTGCTCGACGATTACACGGCGCTTGATGCTTGCCTGCGCCAGTGCGCAGCTTTCGACTGGATCGCCTTCACCAGTCGCAACGGTATCGAGGCGCTGTTGTACCGGTGCGAGCAGCTCGGACTGCCGCCCACGGCACTAAACGCCTCACGCCTCGCCGCGATTGGCAAAGATGCCGAACGCCTCGCTGAAGGTGGTCTGCGCGTGGATCTGATACCCCAGGAGCCCAGTCCACGCGGCATTGTCATCGGCCTCGCGACGCTCGCCGGGAGCGCCGCCACCATCCTCGTTCCCGCGCCGGTTGTGGAAGGGGTACCTGAACCTGATGTTATTCCTACCTTCGTTGCTGACCTGCAACGCCTTGGGATGCAGGTAACCCGCGTGCCGGCGTATCGGACACGGGCGCTTGATGGGGCGCGCTACACCCTTGAGCTAGCACTGATTCGCCAGGGAGCAATAGACGCGATTGCGTTCAGTAGCGCCGCTGAGATCACCGCTTTCCTGGCAATGGTCAGTGGCCCGCAGGACTATGACCGCTGCGTGATCTGCTGTTTTGGACCCTACACCGCCGCGCATGCCCGTCGGGTGGGGGCGCCCCCTGCTGTGGTCGCCGACGATTTCAGCTCCTTCGACGGCTTTGCCGCGGCGATCGCCCGGCACTTCACGGGCGAAAAGCCAGTATACCGGGGTTAAGAGTTCATAACCGGGCAGGGAGAGCGAACCTGCTCTTTCGCATTCTGATGCCTCAAAGCCGTTCGGCGTCATCATGCACAGCATTTGCAGATATTGCTTCTCATGCTAGCATTGATGATTAAAGGTACAACAGACTCTGTACTACCCACAGCCGACGGAGGTTTCAGGATGCGTACCATGTTCGTGCTTGCCCTGCTGCTGCTCGTTGCCCTTGCGGGATGTGGCCCGGCGGCCCAGGCTCCCTCTGTGGCGCCAACCGCGGCGCCGCCTGCTCCGACGGAGGCTGCGCCGGTTGCGCCGACCGCGGCCCCGGCAGCGCCGACTGTGGCGCCGGCGCCGACACCGGTGCTCGGCGGCACTGTCACGCGCGCCATTACCGCCGAACCGACCAGTCTCGACCCCCATGCCGCCCCTGGCTCGGGTCAGAACGTCATCCTTCCCTACATCTTTGACACCCTGGTGTTCCGCGATATGGACAACTCCTATCAGCCGTACCTGGCCACGGGCTGGGAGATCGCCCCCGACGGCAAGAGTGTTACCTTCACCCTGCGCGACGATGTGACCTTCCACGACGGCACGCCCCTCAACGCCGAGGCCGTGGCGTTCACGTTCAAGCGCTTCAAGGAGGCGAAGACTTCAGCCGGCGAGGGCCTGGCCAGTATGACCGATGTGGAGGCTCTTGACGATTACACAGTGCGCTTCACCTTTACCGAGCCCTCGGCGGTTTTTTTCAGCACCCTGGCAACCCCCTATGCCGGCATCGTCAGCCCTGCGGCGGTTGAGGCTGCCGGCGATGCATTCGGCCAGCAACCCGTGGGGAGCGGGCCGTTCAAGGTCGCTGCCTGGCAACAAGGAACCGAGGTTGTGCTGGAGCGCAATCCTGACTATCGCTGGTCGCCAGCGCCGGTTACCAACCCTGGCGCGCCCTACCTCGACCGGGTGGTCTTCAAGGTGATCCCCGACGCCAGTACGCAACTGGCAGCGTTACAGGCGGGTGAAGTCGATCTGATCTTCGTGAATTCGCCGAACCATATTGAGAAGCTGAAGGCTGATCCATCAGTCGAGCTGATCGAAACCCGTCTCAATAGCCTCATCTACCTGGGCTTCAATTGCGCGAAAGCGCCCCTCGATGAGGTGGAGGTGCGCCAGGCGCTTTCCCACGCGGTCAATAAGGAAGAGATCCTCGCAGTAGCCCTCGGCGGCACCGGACAGGTGGCTTTCGCGCCGATGGCGCCCACCTTGCCTGGCTTTGACCCCGGCCTGCAACAGTACGAACTGGGCTATGATCCGGCCCGGGCCAGCGCGCTGTTGACCGAGGCCGGCTTTGCCCCCGGCGCCGATGGCACCCTTACGCGCAATGGCCAGCCGTTGAACCTGACCCTGCTCACCTTCGCCCGCGCCCCGAATGAAGATGTTGCGACGCTGTTGCAGAGCCAGTTGAAGGCCATCGGGGTCAACGTAACCATCCAGCAGTATGATACGCCTACCGCGGCCAAGGCAGCTACCGAGGGCCAGTACGACCTGTTGCTATGGCGCTACGATCGCAACGACGCCGATGTGTTGAACGTCAATCTGCATTCCAGCCGCATCGGCAGTTCCAACCGCTTCGGCTACAGCAACCCCCGGGTTGACGAGTTGCTGGACCAGGCGGCACGCGAGCTGAACGAAGCCACCCGCGCCAGTTACTACGTCGAAGCCCAGAAGTTGATTATGGCTGATGCGCCCTGGCAACCGCTCTATGTTCCTGTAGATGTCCTGGCGATCAACAAGCGGGTTCAGAACTATCATCTGGCCTCTATGGGGCGTATTTTGCTCAATGAGGCTCAAGTGCTTACCCAGTAACCCACGGTTCAAGCTGGCTTGATCCACCAACTCCTCCGCTCCCCGCCTCCACTACTCTGGAGACCGGATCGGTGGAGGCGCGGAGCCGGGGAGGGGTGAAGCTGCGAGGCGACGAGCGCACTCTCGTTCATCAGACGGCATGCACCCGCCACACCTTGACAGAGCTACGAACTGGCTGTGGGGCGCCGTGGAGCGAGGATCAAGCCCACACCCGGCTCTGAACCATATCTGAGGCGCGTATGGCTGGTTATGTGCTCAGGCGGATTGGTGGGGCAGTACTGATGCTACTCGCCGTTAGCCTGATCGTCTTTGCCCTGCTCGATGTGGTGCCCGGCGATGCGGCGCAGACGCTGGCAGGTGACCTGGCCTCGCAGGAACAACTGGCCGCCGTGCGCCGGGAACTGGGCCTCGACCAGCCGCTGCTCGTGCGTTATGCGCGGTTCATTGAGGGGGTGATGTTCCGTGGCGACCTGGGCGCATCGGTCGTCTCAGGTCGTCCGGTGGCAGCCCTGCTTGCCGAACGGTTCGGGGCCACGCTCAAGCTGGCGCTGGCAGCGCTGGGGATGGCACTGGCGGCAGGGTTGCTCGTCGGAACACTTGCGGCGGTGCGTGCAGGGGGGTACCTGGACCTGGCTGTGATGGCTGCGGCAACGCTGGGCGAGTCGTTGCCTTCCTTCTGGGTGGCGTTGTTGCTGATCCAACTGTTTGCGCTCAGGCTGGGCTGGTTGCCGGTGTTCGGCGCTGGCAGCCCGGCGCACCTGGTACTGCCCGCGGTGACCCTGGCGCTGCCGGCGATCGCCTTGCTCTCCCGGCTCGTGCGGAGTTGCCTGCTTGATGTGCGCAGCGCCGACTTCGTGCGCACCGCGCGCGCCAAGGGCCTCGGGCCATTGCTGGTGTGGCGCGATCATATCTTCCGCAATGCCATCCTACCCGTGATCACCATCCTTGGTCTGTACCTCGGCCATATCCTGGGCGGCGCGTTCATTATCGAAACCATCTTCGCCTGGCCTGGCCTGGGACGACTGGTCGTACAGGCCATCTTTGACCGCGATGTTCCCGTCGTTGTTGGCGCGGTGCTGCTGATCGCGGTGATCTACCAGGTACTGAACCTGGCCGTTGACCTGATCCACGCCTGGCTCGACCCCCGAGTCGGGCACGAGGCAATCTGACCACTATGGCACTCAACCTCGAGCAGCCCGCTGGTCGGGCGCTGAAGCGTCGCCGGGGCGAGCCTGCTGCTGCGCCCGGCGCGGCTCGACGCAGGCGCCGGTTCAGCGTGCGACCCAACATGCTGGTTGGCGCTGCACTGGTGGGGATGCTTGTGGTGGCCGGTGTGCTCGCACCATTCATAGCTCCCTACCCACCTGACCAGATCCAGGCCGCGCTGCGGTTACAGCCGCCGAGCTTCGCGCACCCCTTCGGCACCGATGCCTTCGGGCGCGATCTGTACAGCCGCGTACTCTATGGCGCGCGGATCGCGCTGTACATCTCGCTGCTGTCGGTACTCTTAGCAGCGGCGCCGGGGATCTGGCTGGGGCTGCTGGCGGGTTATCATCGGGGGTGGGGCGATCAGATCCTCTCTCGCACGATGGACATCTGGCTGGCTTTTCCCGGACTGCTGCTCGCCATTGTGCTGGTGGCGCGCCTGGGTCCTTCGCTGGATACTACCGTGATCGCCCTGGGAGTGGTCGGTATGCCTTCGTTCTACCGTGTGGCTCGCAGCGGAACCATCTCGGCCCGTCACGCGCTCTACGTGGAAGCTGCCCGGGCGCTGGGGATCGGCCACACGCGCATTCTCTGGCGCCACATCCTGCCCAACCTGGCGTCGCCGTTGATCGTCCTCATCACATTGCGAATGGGCACCATGCTCCTGGCTGCCGGAGGGTTGAGCTTCATCGGACTGGGCGCACAACCCCCCCTCCCCGAATGGGGCGCCCTGCTGGCAACCGGGCGCGACTACCTCGACACGGCCTGGTGGCTGGCCTTCTTCCCGGGGTTGGCCTTCACCCTGAGCGTCACCGGCTTCAACCTGCTCGGCGACGGCCTGCGCGACGTGCTGGCGCCCGAAACACACGGCAGCGCAACAGGCTGAGCTGTCGTTCCAACCCGCCTGACCGTCTGGCGTTCGGCTCTCCAGTTCTACTTTAAGAGCGGACAGAACATCCGAGCCAACGTGGTTTATAGCGCATTGGAACGCCCCCGCGCACGGCTCTGGTCTCCCCGCTTCGACAGGCTCAGCGCAGGCGCTCCAGCTTCGCTGGAGAGGCCCGCCCCTTCGGGCTGAGCCTCAGGGCGAAGCCTGTCGAAGGGAGCCGGGGGTGAGGACCACCCAGCGCATCCCAACGCCATAACGCCCGTCAGCGCCCATACGTTCTGTCCGCCCCTAAAGGTCCACTTGAGGGGCTATACGCTCTCGCTCACGCCAGGCCCTTGTGCCGCCACTCTGCCTCCAGGGTGCTGGCGTCGGCAGCGCCGTCGCGGTGGAGGATCGCCGTTGCGCGCTCGCGCTCATCGCCGTCGGCGCGGACCATCACCAGAGTGCTCCCGCGGCGGATGAGGTCCTCGTAGACCACTGCCTCCTCGTGGGTAATGCCCGCCCAGGTGAGTGCCCCGAGGATCCCGCCACCCACTGCGCCGGCCCCCGCGCCCAGCACCATTGTCGCTCCCGCACCGCCCAGCGCGGCTGCGAGGGGGCCAGCGGCGATGACCGGGCCGATGCCGGGAATGGCAATGGCTACCATACCGACCAGCGCCCCCAGCATTCCGCCAAGGAGTCCACCCCCCACCGCGCCGATGGCTATGTCCTCCACGTGCTCGACATTGGTTCCGGGGATGTGCACGTGCTCCTGCTGCTGCTGGGGGGTGACCAGGCTGATCTTCTCGCGCGCGATCCCGGCGGCGATCAGGTCGGCAACCGCGCGCTCCGCATCCGCAGCCTGCTCGAAGATACCTACCACGGTCTGCGTCATGGAAGTACCTCCTTCCGGAGACTGAAAACCGGCGGCCAGCAGGCGCGTATCCGCTGGCCGTTCCTCACAATGTAATGCAGGGATTCTATTGCAGTATAGGCTATCGCAGAGCGTTCCTCAAGAGGGATCTTTGTGCGTTTGTGCAGGGTGTGACGTCATAGTGTGCATGGCGCACACGCGTACAACGATCCTGCCGTCCGAGGGTAGGATTGCCGGGGCGACGCGCAGCGGGGCAATGGGATGTCACGGGGGCGCCCCGGGCAGCGCGACGACCGGGGGCCGTGGGGTGACTGCGCCATCCCGGGGCAATCGGGCGGATCGGGGCAATCCGGCGGCCCCGTAGGGCCAAAGCATTCGCCAGCAGCGCGTGGCGGGCACAGGCGCCCCCGTGAGGCGAATGCTTCGGCCCACCCCCGCCGCGGGGCAGCACGGCCACCCCGGGCAGCGGGGGTAACCGAAGGCGGGGGGGCCGCGGGAAACCCCGTTTCTCAGCGCTGACTGAACGCCGAGATCCGCATCAGCAGGCCAACGATAATAAAGTTGACCAGCACCGACGAGCCGCCGTAGGAGACGAACGGCAGCGTGATGCCGGTAAGCGGGATCAGCCGCAGGTTGCCGCCGATGATGATCAGCGTCTGGACGGCGATGATCGTCGTCAGCCCGATTGCCAGGAGCTGCTCGAAGCCCCGAAAGCGCCCCGGAATACGCAGGGCGATGTGGAAGCCGCGAAAAATCAGCAAAATGTAGGCGATCAACACCGCCAGGGTGCCGGCCAGGCCCATCTCCTCCCCGATAGCGGTGAAGATGAAATCGGTGTGAATGGCCGGCACGATCGCCGGCACCCCCAACCCCAACCCCGTGCCGAAGATCCGCCCCGAAGCCAGCGCGTAGATCGCCTGGACAATCTGGTAGCCGCTGCCCTGGGCCGTTGCCCACGGGTCGAGCCAGATCTGCACGCGAATGGCGACCACCGGCACGATCTGGTAGAGCACATAGGCCCCCAGGCCAAAGGCCAGCATCCCCGCCAGCACGTACCAACCCTGCCCCGTGGCCGCGTAGAGCATGGCCAGAAAGACGCCGAAGAGCAAGAGCGCCGCCCCCAGGTCGCGCTGGAACACAATGGTTGCCATCGCCAGCCCCCACATGCCGACGATCGGCGCCAGGTACGGCAACGGCGGCAGGGTCAACGGTCCGATCCGGTAGCCCGCGCTCACCACCTCGCGGTACTCGTTCAGGTACGAGGCCATGAAGATCACCAGAATGATCTTCAATAGCTCTGAGGGTTGAAAGAGAAACAACCCGAAGTTGAACCAGACCCTGACCCCGCTGTTGTTGGGATCGACCCCAAAGAGGAAGGTGGCAAAGATCAACAGCAGGCCCAGAGCCAGCCAGACATAGCGGTAGTGGTCCAGGAAGTCAATCAGCGAGAGGCGCAGGGTGCGAATGAGCAGGCGATCCCATGGCACGAACAGCATGGCGCCCAACCCCAGCACCCCCAGCGTTACCCAGAGCGACTGTTTGGCCGCCACCCCTTCGTAGCAGGGGAAGACGGTGCCATCGGCGGCAGTGCAACGGTAGAGCGTGTTGAGACTCGGTTCGAGCCGCGCAGTGAGCATGAGGCTCAGCCCGGCCAGCAGCGCCACCAGGGGCAGCAGCACCTGGTCGGCGCGCGGGCTGCTCAGGCTCAGGCCCAGCGATACGCCGATGAACAGTAGCAGCGGGAGCGTCGAGGGCCATAGAATGGTCAGAACCCCCGGCACGCTGGCAACAAACTCGCGCTGCCGCGTCGCTACAACCACCAGCAAGTAGCCCGCAGCAAAGAAGAGCAGTACGGTCAGTAACAGTTGAAACTCGACCCCGCGGAACCGGCGGAGGAGCGCCAGAGGGTTGAAGGAACGCTGTGCCATGGTTGATCCGTTCGCTTGCGCGTTGGCCCTGTTGATGCTTTGCCTAGTGTAGCATGCCTCGGCTGGAGGGGAGGGTCCTGGCTCTCAGGTGCAGGGTTTTTGGGGCGCGACCCCCGGCCCCGCATACTCCACCCCGCAAGAGCTACCCTGATATTAACCAGAAGTTAACACAGGGATGACACCATTACAATCTCTCCCCGCTATATTGAGAAATGGCAACGTTGCCGATCTGTGCCTCGTCAGCGCCTCCCTCTGCTTCCTCGCTGATCAACCATCGCCACGCACGCACCCTGGTCTCGACAATGGGGAGGAGTGAAAGAGCATAACCCTCCCGGGAGCCTCGCAGGTCGCGCCACCGGGGAGGATCCGGGCCGATGCAGGCCCTCCAGGAACGTCGTTTCATCAGGGTAATGGACCGCTTCGCCGCGCAGCCGCCCTTGAGGTGAAAAGAGGGGAAACCATGTTCCCCTGCGTTGCTGCCCGTGGGAGAGGTTGGGGCGTTCCGCCTCCCTCCCAGCCTCGCCCCGCCGGGGGGAGGAGCCCGATCCCCTCCCCCAGCGAAGGAGGGCCAGGGAGGGGGCAGCCCTCCCACGTCACGCGGGAGAGTTCGGGAGGGGTGCGCCTTCCCGGGAACAAACCCGTGTTCACCAGGTCGTTGTGCGGCGCAGCCGCATCGGCGTCTCACGTGAAAGGAACAGGACCATGCAGAGCCTTCAGCGAACTGATC
>Ga0209721_1000315_pt1 | contig 46169 bp, 44 predicted proteins | sample TshhotsprinmetaG_FD_184139 | JGI IMG/M metagenome (GOLD analysis project Ga0209721, IMG submission 184139) | Hot spring microbial communities from South Africa to study Microbial Dark Matter (Phase II) - Tshipise hot spring metaG (SPAdes)... | ecosystem: Environmental > Aquatic > Thermal springs...
ATTCGAGATCGAAGTTGGGAAAGGAGAGGATAATGAGAATTCCAGAAATGAAGCCCAGAAGGAGATCTCTTTTTTTCATGGCTTCCATCTTAAAGAATAATCATATCAATTTCAAGGAAGTTTTAATATGAGGGGAAAGAGGAGTAACTAAAATTAAAATATTCTAATCTTCATTTAATCAATTTTTAATCTTCACCAGTTAATCTTTTTAAAGATAAATTACATCCAAATAGAATAAAAGCATGAGAGATCATCTTTGGGCAAGCAGGTTTCATTTTGCCACCTTATTCTTTATAGGAGTCGCCATATTTTTATCCAACCTTGGAGGCCGGGACCTCTGGGAACCGGATGAGACCCGGTATGCGGTCGTGGCCCGGGAGATGAGAGAGAGTGGGAATTGGATTTTGCCTCACCTCAATGGGAGAATTTATGCTGATAAACCCCCTCTCTTTTTCTGGCTGGTCAATCTCTCTGTCTTCTTTTTGGGAGAAGATTCTGAACTGGCCAATCGCCTTCCTTCAGCATTGGCCGGGCTGTTGGCGATCCTCCTGACGTTCTTTTTTGGAGTGAAGCTATTTAATTTCAGAGTTGGCTTTATTTCGGGTTTCATTCTGGCGACCTGCTTCTTCTTTCCACAAATCTCCCGGTGGATGATGTTGGACTCTTTGTTTACACTCCTATTTCTGCTAACCCTCTATTGTTTTTATTGTGGGTTTGAAAAAGAGGAGGGGCGACGAAAGTGTTTTCTTTTCGCAGGACTTTTCATGGGGCTTGGGGTATTAACCAAGGGGCCAGTTGCCTTTCTTACTCTTCCAATCGTTTTGATTTTTAACCTCTTGCAACAGGAAGGTAAAAAGTTTTGGAATCAGGATCTTCTCTTTGGGTTTCTTCTTTCATTGGCTATTGTCTTCATCTGGTTGATACCAGCATGCTGGCTTGGGGGAGAAGCTTACAGAGATAAGATTCTTTTTGGCCAAACCCTTGGAAGGCTAATCGAAGGGGGAAGGCATTTTCACGCTAAACCCTTCTTCTTTTATTTTATTCGCTTCCCTTTGGAATTTTTCCCCTGGATCGTCTTTTTGCCGGCTGTCTTTTTTTTTACATTGAAAGATGTTAAGAGTAGAAGCGAAATATTTCTTCTAGTCTGGTTCATCACGGTCTTCCTGTTCTTCACCCTATCCAAAGGGAAAAAAGATAATTACATCCTCCCCCTTTATCCGGCTGCTGCAATGCTGGTAGGCGTTTTATGGGATTCCGAATTGGATTCCAACAAGAGATCCAAGGAACTTCTCGCTGGATTGATCTCCTTAACCTCCCTGTTTCTTATGATCTTTGTTTTGGCCCTACTGGGAATTCCGAATCGGTCCTATCCTGTCATTGAACCATACCGTTTGTTGGTGTTGGGTATCATTTCTTATCTATTGACCGGTTCGCTTCTCTCCACTCTTTTCTTCATGAAAAGGCGGAGATGGGCTTCTTTCATCTGCCTTGTAATGACATTTACTTTCTTTCATCTCCACCTTTCCTATGCTTTCCCTCACAAGATGAATGAGCTGAGGTCGATGAGACCGTTTTCAGAAAGGATTCTTAAAAGAATGGAGAAAGAAGATGAGTTGAAGGTCGTTTTCTTCAGTCCCACTGGGCTTTACTACTATACCCGGAGACCATTTACCGAAGAAATTTGGAGCCAGGATAGATTGATTAAAGTTTTCCAATCATCTGATCGAGTATTTTGGGTAGTCCAAAAAGGAGATCTCGATCAGCTCAAAAAAGATTTAAGAGTCGAAATTTCCCCTATCGACCAGGCAAAGGTCGGGCATTGGGACATGGTCCTTATTTCAAACCGATAGAATCGCAAGGAGGTAAAGCGTAGGTGCAATGAGCCCTATGAAGAATTCAAAAAGTAAACGCAGATGGATTTTGTGGACGATCCTGTCCATTTTTTCTCTATGTTTCACTTATTTTGGGTGGCTTGTCATTCTATTTTGCCGAGACTATGGCAGCACCCCTTCCCATCACCTGATTGGGAACAGACCCTCCAATGTTACCGCATTAAAAGAAGAGGGAAGTTCGTTCTCTTTTCTGGTGCTGGGCGATACGCATGGAAGCGAGGCGGCGGAAATCTTGATCGAAATGGCATTAAAGAAAGATCGTTCTTCGTTCATGGTCCTTTTAGGGGATTTTGTCAAAACACCTGACATCTGGAACCACCGCTTCTTTCTAACGGAGATGACGGTTGAGATCAAACCGCCTTTTCCAGTTTTCTTGGTTTCGGGTAATCATGATATTGATTATAACGGTTCAAAGATAAAGAGAATTGACCGAAGGGTAACGCCAGAGATTTATGAATCGCTTTACGGGGCAAGAAATTTTGATTTTGTCTATAACGATTGTCTGTTTATTATCTGCGGGGTTGATCTGAAATTTCCAACCCTATATTTAAACTACCTCCATCATATACTGTCACAAAAAGGGAACGGGAAAAAACATATTTTCGTCTTTATGCATTATCCGCCCAAAGGTTTGGCCGAGCATATCGAGGGATCTCTTCCTATCCCAAGAGAGGAAGAGTTCTTTACTTTATTGGAGAATTATAAAGTGACCGCATGCTTCTTTGGAGATTATCATGGCTATTGGAGGGGACAGAGAAAAGGGGTGAACCTGATTGTCTCAGGTGGTGCGGGGCGACTCAAACACTCCCAGCCGGATTGGGGTAAATTTCATCACATCTTGAAGATTACCGTTGAACCGGAAAAGTTTGTTGAAGAGGTCATCACCCTTCAAGAACAGTCTGAATGGGAAGATCGGTTTGAGGAATGGATTTTTGCGAATGTCTTTCCTGCCCTGGGAACAGCCCCTGAAGTTTATTATCTGATCTTTGTTGGTTTTGTAATCGTCTTCGGCTACTGTGTATTCAAACTCGCCGAAGTCCTCCGATTCCTACGTTGAAATAATCCAGTCACTGGTTTAATATAGGGTAGTTTTTAAAGATGGAATGAAGATGAAAGAACAATCATCAACTTTATGGAATCGCCCATCAGGACAGGTAGGGATTCTCCTGGTCTTCTGTTTTGTCCTCTTTTTTTTGAACCTTGGACAGTGGGATCTCTGGAACCCGGATGAACCCCGTTACGCCCAGGTGTCAAGAGAGATGGTCAACGGAGGAGATTGGGTTTTGATGCATTTTAATGGGCAGATCTATGGTGACAAGCCTCCGCTCTTCTTCTGGTTGATCGCTTTTTCATCTTTTTTATGGCAGGGATTCAGTTCTTTCTCAGTGAGATTCCCCTCCGCCCTTTTCGGAACACTTTCGGTTCTTCTCACCTTCCTTATTGGGAAAAGACTTTATTTTTCCCGCACAGGGTTTCTTTCCGGACTGATTCTTGCGACAAGCCTTGAATTTGCTTATCTTTCCACACGCGCCAATATTGATGCCACGCTCACATTCTTCACCACGTTCTCTTTGCTCTGTTTTTTACAATGGTATGGAGGGGCTGACCCTCATTCCTTAGGGGCAAGGGAGGACAAGAAGGATTTCGTCATTTATGGGTTCTATATTGGAATGGCGCTGGCGACATTGGCAAAAGGGCCTGTGGGGTTTGTCCTTCCTCTTTTAGTGGTCCTTGTCTATCTTGCCGTTCAAAAAGATTGGAATGGCATCAAGAAGATGAGGCTCATTTTGGGATTGATTCTGTTCATTTTCATTGTCTTTGCCTGGTATCTTCCTGCTCTATTAAAAGGGGGGAGGGAATATTTTAATGAGACGATTCTGCTTCACACGGTTGACCGTTTCGCAAAAGGGTCGAGCCATATCCGGCCTTTTTACTACTACCTTTATAATTTTCCGGGTGATTATTTGCCCTGGGTCTTTTTTCTTCCGGCGGCCATCGCCTATGGGCTTTCCGGAAGGAAAACAGGTGTCAAGAAAGAGTTTCTTTTCCTGTTCGTATGGTTTGTGGTGATCTTCGTCTTTTTCTCTTTCTCAAAAGGCAAGAGGGGGCTTTATCTTTTACCTCTTTTCCCAGCGGTCTCTCTCATGGTGGGAAAATGGTGGGACGATTTTCTATCAGCCTCTATGAATCATTTTAATGACCGGTGGTTTTCAATTCCTCTATGGATATTTTCAGGATTGCTCCTTGGCCTGGGAGCAGGCATCCCCTGGATAGTTTTAAGGAAATTTCCATCCTACCTGTCTTACAGCCTTCCCATCGCTTTTCTTTTCGTCGGCGGAGGCATTGCTTTGTTTATTCTTTATCGGCTCAGGCATCGGGCGGCCATCTTCTTTCTTATCGTTGGGATAATGGGAGGTGGGTTCTTTTATACACAGAGGGTCGTTTTTCCAATCATCAACCCTTATAAATCCGCACGATTCATTTCGCAGGAAATCACCTCAAGGATTCAGCCTGGAGAAAAGCTGGCCATCTATGGAGATTTTGTAATCGCGCCTTATAGTTATTACACGGGGATGATACCCATTCTGGAGATAGAGAAGAGGGATGAGTTGATCCGCTTTCTCCAATCAGGGGAGAGGGTATTTTGCCTCCTTAAATTCAGGGATTATGCCCAATTTCAGACAATGGAAGACAGGCCGAGAGTGGAGTTGATCGCCCGGCGAAATGTCGGCGGCGATGATATGGTTTTAATTTCGAATAGGTAATATGGATTGATTAACCAATGACAAATGTCAAAGGTCAAAGTTCAAATCAAATCCAAAGTTCAAATGGTTGTGAAAAAAATCGTTTAACATTTAAACATGTTACCATTGATTTGACGTTTGGACTTTGACATTTGAAAAATTAAAACGTTATGAAACAACCTACAGATCAAACTGAACCCATTGAACTCTCTGTGGTGATCCCTGTCTTTAATGAGGAGGGAAACCTTCCCATCCTCATTCCGAGGTTGGTCAAGGTTTTAAATCCGCTCGGTTTATCTTATGAGATGATCTTCGTGGATGACGGGAGTTCGGATGGGAGTTTGAAGATCCTTAAAGAGGCAGCTTCCCAATATCCCCGTTTTCGGATTATCCGATTGAAAGAGAATCGAGGGTTGAGTACAGCACTGATTGCAGGGATGCGAGAGGTACGGGGAGAAAAGATTGTCACACTCGATTCCGACCTTCAGAACGATCCGGAGGATATCCCAAAACTTTTGGGGTATCTTGACCGATACGATATGGTCACCGGATGGCGGCAGAAAAGGGATGATCCCTGTTTGAAGCGGATTTCCTCAAAGATTGCCAACGTGGTTCGTAATTGGTTGAGCGGGGAGCAGATCCACGACAGTGCCTGCACATTGCGTGCTTTTAAAAAGGAATGTATTTATGAGATCCCTGTGTTTAATGGGATGCATCGATTTCTCTCGACCTTGGTGAAGATGCAGGGATATCGCGTGATTGAGATTCCGGTATTACACCATCCGAGAAAATTTGGGAAATCGAAGTATAATATACGAAATCGGGCCTTTCGGGCTCTGGTCGATCTTCTTGGTGTGAGATGGATGAAGAGCCGACAGATCAAATATGAGGTTGAGGAGAGGATTTGATATGGATTGGATCAAAGAAGTATTATCAAATTTTGTTCAACAGTATCCGAAATTTAAGATCGATTTCTGGCTCATCTTTGGATTCATCGGACAGGCCATGTTCACCATGCGGTTCCTCGTTCAATGGATTGCCTCCGAAAAGAGGAAGGAGAGTGTGATCCCTGTGGCTTTCTGGTATTTCAGTTTGATCGGCGGTTTGATTCTTCTATCCTATGCCGTTCATCAGATGGATCCGGTCTTCATCCTGGCCTATCTGCCGGGGAATTTTATCTACTTCAGGAATCTCTGGTTCATTTATAAGAAGAGAAAGGCGGCCAGCCCTGTGGTTCATATTAAGGGAACTGAAATCATATAAAGACATTTTATTGCGTTTTTACTGAAAAAACGTAGGAGCAATTCATGAGTAAAAAATTCCGAAGAATTCCATTATTCATCGGTGCCATTTTATTGATCGTTTTTGCAAAGCCTCATCCGACAGGGATCATTGTTGGTCTCTTCCTGATTTTTTTGGGAGAGGGAGTAAGAATATGGGCGGCAGGTCATCTCCAAAAAAATGAAGTCCTCACCGTGAGCGGACCCTATTCCTACGTAAAAAATCCGCTCTACATCGGTTCCATCCTCATCACGGCAGGATTTTGCATCCTGGCTGACAATGTCTATCTTCTGGCGGCCGCTATGTTCATGTTTTGCTTCCATTATATTCCCTATAAAAAGAGAGTAGAGGGAGATCGGCTCAAGAGAATCTTTGGGACCCAGTATGAGGATTATGATGAAAAGGTGCCAGAGTACCTTCCTCGATGGACTCCTTATTCGAGGGAGAAGGTTCCCTGGCGGTTTAAGAATTTTATCGAAAATAGCGAGGAAGGAATTCTCCTGATGATCATAGCAGGAATCATATTAATTCTGAGCAGACCCTTCTGGGGGTCAGTTTTTTAGGTTAAGGTTACGGTGACGAAGCCCGTTTCGGCTATCGGTTAGGGTTAAGTGTAAAGAATTAAAGACGAAAAACGTAGCCTTTAAATAACGATACGGGCTTCGTTGCCCTTACCTTTAGACTTGACCTTCTGATAAAGATGAATCGAAACGATATTGAGAAGAAATCTGTTTGTCTGGTGGAGGGAAGGTTCGGGAAACCTGACTTGAGCCGTATTGAGATAGATGGCCAGGCCTTCATGGTGAAAGATGTCCGAAGGAAAAATTTCTTCATACGGTGGACCCTGGGGCTCTGGTTGATCCAACAGGAATGGAAGATCTATTGCCGACTCATAGGAGTGAAAGGCATTCCCCAACCCGTAGGACGGATTGATCGCTTTGCCTTTGTCATGGAATTCATTCCGGGAGTCCCCATCGAGAGGGGAGAAACCATTCCCCCTTCCTTCTTTTCAGACCTTGATCAAGTGATTAAGGCAATCCACTCAAGAGGAGTGGTTCATATGGATCTTAGGCACAAAGGGAATATCCTTGTTTCTGAAAAAGGAGAGCCTTTTCTCATTGACTTCAACAGCGGTTTCTTTTTTAAAGAAGGGGGATTGCTTCATCGCTTATTCTTTCCTTTATTCAGATGGGTGGATTATGGTGGACTATTGAAATTAAAAGAGAGGGTTTCCCCATCCTCGATGACCCCCGAAGAAACCGATTTCCTAAAACGGTTTAATAGACTGCGAAGGCTCTGGATTTTCAACTAATCCACCTTTTTTATATTAGAGAGCTATCTCCCTCAAACAGTGGCATTTATCTGACGGATTCAACCATCTCCCCTTGGATCTCCAATAACGCTGTAAAATCTTGTTGAGAAGGGAGATCATTTATATTATAATAATTTCCATATCAAATAGAGAAATGGGCGGTCATGGTTAAGAAACAGGGCACAAGCTCCACCGCTTTAAAAGCATTAAGAACTCTCGATATTGTTGCCTCCTCTCAGTCAGATCTTTCCATCCAGGACGTGGCAGACCAACTTAAAACGGATAAAATCACGGCCTATCGAATGCTCATTACCCTTCATAATGCAGGATATCTCGTTAAAAACGAAGAAACAAAACGATACCGATTAAGCTACAAAGTGGTCTCCCTTTGCAGAAATCTCCTGGCCGAAAATGAGGTGACCAATTTAATCATGCGGACCCTGAAAGAACTATCCCAGAAAACCCAGGAGACGCTTCACTATTCTGTTTTGGACGGACATGAAGCGGTGTTGATCCACCGCGTTAAAGGAAGTCAGTTGGTAAATGTTGATTTCCAAATCGGTGACAGATCTCCTTTGCATTGCACCTCCATTGGGAAAGTTCTCTTAGCCTATCAAGAACCTGTCATCATCAATCAAGTAATTGACGCTGGGCTTCCCCGGTTTGCTCCGAATACCATCGTTGATCCAGAAGCCTTCAGGAAGGAGTTAAAAAAAATTAAGATAGAGGGCTTTGGATTGGATGATCATGAGTTTGCAGATAATATGCGTTGCATTGCCGTTCCGGTTTTCGAAAATGGAGGGGTTGTCCGCTCTGGCATCAGCATTTCCGGGCCGGATTCCCGACTTACTTTAGAGAAACTAAATGACTTGAAGGTTCCCTTAATGGAAGCCTCTTCCACCCTCTCGCGTCAACTTGGGGGAATTCCCTGATACGTATTCCGCCTGCCAATGCCCCTTAAGCCGTTTTTCTCATTTCCGATAAAATCGCCTGCCTGCCTTAACTTATAAATCACCAAATAAATCATCAAAAATTTACTTGACAAGGGAAGTTTTTTAATAAAATACAATTATTGTTATGTTATTTCAAATATAGATACATTAAAGATGTTTTACCTGGTCCCCGAAACCACCTTAATCCCCAGGTGGGATTGATCCCATTCGGTTCAGAGAAGGAGACGATATTATGAAAATGCTAATAGACAGTAAATGGGTTGATTCTTCTAACGGGAGTGTAGGTAAGATTGTAAACTCAGCAAACAATAGTGTCATTGATACGGTTCCTATGGCAACAGAATCCGATCTGAAAAAAGCTGTCAAAGCGGCTCAGGATGCGAAGATTAGAATGGCGAAATTGCCAGCCCATGAACGGGCTTCTATCCTATTCCGTTGCGCGGATGTTATGGAAAAAAGGCGGGATGAACTCTCTTCACTGCTTGCCAGTGAAAACGGGAAGCCCATTCGGCAGACACGGGAAGAACTAGCCGCGGCCATCAGGATATTCCGAGGATTTGGAGAAGAAGGAAAACGGCTCTTCGGCAAGAGTATGTCCTTGGATATGGTTCCCGGGATGGAGCGCCATTTCGCGTTCACCATCCGAAGACCTGTCGGGGTTGTGGCCGCCATAGTCCCTTTCAACTACCCTGTGGAGCTTTATGCACATAAAGCGGCGGCAGCGTTGGCTGCTGGAAACTCAGTAATCGTTAAACCGCCAAGCGATTGTCCTCTGACACTGTTACGAATTGCAGAAATCCTTGAGGAGGTTGGTGTTCCGCGGGCAGCGCATCAAGTTGTCACCGGAACAGGGCAGGTCGTTGGAGAACTACTGGCCACAGAAGAGGGGGTTGATCTTATTTCATTGACCGGAAGCACTGCGGCAGGGCAGAGGATTTCCATGCTGGCTGCGGGGACGCTTAAAAAAGTCCATCTTGAATTGGGAGGAAGCGACGCCACTATTGTCTGTTCTGATGCGGACCTGAATGAAGCGGCGGAATCGGTCATTTTAGGGAGACTTGCCCGAGGGAATGGACAAATTTGTTGTGCGGTGAAGAGGGTATTTGTAGATGAAGCGGTTCATGACGAGTTTATTGAAATCCTATCGGATAAAACAAAAAAGTTGATTGTGGGAGACCCCCTTGACGAACAGACGGACGTGGGACCGTTGATCACTGAAAGCGCTGCCAGAGAGGTGGAGAATGACATTCTGGATGCGGTCAACAGAGGAGCCAGGCTTCGGGCTGGCGGAGAACGGCGGGGCGCTTTCGTCGATCCCACGGTATTGGAGAAAGTTCCTCTCGAAGCAAAGGTGATGAGAGAAGAGAACTTCGGCCCTGTCGTGCCGGTTGTATCATTTCGTCATTTGGATGAAGTGATATCGCTTGCCAACAGTACCCCATATGGCCTTCAGTCATCGGTCTTCACGAACAACATAACCACGGCCCTTGATATGGTCTATCGGCTTGATGTGGGGGGAGTCATTGTGAACTGGTCCAGCGCCGTAAGAGTGGAAAACCTGCCTTTCGGCGGCGTGAAGATGAGCGGACATGGCAGAGAAAGCATTCACGACACACTTCTTGAAATGACCGAACAGAAAACGGTCATTCTCTACAACGCTCTGTCTGTATTCAATGGAACGGACCGATAACCGTGCGGTTTACATTGAAAGACACAACATGCACTTAAATCGTATGGAAACAGCAGAATACCTGATGATGAAGGGCATCAGCAAGAGCTACGACGGTACGCGAGCATTAAGTAACGTAGATTTCTCAGCCGAGCGCGGCGAAGTGCACGCTATTGTCGGAGAGAATGGGGCTGGCAAAAGCACTCTGGTCAAAATCCTGACCGGAGCGGTCCAGGCAGATGCTGGCGAGGTCCTGCTCGATGGTATGTCGCAGACCATCGACAGTCCTTTGCGGGGGCAACAGCTCGGAATTCGCATGGTACACCAGCATGTCAGCCTGGTTCCTCATTTGACTGTTACCGAAAACATTCTCCTTGGCAATATGCCTTCGGCCAAACTTAAAGGGTGGATCAGCTGGTCTGCCGCACACCGCAAGGCACAAGAGATCCTCGAGGATATCGGTTTTAAAAGAATCAATGTGCGGAAGTTGGTTTCCCACTTAAGCGCATCCCAACAGCAGATTGTGGAGATCGCCAAGGCGGTAGCCGTCAAGCCACAGGTTCTGATCATGGATGAGCCTTCTGCTGTTCCTTCACAGGAGGAGCTGAAACATCTTTTTGCCCTGATCAGAAAGCTTAAGGAGAAATCGGCATTGATCCTTTATATTTCTCATCGGTTAGATGAAGTCTTTGAGATCGCCGACCGGGTTACAGTGCTCAAGGATGGGATTCTTGTTGGCACGGTGAACCCTCAGGATACGGATAAAAGGTCCTTGATCAAAATGATGGTCGGTCGGACTCTCGATGAGATTTTTCCGCAACGGCCGGTCAGGACTGGAGCAGAAATCCTGAGATTAAACGGTTTAAGCCTGATGGGGTCTTTTGAAAACATCTCTTTCTCCGTAGCCCAAGGGGAGATCGTCGGTCTATATGGGCTGATTGGGAGCGGTCGCACGGAGGTCGCCCGTTGTATCTTTGGCGCCGAGCAACCCACCTCAGGCGAGATTCGTCTGAGCGGACAAGTGGTTCGTCTCCGATCTCCACACGACGCCTTGAAAGCAGGTATTGCCATGTTGACTGAGGATCGTATAAGGGATGGTCTGGTTCTGTTTCTCTCGATCCGGGACAATGTCAGCTTAGCCAATTTTGGATTGATGAGTCGCTGGGGCATCTTACACCGGAGTCGGCAGAACTCCCTGGTCCAGTCTAAGTCACAGGAGCTAAATATCCGCCCTTCAAGGATTGATAGGCCGGTCCGGACGCTCAGCGGAGGCAATCAGCAAAAAGTTGTATTGGCCAAATGGCTTCTTGCCCGGGCCAAGTTGCTCATCCTGGATGAACCCACCCGGGGCGTGGATGTTGCCACCAAGCAAGAGATCTACAGCATCATCAAGGGGCTGGCCGAAAGCGGAATGGGCATCCTCTTAATATCCTCAGAAATGCCGGAGATCCTGGGTATGAGCGACAGGGTTCTGGTTATGCGCGAGGGTCAGTTGGCGGGCGAATTTTTAAGACAAGAAGCCACGGAACAGAACCTGCTTGCCTGTGCTGCCGGAGTCGTCGAAAAATCGAGAGATGAGTAATCCCCTTACAAAGTCTTCGACTTACTAACGGGATAGCTCACACGAGGCTTTGATCCTTTTGTTCGCTCGAAAGGAGTTTCATCTTCATCCCCGCTGTGAAACGGCGGGGGGTCTAACGAGGTAAACATGTCAACGGATATTTCAACGAAGAAGAGGGGAGCACCCGCTTACTTTTCTTACCTCCGAGAAAATGGTTCCTTAGCGGGTCCGGCCACAGGCGATGGATAGACTACGCTTTCATCGGCGCCTTTGTGGTGGCGATAGGCATTGGCACCTTGGCGACTGATGTTTTTTCACCGAGGCGAATATTAAGAACCTATCCCGCCAGATTGTATCCAATGGCCTGATCAGTCTGGGCATGCTGATTGTAATCTTGACCGGGGGCGTTGATCTCTCCGTCGGATCGATTGTAGCCCTGGGAGGAGTCCTCTCTGCGGGAATGTCGGACAAGGTGGGTATTGTCCCAGCGATCGTCATTGCTCTGGCCTTTGGAGCTGTGGCGGGGTCGGTCAACGGTGTTTTTGTCGCGCGTTTCACGCTTCAGCCATTCATTGTCACCCTTGCAACCATGGGCATCGTGCGTGGGTTCGTCTTCGTCTATACTGAAACCCCGTTAGTTTCCAAACATCCAGATTTCCGCGTCCTGGGGGCGAGCTCCATAGGACCGCTACCCGTAACGATGATCATCATGCTGTTCTGCTTTGCGTTGGTCTGGTTATTCCTCAACCGGACGCCCACCGGGCGAGCAACGGTCGCCATCGGAGGCAATAAGGAAGCGGTGTGGTTAGCGGGGATTAATGTGCAACGCACCACTGTCCTAGCCTATGTCTTATCCGGCCTGTTCTCAGGCCTGGCCGGGGCGATCCTCGTATCACGCCTGGGGATTGCACAGCCCAGTCTGGGCATTGCTTACGAACTGGATGCCATTGCCGCATGCGTGATCGGCGGAGCGATTCTGGGGGGAGGTGGCGGAGGGGCTATTGGCACGTTTTTCGGAGTGCTTATCCTCGGTATGATCAACAACCTTTTAAACCTGCACGGCGTCCAGAGCTACTACCAGGAGATCATTAAAGGGGCAGTGATCCTTTTCGCCGTGTTAGCCCGGAGAAGAGAAAGGTAGGACAGATCTCATTTTGGGTTTGTCCGGAACGTGAGGCCATTAAACCGGAAGGAGGTGATTTCAAGCAGGAGATTAAATCGGTTTTGTCGTCAAAATGTTTGGAATCTATTGTTTTGATGAAAGGAGGAGAGAAAGAAATGAAGCATATAGTAACGATCATTATCTGTTTAGGGTTGATTTTGGGAATCGCCGGCTCCGTGCAGGCGCAGGCGAAAAAAGAGATCCATATTGGCGTGATCACCCTCCAGATGAGGTCTCCCTACTTTATTTCCATGGTCAGGGCAATAGAAGCAGAAGCGCCTCAATTCAAGAATGTCAAATTGACCGTGGCGGATGGCAGAGGGGATGTGGCCAAAGTGTCTGCGGATATTGAGGACTTGATTGCCAAACGCGTTGACGGGTTTATCATGAATATCAGTCCGCTTGAATCTCTGCCCGGGCCTATGGCCGCAGTTAAGAAGGCAGGCATACCGGTAGTGCTGGTCAACCGGAAGCTGAGAGGTGATCCCTACACTTCATGGATCGGCGCTGACAATTTTGCCACCGCAAGCGGAGTAGGGGAGTATATTGTCAAACAGTTAGAGGGTAAGGGTGTCCTACTCATGATGCGCGGTGGCCCGGAGGATAACAGCACCGGAAATGCTCGCCGGGATGGCGTGCTTTCGAAAGTGAAGGGCACCACTATCCAGACGATTATTGCCCCTGCATTTGGCGGCTGGACCGAGGATGGTGGATTCAAGGTCATGGAGGACATGCTCGCCAAGCACAAGAAGATTGACGCTGTATTTTGCGAAAATGACTCCATGGGCTTGGGAGCGATGAAGGCTATCCGTGATGCAGGCCGCTCTAAGGAAATTCTCGTATTCGGTTTCGACGGCCAGAAGGAGGCTTTGAGACAGATTTTAATAGGTAGCAACTACGCTGGAACGGGTCATAATTGCGCAAACACCATTGGACGGATGGGATTTCATCGGATGATGGCTATTCTCGCCGGAGCAACGGTGGAGACGGACACACCATTTCCAGTGAGGGTGATCAATAAGGACAACGTTGCACGGTATTACGATCCGGATTCGATCTTTTAGATGGGTCATTTATTTCTAAACACACCTTTAGAATAGGTGGGACAGGTTGGTTCGTTTCTAAACAACCATGTCCCGCCTATAAAGGTGGAATGAAATGCTATTCCCTTTTTGAGAGAGAAGGATTCACCCTCCCCACTTCTCATTCCAACCCTGACCTAATCTTTTCCCACTCCTTAACGATTGTCACAGTGTTGCTTTCTTGACATATTGGGGCAAATTCTGGAACGCAATCTTACGATCAATATTGTAACTAAGACCAAATATGATAGTGAGCAACTTTTAAAAGTAGTCATTGTGAGGGACGAAGCAATGACACATGATGGATGTCAATTTATTTAAGTCGTTCACTATAGAAAAGGGAGGGGGGAATGATTTCTTTGACATCGCAATTTGCGATGTCAGAATCTGGACGGGGTGACCGGAGGGCCCGTTAGAGGATGAAACCGAGGAAGTGGACAGTAGATGAAAAGTTATCCATTGTCATGGAAGGTCTTAAAGAAAAGAGGTCTGTTGCTGAGATTTGCAGGGAGCATCAGATCGGCCCACCCTATGGGATCGGTAGTAGGATAAACTCCTGTCCACCAAAGGTGGATCCGACTCTGTCGGAGAAGGTTGCAAGAAAAATCTGGTTAAAGATGCCCCGGCTGACCATTCTTACGAAGCAGAGATAGAAAAGATCATTGGGAAGCAGGCGATTCCGATTGAGATATTAAAGAAACAGAGGAGCTTTTGGGGTAAAAGGAGAGAGGTCAGGAGGCCTGACTTGGGTAATTCGTGTAACATCTATTCAGATGATTCAGATGCCTTTTATATGATTATCAGGCTTGCAATATTGCAATTCCCCCATGGAAATAATGACATCGGAGGTGCACCCTACAGATACTTCCTCTAAATTACCTCAAATTTATTCTTGCATTTGTAACTATATTCAGTTATGCTCTTTTCAAGATGGGAATAGAAAAGGATCTCTCTTGGATAAAACAAAACCCAAAAGGAGTAAGATTCAGTGAGTTAGAAAGGATCATTTTGCGGGAGGGATTTAAACGGGTAAATATCCGTGGAAGTCATTATGTTTATAAAAAGGGAAGTAAGATTTTAACTGTTGTTAAACCCCATGCAGGGCATAAACATTGTCATTGGTTGGATGTAAAAGATGTCATCAAGATTTTGGAGGAGGATTGACCTATGAGGAAGGCTAAAAGGGATAACCTGTTGGGTTATGAGATAAAAATCATTCCTGACCAAGAATCTGGATATTTTGCAATAAGATTTCCCGACTTTCCTAATATCATTACTGGGGGATATGACCTTCGAGAAGCTATTAAGAATGCACAGGAGGCTCTTGATTTAACTATCGAAACGATGGAAAAGAATAAAATTCCTCTCCCGAAGCCTAAAATGAGGTTCAGCGGGCAGTTTAATGTTAGAGTTCCAAAAGACCTCCACAGGGATTTAGTGAGAAGAGCGGAAGAGGAAGGCGTAAGTCTCAATGCGCTCGTAACCTACCTATTATCTCAGTCTATCAAATTGGAAAAAACCGTGTGATAATTGAAACACATTGAAAGAATAATTCGAGGACTAATGGGGTCAGGTCTTTTTTGTTGGCATTGGCATTGATCTTGCGGTATTAGATATGGCATGGCACGTCCGTTGCGCAATAAAAAATCTTTAGGGTCAGGCAACGGTGATTCGGGATTAGCGATTCCAATTGCGCTTGTTTCGACCCGGTCGGGGAATTTCAGATGGAGGATTTCGGAATTAGATCAAAGATTAAAACTTCACGATGCAGTATCTGGCCAGCCAGTAAGTTCCTATTTTGAACCTATTTTGAAACTTGACTTCCCAATAATAAATGTAATACTATGTATGACCATATAGGAGTCTCTATTGCAGATCTCAGGGTTTGAGTGGGATGAAGGAAATGTTCTTCATTTCGAGCTTGGCCACGGAATTGAACCAGAGGAAGCTGAAGAGGTCTTTGTTCATCAACCTCTCTTCCGCAAGACCCAAAAGGGACATTATGTGGCCATGGGGCCAACCGACGCAGGAAGGTATCTGGTTGTGATTTTCGAGAGGAAATCCAAAGGGATTGTGCGCCCAATCACGGGTTGGGATATGAACCGATCAGAAGTTCAATATTATAGAAAGCATAGGAGGTGAGGGGCCGTGAAGAAGGAGAGAGAGAAGCAGTGGGCGGATTACTATGACCAGGCAAACATTCTTGATGAGCTCTTGGAGGAACCTGTTGAATTTAACTTGAAAGAACAACTCCGCCGGGATATTGTTTCAAAAAAGAGAAAAAGGAGACTCCAGAATATAACGATTAAAATAGATCCCCTTCAGGTCCAGGCTATTAGGAAATTGGCAACGACGAAATCGGTCCCTTATCAAACCTTGATTCGGCATTGGCTCTCAGAGGAGATTAAGAAAGAATTGAATCTCTTAAAATGAAATGTGGTACCATCGCTCCAGGGTTAGCCATTTTGGGGGCCATTGAGTGATTGGGTCCATTGGGCTATTTGGTCAAAGGGATACTTAGGGCACAGAGTTGAAAGTCCATAGGAACACCAAACCATGTGACTGGCCGAAAAAGTGGACTGCTAAGTGCACAGTAAAATGATGATTACCTCTTTGGGAATCGCTATTTTCGGGGCGCTTCCATTTTTCAGTCAAGTCCAACAGTAATTCAAAACTAAACCGTAAGTACCTCAATAATCCACAAAATTCACATTTAAATTCCAAATAGATAGACCCATTAGAAAGTCCGTGGTTTCTAATCAGGATGGTTTGCACGTGGCAACCATCAAAAATTTTTTTAATGGGTTGGACATAGGACACTTCCTGGGGGAGGTCCTGTGTTAGAATAGGGGATGCGGAATGCGGATGGGCGAAGAAAAGAATAGGTTGAATCCTGATGGCGGAGGGCATAGAATAGGTGTGATCTGAAAAAGGTTTATGGGGTGGGAGATCATGGAGGACGTAAAGAATAAATGGCGATTTTTGGTGATTGGGGATTTTCCGGTTCTTGAGTCGTCTTTTGTCAATGAAGTCAGGTCAGAAAGGGCGAAAGATCCATTTCCTCCTCTTCTCATCTTTGTCTCATCCAAGCTTCTCGGGCTTCATCTTCGTCGTCTCCTTGCTGAACAGGGGGTGCCACATTTCAACCTTCGGTTCAAGACCTTAGAGGAGTTTGCAAGGGAGGTCAGTGCGCCCCATCTTAATGCAGAGGGGAAGAAGGAAATTCCTTCTTATGCGGATGAGTTGATCCTTGGAGATATTGCAAGGTCCCTGACAGGAAAAGAGAGGGATTTTTACTTCAAAGAGATTGCTGACCGCTCAGGTTTTCATGAAGCCGCCCTTTCGACCTTGAAGGACTTTAAGGATGCGTGCCTCCTGCCGTCGGATGTGGAACGTCTTCTTCGTGATCCCAAACTATCCAAGCAGGTTCACCTTCAAAAGTTGAGAGATTTTGTGAAGCTCTGGAAGGGGTATGAGGAGCGGCTTGATGGTCTCAGATTCTATGATGAGTCGGACCTGATGGTCTCAGCGAATCAGTGGGTGAAGGAATCGGCCTTTTTCAGGCAGACGCCCAAGATTCTGATTTACGGGTTTTACGATTTCAACCAGGCCCAGAAACGATTGCTCCAGACCTGCTTTGATGAGAAACCGTCCACAGCCTTTCTTCCTTATGAACCCACGCAGGCTTTTGAATTTGTTAAACCCGTCTTGAACTGGTTGAGGGATACCGGATTTAGAGAAGTCGCTCATCAGGATCAAGCCCTCCAGCCTCGCCCTGTCCCTCTTGATCACCTTTGCCTTCACCTCTTTAATGGCGGAAAGCCTTTAGAGGTTGACCTCAAAGGGATTGAGATCCTTTCTGCCCCAGGCGAGGCCAGGGAGGTTCGTGAACTGATCCGAAAGGTTCTTCAGGTGTCTCAGAACGAGGGAGTTGCTTTTCATGAGATAGGGATCCTTTTAAGAACTCCTGAGGAGTATTTACGGCTTTTTCAAGAGACTTTCGGCAACCTTGGGATTAAACCTTTTTTCCGTGAGGGGCTTCCTCTTATCGGGACCCGGGCAGGTCGAAGCGTGATGCTTCTCATTGATATTGCCCACAAGAATTTTTCAAGGCAGTCCGTGATGGAGTTTGCTACCTTTGCAAAATTACGGACCGAAGGTTTCCCTTCGAAAAAGGGCTTTGGCCTCAATCTGTCCCAATGGGAAGCCTTCTCCATTCACGCAGGCATAGTGGAAGGGCAGAAGGAATGGCAAGAGAGGCTTCTCAGGCTTCGGGAGAGTTTGTTAAAGAGTGAAGAAGCCGGAGAGGAAGAAGAAGGAAAGAGGCGGTTTCACAAAAGGGATATCCCTGACCTTGATCAATTGATCCATTTTATCAAAAAGCTCTTTTCCTCCATCGAAGGCTTCTTAGGGGCAAAGACATGGAATGGAAAGGTGGAAGCCCTATTGCAGGCTCTGGATGGGCTTGTGGAGCAGGATGAAGAATGTTTGCTGGTTCAGCAGGCATTGCGAAGGCTTTCTGAGCTCGATGGGACTGCTATTTCTCCCACCCAGACGGAGTTTGTAAGGCTGGTGGGAGAGGTGTTGGAGGTAGGGAGCATCGCCGCAGGAAAGTTTCAGCGTCATGGACCTGCCATTGTCCATCTGATGGCAGCCCGCGGTGTTCCTTTTCGAGTGGTGATCGTTCCTGGCATGGTTGAAAAATCTTTTCCACCTCTGACACGCCAGGATGCCATCCTTCTTGACCACGAGCGAAAGGCGATCAATCGGTTACTGAGTCATAAGGAGAATGGGCCGCTGCCCATGAAGGCCGAAGGAAGGCTCAATGAGGAGAGGCTCCTTTTTCGATTGGCTGTGGGTGCTGCGAGAGAGAGGCTGATCCTGAGCTTTCCCAGAATAGAGATCGGCACAGGCCGAGAGCGGCTGCCCTCCTCATTTCTCCTTGCCATGGTTGAAGCCCTCATTGGGAAGCGGGTTGATTTCAATCAGATTGAGCAGTTTCCGGGACTGGTTCGGTTTCCCTTATCTGGGATTGCTGTCGCCTCTCCAGAAGAGGCCCTTGACGAAATGGAATACGATCTCTCGGTCGGACAGAAGAAGCTATCCGAAAAGAAGCTTGAGCCTCTCGCGTATTTAAAGGAGGTTTCTCCATTTTTTAGTCGAGGCTTTTTACTTGAATCCTCTCGCTGGGGAAAGCGAGTGTTTACGAGCTATGACGGGAGGTTTGGTTCAAAAGAGGTTCTCGATATCCTACGCGAGCGGCATTCGATCTTAAAAAAGAGCATCTCTCCCACCAGGCTCGAAGCCTACGCCACCTGTCCATACCAATATCTATTAGGTGTGATCATGGGAATCGAAGCCCTGACTGAACCCGAAAGAGAGGTGAGCATCTCTCCACAGGACAGGGGAAAGCTCATTCATGAGATCCTCTGGCAATTCTTTACAGATGTGAAGAAAGAGAGGGGGCCTTTGTCTCAATTGAGAATAGAAGACCTCCGGAGGTTGGAGGAGATTGCAAACAGGAAATTCTCTGAGTTTGAAAAGCATGGCGTCACAGGCTTTCCCATGCAGTGGGAGGTTGCCAAGAGGAGCATGCTGGGGATGCTGAGAGAGTTTGTTCTGGAAGAGCTGGATGAAAACGAGTTCATTCCCACCTATTTTGAGGTTCGATACGGGATGAGGCGCCATGGTTCCAAGGATAGTGAGATCTCCACTGAAGAACCTGTCTCATTAGAATTGGGAGGAAAGACCCTTCGTTTGAGGGGCAGGATTGACCGGATTGACCTGAGCAAAGACGGGAAAAGGGCACGGGTGAGGGATTATAAAGCCGGTAAAGTGGCAGGCAAACCCAATGCGTTTGGGGGTGGAAAGAGTTTGCAACTTCCTCTCTATCTCTATGCAGCGAGGCAGTTGCTCAGGTCGCTCCATCATGGCATTGAGGTTGAATCGGCTGAATATTACTTCCTCAAAGATCAGAAATCCGTTCCATTTGAGGCTTCCCAATTAGATGGAAGGGAGCCCGAGCTTCATGCCATCCTTCAGACCATCGCAGAAGGGATTGAAGAGGGCATCTTTATTCCTTTTCCGGACAACCAGAACTGTAGATATCGCTTCTGCGATTTCAGGGTCATCTGCAGCTCCTGGTCCCGGCTCCTTTTTGACCGCAAATCGAAAGACCCAAGGGTGAAGAGATACTTAGAGATGGCAACAGAAGAGGCTGAAGAGGCAGAGGAATGAAACCGGAAACAGAGCTGATTGACAAGGAACATCGCGAGCGCGCGGCTCAAGACCTCTCTCAGAGTTACATTGTTGAGGCAGCTGCTGGAACAGGCAAGACCACGCTCCTGGTCAGCCGTATCCTCAATCTGATTAAGGAGGGTGAGGCGCGTCTTGAAGAGGTCGTCGCCATTACCTTTACGGAGAAGGCAGCTGCTGAATTGAAGGTGAAATTGCGCCAGGAGCTTGAGAAGTCTCTTCCCATGGAGTCAGACCCTGCAAAACATCAGCGCATTTCTGAGGCGATCTCTGATCTGGAGCGGATGCAGGTGACCACGATACACTCTTTCTGCGGGTCTTTATTAAGGGAGAGGCCGGTTGAGGCAGGCCTTGATCCCAATTTTGAGGTTGCCGATGGCCTGATGGCCAGGCTCGTTCAGGCAGAGGTCTGGGAGGAGTGGTTTGAAAAGCAGATGGACGAAGATGATCCGGCCCTTCGCCGGGCAACGCTCTTTGGAATCAGGCCCGATCAGATCCGCAAGATGGCTCAGTCCATGATCGAAAACCGAGACGTATTAAATTACCTCCCTTCTCCTGAGCCTTCTGAGGTTCTTGAAAAAGCCGTTAAACAATTTGTTAGAGACTTTCGAAAAGGGGTTGAAACATTAAACGGGTTTAAGGTCTATTGCCAAAATTCTGAAGATCAGGGAATCCTGACCATTGAAGAGTTGAACGAAAAGCTGATGAGGCTTGAGTCCATTTCTGACATCGAGGAGAAGGAGAGATTCATTGTAAATGAGATTCCAACGAAATTTACGACCAGAGGAAACAAAAAAAACTGGAAACCGAATGATCAACTCAATATCGTCAAGGACCATTTTACCGCCCTTTCAAAAAGGATCGGTGAGACTCAAACCCTCATCGCAGAATCGGTTATGACCGAGCTCGCGCATTGTTTGACCGACTCTATCGAAGCCTACGAGCAAGCCAAAGAGGAACGAAACCTCCTTGACTTCCAGGACCTCCTCCTTTTTACCAGGAAGATGCTTAAGGACCACCTGGAGGTCCGAAGATATTTTCAGGACCGTTACAGATTTTTGTTAGTGGATGAATTTCAGGATACAGATCCGCTTCAGGCAGAGATCGTCTTTTTCCTATCTGAGGAAGAGAGGGGAAAAGCCAAAGAGTGGAAGGAGGTTCGGGTTTCACCGAAGCGCCTTTTTCTTGTGGGGGACCCCAAGCAGAGCATTTATAGATTCCGCCGGGCGGATATTGAGATGTATGAGGAGGCCAAGACAAAGATGGGTAAGAATGGTCTCCTCACCATCTCTCAGAACTTCAGATGCGCGCCCTCTCTTACAGAGAAGGTCAATCAGATCTTTGCAGACCTTATTCAGGCTCCAGAGGATGGTTGTTACCAGCCAGGATATGTGGAGCTCAATTTTGGCCGGAAGAAAGAGACCCTTCCTCCGGATCATGGCACTGTGCTTCTCTATCCCCCCAAGAGAAATGAACTAACCATGACCAGCATGGACGAATGCCGAACGTGGGAGGCGCGATGCATTGCTGCTTTTATTCAGAAACTTGTGAGCGAAGAGAAGTGGAAGGTATGGGATGATTCTGAGCAATGTCTCCGTCCGATCCTCTTCAAAGACATTGCCATCCTGATGAGGACTTACAACCCCTTGCCTTTTCTCGAAGAGGCCTTGAGGTCCCATGAGGTGGATTACCGAGTGATGGGTGGAAAGTATTTTTACAGGCGTCAGGAGGTGCAGCAGCTGCTTGCTGTATTAAAGGCTATTGACAACCCGATTGACAAGGTGGCACTGGTAGCAGCGCTTCGTTCGCCTTTCTTCGGGATCTCGGACGAAGAACTCTTTCTTTTTCATGCAGGGGGAGGAAATTTGAATTATTTGCAGGAGGCTCAGGGAAGTCCCATGAAGGAGCCTTTCCGTCTCCTTCGAAAGCTTCACAAGATGAGAAATGAATCAAGCGTCTCCGCACTTTTGAAGAGACTCTATGAGGAGACGAGCGGGCTGGTGCTATTTCTCCTGAGGCCCCAGGGCGAGCAGAGGGTTGCCAATCTTCAAAAGATCGGAGATATGGCGCGGGCATTGGAAGAGAGGGGAATGCTCAGTTTCAGGGGGTTTGTGCGATGGCTCTCTGAAAGGCAGGAGGAGGAAGCCGAAGAGGAAGAGCCTCCAACACTCGAAAGGGGAGATAATTTTGTCCGACTCCTGACCATCCACAGGGCCAAGGGGCTGGAATTTCCAATGGTCATCCTGGCAGACCTTGGGCGTAAGGAGAATTTACGGGAGAATCTTATCATTGACCGAAGCGGAGAACGGGTTGGCATAAAAGCAGGAGATGAGAAGAGCCGGTTTTGGACACGCAATTTTAAAGAGTTAAATAAGTGGGAGGAGAAGCGGGCAAAAGCAGAAGAGAGGCGTCTTCTTTATGTGGGAATGACGAGAGCAAGGGACTTTCTTGTCCTTCCTGTATTCTGGGTGAAGAAGGAGGATGGGAGGATGAGTATTCCCAAGAGCAGTTTTTTGACTGATCTCCAGCGCTATTTAAAGTCTCCGGATCAAGTTCCATTTGGGAGATGGGAAGAAGGCGTCATGTATTATGATACCGATCAGCTTGAACTTAAGCCTAAAGAAGGTCTTCCTTTCCGGTTTCCATTCGATATTGAAAAGGGAGGAGGGAAGGAATCTAAGGTTTCCCTCTCCGAACGGAAGAAGTGGAAAGAGGCTCAGGAGGCATTGAAGGAGAGGGCTGGAAGGGGCCGTTGCCTGACCACTGCCACAGAGCAGGTAAAGGAATTTGAGAAGGATGATGAATGGGAGATCTCTCCGGTGACCGGAGGCGAGGGGGCAATCTTTGGAAAGCTGGTTCATCGCCTTTTTGAGAAGATGGACTGGAGCCAGCCTGATCTGCTGGAGAAGATGGCAGAGATGGAAGGGAAGGGGGTCGGAGCAACCGGTTCCATGATCAAAAAGGCAGGTGAGATGGTTAAGAAGTCGCTTGCCTCTTCACTTCTTCAGAGAGTGATCCAATCAGACCATTACCAGAAAGAGGTTCCGTTTACTTTTAGGTGCAATGGGACGCTTTTCGAAGGTGTGATGGATGTGGTTTTTAAGGAGGATGGCGGGTTGGTGGTTCTCGATTTTAAGACAGATCTGTTAGAGAAGGAGAATTTAGGTTCAAGAGTTGGACACTACAGGCCGCAGGTGGAGATCTACTCCGATGCCATCCAGACCATCTTTGGTAAGCCCCCCAAAGAGGTGATTCTCTTCTTTCTCCACCTCATGGAACCAGTTTCAATTAGAATCACATAGTCAACAAGACCTTCATATTTATCTCAGATTTTCTCTGGTACGGGATGTTCGCCCCCTGAGAATTTTTCTTGGGAACCACGGACTTTGCCCATGGGGCTCCATCGGGGTGTGAGCGATACCGTTGGAAAGTCATAGATTTTCTAACGGGGTTTAACCAAATTACTATTGTCGTCCCAATTTAGACCAGCACTTTGAAGATGCTCCGCAACAAAAGGATAAAGGATCAACTCCTCCTCTTCGAGGTTCACAAAATCGGGACGGATCTCCTTCAATTGTTGTTTCAATTTCAAAATCTTTTCTTTGGAAGAAAAATGGGTCATGGCTGCCGGAAAACAGTTCACCCCTTCTCTCACAAGATTCTCCAGCGCTTTCATTTGTAAGGTAAACCCCTCGGGCTTTGCACCCGTGAGTCGCATGAAATCTTCTGGACAGCTCCCTTTTAGGCTGACACGGACATAGAGATTGTGAAAACGAGAGAGATCTTTGGCAAAAGAGGGATCATGACCGATCAATATGCCATTTGTCTCGAGAATGAATCGGATCTCTTTGGGCATGAGATGAAGGACCTCTAAGAGATGGGCTCGATGTAGGGTAGGCTCATTACCGCTGATTCTTACCTGGTGAAATCCCTTTTTCCTAACGATCGAAAGAAGATTTCGGATGACTTCGTTAGGAGAATAAAAATGTCCCGTCTTCTCAGGTTGAATGAGTATGTGCCAGGACCAGCAGAAAAGACATTTCAGACAGCATCCCACACAGTCGGCAGTGGCAATGCCTCCATAGAAGGGAGCAGGGCGAAATCGATAATACCTCCTCTTTGAGCCCGATGAGACGATCTTTCCAATTTGCTCGGCTGTGAGTAAAGGGTCGCTTAGAGTGGGTTCAGGGGCGATCATAGAATGATTAGCATTTTGAAGCTTTCCTTACATCCACGGTATTGTCATAGAAGGTGGATCCCTGGGCACGGTCGGTTAGGCGTTGTGAGGTGAGGGCATTGACAGAGCGTGTGCCAGGGGCATGCTCCAGCCACCAGATTCCCTCTGCCACGACTACACCCTGCGGCACATCTGGAGTGATTCGTAACAGAAAAGAGACCTCTCCTAACGAATTGAAAGCAATGACCGGCTCCCCCTCGTTCAACCCCTTCTTCTCTGCATCTGCAGGGTTCATCTTCAGAAGCATCCCTCTCTCTTTCTTTCTAAGGTCGCTTCGTTCCCTAAAGGAGGAGTTCAAAGCATAAAAGCTCGGGGCTGTCATGAGATAGAAAGGCTCATTTCCTCCATAAGGAGGGAAGTAATGGGGAAGGGGGTGAGGTTCTTTTGGATTCAGAATTTCGATCTTTCCCGAAGGAGTTTTGAACTTTGTCCGAGCGTCCTTCGGCAGAGATAGCTCAACAGCCTTTCCAGATTGGAAGGTTTTCTGGTCCATGCCCTCCCTCATCGGACTTGGAATGGAGAGCAGATGGTCAATGAGATCATCGGCTGATTGACGGAAGAAGGGGTCCTCAAATCCCATGGCTTTGGCAAGAAGGGAGAAGGCCTCCCAGTTCGATTTGCTCTCTCCAAGGGGAGGGATGGCCGGTTTGGCACGCTGAATGCAGTAAGTCCCATAAGATCGGTAGAGATCGCTCTGTTCAAGAGAAGAGGTGGCAGGAAGCACAATATCGGCATAGCGGGCGGTATCTGTCATAAACCTCTCGTGAACGACAGTGAAGAGATCCTCTCTTGCCAGCCCCTTTAAGACTTGATTCTGATCCGGAGCCACAGCAGCAGGATTGGAGCTGTAGACATAGAGGCTTTCAATGGGAGGGTCTTTCAATTCATTTAAAGCCGAACCGATCTGGTTCATGTTGACAATACGGGTCTTTTTTTCCATGAAGTCTTCTCTCAGAATCTCCTTCATGGCAAAAGCTTCTCCTGTATTGGTGGAGGTAAAGCATCCGGCTCCTCTCTTTCCGTAAGCCCCAACAAGTGCAGGCAGACAGACAATGGTACGGACGGCCATGGCTCCATTTCCATACCGGGACAGGCCGCTTCCCAATCGAATAAAGGGTTTCTTTGCCCTGCCATAGGATTTTGCCATGGATTGGAGGGCCTCAATCGAGAGCCCAGTGAGGTGGCTCACCCTTTGAACTGGGTATTGAGGAAGGATTTTTTCTTTCAATTCTTCAAAGCCCTGAACATGGGTGTTTAGGAAATCTATATCAATTAGGTTTAACTGGATCAGAAGGTGCATTAAACCAAGGGCGAGCGCTCCGTCACTGCCTGGACGAACGATGTAGGTTTGATCCACTACGGTAGAAGTCAAGTTTTTGTAAGTATCAATCAACCAGACTGCCGCTCCTTTTCTTCGGGCACTTTTGACGCCATGGAGAAAGTGGATATTGGTAGCAATGGCATTAATTCCCCATAAAATGACGAGGTCGCTCTCTGCTACCTCATCAGGATGAGGAGCGGGTGTGTCTCCCATGACCGCTTTCCATCCTGCCTCCTTGGCAGGGGAGCAGATGGTGCGTTCTAAACGGGAGGCTCCCAATTTATAAAAGAAAGGATGACCTGCATTTCTCTGGATCAGCCCCATGGTTCCGGCATAGGAATATGGAAGAATGGCTTCTGCACCAGAGCGTTTGATGATTTCATGCCATCGAGTTGAAATCCGTTCAATGGCTTCTTCCCAGGAGATGGGTTGAAATTGTCCTGTCCCTTTTTTCCCTGTGCGGAGGAGGGGATGGGTAAGACGAAGAGGGGAGTGAACGGTCTCCTGGTAGCGGTTCATCTTGGGGCAGAGTGTTCCGCGCGTAAATGGATGGTCGGGGTCGCCACGAACTTTAACTGCCCTTCCATCCACGACTTCGACCAGAAGGCCACAGGCATCCGGACAATCATAGGGACATACCGATCTTTTGATCTTAAGAGGCAAGGTCTTCTCCTTTATCTATGCATCACCGCTCATCCTGATTCATGCATCACGGACCGGACTTCTTTCTCTAAGAATTTTTACGACTTCTTATTGAAGAAGTCAAATCCTGACCAATGGAAATATCGTATTATTATGAGTTGAACGATTGACTGGAAAGAGTTAGAATGGAACTCACGATCAGGAGGAGGTCATACTCTCCCCGGAAGGAGCTTTAATCATCAGGCTTAATAGATTGAGAAAGAGGAGGACAGGGTCATGAACATCTTTGTGAAGTCTACGGTGATTCTTTTTTGTTCCATCATGTATATGGGATGCACAGCGAACGTCCAGATGGCTCCAAGACCTCAGGAGACTCCTTATTCGCGACCTACTCTCCGGCATCAGGACTTAAAAGTCCTTCAGCTCATGATGACTCCAGATCCTGTGAGGGAAGGTCAACGGGTGAGTTTCCAAGTCACGGTTGCAAATTATTCGCAGAATTCAGCCAAAGCGAACCTCTTTATCCAAGATAGAGATGAGGTTGTGACTCAAGTGGAGGAGGCATGGCTCCGCCCTGGAGAAAACAGGGTCGTCTTCCCTCCGACCCCTTACCGGTTTTTTAGAAATGAGTATTGCTTCACTGTTGGAGTGGATATAGAAAAAACAAGAAGGACCATTGACGTAGCCAGGGAATTTTGTGCTTCGAGAACTCAACAAGGATGGACGATGATGTCTCCCCGGGTTGGCCCCTTATTTGTGGAAGACCTCGATTTTTCACCTGACCCTGCTGTTGCAGGGAGGGAATTCCAGTTTAAAGCGCAGTTAAGAAATGATGGAAGACCGCTCAGAGCCGATGTCCGAATCATGGATGGGGATCAGGTAGTTTCCAGATTGAATGATGTTTTTTTGCAACGAGGCGTTTCAAGCCTTGCTTTTCCGCCCACCCGGTACCCTTTCCAAAGGGTTGAACACTGTTTTATGGTTGTTGTGGATGTGGAAAGGACTCCGTATCGTGTGGATGCTAAAAGACCATTTTGTGCGAAGATTAAAGGGTGGACCCTAAACCCCCCACCTCAACGTCCATGATGGAAAGCGCAATGCTCCATTTACAATCTGACGAGATTCGCTCCATAGGTGAGGCCTGCTCCGAAGCCAACGAAGATTAAGAGGTCCCCTTTTTTGACCTTTCCCTCACGTATGGAGAGATCGAGGGCAAGCGGGATTGAGGCACAGGAATTATTTCCATACTGTTCAATGGTCATAATCATCTTCTCTTTGGCTTCACCGTCTGGCAGTCCCAGGCGCGATTCAAATTCCTCTGCTGCGCCCATGATGATACGTGCATTGGCCTGATGGGGAATGATTTTATCCACCTGTTCAAATAACGCCCGAAGTTCGCTTTTCCCGGCTGTTCCTGCAGGATCGAGCACACGAAGACAGCTTTCGACCATTATCCTTTTAGCGAAGATATAGACCTTTCTTCCCTCCATGGAGATATATCCATTTGGAGAGCCGTTTTTCTTGATTAGTAGAAGTAGATTGCGGGATCCGGCGTTACCTCCAAGATAGGAGCGGATGAGACCATCCTGGTCCGATCGCCGCAGGATGACTGCTCCAGCGCCATCTCCAAAGAGGACGCACGTGCTTCGGTCCTGATAATTGGTGATGGCTGACAGTTTGTCGGTTCCGATGACGGCCACAGTGGTGTATTGTCCTGCCTTAATGGAGTTTTCTGCGATAGCCAGGGCATAGTTGAAGCCTGTGCAACCCGCCTGAACATCAAAGAAAGGGATGTCTTTGCGAAGGCCGAGACCCTCTACCATCGGGCCTCCTGAAGAGGGCCATACGGGTTCGGTCGTGTTGGTGCCAATGACCAGGGATTCGATCTCCTCTGGCCTAATTCCGGCGTTTTGGATTGCCCTCTGGAGTGCGATCATGCCCATGGTGGTATTGGTCTCTTCTTCACCTGCAATCCTTCTCTCTCGAATCCCAGTCCTTTCTATAATCCACCGGTCACTCGTATCCACCATTTTACTTAGATGGTGGTTTGAAAGGACTCGTTCAGGCACATAAGACCCTGTACCGATAATGCTCACGTGGTACATCGTCCGCTCCTTTAATGATGGCAAGAGGGAAAATCCCAAAAGGGAAAGATGCTGGAAAAAGGTTGGTGGCGGTGCAGGGATTTGAACCCCGGACACTGCGGATATGAGCCGCATGCTCTGACCAACTGAGCTACACCGCCAGGATGGATGAAATTTTACTCAATCCATCTTAATTGTCAATACCTCGAATCAAATTTCATTTGCTTTTAAGTCATAACTTCAACATAATAAGGTTAATTCAAAAGGGTTGGGGAGAGACTGCATGCGAATTGCTTACTTTGACTGTTTTTCAGGGGCGAGCGGGGATATGATCCTTGGCGCCATGATTGATGCGGGGTTGAGTCTGAAGAGTTTAGAAGCTGAGCTGGGAAAACTCCAGCTCAAAAATATTTCTCTCAAAGCGAAAAAAGTCCTTAAGGGGGGAATTTCTGCCACTCAGGTGATTGTGGTAGGAAAGGATGAGAAGAGACACTCGAGGAGTCTAAAAGAGCTCCTTCAGATCGTTGAGGGGAGCCGACTGGATGAAACCATCAAAGAGAAGAGCCAAGAAGTTTTTATAAGGATTGCTTCTGTTGAAGCGAAGATTCATCGAAAGCCAATGGAAGGGATTCATTTCCACGAGATCGGAGGGCTCGATTCTGTCGTTGATATTGTCGGGGCGGTGTGGGGTTATAGGGAACTGGGGATTGATAAACTTTATGTGTCCAAAGTCAATGTTGGCACAGGATTTGTCAGGTGTGAGCATGGTCTCCTTCCTGTCCCCGCTCCTGCCACCCTCTCTCTGATGAAAGGGAAGCCGATCTACTCTTCCGGGGTGGAGGCAGAACTTCTCACTCCAACGGGTGCGGCATTGTTAACCTCGCTGGGATCGGAATTCGGCAGAATGCCCGAGATGAAACTGGAGCGGATCGGCTATGGCGCTGGCAGAAGTGAGCTTTCCCATCCGAATGTGCTCAGGCTGATGATTGGAGAAGCGGGATCGTCGGTCGGAAAAGAGAGGGTGATGGTGGTTGAGACGAACATCGATGATATGAACCCACAGCTTTATGATTATATCATGGACAAATTGTTGGCCATGGAGGTGCAGGAAGTTTTTCTCACGCCCATCTATATGAAAAAGACCCGACCTGCCATTCTGCTCACCGTCATCTGTTTTCCTGAAAAACTCTCTGCCGTTATTGACTTCCTGATCCGTGAGACGACGACCCTTGGCCTGAGGTGGCGGGAGGAGGAAAGAAGCTGTGCCGATCGTGAGATAGTCTCCCTTCAGACAAGGTACGGCGAGATTCGTTTTAAACAGGCTCAGTGGAGAGGAGAAAAGGTAAACTTCTCTCCAGAATATGAGGATTGCAAGAGATTGGCATTGAAGAGGAGGGTATCGCTCAAAGAGGTCTTTGAGGAGGCAAAGAAGACTGGGAGACTATTTTTTGAAGGTCGAAACAGATATCGCTCACGTCCTAAATAAGAAGTTTCCTTTTTTCATTCCCTTGTTGAAAAAATGACTTCTTGCCCTTATAATTTAATTAAGGAAGGATAAATGGAAAAAATAAAGAAAATGTTGGTTGTGGTGGCAATTTTTGCCTATGCCGGGCTTTTGGGTTTCGAGGTTGCTTGTGCAGAGGGGACGTCCAATGGAAGTGCACCCATCATTACCCATTCCTATGCTGTCGAAAAAGGACAATACGGAAATATCTGGAAGATTTATATTGAAGCCAATGATCAAGACGGTGACATGTCGAAGATAGCGGTTGTTGTTCATCAGTTAGGCTATGGGCATTATCCAACGGATTGGATCGTGGTGAAGCCTCCGTTTCGTAAGGAGATGAGGGGATATATCCAATGGAACACCTTCAGCAGTAGAACAAGCTATTTAAGGGAATGGACGAATATCACTCTGACCGTTTCTGTCTTCGATAAAACCGGCAAAGAAAGCAATGAAGTTGTCTTTCCATTTGAATTTGTCTCTGGAGCCCATCGTTACCCTAAACCACCTGCTCCCTTTAATGGGGAGGGCTTGCCCATATTAGGTTATATCCATATTGATCTCTTTGAGCCCACCATAGATGGGAGAGATGCACCCAGAGAATATTAGGGTTCATATCGAATCTGAGGATTGTATTATTTAAACTTTTGGAAGGCTTCGTCTCAGGAGTCTTTCCGTCTTTGCTTGCTTTTTTTATGGTAGGGTGGTAAAGTTTTTTTATCTTAAAGAAGTGGAGGACGATTATGGGATTGAAGAGGGATATTAAAAAACCTATTTTTTGTTTGTCTCTTCTTCTCCTTGTTCTGTTCTGGACGGCGTGCTCTTCAACGGTGAAGGAAAGGAAGGAAGAGCCGGCCGTAAGGGAAACCGGGACGGTGGGTAAATATTATCATTTTGAGGACGTCCGGGTTCCCAAAGAATTGAATTATAATCAGAAGAAATCTATGGTTTATGAGGCTCCCGCTTTTAAAGCAGGGGTTTTGTTTTTTAGCAAATGGCGAATTGATATGGATTCGCTCATCGATTTCTTTTATTACCATATGGAGAAAGATAACTGGAAACTGGTCAACAGTTTTAAAGGAAAGGAATCAATTCTCAATTTTTCGAAACCCAATAAGACCTGCACGATCAAGATCACAGAGAATTGGTATTGGACCACTGAGGTTGAGATCCGGGTCGGTCCGCTGGGAGAGAAAAAGATGTGAGAGATATTCTGTTCGATACCGTTCGGAGGACCATTGACCGCTATGGCCTTTTGGTCAAGGGCGATCAGGTCATTACAGGCGTCTCAGCCGGTGTGGATTCCATGGTCCTTCTTCATCTCTTAAATAGACTTCGCCAGGATTTTTCACTTTCACTCATCATTGCCCACCTGAATCATGGTTTACGACCTGAAGAATCAGAGAGAGAAGTTGAACTTATTCAAAAGGAATCTCTGCGGCTGGGCCTCCCTTTCGAGTACAGACAATACAATGTGAAAGAGTTTCAAAAATTGAGCGGCTCCTCATTACAGGATGCAGCCCGGAAGCTTCGTTTCCAATTTTTTCATGAACTCTTAGAGAAGCATGGTGGGGGCAAGATTGCTTTGGCTCACCATGCGGATGATCAGGTTGAAACTGTCCTTCTTGGATTGTTCAGGGGATCGGGTGTAAGAGGTCTCAAGGGGATGCTTCCCATCCGGGAAGGCAAGGTGATCCGGCCTCTCCTCGAAGTATGGAGAGAGGAGATTGAGGAGTATGCCCGTGAGCGCTCCATTTCTTTTTGTATGGACTCATCGAATTTGGAGGGAGATTATCTCCGAAACCGGGTTCGTCTCAACCTCATCCCTTTAATTGAGAAAGAGTATCAATCGGGTTTTCGACGGGCTGTTCTCAGGACATCGAGAATCCTCAGGGAAGAGGACGATTATCTTGAGAAGGAAGCTGAGAAGGCGTATGAGGGGATTGCTCAGGGAGAGGAATATGGCATTGGCCTTCGATATTCATCCTTCCGTTCACTTCATCCAGCCATCCAATGGAGGGTGATCCAAAAGATATTGAAAAGGATGGATGGTCCATTCAACAAGGACGAGGCGGTATGGTCCGATGCACAACGGATTTACAGAAGACTCCTTCAGCCGCCTGCAAACTTTCTTCTGGAGTTGTCGCAAGGCCTGCTTCTGGTGAAGCAATATGATATGGTTTTTTTTAAGAAGGAACGATACAAGAGGATTCCACCTTTTGAAGTGATCCTTTCGTTGCCCGGAAGGTCATATGTTCCCGAGATCGAAAAGGAGGTCGTGGTTGAGGAAGGAGATCGTAAAGAGTACGAGACCATCGATTTATCTCCCAATATGGCTTTTTTCGATTATAAATGCATTCAGCTTCCATTGAGGATGAGAAATTTTAGACCTGGAGATCGTTTCCAACCATTAGGAATGAAGGGGACGAAGAAGTTAAAAGATTTTTTTATTGATCATAAAATCCCAAAGTTTGAAAGACCAAAAATTCCTCTTCTCATCTCCGGAGAGTTAATTATGTGGATTGTGGGATACCGAATTGACGAACGGTTCAAGGTTACTCCCGAAACAGAGAGAGTTTTAAGAGTGGAGATTCGATAGATAGAACTTCGTGATTTTTATGCCCCAGAGTAACACAGCTGGTTTTTTCACGCCTCATTCCAATTCTTCAACAAAACCTACAAAATAACTTGCGAGAGCTCTGAAAAACTGCTTTTCCCTCCGGATTAGAGATTTTTGACCTTTTTCAGAAATCTCCTTGCTATTTCTTGACAGGGAATAAATTCATGAGTTATAAAAAATTCCTATCAAAAAAGTATAGATTTCTAACCTATGAAAATTTCGACAAAAATCAGATATGGAACAAGGGCGATATTGGAGCTTGCCTCTCGTTATGGAGAGGGGCCGATCGATTTAAAAGAGATTGCCAAAAAGGAAAGCATTCCTTTGAAGTATCTCGAACAGGTCATTATTCCGTTGAGGACTGCTGGACTGGTGAAATCAATGCGTGGTTCAAAGGGAGGATATGCCTTAGCCAAACCGCCTTCAGAGATCTGTCTCAATGACGTGATTGAAATTCTGGATGGTCAGGTTCAATTGATTGAGTGTTTAAGAAATCCAAAAGGCTGTTCAAAATCTTCTTTCTGTGTGACCCGGGATATCTGGAAGCAGGCCTCTGATGCGGTTCATCAGATCTTTTCCTCCATCACTTTTGAAGAGATGGTGAATCGAAAGAGAGAGAAAGAGAGGAAATACCCTTTGATGTACCAGATATAGAATTGAATTTAGGGTTCTTAGGAGTGGAGGTATGAAGATAGCTAAATCAATTTCAGAGCTGGTTGGTCACACGCCTCTATTGAGATTGAATCGGATCACGAAAGATTGTTGTGCAGAGGTGGTAGCCAAGCTGGAGTCATTCAATCCATGTGGAAGTGTCAAGGATAGAATTGGCATCTCCATGATTGAGTCAGCAGAAAAAACAGGTCGGATTCAAAAAGATACGATCCTTTTGGAACCCACCAGCGGGAATACAGGTATTGCCTTAGCCTTTGTCTGTGCCTCAAAGGGATACCCACTAGTTCTGACCATGCCCGAGACCATGTCCGAAGAAAGAATTCATCTATTGAAGATGTTCGGAGCTGAGATCATCCTGACCCCTGGCAATGAAGGGATGACCGGAGCCGTTAAAAAGGCGGAGGAGATAGCCCGAACTGATTCCCGATATGTGATCCTTCAACAATTCAGAAATCCAGCCAATCCGGAGATTCATAAGAAGACAACTGCCCAGGAGATCTGGGAGGACACAGATGGGAAGATAGACATTCTGGTTGCTGGCGTTGGGACTGGAGGAACGATTACTGGCATCTCCGAAGTCGTCAAGGCGAAGAAGCCTGAATTGAAAACGATTGCCGTTGAACCAGAGAATTCTCCAGTGCTCTCTGGAGGCAGGCCCGGACCGCACAAGATTCAGGGAATTGGAGCGGGTTTCATTCCAGAGGTTCTACGGATGGATCTGGTTGACGAGGTGATTCGGGTTTCGGATGAAAACGCCATTCTATTTGCTAAGAGATTGGCGACCGAGGAAGGGGTGCTCGCTGGGATATCTTCTGGCGCCGCCGCATGGGCTGCCATCGAGGTTGGAAAGAGATTAGAAAACGAAGGGAAGATGATTGTCGTTATACTTCCCGACACTGGGGAGCGGTATCTCAGCACAAGGCTGTTCAATAAGCATAGATAATTTCTTAGTTCGGAGTTCGTAGTCCGGAGAAAAACCGTTGAATACGAACTCGGGAGGTAATGATATGGTATGGATCATGTGTAACCCCGCCATGCACCACCAGGGTGCATGATAGCCCAGAACATTACATGGTTCAGGGCGAGGGGTCGAAAGACGAAGGACGAGAGATGAGAGGTGAGAGATGAATCAGGAAGGATAAAAGACGAGAGAGGGCAGGAGGAGATATATGGCGAAGACCATTGATGAGATAAATGATAAGATTAGAAAAGGAAAGGCGGTTGTTTTTACTGCCGAAGAAATTATTGATGTTGCAACAGAGAAAGGGGTGAAGAGGGCCGCTCAAGAAGTGGATGTTGTTACAACGGGTACCTTTGGCCCGATGTGTTCCTCGGGAGCTTACTTTAATGTGGGCCACACAAAACCCAGGATTAAACTGGGAGGGGGAAAGACCTATCTCAACGATGTTCCGGTCTATACCGGACTTGCGGCTGTTGATTTTTTCCTTGGGGCGACAGCCATACCTGATGACGATCCCAGAAATAAGATCTACCCCGGAAAATTTTCTTATGGAGGAGGGCACGTCATTGAAGAACTGGTTGCTGGTAAAGATGTCAGGCTGACCGCAACCGCTTATGGAACGGACTGTTATCCTCGAAAAATGTTGGAGACCTACATCTCCCTGAAGGATATGAACGAAGCGGTGCTGTTCAATATGAGGAATAGTTACCAGAATTATAATGTTGCAGTCAATCTTTCTGACCGGATGATCTATACCTATATGGGGGTCCTTCAACCCAAACTTGGGAATGCCAATTACTGCAGTGCTGGCCAGTTGAGTCCTTTACTGAACGATCCCTATTATCGAACGATCGGCCTTGGCACGAGGATCTTTTTGGGCGGAGGAATTGGATATGTTGTGGGAAGCGGGACACAACATAATCCCAACGTACCAAGGACCGAAAAAGGGGTTCCCAAGATGACAGCCGGTACGCTTGCTGTGAAAGGAGATCTAAAGATGATGAGCCCCAAATGGCTCAAGGGCACTTCTTTTACTGGATACGGAGTGAACCTTACAGTTGGAATTGGTGTTCCCATTCCTATTTTGAATGAGGAGATCCTCCAGTTTACTACGATTCGGGATGAGGAGATTTGGGCACAGGTTGTGGATTACAGTGAAGCGTATCCTCAGTTCATTCCAGGAAGTTTAGGGGAGGTCAATTACAAACAGCTCAAGAGCGGAAAGATCATGGTTCAGGGAAAGGAGGTTCCCACCTCTGGACTCTCCAGTTATCTGAAGGCGAGAGAGATTGCGAAGATTCTGAAGGAATGGATCGAAGCCGGAAAGTTCTTTCTGACTCAACCGGTTGAACTTCTGCCTTCAATCGATTCAGGGATTGTTTATAAGCCGCTGAAGGAGAGACCCGTAAAAAAGAGATGAAATAATTTCAAATCGCAGATTGTAGATTGCAAATTGAATAAATCTAAAATCTTAAATTTGAAATCTGAAATTAGAAAAAGGGGGTTGCCATACAGAAAAAACGTGTTGTCTTTAATTATCCTCCCCATCTGGTAGATCAACCAGTGATTTCAAAACTGGTGAGAGATTATGATTTAACGGTCAATATTCTGAGGGCCAGAGTGACCCCCAGAGAGGAGGGAAGGTTGGTTCTCGAGATGGAGGGGAAAAGGTCAGCCCTTGAGGCAGGCCTCAATTATGTGAGAGAGATCGGAGTGGATGTCCAGCCTTTAGCCCAAGATGTGAAATGGTATGAGGATCGTTGCACCCATTGCACGGCCTGCATTGCCATCTGCCCACCCAAAGCACTGGATGTCGATCGTCGGGATATGAAGGTCTCTTTTTACCGTGACAAGTGCATTGCCTGCGAGCTATGTATTCCGGTCTGCCCTTATCAGGCCATGGAGATCCTGTTTTGAAGAAGAGAGTGGTTGTAGCAATGAGTGGTGGGGTTGACTCGAGCACGGCGGCATGGCTCCTTAAGGAGAAGGGCTATGAGGTGATCGGAGCCACGATGTGTATCGGAATACCGGACCGAAACGGGACGGGATTAAATCGGTGTTGTGGTTTTTCGGATATCGAAGATGCAAGGCAGGTCGCTCTTCAACTTGGGATTCCATTTCATGTCTTTCAGCTCAGAGAGGAATTTGGAAAGGAGATCATTGACTATTTCTGTAGAGAATACGGGGCGGGAAGAACACCCAACCCCTGTATTCTCTGCAATGAAAAGTTGAAGTTTGGATCCTTTTTAAAGAGAGCTATGGATCTGGGTGCCGATTATGTGGCAACCGGCCATTATGCTCAAATCGAATTGGATGAGGAAAGCGGGCAGTATCTTTTGAAAAGAGGGATTGATCGAAGAAAGGATCAGTCTTACGTCTTATTCTCTCTCAAACAAGATCAACTCCGACATTCCATTTTTCCACTCGGAGGATACCATAAAGATGAAGTGAGGAGAATAGCCTTCGAGAGAGGCCTTCGGGTGCATGATAAGCCCGAGAGTCAGGAAATCTGTTTTATTCCCGAGACTTCTTACCATTATTTTTTATTTGAAAGATTAAGAGATTCTACCGTCCCTGGTCCGATTATGGACAGAAAAGGAAAGGTCCTGGGAATGCATAAGGGGATCGCATTTTACACCATCGGACAGCGTAGAGGACTTCGTCTCGCCAAGGGAAAGCCACTCTATGTCATTAGAATAGACCGTGAAAAGAACGCCATAGTCGTGGGAGAAGAACAGGAAGTTTACAGAGATACGTTTATGGTTGACTCAGTCAACTGGATACGTCCATCCAAAGAAACCTCATCCATCTCCTGCAGGGTGAAGATACGATATAACCATCCGGGTGCCGAAGCCACGCTCTTTCCCAAGGGATTGGATGCCGTGGAAGTGATTTTTAAGAATCCCCAGAAGGCCATCACCCCCGGACAGGCGGCTGTGTTTTATGATGGTGATACGGTTATTGGGGGAGGGTGGATTAAAGAAGTTCGGAGTTCGGAGTGGGGAAAAAAGAGTTAAAGACAAAAATTGAAAACCTAAAAGAGGTTTTTTTCTCAATGGGAAAGGTGATAGTGGCTTTTTCCGGGGGGGTGGATAGCACCTTTCTCCTGAGAATGGCAAGAGATGCCCTTGGCACAGAGAATGTTCTCGCAGTGACCGCACTCTCTCCTCTCTATCCTGAAAGGGAGCTCAAATTTGCGAATAAGACGGCGAAACAGATGGGCGTAAAACATCTCTTGATCGAATCGAATGAACTGGAGATTAAGGGATTCTCACAGAACCCGCCTGACCGCTGTTATCTTTGTAAAAGAGAACTCTTTAGCGAATTGAAGAGCCTGGCTCAACAGAAGCAAATCCCTTTTGTCATAGAAGGTTCCACATTAGATGATGAGAAGGATTACCGGCCGGGTAAGAAGGCGATCGAAGAATTGGGGATTCGAAGTCCTCTCCTCGAGGCATCCTTCACCAAGGCGGATGTAAGGGAGGTTTCAAAATCGCTTGGACTTCCGACCTGGGATAAGCCCTCCTTTGCCTGCTTTGCCTCCCGTTTTCCATACGGTCAGGAAATCACCTTAGAAGAATTGAAACAGGTGAGTGAGGCAGAAGACTTTCTGATTGGATTAGGTTTCAAACAGGTCAGGGTCAGGCACTACGATGATCTTGCAAGAATCGAAATCCATAAAGAAGAAATCGAAAGAATGCTGGACGAGCCAGTCAGAGAAAAGGTGGTCGAGCGTCTCAAGATGATCGGTTACCGGTACGTCACTCTCGACCTTCAGGGGTTTCGTTCAGGTTCGATGAATGAGGTTTTGAGATGAAGGCAATTGCCCTTCTTTCGGGAGGCCTTGATAGCACGCTGGCAGCAAGAATCGTCCTTGAGCAGGGGATTGATCTGGAGGGTCTCAACTTTATGACGGTCTTCTGTACCTGAACGACCAGGGGAGCCACGTGTCTGGCTTCTCAAAAGGCTGTTGAAACTCTGGGTATTCCCTTGAAAGTCTTTAATGTTTCCGAGGAGTACCTCGATGTTGTAAGACATCCCAAACACGGTTATGGAAGCAATATGAATCCATGTATAGACTGCCGGATCTTCATACTGAAAAAGGCCAAGACCTATATGGAGGAGTCTGGTGCCTCTTTCATCGTCACCGGCGAAGTCCTTGGGCAGAGACCGATGTCCCAGAGAAGGGATGCGATGCGTCTGATTGAAAAGGAGGCTGGATTGGTGGGGCTGATTCTGCGGCCTCTTTCAGCTCAATTCCTTCCTATCACCCTGCCAGAAAAGGAAGGGTGGATCGATCGAACGAAACTCTTAAATATCCAGGGCCGATCAAGAAAGCCACAGATTAAATTGGCTGAGGAATTTGGTATCCGTGACTACCCCTGTCCTGCCGGTGGATGTCTTCTTACGGACCCAGGGTTTGGACGAAGGATGAAGGATTTGATGAATCATCATCCAGAGTTTTCCCTTAATGATGTCCACCTTTTGAAGTTCGGAAGGCATTTTCGGCTCTCTCCTAAAGTCAAGCTAGTGGTCGGAAGAAATGAAGAGGAGAATCAGAAGATCCAAACTTTCGCCCGGATTGGGGATATTCTTCTAAAAACAGTTCGCTATCCAGGCCCTATCTCTCTTTTGAGAGGGAAAGGAGATGGGAGAGAGTTGGAAAAAGCAGCCTCCATCACCGCTCGTTATAGCAAGGCAAAAGGAATAAAACAGGTTGAAGTCAATTACAGAGATGTTGAAGAATCCGAAAATCATTCACTTCGTGTTCCACCCATCCAAGAAAGCGATCTCCTAAATTGGATGATCGAATAATCCCATCTTCTTTCCCTGACATTAGAATTATGGATAAGGATGACCGAATCGTTTTATCCTGTGCCTTAAATGGAGAGATAGACCTGTTTGTCACCGGAGATAAGGAACAGAGTTTAAAAAGGATAAGGAAGATGGAGATTGTTTCTCCCAGAGCCTTCTTGGAAAAGCTGAAAACCCAGTAAAAAGATGAGCGTTGAACCATATTTCAATAACTCTTTTAGATGTTCAGATTCCAAGCTCACCAAAATCAATCATTTCCATCCTGTCCCCTCATTTTAAAAAGGCTTATCATGATGTACAAAATCAGCCTATTTTATTGAAGGTTTGAAAGCTTATTTTTTCAGACGGGTATAGAGGGTTTTGTAACGTTGGGGGGTTCCGGCCAAGCAACTGGTGCATTCTTCTGAAGCAAGATCAACGGGCTCAACGAGGACTTCAAAACCGAGTTCTTTATATTGCTCAGCCATATCCGAGAGGCGGGCCTCGTCCATGGTAAATCGTTTCTCCCAGCCTTGTTGTTTGAGTTCTTCTTCTCTACTCATAATAAACGACAACCGAAGGACGATGGACGATAGACGATAAAATAATGACTGATCACTGATGACTATCTTTAAAGCATGCCTTCCACCCTTCGGAGTGGGAAATGGCTCCAGGTTTGCAAACGGCGACACAGGGCGGCGGTTCAGATCCATAACCGGGTTTGCAGGGGGCGCAATGGTAACGGATCTTCTTCCGCTCATCATGTTTTACAGAAGCCACCGGTTCTTCACGGAAAGGGTCTATTTCGTCCGGCCCCACCTCGAGTATTTTTACCGGACAGACCTCCACACACTTACCACAGCCATTACATTTGTCTGTGTCCAAAGTGAGAAACCAATCTCCCGAACCATCCTTAAACCCGTAATGAGCAACCATAAATTTCTTGATGGAATAATGGAATACTGGAATTATGGGATAGTGTAACAGCGGATTAACACTGAGGTTTATATAAATCGGATTCTACCCAACATTCCAATGTTCCATGATTCCACTATTCCAGTTTTTTTTACACTTTTCGCTTTTCCAGTCTCCAGTAAGGCCTGTGCAAAGAGGGCAGCTCCAATAGCACCGGCAATCTGGGTATCAAAGGGATAGTTGTTCTTGCGATATTTTTGATTTGCCCAAACCTTTTCTGCGGTCTTAATCCCAAGCTCTTTTTCGAGCCTTTTGACCACACCTTCATTCTTGGCGATGCCGCCGGTGATGACGAATTTCTCTTTTACGCCTAATCGTTTGAGAAGCTCTGCAATCCGGTGGGCCATGGCAGAACAGTAAGCAGCGATAACCTCGTTTTCTGAAACACCCTGTTCAAGAAGTCCCATGACCTCGCTTTTAGCGAAGACGACGCAGGTAGTACTGATAGAAGGAGGTTCTTTTGATATCTGGAAGGAGCGAGGACCGATCTCCCAGATAGGGACATGAATGAGGTTTGCAAAAACCTCCATGCCGCGACCGGTTCCAGCCGCACATTTGTCATTCATCATGAAGTTGAGCACTTTCCCCTGATTATCCACATTGATGGCTTTGCAATCCTGTCCCCCCATATCCATCACTGTCCTGACTTCAGGGCCATACATGAAATTGGCTCCCTTGGCATGACAGGAGATTTCGGTGATGGTCTGTTGCGCCATGGGCACATTAACTCTTCCGTAGCCCGTACCAATACAGTAATCAATATCCTCCAATTTCATGCCTGTCTTCTCAAGGGCATAGTCCATCCCTTTTTTAGCGCTGTTCGGACTGTCTGAACCCGTGCGTGTATTGCCGAAGGCAAAAAGCTCACCATCTACCATAATCACCGCCTGAGTGCTTACCGAACCCACATCTACTCCGGCGGTGATTAATTTACCTCTTTTCCAATTGATATCTGAGTTGACCCATCTGGCTTCAGGCCATCGCCAGAATTCAATGGGTTTTTCTTGTTGAGACAATCAAATTCCCTTATAATTTATACACCATCCCACCAACTCTCCCCCATGGTTGGACTTAATCCACTTATCTCCCAAGGAGGATTTCCCCCTCTTAGATTAAGAGGGGGTAGGGGGAGTTACTCCAGAACACCTAAGAGAGCGGCTTCCGCAGCGCCGATGGCTCCCATGTAATCAGGATCATCCGGAACAATAATATCCATCTCAATATTGTTTTGGAGAGAATGGACGAATCCAATATTTTTAGCCATGCCGCCGATGAGCACCACATCCCTTTCCAGTCCGATGATCCGGACGATTGCCCCAACCCTCCCTGCAACAGCATCCATCACAGCCCGAGATATATCGGGTTTAGAGATATTCTGATGAATGAGGGAGACCACTTCCGATTCTCCAAAGACGGCGCACTGAGCGTTCATCGGAATAGACTTTGTGGAATCGAGTGCCATCTTTGCCATCTCTTCAACAGAGATTTCCAGGGCACGCGCCATAGCCTCCACAAACGTTCCGGTTCCGGCAGCGCATTTATCGTTGATGGCAAAATCTATGACCTTTCCATCGGGACTTACCTTGATGGCCCGAGCTTCTTCGGATCCTACATCAATGATTGTCCTCCCATTTGGAATGACTTTATTCACTCCCCGGGCATCCGCCGCCACATCCGAGATGAAACCATTGGCAAAGAGCACACGTTTCGCCGCACTTCCAGTTGCCACCACACGCTCCACATCTTTTTTTGAAATACCCGCATACTTTAAAACTTTATCATATAGAGCCTCGACTGCGTCAGCCTTCTTTATCCCAGCAAGGGCGGTTTCTTTGCTTAATATCTGGTCATCTATTTTGATAATGATATGAATATTTTGGCTGCCGACATCAATACCAGAGACAATCATCTCAGCTCCGAAACCCCTAAAGAATGCTAATGACCTCTCCTTATAACACACCCTCTTTAAACTTAAGAGGGGGATTTGAGTGTCAGTCCCAAACTAAGAGGATCACGGGTTCTACCTGTGGGTTCACCCCGTTAGAAAATATTCAGCTTCCAAATGAAAAGGTTTATACGCCTATAGAAGCCAAACTTCGCACTGGGGACATAGAAGGACTTTCGAACGGGGTGAATTGGTCCTCCGGTATAGGATGTTCGCCTCCTGTGGGCGTTTCTTGGGAACCACCATCTTTGCCCGTGTGGGTCCATGATAAGGGATTGATCATCGAGAAACATATCGGTTGAGATTTTACCATCGATTGGGGTTGAGTTACTTTGAATTATCTCTTGTCCAGAATACCCAGAGCCTCTTTGACTAGGTTTTTTTCATGTTCGTAGTCAATCACCCTCTGAAGCATGATCTTCTGAGCCATGACCGGTCCTGCGCCATGCCAGGTTCCGACTCCATGTTGACCCGCTGTCCAGTTCTGAAGAAGCTTCGTCACCTTCATAATGTACTCGGTCGGGACGTCTGAACCAAAGCCTAAAAATTCCTCAACATACTTTTTCGTTTCAGGGTTTTTCAGCTCCTTCAAAGAGGGTAAGGTGACGATGAGTCCTCCACCGATGTCACCTGCCAAAGCCATCACACGCCAGAAAGCATTGCAGATATTGAGCTTCGATACATTTCCCATCAACTCATCTGGGAGGAAGACTCCTGAGCCCTGGGGTTCTTCTTTTCCAAGGTTTGCCGAAGCCAAACCGCACGCTCTTCCGGTTTCACGAAGAACAACCATTTCCATTAATTCGTCATTGATGTGCTGTGCTTTTTCCAATCCTTTATATTCCTGAAGAAGTTTACAGGCTCCAATCATCAGATTCATAAAACCGACTTTGCAGGTTCCTCCGCAGGTCATCCGGTGGGTCTTGGCAAATCGCTCGACCAGTTTTATGGAATATTCGGTTTCCCCGCAATGAAAGACCCGATCCCAGGGGACGAAGACATTATCAAAAACGACGATAGCCGTTTCTCTCTGGCCAAAGAGGGGGTTTCCCAGTTCAAAGAGATCCTCTGCCATTTCCCGTTCGGCCGAATAAGGAGAATATTGACAGATATAGGTGAGCCCCTCCGCATCTGCTGGAATAGCAAAGGCGAGCGCATAATCGCCTTCATCTTTCTTCTTAGCGGATTGGGGAAGAACGATTAGTTCGTGACTTACAAAAGCTCCGCTGATGTTGATCTTCGCTCCCCGAACAACGATCCCATCCTGTCTCTTCTCAACAATCTTAAGGGAGAGAAAGGGGTCTGGCCAGTCAATCGCACGCTTTTTACGGTCTCCTCTTGGTTCGGTGAGCGCCCCGGAGACGACCAGATCGTTTTCCTGAACCCATCTCAGATATTTTGTAAATCGGGAATGATATTCTGTTCCGAGATTCTTATCCATCTCCCAGGTGGTGCTGGCAAGCGTGTGAAAGGCATCGAGGCCCGGACAACGATAGATACAGGTTCCCAGTCGTTCCGAAGCAAAAGTTCCAGCAATGGCTTTTGCCACCAAGTCCTCCCTGTTCCGGCAAACATAGACGTAGCGGTTCACCCGATCATTGGTCAGAGGAGAAATGGCTGTCATAATGTCCTGGGAGAGTGGATCTAAAGCCCAGCGATAACTCGCCTTATTCGCCTCGATTACCGTCCGGATGTTCGGATTGCTGAGATAGTCCTCAACCCTCTTCCCATTCATGAAGATTTTGGGCTTTCTTTTTTTGAGACTTTCTTCATACTGCTCAGGTGTGATCAACGCCATGCCATTTCCTCCTTTCAGGTAAGACATTTTTACTTGAGAGAGACAAAACCCTAAATGAGCATAACATAACACAAAGGTAAGAAAATGAACAACCTGGTTAAAAGGATGGGAGGAGGTCCTTTTATGGACCTAATAGGAAGATGAGATTAGGATTGGATACCTGATCCGAAAAGTCTTTTCTAACTTTGGCGAGAAGGTCTTTTAGATTGTCCGTTCTTTCTTCCATTCTCCTCTCAACCGTTTTTCCGAGGAAGGTGATGGTGCGGGTTGCCTCGTCTCTCCAATAAACACTGAATTCAATGCCTTTTATCTCCGCCCTTGAAAAGCCGTTCAAGATCACTTTGGTCCAAGGTAAAGAGGGTTGACTCTTTTCTTTTTCAGAGGGCCTATGCTTCACCTTTTGAGATCTTTCATAGATACAACCTTCGCCGAGTAATTCTGAGAGGCAAAAAAAGAATTCTCTGTAACGCAAGAAAAAACTACAACATTTTGCTCCAACCATGCATTGAGAAATCTTTTGCTCCGAGGTCAAACGAAAGAGATCCCCTTTCTTCATCCTGCGCAATTCACTTCTGACCTGGAAGACATTCATAAAAAGCTCATTTCAGTTCTTGCCTAATAGAAACGTTCAACCTTCATCCTTTCTTATCGACATTTATCTGTTTCCCTCGTTAGAAAGCCCCGCTGCTCGAAGCGAGGCTGAGTTCATTGCCTTTTTGGTGAAGATAGGGGGGAATGCCTCGTAAGAGCTTTTCCGTTACAGGGTGAAGCTCTTCTAATGGGACTGACGTTGATTTGACTTTTAATATAATCATATCACTAATAGAAACCTGAATCAATCCCTTCAAGGTTCTTTCTGAGAGCGCTGGTTCTGTTTTGAATGAGAAACTGGACCCCTTGGAGATTATTTGCCTTTCCATACAGGTTGGCGTTTTTCTGTAAAGGCTTGAATCCCTTCGTGGGCGTCTTCTGTATTGGATAATCTTGTCATCAGTTCGCTGTTGAGGACAAAATATAGGTCTTCGTGGAAGTGAGTGGGTAAAATTATATCTCCTTGAGCATACAAGTTAGAATCTTGAGTCGGAGATATTCCTCATCCCGAAGACCATAAGCTCTTCTCTGAAGGACGCGAATCTTATTATTGAGTCCTTCCACAAAACCCAAAGAGACTTTGTTTTCAGGTTTACTGTATGCCGCAACCCCATCCCAGTGTCTTTCAATCATCTCAGCAAATCTCTCATAAGGTTTTAACCGCTGCCATTTCAATGAATCCCTCCAGTGGTCAAAAAACCGCCGTGCCCATCCCTCCGTCTGGTAACTCCATAACTGGCCAAAGGATTCCTTTAGCAAATAGGCCGTATGGAGCCGCTTGTTGGCTTTTAGGAGTTTTCGTAAAGCCTTGCGTCCATCCAACGTCAGGTTCTCTTTGCTCGACAAAAGGGTGTACTTCTGTCCCTTTATATAGGAACGATCTTTACCCGAAAGCCGGGCATATTCCATCTTGCGCACCCTGTCCAACGCCTCACCCAGATGTCTCATCACATGAAACTTATCAAAGAGAATGGCTGCCGTGGGGACATGGTTCCGGGTCGATTTCTCAAAGGCCTTCCACATATCCATCACGACCAACCGGATCTTCTTGGCCCTCTTGTCCCCAAGCCACTGGTAAAATCGATCCAAACTCTGTTCCGATCGATCCTCCCCTCCATACCAAATCGGACGCCTCCGCTCCAAATCACTCACCACAATCCGATACCGATGCCCCTTACGTAACGCAATCTCGTCAATCCCGATCACCCCAGGACCCGCTACAGGAAACCGCTCAAGCTGCTTCTCCATGTACTCCTTGTCCAGAGCCTTCACTGTGTGCCAATCCAACTTTAACTCCTTGGCCACATCCTTTAGGGTCATGGCGCGACACTTCCGTCCCACATAGATTCCAAAGCGCTTCGTGTAAAAGGGATGGTTCGAAAGCCAACTCAGCCTCTCTCGCTTCACCTTCCCACACTTCCGGCACTGGACCCGCCGCACCTCCACCTCCAGATAGATCCGGACGTCCCCACAGGACAGATCCTGTATCCAACGTACCTTCTTGTCGTAATAGCATCGGTGAACCGTACCGCAACATCCACATACCGTTTTTTTCCCGTACGCTTAAGCTGGATCACCCGTGCCCAGGGATCTCCAAATACCCCTCGAATCCCGGCTCTTGGACGATACCCGGGGAACCGATATTCGTCCAACAATCGCCTCTGCTTTCCCATATCTTTATCATGCAAGATTTTTTGCCCAATATAAAGTATTTTTTCCCCTTAGTTTATGGTATCTTAAAGGTGTTCAATGGCATAATTTTACCCACTCACTTACGCGATGATCCTAATAATAGACCTACCAATTGAGAAATATCATGTCCTGCTGAAAAAACCTTTCCTGCCCCCTTGATAACGACAACCTTTATATCTTTTCTCATTTTGAGGGTGTTCATTAAAGCATTGAGTTCTCCGAGGAGCTCAAGAGAAAGGGCATTTCTCTTCTTTGGCCTATTCAGGGTCATGATCCCGATGTTTTTCTTTTTTTCAAACTTTAGATTCTTAAAATTCACCGTTTTCTCCTCCTTTAAAAATGATTTTTTTATTCCTGCCGGTGGGAAGAGTATTTCACCCCTTCCCGAAAGGGCAGACCGGAAAGTGACAGGGATCACAATT